>Ga0116144_10001432_pt1 | contig 28427 bp, 22 predicted proteins | sample AD_UKC035_MetaG_FD_89746 | JGI IMG/M metagenome (GOLD analysis project Ga0116144, IMG submission 89746) | Active sludge microbial communities of municipal wastewater-treating anaerobic digesters from USA - AD_UKC035_MetaG | ecosystem: Engineered > Bioreactor > Anaerobic > Digestate | place: USA...
TAGTCCAACTTAACGGTCCCCAAAATGCAACACTATCTCCCCCAAAAAATATCTTTGGATTGAATTCGCTGAACAGAAGTGTAAAGTCCATGTTTAAACCTACTGCTAATGGGATTAATCCTAATATGGTTGCAGTAGCAGTTAAAATTACCGGAGTCATTCTAGTTCTACCGCCTTCTATAATGGCTTCTTTCAAAGGAATACCTTGTTCGAGCAGCACATCGGTAAACTCAACCAGCAGGATGCCATTTCGGACAACAATACCGGCCAAAGCTACAATGCCAATTCCCGTCATAATAATACTAATGTTCATTTTAAAAATCGCGAATCCAAGAAACACACCTATCAGACTAAAAAAGATTTCGGTTAAAATAATAACGGGTTTCGAAAACGAATTAAATTGTGTTACTAAAATGAGAAAAATCAATCCCAATGAAATCAATAATGCATTCAATAAAAAACTCATTGCTTCTGCTTGCTCTTCTTGTTCACCTGTCATTGAAATACTAATTCCATCTGGAGCAGGAAAATCGATTAAATATTTTTCTATAGCCGCAACAACTTCATTTGGGTTATAGCCTTCCAATACATTGCTACTCAGATTAACAACACGGGTAAGATTTTTTCTTTTTATTCCGGCATAAGTTCCGCTATATTCTTCTTTTACAAAATTAGCAATAGGTACACTGCGCACCATGCCTCCTTTTGCCATGTCTCTGTAAGTAATGCTAATATTCTTCAACAGTTCAACATTATAGCGTTGATCTTTTTTCAAACGAATCTGTATCGGATATTCATCATTTAAATCTCTAAACTTTGATGCTTCTTTTCCAAAAACCGCTGTTCGGAGAGTCATTCCGATTTGTGCTGTGCTCAAGCCTTCACGGTTCGCTCTTTCACGATCGATGTTCAACACTATCTCAGGATTATTGGCCTGCATGTCGGAGTTCAATTGCTCAACCCCCGAAACATTTATAGAATCTAAAAAGTATTTTACATTGATGGATGTAGCAATTAAATCTTCAAGATTATCTCCTTTGATTTCTACGTTAATAGGCTTTCCTGTTGGAGGACCTCCTTGCTCTTGCGCCACGCTGATGTCCACTCCTGGAATATTTTTGGTTGCGTTCCGAATGCGTTCCAAGTAACCTCGTGTTGACTCTCCATTTCGTAAAGCATATTCCACAAAGGAGACTTGTATCTTACTGCGATAGGGATATACACCTTGATCATTTTCTGCAGGATCAGTAACGTTGATGGCCACATTAGAAATAACAGAGGTAACGATCGGATTGTCGGCACCTATTTCATTGATGATTTTGTCTTCTGCTACTTTTGTGATTGAATCCGTATATGCTTGATCGGTTCCAACAGGCAAAGTGATATAAGTAAAAATAAAATTAGGATCGGCTGTAGGGAAAAATTCCACTTTTGGATTTCTCATCCCAAGAAAAATGAAAGTGAAAATGAATAATCCGATAGTGGAAAAAGTAATAGTCAATGGTTTTTCTAAAGCCCACTCAAGCACTTTTCGATATCGGTTTTGAACTGAAGGCCAGGTTTTGGTTTGAAACTTCTTAATCCATTTACTCAATACTTTCTTGTTAAAAATAAAGAGAAGAGCAATAACAATAATAAAATTACCCATGCCTACTGATCCGGCTATGTAAAATATAGCCGCCAATGCAGCCATTATAATCAAGCTAATTTTTTCTCCTTTCGAAAATTGTTTTTCATTTTCTTCATGATGCGGCTTCATAAAACTGACCGCAAAAACAGGATTGATTATGTAGGCTACAAACAAACTAGCGGTGAGTGTAATAATTAATGTGATGGGAAGAAAGAACATAAACTCTCCAATGACACCCTCCCAAAACGCTAAAGGTATAAAAGGTGCAAGGGTTGTTAACGTACCCGACAAAACCGGAAGGAACACTTCTCCAGCGGCATGTCGTGCAGCTGTAACTATGTCTGTTTTCCCATTTTCAAAAATTCGATGAGTGTTTTCAATAACCACAATAGCATCATCCACTACGATCCCTAAGGCCAATAGAAACGAGAACAATACAATCATGTTTAATGTGAAACCTATTGCGGGCATTAAAATGAATGCAATACACATAGATAATGGAACCGACATGGCTACAAACAAGGCATTGGCTGTTCCCATAAAAAACATTAGAATGATGGTCACCAATACAAAACCAATTATGATGGTATTAATTAAATCATGTAAGGTAGTTTTGGTTTGGTTACTTTGATCTCCTGTAATTACGATTTCAAGATCTTTTGGAAAATGAACTGCCTCCATTTCGCTGATCATTTGCTTTATTTTGTCACTAGCGATAACTAGATTTTCACCACTACGTTTTACTATACTTAAGGTAATGACATTTTTTCCATTCAACCGAGCATAGCTTTCTTGCTCTTTAAATCCATCCTTCACATCGGCTATATTGCTCAAGTATATCGGTGCGCCATCAATGTTGTTGATTACAATGGAGCGAATTTGATCAATGTTGTTGAATTCACCTTTCAATGAAATGTTCCTTCTGATTTTATGATCCCGGATAGACCCTCCTGAGATATTCATATTCTCAAATTGCAAGGCTCTTTCAATGTCATCCATCGTCACTCTAGCATTGGCCATTTTAAAGTAATCGATGTCAATTTGGATTTCACGATCCAATGCACCAATCATATCTACCTTACTGATTTCTCGCATGCTTTCTATGCGATCTTTTAAATCATCCGCATACTTCTTCAGGCGATTTAATTCATACTCGCCCGAAAGATTCACAAATAGAATAGGGATATCAGAGAAATTAATGTCCACCACATTCGGATCGTTCTTCAGGTCATCGGGCAAATCGTTTTGCGCTTTTTCTACAGCATCTTTTACTTTTTGCTTAGCTTCCGCAATTTCAACATCGGTGCTAAAATCCACAACAATGCTGGAGAAGTCCTGTATGGATTTACTGGTTATTTTTTTTACACCACTAATTCCTTTGAGTTGTTTCTCTATAGGTTTGGTGATTAAATTTTCAATATCGGCAGGAGAAGTTCCTGGATGCACAGTAGAAATAAAAATTTGTGGGACTACAATGGAAGGGAAATTTTCTTTTGGAAGACTGTTGTAAACCGATAGTCCCGCCAATGTTATAATTATGGTCAGAATATATATGCTGGTTCTATTGTTGATAGACCAGGTTGTCGGTTTGAACTCTTTTATTTTGTTCAACATAAAAATTCCGCTTTAATTGTTTTTTGATTCGGATAATAAGTCTCCTTCTGCTAAATCAAGGAAGCCGGTGCTGACAATTTTCTCTGTAGCATTCAATCCATCTGAAATTTCTACCATTCCATTGTATTCAATTCCGGTTTGAACAAACTTCCTTTTTGCGATCAAGTTTTTACTGCTATCGGGTACAGCAACAAATATGAATTTACCATTGGGAGAATTTTGCACTAACTCTAATGGTACTAATAGGGCGTCTTTGTTTTCATAATCGGCAATTTTCATAACTGCAATCATGTTGGGCACAAACTTGCCATCTTTTGCATCCAATCGCACCTCCACATTAAATGTTCTGTTAATAGGGTTGATCACTTTTCCTGAGTAAGATATTTTCTTGTTCAGTGTTAGAGGGATGTCTGGGAATTCAACCAACACCTTATCACCATTTTTTACTTTACTTACATAGGCTTCAGGCAATTCGCCCACCACTTTTAATTTATTCATGTTAACCAACTGCATAACGGGAATGCCGGGAGCAACCGCTTGACCAACTTTGACATTAACTTGATCAATTGTACCGCTGATGGGTGCAATTATTTTGCTCAACTCTACTTGCTCTTTTACGGCCTGATATCTTTTTTCCAAAGATTCTTTGTTTGTTTTTGCAGTAAGATATTGAACCTCACTGCCAATTTTTTGTTTCCATAAATTGGCTTGCTTCTCATACAGACTTCGTGCTAAATCCAATTGCACCTTAACTTCTTCAAGCGATTGTATTAACATAGCAGCATCCATTGTTGCTAATACTTGTCCCTCATTTACTCGATCGCCTGCTTTTACATTAACAGATTCAATGGTTCCGGCCATTCTCGGACTTAATGAAACACTTTCATCTCCATCAACCATTGCTTGTACTTCAACAAATCGTTGAAACAATTCAGGTTTCACTTCAGTAACGGATACTCTCTTCCTCTCCAATGGAGATTCTTTTTTTAACTCTTCTTTCAGCGCCCTGATTTTATCATTGATTTCAGATTGTTGTTTTAACAACTCACTCAGTTCTGCTTCTTTGTCATTCGACTGAGAACTGTTGCAGCTTAAGGCTACAGCTGCGATGATAAAAAGTAATAGAATATTTTTCATAAAGTGATAATGATTTTTAAAAGCTAAGTTTTCCGATAGATTTTTCATACGCAATTCGGGCCAGTATGCTATTGTAAATGGCGTTGTAATAACTGGTCAATGCTTCTCTATAATCGGTCTCGGCACTAATTAATTCTAAATTTGACCCAACACCTTGCTCGTATTTAATTTTTGAAACTCGAACCAATTCTTCGGTTAGATTTTTGTTTTCTTCTTCAATGGTAAAATTCTCTATAGCCGATTGAAGATCTACTTTTGCTTTATTCATTTCCGTTTGCATAGAGTTTTCCATTAAAAATTTTCCATTTTGTGCTTGCTGCAAACGAAGGCGTGCCATGTCGGTACGGCTTTTTCTTTGCAAACTGGTAAAAATAGGTAATGATGCACGTAAGCCAGCCCCACTGCTTGGAAACCATTTGTTCGAAGGATCAAAAAACCAATCATCATTATTCGCCATGGTAGTAGATAATGTACCATACAGCTCAAGGCGAGGGAGGTAAGCCATCCTAAATCGTTTTAAGTCGTACTCTGCTAATGTGATCTGTGTAATTATTCTCTTATACTCCGGGCGATTGCTGATGTCGTCATTTGCATCTGCCGTTGAAATCTTACTCATCAAGTCGGAGTTAATCTTATCAGTTAGCACAATCTCATCTTTTACCGATAGTCCCATGTTTAATTTTAATGCTGACTCAGTAATGGGCAGCATGCGTTCTAACTTTGATTGCTCGAGGCTGAGTTTATTGTAGGATATTTTAATACGATCAACTTCTATTTTTTCTATGAAGCCGCTTTCGTTCATCGCTTTTGCATTATCCAATAAAACTTGAATGCGCTCTTTATTTTTCTTTAAAAGCTCCAAATGTTCTTCCATTATTAGAACAGCATAATACGTTTGAGCAACAGCTACTTTAATGTCGTTTTGAGTTACTTCGTGATTGCGTTTTGCCAATTCTACAAAAGTTTTTGTGGCTTTAAGGCCAACTAAATAAGAACCATCAAAGAGCAATTGAGAAGCGTTTATCCCAGCGAAACCGGTATGTGTGGCTCCAAATTGAACAGGGAATAGTGCATCACTTCCAATATCTTTTTGCTGAACTAAGTTTTCTGAGAACAGAACGCCATAAATAGCTGGCGTTAAAAAGTCAGGTAGAAAATTAGTTGGAACTTCTATATTATATGCACCATCGAACGAAGCATTAATTTGAGGCAACCCAATGGCCAAAAACTCCGTTACTTGCTTTTCAGCAATCCGTATATCTAAATTAGAATTATTCAGTTGAGGATTGTGTTGCAATGCATATTCAATCGCTTGTGCAAAACTGAAACTATTGTTGTTTTGTGATGTGCCCAGTAAAGGAAATCCTAAAGTGAGCGTCATTAAAAAGAGGAGTTTAGTTTTCATCTTCGTTTACGTGAAGTAGTTTATTAATAAGTTTATGTCCTTTTAATGTGGTTATTCCATGCATAAAATGAGAGAGCATTTGCATTTGCACATTTTCTAACTTAAATCGTTTTGGGGAAAATACATTTTGATCGAATGCCATTTGAACCTGATGTAGTCTCATAATGGCAATAATATTAATGTCCATGTCTTTTCTGTACAAGCCTTCTTCTTGGCCCCATTTCAAGTTGTCTTCTACCATTTTAATCATGCAACATTCTTTAAAATTCAAATATTTTTTCCATGCTTCTTCATGGTATTTTTGCATATCAAAAAAGACGGCCGGATGAATTTCACTGATGAAAGCTCTTAAGTACGTCATTATAGAAATAATTTCATCAATGGCGTTCTTGGCATTATTCTTAATTTCAATCAAACGACACTCATGTTCTCCCATAAGTTTGTCGTTTAACTCTACTACAATTTTATTCTTGTCAGGGAAATATTGATAAATGGTTTTTTTAGACATGCCCAAGTGCGAGGCTATGTCATCCATGGTTACGCTTCGAATACCGTATTGATAAAATAAATGATGGGCTCCGTCTAATATTTTGTCTGTTGTGCTCAATTCAATGCTAATTGGAGCACAAAACTATGGAAACTTTAAATGAATTCAAAGTTTCCACGTAAAATATCTATTCTTTTAAATCCTGTGATTGTATTTCGCTTTCTTTTAGTTTTTTCCCCTTTTTATAAAAGACCTTTTTTACAGCAATGCCGCTCTCATTGTATTCAATCCATTCACCTTCTTCAAGGTCATTGGAATAGTTGCCAGATAAGTATAAAGTTCCATTAGGATTATTGATATGTGCAGGACCTTCGATAACTCCATTCTGATACGTATAACTCACTACTACTTTTCCCATTTGGTTGTACCATTTAGTTTCTCCATGTCGTAATCCATTCTCCCAATTACCTTCTTCCTGAATCGTACCTTCATCATAATACTGAGTTTTCAATCCTTGTAACTTTCCATTTAGAAAGCGCTCTTTTAGCTTAGGAGTACAGGTATAGCTGAAAACTGTTCGCGGGCCGTGAAGTACACCATCTTTATAAAATTCTTCTATTTCAACACATGCAGCGATGCTGAACTTTATTCGAGGGCCATCAAGCTTTCCATTTTTATAGGTGTTTAGTTCACTGATACATCCACTAGAATAGTAGGTTGTCCATCCACCTTCTCTTTCGTTGTTGAGTAGATAACCTCTGTGCATAGGTTGTTTTGTGGGATAAGATATTTCTAGAAACTTCAACTGAGGATCATTCGAGTCAGCTGTAATTGTTGTATCGCCATGTAATGTTTGTTGTCCTATTCCGGTATGAATGAAAAGGAAAAAACTAAACAATGAGAATAATAATATACGAAGTAGTTTTATGTACATGGTTTAAAGATACGTTTAAGGCATTAAATTTTGCTGAATAAAATGAACGATAATTTTAATTTTGCAGTATATGAAAGATGAAAGTACCCTGAATGAGTTAAATGCGATTTCCCCCATTGATGGTCGGTATAGAAAACAGAGTGCTGTACTATCGAGTTATTTTTCGGAACAAGCCCTTATTAAATATAGGGTAAGAATCGAAATTGAATACTTCAAAGAATTGGTTAAGTATAAGGTAGGCCCTTTACAAAAGTTTCCTGCCAATAAACTTTCAAAATTGGATTCAATTTGGCACTCGTTTTCAGAACCCGATGCAAAAAAGATTAAAAAGTTTGAGAAAATTACCAACCACGATGTAAAGGCAGTTGAATATTTTATAAAAGAAGAATTTGAAAAACTAGGTGTAGAAAGGTATGCGGAGTTTATACATTTTGGACTTACCAGTCAGGACATTAATAATACCGCTGTTCCTCTTTCTTATAAGGAATTTTTATACAATGAATACATACCATTGCTCATGAATCTTACAAGAGCATTGAAGGACCATGCTGCGTGTTGGAAAAATATTTCTATGTTGGCATACACTCATGGGCAACCGGCATCACCTACGCGATTGGGGAAAGAGATGATAGTATTTGTAGAACGAATAGACAAACAAGTGCGACAGTTAAAACAATTGGCACCAGAGGCCAAGTTTGGAGGAGCCACTGGAAATATGAATGCACATTATGTTGCCTTTCCTTCTATTAAATGGGTTGTGTTTTTCAATCGCTTTATAAAACGATTGGGACTCAACAGACAACAGTTTACTACTCAAATAGAACATTATGATAATCTGGCAGCTCATTTTGATGCCATCAAAAGAATTAATACCATTTGTTTGGATTTAAGCAGAGATATTTGGCAATATGTAGCAATGAATTATTTCAAATTGAAAATTGCCAGCAATGAAGTAGGATCATCAGCTATGCCGCATAAGGTTAACCCAATTGATTTTGAAAATGCGGAAGGTAACTTAGGGATATCTAATGCCTTATTGGAACATTTATCGGCTAAACTTCCGGTGAGCCGTTTGCAAAGAGATTTATCGGATTCAACAGTGTTGCGAAATATAGGAGTTCCTTTTGCACATACATTTATTGCCTTCAATAGTTTGATTAAAGGATTAGGAAAATTGGAAGTTAACAAAGAGGAAATTTATAAGGATCTGGATTCGAATTGGGCAGTTGTGGCTGAAGCGTATCAAACCATTTTGAGACGAGAGTTATTTCCGAAGCCATATGAGAAACTCAAAGAATTAACTCGCACAGGAAAACCGATCAATAAGCAAAGTTTACATGCCTTTGTTGATGCACTTGATGTTTCGGATAAAGTAAAAGCAGAACTCAAGAAGATTACTCCTATCAATTATACCGGAAAGTATTAATCTTTTCTTTTAAAACTTTTGTACATCTCTTGCTGATTGGGTCTATGAAGAGGAACTTCTCTTAATGCCTCACAAACTTTTAGTGTAGAAAACAATTCATTCGGTAATGCCTGATACAATGCGGTACCTTTGCTTTTCCAATTTATCATTTCATCACTTACATCTTTAATCACTTTGGCAGGATTCCCTACAACAATTTTACGATCGGGTACATGCATTGCTTCCGGAACAAAACTCAAAGCACCAACAATGCACTCATTGCCAATTTTTACATCGTCCATAACTACACTATTCATCCCAATAAGTGAGTTGATTCCAATCTCAGCACCATGTATAACAGCTCCATGACCAATATGAGCTCCTTTTCTCAATATAACGGTAACACCGGGAAACATGTGCAGGGTACAATTTTCCTGAACATTGCATCCATCTTCTATTATTATTTCACCCCAATCGCCTCGCAATGCAGCACCCGGACCAATGTAAACGGATTTTCCAATGATAACATTACCTGTAACGCAAGCTTGTGGATGCACAAAACTACTTTCGTGTACTACGGGTCGGTATCCATTAAATTCATATAACATAACTCAGCATTTTTCAATCACAACGGCATAACCTTGTCCCACCCCTATACACATTGTTACCAATGCAAATTGCTTATTTTGTTCTTGTAGCTCGAGTGCGGCAGAGTATAAAATTCGAGCACCACTCATCCCTAAAGGATGTCCTAAAGCAATTGCGCCTCCATTCGGATTTATTCTTTCATCGTCATCTTGAAGCCCCCATGTTCTTATACATGCTAATGATTGCACGGCAAAGGCCTCATTCAGTTCAATGATATTGATATCACTCATTTTTAATCCGGCACGTTTAAGGGCAAGTTCACTTGCTTTTACAGGGCCAATCCCCATAATGCGGGGTTCAACACCAGAAACCCCTGAGGATACAATTCTTGCGATAGGTTTTAAGTGATGATTTTTTATTGCTTGGTCAGAAGCTATGAGAACAGCTGCAGCACCATCATTTAATCCACTGCTATTTCCTGCTGTTACAAAACCATCTTTTCTAAATGCCGGACGTAAGCCTGATAAGATTTCTAAAGTGCTGGTAGGTTTAATAAATTCATCTGCATTAAAACTGATTGGATCAGCTTTTTTTCTCTTTATTTGGATGGGCGTAATTTCTTTCGCAAAGCGTCCTCTTTTTTGTGCTTGAGTCGCTTTCATCTGAGAGCGAAATGCAAAGGCATCCTGATCTTCTCTTTTTATTTTATGAATGTCATTCAAATTTTCGGCAGTTTCTCCCATGCCATCGGTGCCATACTTTTCATGCATCATAGGATTGATAAATCTCCAACCAAAACTGCTGTCAAACATTTGAGCATCGCGACCGAATGGAGTAGAGGTTTTAGAAATGACCCAAGGACCTCTCGTCATATGTTCCACGCCACCACTAATAAATAGATCGCCTTCACCACTTCGTATGGCTCTTAAAGCATGAACAGCAGCTGACAAACCTGAAGCACAAAGTCGGTTAACGGTTTCACCCGGAACAGATGGAGGAAGCCCGGCTAACAATGATGCCATACGGGCAATGTTTCTATTGTCTTCTCCGGCTTGATTGGCGCATCCTAAAATAACATCATCTACGACTGACCAATCCATCGATTTGTTTTTTTGCATGAGTGATTGAATCACATGACTTGCAAGATCATCTGCACGCACCGATGAAAGCGTTCCTTGAAAATTACCGATGGCTGTTCGACAACCATCAATGATATAGGCTTGTTTCATATTTGTTTATTACGATTGGTAAAGTTACACTTTAGTATGGGCTAATAAAAAAGCCCCACTTAATGGTGAGGCTTTTTCTATAATAGTGTTTAGAAGATTACATCATTCCTTCCATACCACCCATTCCGGCTGGCATTGCAGGAGCTTTATCTTCTTTGATATCCGATAGCACACACTCGGTAGTTAAAAGCATACCAGCTATTGAAGCTGCATTTTCTAAAGCAACGCGAGTAACTTTAGTTGGGTCAATTACACCAGCCGATAACATGTTTTCGTATTTACCAGTTCTGGCATTGTATCCGAAATCATCTTTCCCTTCACGAACTTTCTGAACTACGATGCTTCCCTCAATTCCAGCATTGCTTACAATCTGACGAAGAGGCTCTTCCAATGCACGCTTGATAATTGCGATGCCTGTAGTTTCATCATCGTTGCTGCCGCTTAGTTTATCCAAAGCAGGAATGGCTCTAATATAAGCAACGCCTCCACCGGGTACTATTCCTTCTTCAACAGCAGCGCGAGTAGCATGAAGGGCGTCATCTACACGGTCTTTCTTCTCTTTCATTTCAACCTCAGTAGCCGCTCCAACATAAAGAACTGCAACACCACCTGCCAATTTTGCCAGGCGTTCTTGCAATTTCTCACGATCGTAATCAGAGGTAGTTGTTTCGATTTGAGCTTTAATTTGATTTACACGTGCTTTGATATCTGCTTTTTTGCCGGCTCCATTTACAACAGTTGTGTTGTCTTTGTCGATGGTTACCTTTTCGCATTGTCCTAAGAAACTAAGTTCAGCGTTTTCTAATTTGAATCCTCTTTCTTCAGAAATTACGGTTCCTCCGGTTAAGATGGCAATATCTTCCATCATTGCTTTTCTACGGTCTCCAAATCCTGGAGCTTTTACTGCAGCAATTTTCAATGAACCACGAATTTTATTTACCACTAAAGTAGCCAATGCTTCACCATCAACATCTTCAGCAATGATTAACATAGGACGACCGGTTTGAACAACACGCTCAAGTATTGGCAGCAATTCTTTCATATTGCTTACTTTCTTGTCGTACAATAAGATGTATGGATTCTCAAGTACCGCTTCCATTTTGTCAGCGTTGGTTACAAAGTAAGGAGAGATATAACCACGATCGAATTGCATACCTTCTACAACCGCAACAGAAGTTTCCGTTCCTTTTGCTTCTTCAACAGTGATTACTCCTTCTTTCTTTACACGAGCCATAGCATCGGCAATCAATGAACCTATTTCAGCATCGTTGTTTGCTGAAATACTTGCAACTTGTTCAATTTTTTTATTGTCGTCACCTACAGATTTTGAAATTTTGCTCAAGTGTGTAATTACACCGGTTACCGCTTTATCGATACCGCGCTTCAAATCCATTGGATTTGCACCTGCAGCAACATTTTTCAATCCAGCCGTAACAATCGCTTGAGCTAAAACAGTAGCTGTAGTTGTTCCGTCACCGGCAACATCAGCCGTTTTGCTGGCTACTTCTTTTAACATTTGAGCGCCCATATTTTCAATAGGGTTTTTAAGCTCAATTTCTTTAGCTACGGTAACACCATCTTTGGTGATGGAAGGTGCTCCAAATTTTTTGTCAATAATTACATTGCGTCCTTTAGGTCCAAGGGTAACTTTTACCGCATTGGCTAAGGCGTCAACTCCACGCTTCAAACTATCGCGTGCTTCTACATTAAAGGTTATGTCTTTTGCCATATTATTTTTTAGATTTTAATTGTTAAAGGTTGATTAAATAACTGCGAAAATATCTGATTCGCGCATGATAAGATATTCTTTGCCATCGTGTTGAATCTCAGTGCCACTGTATTTTCCGTACAATACACGATCGCCAACTTTTACTGTTAATGGCTCATCTTTTTTTCCATTTCCAATGGCAACGATTATGCCTTGCTGAGGTTTTTCTTTAGCGGTATCAGGAATAATAATTCCGCTAGCCGTTTTTGATTCTGCGGCTGCAGCCTGAACAATCACTCGATCGGCCAAAGGCTTGATGTTGATTTTTGATTTTGTGCTCATAGTATTATTAATATGTTTTGGTTGTTGAAATTTGAACTATACATTGCCCTTGTCATAATTTATGCCAAGGCCTTTTTCAAGATAAATTTTGAACTTTTTGACAGTTTAAAACTAAAAATGCTGACAAAGAATGAAATCATGTCAGCATTTAGTTAAAGGTTAAACTGTTTATTGCTGTGGAGTTTGATCAGGAGTTGGATTAGCTGCCGGTGGTGGAGTTGTAGGAACACCTGCTCCAGGCAAACTAGCGTTGTCAATTTGTTCTTGAATCGCTGAATTCTGAATAACCGTCCCGTCTCCAACCTTAGGAAGGGTAAAGCTCCCCAACATAGAGAGACACATTAAAGCAATGGCTAATCCCCAAGTTAGTTTTTCGAGAAAGTCGGTTGTTTTGCGAACACCCATGTATTGATTTGAGGAACTAAATCCAGAAGCAAGACCTCCTCCTTTTGAATTTTGCACCAATACGATCAATCCCAGCAAAATAGCCGTAATCAATACAAAAATAGTTATGGCTGTATACATTTTAAATTATTGTTTTTTCAGTTGTAAAATAAGGCCTGCAAAGTAAGCCTTTTTCTCCGGATATTTCAAACTTAATATTTCATAAGATCTAACGGCTTTAGCCATATTTCCCTGTTGAGCATAAATACCTGCTAAGGTCTCGGAAACAATTTCTTCATTTTCAACAATAGAATTACGTGCCATATCTACCGGACTGTAGAATTTTGACTTGGCTGGATCGATGCGAGGATTGCTTTGAATAAACTTAGAAATGATTTCATCGTTTTCGTTTTGCAATTTTTCGGTATTGGATTTAACAGGTTTTTGTTCCTGTTCTTTAATTAATTCTTCTTCCTTGCTCTCGTTAACAATATGTATGTGCAATCCTGCTTTGACAAAACGTAGCCACTCCACAAAAGATCGCTTATCCTGAATATCTATTGATACATGAGTTTCCTTTATCTCTTCGAATTGAGTTTCTACATCGATAACGGGTTCTACTTCATTTAGGGATTCAACCGTATGGGACTCATCATCTAGTTCAGCGGATTGAATTTCAGGTTCAGTTGTTGCTTCAATAGTTTTACTTTCCAAAGTTCCAGCCGATTCTTCTTTGCTCAATTCACTCAATCGAGAAGCAATTATTTTCTGCAAATCTGATTTTTGTTCGTCTGTATCTGAATCAATAGGAGCTGCTTGAATAGGTTCATTTAATTCGGTCGGTTGTTCTATTATTACTTCCTCTGCTTGTTGAGCCTCTTCTAATAACTCGCTGGTGAAAGCCGGTAACTCTTTGTTATCTATTACTTTCTTCTGCATGTAGTCGTGAAGCACTTTTCTGTCATTGCTATAAATGGCCGCTTTTCTAAGCTCAGCATCGTACAATAAGTTATTGCTGTCTTTCAAAGATTTTGCATACAAAATTCGGGCAGAATTAAAATATGGAAACTGTTGAACCAATTCCTTTAACTGGTTGATTTCGCTGGTAGGAATGTCAACAGGGTTTTTCAAAAGCTCTAAAAATCTTTCTTTATTCATTGCCCGTAAAATACATATTAAAGTGTTTTTATTACCAGTTAACTACTGCCTTATTGAAGATATCATCAATTATTTGCCGGTTGATCTCATTGATTAAATCAGTTTCTACCAACGTTAAATTAATGCTACTGCTATAATCGGTATAACGGGTGAAAGTCGTTTCAAAATCGTTGCTCGGGCTTTTGCTGTTTTTAAACCGAACCCAAACACTTATGCTGAGTCGGTTTTGAGCAGCTTGTTCGCTCGATTGTATAGCAATAGGTACGGTTTGATAATTACTGATATATCCTTCAAACTGAAGATCGCCCTCTTTTTCAGTAAGTGAAAGGCTAGTTTGGTTGATAAACTTTTCTTTCAATTTGTCGGTGAACAGTTGACTCAAAACCGGTTGTACGATAGTTGCTTTATTTGGAAAATACTGAACCGAAAATGTCTTTATGTCAGGCGATATGCTTGCACCGGTAAAGGAATAAATACCACAAGACAATCCAGAAAATATCATCACGGAAACAATGCTTAGGATATAGAATGTTTTCTGCATCAATCGATGTTGTATTCTTTAATTTTTCGATAGAGTGTACGTTCTGAAATGCCTAATTCTTTAGCGGCTGGTTTTCTTTTACCTCTATATTTTTCCAGTACTTTAATGATCAGCTGTTTTTCCTGGTCTTGTAAAGAAATCGATTCTTGTACTTCAATCGGCTGCTGAGGAGTATAAGGAGCAATAACAGCCGGACTATAACTAATAGGTCCGGTACCGGCTTCTATCGATCGATTTTCTTCGTACATATTTTCTAAAGTCGGAGCTATTTCTGCTCCCGGATTCAATGCATCAGAAGAACCATTTTGTATAATATTGGCAACAACTCTTTTCAAGTCGTTAAGATCTTTTTTCATGTCAAATAAAACTTTGTACAAAAGGTCTCGCTCGGTATAATCGTTTCCGGATTGGCGTCCTCCTTGCACAACGGCAGGTAAATTGGAGCCATCTGCTGGTAAGTATTTATGCAGTACCACTCCATTGATTTCTTTGTTTTGTTCCAAAATAGAAATCTGTTCAATAACATTTTTTAGTTGTCTCACATTACCGGGCCAAGGGGCATTTACCAGTATTTGTAATGCATCCGGCATCAGTTGTATAGGAGGCATCTTGTATTTTTCTGCAAAGTCTGTTGCAAATTTTCGATACAATAGTTCAATGTCTTCTTTTCTTTTTCGCAGGGGAGGAATGTGAATTGGAACTGTACACAATCGATAATATAAATCTTCTCTAAACTTTCCTTTGTCAATATACTCGCCTATGTTAACGTTGGTAGCTGCCACCACTCGTACATTGGTCTTTTGCACTTTTGAAGAACCCACTTTAATAAATTCTCCTGTTTCTAATACACGTAACAATCGTACTTGTGTGCCCAATGGTAAATCGGCCACTTCATCCAAAAATATGGTCCCGCCATTCACTACTTCGAAGTATCCTTTTCTGGCTTCATGCGCTCCGGTAAAAGAACCTTTTTCGTGCCCAAACAATTCTGAGTCAATTGTGCCTTCAGGAATAGCACCACAGTTCACTGCAATATACTGACCGTGTTTCCTTGAACTGAGATGATGTATAATTTGAGGAAAAACTTCCTTACCGGTTCCGCTTTCTCCGGTAATCAATACCGAAATATCAGTAGGAGCTACTTGTCTTGCTGTTTCAATTGAAGCATGAAGCAAAGGCGAATGCCCTACAATTCCAAATCGGTTTTTTATTTCCTGAACAGTCATTTAAACTTTTTAGTTATAAGTTCCTACTACTCTCCCAATCAATGTTGCAGAAGTACAACTTTCAGCTAAAACATCAACATATTCACCAGGCTTATGGTTTGCTTTTGGAAAAACCACCACTGTATTTTGCGAATTTCTTCCCATCAATTCCTGATCCGATTTTTTTGAAAATCCTTCAATAAGTACTTTAAAAGTTTTGCCAACCGATGCTTTGGTCCTTACTTTGGAATGTTGGTGCTGTAATTTAATAATCTCAGCAAGCCTCTTAGTTTTTGTTTCTTCGTTGATGTTATCACTGTATTTACGTTCGGCCATTGTTTTGGGTCTTTCATTGTATTTAAACATGTAAGCATATTCGTACTTAACAAGTTCCATAAGTGAAAGTGTATCTTGATGTTCTTGCTCTGTTTCGTCACAAAAGCCGGTTATGATGTCGGTAGAGATTGCGCAATCGGGAATGATGTTTCGAATGGCTTCAATTCTATTTAGGTACCATTCGCGCGTATAACCTCGGTTCATCCTTTCGAGCATGCTTGTGCTTCCCGATTGAACCGGTAAATGAATGTAATTGCAAATATTTTCGTGCTTGGCAATAACATGTAAAACCTCATCCACCATGTCTCTTGGATTACTGGTCGAAAAACGAATTCTCATTTCAGGAATAACGCTGGCAATGTTATCCAACAAGTGAGAAAAATGTGTCGCATTAGCTTTTTGTTCTTCAGTAAGTATTTCCTTTTTCAATCCACCACCTGCATAGATATAGGAATCTACATTTTGTCCCAGTAGTGTTATTTCTCTATAACCCTGTTTAAACAAATCTAATGCTTCATTTAGAATCGATTCAGGATCGCGGCTTCGTTCCCGACCTCTGGTAAAAGGAACTACACAAAAGCTACACATATTATCACATCCTCTCATAATAGAGATGAAAGCGCTGACTCCATTGCTATCGTACCTAACCGGACTGATATCGGCATAGGTTTCTTCTTTAGATAACAAAACATTTATAGCTCTATGCCCATCATTTACTTTATCGATCAGCGAAGGAAGATCTCTGTATGCGTCAGGACCAGCTACCAAGTCAACCAACTTTTCTTCTTCCAGGAATTTTGTTTTGAGACGTTCGGCCATGCATCCCAATACACCTACAACTAAGTCTCTGTTTTTTTCTTTCAACTTTTTAAATTCAGTCAAACGTTTTCTAATTCTATTTTCAGCCTGATCTCTTATGGCGCAGGTATTAATCAAGATCACATCGGCATATTCAAGTTCTATGGTAGTATCGAATCCATTATCGCTTAATATCGAAGCTACAATTTCGCTGTCACTGAAATTCATTTGACAACCATAACTTTCCAAATACAGTTTCTTCTTGTTTTGATTAGAATGAGCAAGCAAGGTTGCCTCACCTTGTTTTGATTCTTCTATTATTTTGTCAGCAATTTGCATTTATTTCCTTGTAATATTAAGGGATGCAAAGATACGTTTAAATCGACTACTGACAATATGACACAGCTTATATTTTCCATAGTTGAGAAAAATTTTTTGTCTCGCAGGATATTTTCGAATGATTATTACATAGGAAATAAGATGGTTTTTTAGTTGTAAATCTTATGTTGCATCTACTTATAATTCTGGATCAATTTTTACCTTAAGAAGCGCATAACTGAAACTTCAATTTGGTAAATAGTTTTTTCTTTTGTTTACTTTGCCACCTTCAAAAACAAATTTTTCAGAAAGAACAACACGATTAATGGCAGAAAATTTACTGATTGTCGAGTCGCCCGCAAAAGCGAAAACTATAGAAAAAATATTGGGCGAAACTTTTGTGGTTAAGTCAAGTTACGGGCACGTTCGCGACTTGACCAAGAGCGGCAATGGAATCGATATTGAAAACAATTTTACCCCTACTTATCAAATAAGTCCTGAAAAAGAAGATGTACTTGCCGAACTTATAAAATACTGTAAGAAGGCAGAGGTAGTTTGGTTGGCAACGGATGAGGACCGTGAAGGAGAGGCGATCAGTTGGCATCTGGCCGAAGCATTGGAATTAGATAAAAGCAGAACTCGAAGAATTGTTTTTAACGAGATAACAGAACCTGCCATTAAAGACGCTATTAAGAATCCAAGAGCTATAGACATGAATCTGGTAGATGCTCAACAGGCTCGAAGAATATTAGATCGCTTGGTTGGATTTGAATTAAGCCCTGTTTTGTGGCGAAAAGTAAAGCCGTCTTTATCAGCTGGTAGAGTTCAAAGTGTTGCGGTTCGTCTTATCGTAGAACGTGAACGCGAAATCGATTCGTTTACATCGGTATCTTCTTTCAAAGTAAGTTCGGTTTTTGATTTGGAGTCGGACGGTAAAAAGTATTTGATGAAAGCGGTGCTTGATAAGAGGTTTTCTACATACGAAGAAGCACTAAATTTTACTAAGGAGAATATAGGAGCTAACTATAGTGTCAGCAATATTGAAACCAAGCCTGGCAAAAGATCTCCAGCTGCACCTTTTACAACTTCTACTTTACAACAAGAGGCCAGTCGAAAATTGGGCTACTCGGTTGCACAAACCATGATGGTAGCGCAAAGACTCTATGAAGCAGGGAAGATAACTTATATGAGAACAGACTCGGTAAACTTGTCAAATGTTGCTATTGGTGCCGCCCAAAATGAGATAGGCTCACGGTTTGGGAAAAACTATTCTGAACCTCGGCAATACAAAACCAAATCTGCTAATGCACAAGAGGCACACGAAGCAATACGACCTACAAATTTTTCAACTGCTTCTATTAGTGGCGAATCTGCAGAAGAAAAACTCTACGATCTAATTTGGAAGAGAGCCATTGCCTCTCAAATGGCCGATGCACAATTAGAGAGAACCAATATAGATGTGAGCATTTCATCACGACCAGAAAAATTCAGAGCCACCGGAGAAGTGGTTAAGTTTGATGGATTTCTAAAAGTATATATTGAATCGAGTGATGACGAAAATGATGAAGAGCAGGAGAGTGGTTTGCTACCTCCGGTTAAGCAAGGTCAGGCGTTGCAAATTAACGTAATCGAAGCGGTTGAGCGATTTACTTATCCTCCGGCACGATTTACTGAAGCCAGCTTAGTTAAGAAGTTGGAAGAATTGGGTATTGGTCGTCCCAGTACCTATGCCCCAACCATCTCAACCATTCAAAAAAGAGGCTATGTGATTAAAGGCGATAAACCAGGACGGGAGAGAAAATATAAAGTAGTGGTTTTAAAAAACAGTCAGTTGAAAGAAGAAGTGCGATCAGAAATTACAGGGGCTGATAAATCAAAGCTGTTCTCAACCGATATAGGGATTGTGGTAAATGATTTTCTGGTAAAATATTTTAGTGATGTACTTGACTTTAATTTTACGGCTAGAGTTGAAAAAGAGTTTGACGAGATTGCACAAGGTCAAAAAGATTGGGTTGAAATGATTCGCAACTTTTATCATCCTTTTCATAAAGATGTTGAACATACCATTGAACATTCCGACCGTGCAACCGGTGAGCGTGAATTAGGATTACATCCCGAAACTGGTGAAAAAGTAATTGCGCGCATTGGCCGATTCGGACCTATGGTTCAGATTACCCCACATAGTGAAGAAGATAAGCCTCGATTTGCAAAATTGAGAGCCAACCAAAGAATTGAATCCATTACATTAACTGAAGCACTTGATTTATTTAAGCTTCCCAGAATTTTAGGAGAATATGAAGGAGCAGAAGTTAAAGTATCCATTGGCCGCTTTGGTCCGTATGTTTTACACCAGAATAAATTCTCTTCACTTCCTAAAGGAGTCGATCCTTTTGAAGTTAACTTAGAAGGAGCGATAGAAGCGATCGAAACCAAACGAGATTCTGATCGAAAAAAATTGATCAAAGAATATCCTCAAGATGAAAATGTTAAAATAATTAAAGGTCGTTGGGGTCCATTTATATCTGCCGGAAAATTGAACATTCGAATTCCTAAAGATACCGATCCACAAAGTATCAGCTTTGAAGACATACAGAAAATGATCGAAGAGATTAATGCTAAAGCACCAGCGGCTAAAAAGAAAAAGGCCGCTCCCAAGAAAAAAGCAGCTCCTAAAAAGAAAGCCGCAGCCAAGAAGAAAAGTGCTGATAAACCTGTTAAGAAAAAAGCGCCCACAACTAAAAAAACCCCTAAGAAGAAAAGCAGCAATTAAGTAATATTGCTAGCATGCAAGAATACTTTTCACCTGTCGACTCGGATGAGATCAGTAGTTTGTTAAGCGAGCTACACGATTCATTAATTCATAAAATAACGTTTCACGATCATCAAAATGGATTTCCTTCATTGGAAGGAATAAAATTGGCCATCGTTGGTGTACCGGAATACAGGGCATGTGTAAAAGAGGTTTATGAAAACGTAACCTTCAATCCCATCCGTAAAAAATTATATCAACTCAAACATCATTCCTTTGAATCGGGAATTGCAGATTTGGGAAACATCATCTTAGGCGATACTCCGGAGGATACTTTTTTCGCGCTGTCGGCTGTTGTCAATGAATTGGTCAAACAAAACATTGTTCCGATTATCATCGGTGGATCACATGATCTGACCTATGCACAATATCAAGGTTATGCTGCATTGAACAAGATCATCAATATGGCTGTTGTTGATTCCCGTTTCGACTTAGGAGGCCCAGAAGATAATTTGAACTCTTTAACCTTTATCGGAAAAATCGTATTAGAACAACCCAGTCATCTTTTTAATCTTTCGGTAATAGGATACCAAACATATTTTGTCGGACAAGAGGCAGTGGATTTGATGGAACGGATGTATTTTGATACGTATCGTTTAGGAACCGTTCGCTCTGAAATGAATGAAATGGAGCCTGTGATCAGAGGAGCGGATATGATGAGTTTTGATATGTGTTCGATCAAGCAAAGCGATTGTCCCGGCACTACGTACCCTTCTGCCAATGGGCTTACCGGTGATGAAGCTTGTCAACTAATGCGCTATGCCGGAATGAACGATTTACTGAGTTCGGTTGGTTTGTTTGAGTATTATGAGGCAGAGGATAGGAATGGACACACGGCATCGCTCATAGCGGAAATGATTTGGTATTTTATTGAGGGATTTGAAAATAGAAAAGCAGAAATGCCGGTAGGCAGCACCTCTAATTTTATCACCTATAAAGTACCCTTAGAGCAACAAGAAAGAGATTTAGTTTTTCTTAAAAGTAAAAAAAGCGACCGTTGGTGGATGGAACTCATTCACCCAAATGGGTCGAAGGGCAATGAACGAAAAGGATACATTCCTTGTAGCTACAAAGATTACCATCAAGCCTGTCAGAATGAGATACCGGATAAGTGGTGGCAGACTCTAAACAAATTAAGCGAATAAGAGTATTTAACATAATATTTAAGCACAAAATGACCTAAAAAAAGTTGTTTTGTTTTTAAATTGTTTTTTCGTTTTTTTACCAATTCAATCTAACCTACAGATAACCAAAACTTCTTTATGAAAAGACTTTTTACGGTAGTTATTTTATTCGGATTCATCGGCAACGCCACCGCACAACAGGATCCACAATTCAGTCAAAACATGTTTAACAAATTATTCGTTAATCCGGGAACGGCAGGAGCGAATGATGCTATTTGCGGAACTTTATTGTATCGCAGTCAGTGGACTAATTTTGACGGTGCTCCAAAAACCGGTTTGCTCAGTATCGATGCTGCCATTAATCCTATTAAAGGTGGATTAGGTCTATCGGTAATGACCGATGAAATTGGTTTTGAGAAAACCTTGAATGCTAAATTGGCTTATGCCTTTCGATTTGATGTAGGTCAAGCCAGCAAAGTTGGGATTGGAGTAGATGCCGGATTGATTCAAAAAAGTATAGATGGAACATTTAAGTTCAACGATGCCAATGACCCAAGTATTCCAACAGGAAGCGTGAGTGGAAGTTCTTTTGATTTGGGTGCTGGTTTATATTTTCAAAGTGAAAAAGCCTATCTAGGTGCATCGGCCACTCATTTGCTAGAGCCTGAAATTGATTATGGAGATTTTACAACTACCATGGCTATGCACATCTATGGTATTGCAGCCTATCGCTTTGATGTAACACCTTCTGTATCCTTAACTCCGTCTGCACATTTGAAAAATGATGGAGCCACTACACAAGCAGATATTAATATGAATGCAATGTTCTTTAATAAATTCTGGCTTGGTGGTTCATATCGACTGGAAGATGCCATCGTATTAATGGCCGGAGTGAATGTTTTACAAAATTTGAAAATCGGATATGCTTTTGATATAACAACCTCTGACCTAAAGAGCTACAATGACGGTACGCACGAAATTATGCTTAATTATTGTTATAAGATTGCCAAAAAGAAACTATATCCAATTAAAAACGTAAGATTCCTATAAAATTTGTTGAAAAGTTCTATATTAGTAACCTAAATTTGAAAATGATATTTTCTGGATAGAACAATTTTCGGTTATTGAAGAAATAATTTTTGTTCAACTTTAACCGTTATTGATTCTGTCTTTTGTTTACCAAACAACAAAACAATGAAAAAACTCATCATTCCAGCATTCATTCTCGCACTGCTTAGCAGTTGTGGAGGTGGAAACCGGGGACAGCTTGTAGGAGCTCAGGACCGTGAGAAATGGTATCAGAGCGATCCTTACGGTATGGTGTTTATACCTTCCGGAGCTTACAACATGGGCCCTTCTGATCAAGACGTTCCTTTTGCTATCGTAGCACAAAGTCGTACCGTATCGGTTCACGCATTTTATATGGACAATACGGAGATATCCAATAATGAATATCGTCAGTTTGTTGAGTGGGTGCGCGATTCATTAGCTCATCGCCTACTCGGTGGCGAGCATTTGATTGACGAAGGTGAATACGGTGAGCGTATCAACTGGAGAAAAAGAATTAAGTGGGACGATGAAGAAAATATAGAGGTATTAGCAGAATTGTTTTTACCCGAGCAAGAGCGTTTTTACAGAAGAAAAGAAATAGATACCCGTAAGTTGAACTTTGAATATTATTGGGTTGACTTACAAGAAGCTGCTCAACGTTCTAGCCGTGAGCAAGGGAAAATTGACCGTTCTGTATTCATCAAACGTGATGTAATCAATGTGTATCCCGATACTTTAGCTTGGATACATGATTTCGCCTATTCATTTAACGATCCAATTACCAATATGTATTTCTGGCATCCGGCTTATGACGACTATCCTGTAGTAGGCGTAAACTGGAAGCAGGCAAATGCTTTCTGTGTGTGGCGTACGCAGTTACTCAACAGCTATTTGGGTGAGAATGGTGAAAGTTTTGTTCAAGATTTTCGCCTTCCAACCGAATCAGAGTGGGAATATGCCGCTCGTGGAGGAATGGATTTATCGCCTTATCCTTGGGGAGGTCCTTATATTCGTAACAGCCGTGGTTGTTTCTTAGGTAACTTTAAGCCAATGAGAGGTAACTATATGGATGATGGTGGATTCTATGCAGTGAAAGTAACGAGCTACTGGCCTAACGACTATGGTTTATATTGTATGGCAGGAAATGTCGCAGAATGGACATCAAATGCTTACGAAGAATCTGCATACAATTTCCAACACGATTTAAATCCTGACTATCATTATGATGCAAAGGATACCGATCCTCCGGTAATGAAACGTAAATCAATACGAGGAGGAAGTTGGAAAGACATTGGCTTTTATTTACAAAACGGAACTCGTGCATTCGAGTACCAGGATACTTCAAAGTGTTATATTGGATTCCGTTGCGTAATGTCGTTTATGGGTCGCGATAAATCGGACTTCTAATTGATTTTGGTATTTTGTTTTTTGAACTGACTAACTATTTTATACTAACTAACTTAAAAACAACTGATTCAACATGGGACTTACTGAGTTAACCCAAGGTAAAGGGTTTAAAAATCTATTAGCAAAACTTTACGGATGGGGTGCTGCTATTGTAATTTTAGGTGCACTCTTCAAAATTCAACACTGGCCAGGTGCAGGTTTAATGCTTACTCTAGGACTAAGTACAGAAGCGATTATCTTCTTCTTTTCTGCATTCGAACCTCCGCATGAGGAGTACGATTGGTCTTTAGTTTATCCTGAACTAGCAGGTATGCACGAGCCGGGATACGATAAAAACAAGAAAAAGAAGCAAATTGATCCGGTTTCTCAGAAGCTCGATCTATTAATGAGTGAAGCCAATATAGGTCCTGAGCTATTAGAGAGTTTAGGAACCGGTCTTCGTTCATTGTCCGATAATGCTTCTAAAATGAACAACATTACCGATGCTAGTATCGCTACCGAAGACTATGTAAAAAGTGTTAAAACAGCTTCGAAATCTATTACCGATCTTAACGGTTCGTATAGCAAAGCAGTTGAAGCAATGGACGGCTTAAGCAACAGCACCAGCGATGTAAAAGTATATACCGAACAAGTGCAATCGGCAGGAAAAAATCTTGCAGCTTTAAACGCGGTGTACGAATTGCAATTACAGGATTCAAATAATCACCTGAAAGAGTCAGCTAAGTTTTATGAGGGCATCAACGAATTGATGAACAATTTACATTCATCATTGGAAGATACTCGCAAGTACAGAGAAGAAGTTTCAAAATTGGCAGGCAATTTAAGTTCACTCAATACAGTGTACGGAAATATGTTGTCGGCAATGAATGTTAATCCTTCTAAATAAGGAAAACATTTAGTTTTGAAATTATCTATTACTAACCAATTTAACGACTAGGAACAGAAATGGCCTCAGGAAAATTATCTCCACGGCAGAAAATGATCAACATGATGTATTTGGTGTTAACCGCGCTGTTAGCCCTGAATATTTCTAAGGAGATCATCAATGCCTTTGTATCAATAAATGAAAGTTTAAGCGAATCAAATGCAAACCTCAGCGATAGAACGGGTCAAACCATGGCTGATTTTGAATTGGCAATGTTGAATGACAAAGTAAAAACAGAGCCTTTTTATCTTCGAGCAAAAGCTACTTCTACCGAAGCAGCAAAAATGATTGCCTATATCGACTCACTGAAAAATGATCTGATTCGTAAAGTAGAAGGATTAGAGCCCGGTGAAGCGGTGCCCGATCCTCGTGATATTGCCCGTAAAGACGACTACGATATCCCAACCGAAATGCTTTGCGGAAGCGAACAAGACGGTAAAGGACACAGAGCAAGCGAACTCAAAGCAAAGCTTGAGGAATTTAGAAACAAAGTTCTAGCCGGTCTTACTCCGGAAGATCAACAATTCTTCAAAGCTAAGATTGAGCAAATGATTAATACCAAAGATCCGGAAAAACCAATAGACGGAAAAGCTACGTGGGAAATGGCATCTTTCTATCATTCGCCTGTAGTAGCTACTTTAGCTATCTTAACTAAAATGCAATCGGATGTGCAAAATGTTGAATCATCCATTTTGGATCACTTGATTAAATCGATTGACAAAAAGAACTTTAAGTTCGATGCACTTCAAGCTAGAGTTATTGCACCTTCCAGTTATATTTTGTTAGGTCAGGAATATAAGGCCGATGTATTTTTGGCGGCTTACTCCTCAACTTCCAATCCTGAAATAATTGTTGGAGAAGTGGATACTGCAAAGAAAGAACTACGTGGAGCAGGAAGACCTATCCCTGTAGCCGGTGGTTTGGGTTCTTATGTAGATCGACCCGGAAGCGAAGGAATTAAAAAGTGGGGTGGGGTTATTAAAGTTAAAAACCCGGACAACACCTATTCCAATTATCCTTTCGTAGCCGAGTATGTTGCGGCTCGACCAGCAGCTGTTGCCAGTGCCGATAAAATGAATGTGTTTTACATTGGAGTGGATAACCCGGTATCGATATCGGTTCCCGGGGTGCCCAATGAAAAAGTAAAGCCAAGCATTACCGGTGGTCAGTTAATTCCCGATACCAAATCAGGAGCCGGAAAATACATTGTAAAAGTTACACAGCAAGGCGAAGCCACAATCAATATCAATGCAGAACTGAGTGGAAAATCTACTCCAATGGGTGCATTTAAGTTTCGTGTAAAGCGTGTACCCGATCCGGTAGCTATGGTAGGTGGTAAAAAAGACGGTAACTTCCCTAAAAATCAGTTATTGGCACAACCTGCCGTTTCGGCCATTATGGAGAATTTTGATTTTGAATTGTATTTCAAAGTTACCAAGTTTAAAATGAGTCTGTACCGTAAAGGTAAAGACCCTATTGAATTGGATAGCGATAACAATTTGATCAGTGCCTCAATGAAGGATGCCATCTCAGGTGCACGTGCCGGTGATAAAGTATATTTTGAGTACATTTATGCATCGGGACCAGATGGAACCAGTCGTAAATTGAGCAGTGTGAACTTTGTTATCCAATAATGCGTATAACAATTTCGTTAATGAACAGAGATTAAAATCTTTATACTATGAAAAAAGCGCTTTTGGTACTTCTAGTAGGATTGTTGATGTCAACTCCTGAGTTGATGGCACAAAACCTGTTGGATGGTGTTTATGTAAAAGAGCACAATCCAACTCGCAGAGTGGTTCCTTATTCTTATTTGCGTGAGGCAGATGTGATGTGGGCCCGTAGAGTTTGGAGAGTAATCGAATTGAACGAAAAACTCAATTTGCCTTTGCGATATCCTCGTGAGGGCGATACAAAAGATCGCAAGAGTTTAATTGAAGTTTTAATGGATGCAATTGAAGAAGGTAGTTTGACCGCCTACAATTACATTGACGATGAGTTTACCATGCCTATGACCATGGAGGAATTTGAAAAAGTAGGAGGTGCCGGAGTAGATACCATTCAGGTAATTGATCCCGATCCACCTTATCTATCTCGCGATACAGTCGTTAAGCGCGAATTTTCTCGCGATAAAATTGTAGCCTATCGTGTTAAAGAGGAAGTTTTCTTTGACAAGCAGCGCTCACTCATGGAATCGAGAATCATAGGAATAGCTCCTTTAATGTGGGACGAAGACGATCAGGGTAATATCCGTGAAGGTGCTATTAAAAAGCCAATCTTTTGGGTGTACTTTCCTGAAGCAAGAAGAATTCTCGTAAACAATGAAGTATTCAATCGCCAAAACGATGCTGCACGATTAACCTTTGACGACATATTCATGAAACGCATGTTTACCAGTTATATCATGAAAGAGTCTAACGTATTTAATCGTAGGGTAGAAGAATATCGAGTAGGTATGGATGCCCTTTTAGAATCGGAAAGGATTAAACAAGAGCATTTTAATATTGAACACGATTTGTGGGAGTATTAATCGATCAAGAATGTATAGAAAAGCCGTCTTTAAATGGGACGGCTTTTTTTTATTTCCTCCCATTTGCATTTCTCCACCAACAATAACTAACTTTAATTATTCAACCCATAAAAGCAAGCCGCTATGAAAACCATTCTTGCTCTTTTTGTGTGCTTGAATTTAATCCTCAAAACAACATTATGACCAATATATGTGTGGTATTTAGTTGTGAGCATTATATTGATAGCACCCCACGGGGCAGCAACAATTATTTGGGGCATTGGCTCAACGGCACCGATACCACCTATTGGGCCAACAACCCACACTACCTGAGAGATGCTTTTGTTGAGTTTGAAGAGCAATATAAAGATTCTACAAATATCCCATTCAATGGATGGGGTAGCATTAAGATCAACAATTACCAATGGTTTACCTACGGCAGAGTGCCTTTGAATGAACTGAGAGAAGGTGACAGAGCAGCTGATTATATTGATATGTATTGTAGCAACCAGCAAAGGATGATGGAAGCGCAATATGAAAGTAATGCTGAAAAAGATGAAGTTGTAAAATCGGATGGAATTCAGAATGTAACGGTATATCCTAATCCTGCTCATGAACTTATATATATAACCAGTTCGGAACCAATAGAAACTATTTTAATCTTTGACAATACAAATAGACTTATAACAAGCATTTATGCACCCAATATTGATAATGGAATATCAATTGATCGTTTGAACAGTGGTACTTACACACTTCAAATAATATTAACATATGGTAATATGTTTTATTTACCATTTATAAAGCAATGAGAAATACCATTCATTTGATTGTACTTTTATTTCCAAACTTACTATTGGGACAAGTTACTTTTGAAAAAGTAATAGGTGGCAATGTTAGACATCTAAATTATACAATAACAGAAAATGATCAAGGTGATTTTTTAGTTAGTGGTTTTAGAGATAACATCACAGGGAACTATTTATATCTTATGAAAATTAGTTCACAAGGTGATTCACTTTGGCAAAAGCAGTATTGTGGAAGATTTGGAAGAAGTATCATTCAACTTGATGATGGTGGATATGTCATTGGTGCAAGTTCTTGGTGTGGAAGTCCTGATGAGGAATTCTTACTTGTGCGAACAGATAGTTTAGGCGACACACTTTGGACAGCCTATAATACAATAGGCGGGAGTGATGAACTGTACTGTATGTGCCGCTTAAAAGGGGGCGATTATTTTATGGCAGGTTTTGAGAGCCTAGCCCGTGCCGATAGCAATGGAGTGTTTAAATGGACCAAATCGTACTATGGAGATTTATGGGATTGTGCTGCAACCTACGATTCGGGTTATGTGGTTGTGGGCTGGAATGGTGCCTTTAATGAA
>Ga0116144_10001437_pt1 | contig 28326 bp, 19 predicted proteins | sample AD_UKC035_MetaG_FD_89746 | JGI IMG/M metagenome (GOLD analysis project Ga0116144, IMG submission 89746) | Active sludge microbial communities of municipal wastewater-treating anaerobic digesters from USA - AD_UKC035_MetaG | ecosystem: Engineered > Bioreactor > Anaerobic > Digestate | place: USA...
CGGTAGTCTTCGTGTGGACGCACGACTCGTTCTACGTGGGTGAGGATGGCCCGACGCATCAGCCGGTGGAACAGTTGATGGCGCTGCGGAATATCCCCGGCCTGACCCTTATCCGCCCGGCGGATGCGAATGAGACGGCAGCAGCGTGGCGGTTGGCGCTGGCGGAACGTCGCGGGCCGGTCGGGTTGGTGCTTACGCGGCAGCCGTTGCCCGTGTTGGAGGGCACGGCGGAAAAGGCGTGGGATGGCCTGACGCGCGGCGCGTATATCCTCAAAGAGTCGCCGCTGTCGCGTGTGGACCTGATTCTCATCGCCACCGGCTCGGAGGTGGCGCTGGCGCTGGCAGCGCAGCAGTTGTTGGAGGCGCGGCACATCGGCGCGCGCGTTGTCAGCATGCCGTGTTGGCAGCTTTTCGATGCGCAACCGTTGTTCTATCGCCTCAGTGTTCTGCCCGACGATGTCAGCAAGCGGCTGGCGATTGAGGCCGGCAGCACGTTGGGGTGGGAACGGTATACCGGGCGCTATGGCGCTGTCATTGGACTGGATCGCTTTGGCGCGTCGGCCTCGTCGGCGGACTTGCAAGAAGCGTTTGGCTTCACCCCCGAAGCCGTCGCCGGTCGCGCGATGGCGTTGATGGGGGAGTAGGCGAGTTAGGAGTAGCGAGTTAGGAGTGGCGAGGACTGTTGGATGAAGGGGAGGAAAACAGAATACGGAATACGTCATACGCGCTATGCGTTATGGCTCATTTTCTTTCTGGTTTACGCAGCGACGACGGCGTGGGACGTGTTGCCGGCCGACAGCGGCGAGTTTCAACTGATCGCGGCGCAGTGGGGGATCGCACATCCGCCAGGGTATCCGCTCTACACAGTTTTGAGCGGACTATGGGTTCATCTGCTGCCGTTTGGGAGCGTCGCTTTCCGCCTGAATCTGCTCAGTGCGTTCCTGGCTGCCACAACGCTGCTGCTGCTCTTTGAAGCTGTGCGCGTCTGGGCCGCAACCTGGGGGCAGTCGCCGCGCGCCGCGTGCCTTGGCGGGCTGGGGGCCGCGCTCGCGCTCGGCTCTGCGTCCACGTTCTGGGCGCAGGCCACCATCGCCAATATCCGTATGCCGACGATGCTCTTTACCGCGTGGGCCTTTCTCGCGCTGGCGAAGCTGGACAGGAAGCAAGAAGCAAGAAGCAAGAAGCAGGGCTCGGTGAGCGAGCGAGTGAGCGAAAAGGCGAGCGGGCGAGTAAATCCGCAGCACCCACAACCTACAACCCACAACCCACAACTCTATTTCCTATTTCCTATTTTTTATTTCCCTTTGCTGGAACTGGCGCTGGTGTTGGGCCTGGGGGTAGGACATCATGCTTCGTTGATTTTTTTTGCAGCGGGGTGGGGACTATATTTGCTGTTGCAGGAACCGGGGCTGCTGTTGCGTCCGCGCCGGTGGTGGGCGGCGGTTCCCGTCGCAGCGCTGGCCTGGGGGATTCCGCAGTTGTATTTGCTGCTGCGCGGCAACGTGCCGGGCGTGGCTCTCTCGCCCGGCAATTTGGGAACGTGGAGCGCCTTCTGGAATCACGTCTTGGCGCGCGGATTCGGCGGGGATATGTTTGCCTTCGCCACCGCCCCTGACTTAGCCCTGCGCCTGCCGTTGCTGCCGACGTTGTTCTGCCTGCAATTCCCGGTATGGTTGCTCTGGCTCATCGGCCTGAGCTGGCTCTGGCTGCTGTGGCGACGCTCGCGGCTGGCCCTTGCCTTCCTGGTTTCGTGGGGCATCCACACCTTTGTCACCATCACCTACCGCGCCCCGCAAACCGTGGAGTACCTCATGCCGGCCTACGTCCCGATGGCGTTGACGCTGGGGTTGGGGATTGCGGCTTTGGCGCAGGGGATTACGAATTACGAATTACGAATTACGAATTACGAATTACGAATTACGAATTACGAATTACGAATTACGAATCATCTTGCATCTTGCATCTTGCGTCTTGCGTCTTTCCTATTTCCTATTTCCTATTTCCTGTTGATGGCAAGAATTCCTGCCGGGGTGGGGGATTTTGCCTTGCTGGCCGCCGACCCATCCATCCGCGCGCGGACTTTGCCGTTATTGACGGAAGCGCCGACGGGCGCGCTCGTTCTCGCCGATTGGCACTGGGCGACGCCGTTGTGGGTTTTGCAGCAGGTCGAGGGCGCGCGTCCTGACGTGGAGGTTCTCTATCAGCATCCGCAGACGGCCAATTTCAGCAGCGAGTGGCAAGCTGTTGCGGAATCTGCCGGGGATCGCGCAATTTTTACTACACACAGCTTTGATGATTGGGATGGCTGGGAGTTTGCGCCGGTGGGCGGCGGATTCCGCGCTTATCGGCGACCGCTGCTCTATTGGGCGTCCGAGACGGGGTTTATGCCGTTCAACGCTGATCTGGGGACGGTAAAGTTACTGGGCTACCGCTGGTTGGATTTGCAGACGGGCGCCAGTTTCCTGGCAGGGTGGGGCGACGCGTTGCATCCCGGTCAGCAGGTGGAATTGCAGTTGATGTGGCAGGCCACAGGAGCGCAGGAACCGGCGCCGTCATTCACGGCGCGGCTGTGGGATGCGGATGGCGGGCTGTTGGCCGCCTCGGATCGTTTTCTGGGCAGTGATTCCGCGCCCGGCGAGATACGCTTCACCCGGCTGACGCTTCAACTACCCCTGGAGCGGTGCAGCGCGGCAGTTTACCCAACGGTGGGTGCGTACACGGTGCAGGATGGCGCTTTTCAGGATTTGGGATCGGCGTCGTTGCCGGCGGCGTCGTTGCCCTGCGATTTTCCCACGCTGCCGGCGGCGCATTGGACGCCAGGTGTCGTGCTGGGGAAGGGGCCGTTCCTCCGCGGCGTGGATTACGATGTTTCCGGCGACCGTGTGACGGCGTATCTGCATTGGTGTGGGCCGGGCGCGGGTTTGCAGGTCGCGGCGGGGGAAAGTCAGACTGTGGTGACGCCGCTTAGGGTGGGGGAATGCCAGACCATCCGCCTGGACGGATTTGACGGTTCGTTGGCATTGACCTATGGCGACGGTCAACCGGCTCGCCTGCTAAGTTGGCCGCTGCGTCGTCCGCAACCTGGGGAGCGGTACGTGCCTTTTGGAAACGAGGCGGTACTCACCGGCAGCACATTCGCGCGGCGGGGCGGCCAGTTTGTCGTGGATCTGGAATGGCGTGTCATACGTCCCGTGGTCAATGACTACGGCGTCAGTGTGCGGCTGTTAGATGCCAACCGCGCATTGTTGGTGACGCCGCACGACAGTCAGCCTGGATTGGGCGCATTGCCAACCCTCAAGTGGCTGACCTCTGGCGCGACGCTGCTGGACCCCCATGGCTTTGACGTACTGCCCGTGTCGCCGGACAGCGTCGGTGTGGCGGTCTATGAACGCTTTCGGATGACGCCTCTGCAATCGCCTCATGGAGAAGTATTTATTTATCCGTCCCCATAACGATATTTGCATCCAATCTCCCCCATGTTACAATAGAGTTATATCTGGTATAAGGGAATTTCACTTCAAGTGCCTTACACCTAGGAAATGTAGGATTAGGAATTAGGAATGATGCGCAAGCAACTGCCCCTATCATTGATAACCCTCTGGCAAGAGCAAGTCCGCCAGAAGGCCCATACATGGAACTTTTTGACAATTCCAATTGTGATTATGAGCGTCTTTGTGTCTTTGTGGCTCCTGGCCTTGGCGTTTGGCGGAGCGATTGAAGCTAATAATCCGTTGGCCTTGTTGGCCTGCTCCATTTTGATGATTGGGTTGATGCTTGCCGGGCGCTGGGCGCATAGCTACATACAGTCTGTCAGTATTCAAAGAAACCCCTTGTTGCAACAAACCTCCATGGCCGTCTCCCGTATCGAGCAGACGATTGCGGCGAACGATACCCGCGAACCCATCGTGGCCGTCTTGCGCGAGGAATTGTCGGCATTGTTTGCACCACGCCCGTTAGAAACCGTGTTGTATCAGCCCGAACCTCATCATTATCATGTCTCTACCACCAATCAGGCGTTTGCTTTCAATGCACCTTTTGTTGAATGGCTGACGGCGCAACCTGTCAATGTGCCCATCGTCTTGCCGGCGCCCCTGTTGCCGGCGTCCCTGGCGGGAATTCAGGCGGAAATGATGGAACGCGGCATTCTTTTGGTCGCGCCATTGGGCCGCTCCGGTTGGGTAGGCCTGGGCACGCCAGAAAGCGCTGCTTACGACGATATTCACAAGAAATTACTGCAATATCTGCTACGTCCCGTGTCTGAGAGGCTGGAACGTATCCGGGTGCGCGAAAATCAACAGAAACGCGCCGAGGAACTGCGCTCCCTGTATTGGATCGCGCAAGCTGTTAACTTCTCTATGCAACTCGATGATTTGATGGAGCTGGTTTATACCCAGCTCAAGCGCGTGATGGCGCTGCCGGTTTTCTACTTGGCGTTGCGGGATCAAGATGCGGATACGCTTTCCTACGCTTTCTATATCGAAGATGACGAACGGCTCTATCCGAAGGATACCTGGCCGGTGGATGAGGGATTGCCCGGCGTGGTGCTGCGTACCAGCAAAACCCTCCGCACGGACAATTATGTTGAGGCGTGTCGGCAGCGGGGCTTACAAACGAATAGCGACACAAGACTACCGGTAGGGTGGATGGCGACGCCGCTCACGAGCGGGGATAAGAGTACCGGTGTAATGGTGGCGACGGCCTATACGGCAGACATCACGTTTACTGAGGAAGAAGAGAATTTCTTCGTCACAGTCGCGGCCTACACTGCCTCAATCTTGGAGCGGCATACCTTGTACGAGCGCCTCGCGGCGCGCGCCCGGCAGTTGGGCACACTGAACGAAATCGGCAACTTGCTGGCGTCCAGCCTGGATTTGCGGCGGGTGCTGGAACTGGTAGTGCGCAGCGCCGCGCGGCTGTTGGATTCGGAGGCCGGTTCGTTGCTGCTGTTGGATCAGGACAGCGGCGAGCTGGTGTTTGAAGTCGCCAGCGGGCCGGTAGGCGCCGATCTGATCGGTCTGCGGATGCCCTCGGATAAAGGAATCGCCGGCGCGGCTTTCACTGGCAACCGCCCGGTGATTACACAAAATACCCGCGAGGATCAGCGCTGGTACGACAGTTTTGATAAAAAAGGTGAGAGCGCCCCGACGCATTTTGTCACCGAGTCCATCATTGCCGCGCCGCTCAACGCGCGCGGCCGCACGATTGGGGTGTTGGAAGTGCTTAACCGCAAGGATAATCGTGCCTTTGACAATGAGGACTCGGACTTGCTGATCGCCTTTGGGGCGCAAGCCGCCCTGGCGATTGAGAATGCGCGCTTGTTTACGATGACCGATCAGGCTTTGCAAGCGCGCCTGGAAGAGCTGACCACCCTGCAACTCATTGACCGGCAGCTCAACGCGACGTTGGATTACGGAGCGGTGATGGCGCAGACATTGGAATGGGCGGTGCGGATGACGCACACGGAAATCGGCGTGATTGGAGCGCTTCAGGAAGAGGAAGATGGCACCAAAGGGCTGCGGTTGCTGGCGCATCAGGGATACGATGAGGAAATTTTCCGGCGTTACTCTGAAGAGGAACTCTGGCCGCTCAAGAAGGGACTGATTGGCTACACGATCCAGATCGGCGAAACGTGCCTTGTGACCAATGTGACCGACAATCCCTATTATGAACGCGTGGTGCCGGGAATGCAGGCCCAGCTCAGCGTGCCGATCAAGCGGGAAGATCATGTCATTGGCGTGATTGCCCTGGAGTCCACCCAGTCCGACACCTTTCGCAAAGAGGATGTGGCCTTGATCGAGCGTCTGGCCGATCACGCTGCCATTGCCATTGAAAACGCTCGGCTTTTCGGACAAGTGCAGCGGGCCAATGAGGCCAAGACAGAATTTGTCTCCTTTGTGTCGCACGAGTTGAAACAGCCGATGACCTCGATGAAGGGCTATACGGATTTGTTGATGAAGGGCATCGGCGGCGCCTTGAACGACCAGCAGAAGCAGTTCATCCAGGTGATTCGCAATAACGTCGGGCGGATGGATCAGTTGGTGCAAAGTTTGCTCGATATCTCGCGGATCGAGTCGGGACGACTGCGGTTAGAGATGAGCGAGGTGGCGCCGGAGGAGTTGATCAGCGAAGCCGTGCAGGCTTTCGAGCCAACCATTAGCGCCAAGAATCAAACCATTGAAGTCAACATTGAAGTTAATTTGCCCGCCGTTACTGGCGACCGCGTCCGACTTCTCCAAGTCCTGACCAATCTGGTTAGCAATGCCAATAAGTACACACCTGAAGGGGGCGTTGTGACGATTCATGCGGCGCGTTGGATGGAGGGCGACCAAAATTATGTGCGTTGGAGCGTCCAGGATACCGGGATTGGGATGACGCCGGAAGAGCAGGAGCGGTTGTTTACCAAGTATTTCCGCGCCAGCAGCGCGGCGGTGCGTAGCGTGCAGGGGACGGGCCTGGGCTTGGTGATCACTCGCAGTATTATCGAAATGCATGGCGGCCGTATCTGGGTAGAGAGTGAACATCAAAAGGGCAGCACCTTCAGTTTCATTATTCCGGTGAAAGATAATCGTCCCTAAATATCCCAACTTTTCAGAGAGTCACAAATCAACAAGGAGATATCCTTATGGAGAAGACTCATATCCTGGTGGTAGAAGACGATGATGATGCGCGTATGATGTATACCATCATGCTTACCAGTTGGGGCTACGAGATCACCGAAGCCTCATTGGGCGGCGATGGGATCAAGAAAGCACGTCAACGCAAGCCCGATCTGATCTTATTGGATGTGATGATGCCGGACATGGATGGGTATCAGGTGTGTCAGGAGTTGCGTTCTGACCCGCAGTTTCACACGGTCCCTATTATCTTTTTAACGGCATTGGATGCCACGGACGACCGTATCAAGGGATACACGCTCGGCGGCGATGATTTCCTCACGAAGGGACAGACCGACTACAAGGAGTTGGGCGCGCGTATTGAGGCTGCATTACAGCGCACGCACCGTATCCAGCCGTCGGCGGTGAAGTCGGAAAAACGCGGCACAATCGTTGGCTTGCTCTCGTTGCGGGGCGGGGTTGGTGTGACTACGGTGGCGTTGAATCTGGCCCGGCAGGCAGCCATCCAGGGCGCCCAACATGTTATTGTTGTTGACCTCGCTTTTCCTGTAGGCAGCGTAGGTCTGTGGAGCGGGATCACCGGCCCCCGTCATTCGGTTGAACTCCTCTCGCGGCAGGCCGCGGAAATTATGTTGCCGCTGGTAGAGAATTTCAGCGTGCAGAATGTCCATGGTTTTCACATTATCCCCGGCCCGGCTACACTGACCGATCTGGGGCGGATTCGTTTGGAATCGGTGGAGCGCCTGTTGAATGTTTTGCGCGAGGCCGGTTACTTCGTCATCCTGGATTTGGGCCGGGCGACGCTGCCCTTGTTGTGGCAGACCCCTGCGCAATGCGATTGGGTTGCGGTAGTCACTTCTGCTGAGGCCACGGCGCGGATGCTTGCCAGTGTCGCTCTTAACACATTGCCCAAATATGGCGTCAACCAGCAAGCCCTGTTGCTGATCTTCAATGACGCGACCGGTCGGAAGCCTACCGATATTTCCCTCGGCCTGCCGCGTTCGCCGGATGTGTTTATCCCCTATACCAAGAACATCGAACAATTGCCGGAACCTTCCCCTATGGCGCAATTCTGGACTATGGTGTCGGAGCCGGCGCCGGAAGTGCCTTGAGATGGGCTTGATGCGCTGCGCGTTAGAGGCCTCTTTGTCGCTTCTAGATCACTAAGAATCTATCCGAAAATTCGTTTTGGCCCACGATTTGCGCCTAAAGGCGCGGTTTGAAGGGTATTTTTCGTGGGCGGGCTAAGCCCGCCCACGAAAAATACCTTCCTGAAAGCGGCTTTAGCCGCAAGACCCGGCGCAGCGGCACAACGCCGCTATAATTTTCGGATAGGTTCTAAATCTGCTGAGAGAGTCAGAAGAGAGATTGTTGTGTGCATTGGGTATAACACAATCTAATTTTTACATTTTATGGAGGTGTTCGGATGAATTCTGTCGAAATTCGGTACAACAAAACTCACGAGTGGGCGCGTAAGGAAGGCGACGTGTTCGTCGTCGGCATCAGCGATTACGCGCAAAACACGCTTTCGGATGTGGTCTACGTCGAATTGCCCGCCGTCGGCGATGAGGTGACGCGGGGCGAGTCTTTTGGCGTGGTGGAATCTGTCAAGGCGGCGTCCGATGTTTACGCCCCCCTGAGCGGCAAAGTGACGGCCATCAATAAGACGTTGGACAATGCGCCTGAGGTGATCAACGAGGATCCGCTGGGCGACGGCTGGCTGATCAAGGTGCAGGCCGCCGACCCCGCCGAATGGGAGCAGTTGCTCGACTCGCAGGCCTACGCGGACGTGGTGGCCGCCGAGGGGTAATCGCGTTTGTGTCGTGTGCGCTAATGAAAGCCCGCCGCTGCGCGGGCTTTCCTTTTCGTCAACGGATTTAACGGATTCAAACGGATTTTGTTCCGTTACATCCGTTCAATCCGTTGATCTATTTTAATCTAAGGAGTCAACTATGGTTTTCATTCCGCATACAGACGAAGAACGCTGTGAAATGTTGCAGGCTATCGGCCTGACCGACATGGCGGCGTTGTTCCAGGATGTCCCGGAAGCGTATCGCTATCCCGACCTCGGCCTGCCCGCGCCGCTCTCTGAGATGGAAGTGCTGCAAGAGCTGCGTTATCTGGCCGACCTCAATATGGACGCGACCACGGCGCCGATGTTCCTGGGCGCGGGCGCGTATCGCCACTGGGTGCCCAGCGTGGTGGACGCCATCATCAGCCGGGGGGAGTTTGCCACGGCGTATACCCCCTACCAGCCGGAAGTGAGCCAGGGGACGTTGCAGGCGATTTTCGAGTACCAGAGCTTGATCTGCGACCTCACCGGTATGGACGTCGCCAACGCCAGCCACTACGACGGCGCGACGGCGGCGGCCGAAGCCGTGATCCAGGCGTACAACGTCTTCCGCAAGAAGCGCACGCGCGTAGTGCTCTCGCCGACGCTGCACCCGCACACCCGCGCGGTCATCCGCACCTACACGCAGGGCATGGGGTTGGACATCGTCGGCGATGACGACGTTACCATGCCGTTTGAGCAGTGGCTCTCGCTGGTGGATGGCAACACGGCCTGCGTGCTCCTGCAAACCCCCAACTTCCTGGGGGAGTTGGAGCCGCTGGATGTGCTATTGCCGCAACTGCGCGCGCAGGACCCCGAAGCCCTGATAGCCGTCGCCGTCAACCCGCTCAGCCTGGGGCTGTTCAAATCGCCGGGCGAGTACGGGGCGGATATCGTGTTTGGCGAGGGGCAGCCGTTGGGGTTGGGGTTGGCTTTCGGCGGCCCGTACCTGGGCTTTTACGCCACGCGGGAAAAGCACGTGCGCCTGATGGCCGGGCGCGTCGTCGGCCAGACGACGGACATGGAGGGGCGGCGCGCTTACGTGATGACGCTCACCACCCGCGAGCAGCACATCCGCCGCGAGAAGGCCACCTCCAACATCTGCACCAACCAGGGCTTGATGGTGTTGGCCGCCACCGTGTACCTTTCCGCGTTGGGGAAACATGGCCTGCGCCAGGTGGCCGAGCTGAATTACCACAAAGCGCACTACGCCGCCGACCTGCTGGACCAGATTCCCGGTTTCACTGTGCGGCGCGACAAGCCCTTCTTCAATGAGTTTGTGGTGCAATGCCCCGCGCCCGTCGCGGAGATCAACGATTTCCTGCTGGATGGGATGGAGGACGTTTCCATCATTGGCGGGTACGACCTCGCGCAGGCGTATCCCGCGCTGGAAAACGCGATGTTGGTGGCCGTCACCGAAGTGTGTACGCGGGACGACATCGAGATGTTGGCGGAAGCCTTGACGGCTTTCACGAATTTAGGAGAGTGATGCGATGACCGAACCCTTGATCTACGAACTTTCCGCGCCGGGACGCACCGGCGTCAAGCCGCCCCGGCTGGACGTGCCGGAGGCGGAACTGCCGGACTCCATGCTGCGCGACGACCTGCCGCTGCCCGAAGTCAGCGAGATTGACGTGGTGCGGCATTTCGTGCGGCTGTCGCAGTTGAATTACGCCATTGACAAAGGCATGTACCCGCTCGGCTCGTGTACGATGAAGTACAACCCCAAAGTCAACGAAGTCGCGGCGCGCCTGCCGGGCTTCGCCAACCTGCACCCGCTCCAGGACGAGAGCACGGTGCAGGGCGCGCTGTATTTGATGCACACTTTGCAGGAATACCTCAAGGCCATCGGCGGCTTTGCCGGCGTGACGCTCCAACCGGCGGCCGGCGCGCACGGCGAGCTGACCGGCGTGTTGATGATGCGCCGCTATCACCAGGCGCGCGGCGACATGCAGCGCGACACGATCCTCGTGCCGGATTCGTCGCACGGGACCAACCCGGCCTCCACGAGTATGAGCGGCCTGCAAGTCGTGCAGCTTCCCTCCGACGCGCGCGGCAACGTGGATTTGGATGCCCTGCGCGCGCACGCCAACGAGCGCGTCGTCGGCCTGATGATCACGAATCCCAACACGCTGGGCCTCTTCGAGGAGAATATCGTCGAGGTCGTGCGCATTGTCCACGAGTGCGGCGGCCTGGTCTACGGCGACGGCGCGAACATGAACGCGCTGATGGGTGTGATGCGTCCCGGTGACGTGGGTATTGACGTGATGCACTTCAACCTCCACAAGACGTTCAGCACGCCGCACGGCGGCGGCGGGCCGGGGAGCGGCCCGGTGGGCGTCGCGGCATCCCTGGCGGATTACCTGCCCGGCCCCGTCGTCATCCTCGACCCAGAGCACTCCGACGACGACCACCCGTACTTCACCTTTTATCAGCCGCCGCAGTCCATTGGCCCCGTCAAATCCTTCTGGGGACATTTCGGTGTGATGGTGCGCGCCTACACCTACATCCGCATGTTGGGCGGCGCGGGCCTGCGGGAAGCCGCCGAGCACGCCGTCCTGAACGCCAACTACCTGCGCAGCCAGCTTCGGGACGTGTACCCCATCCCCTACGACCGGCTGTGCAAGCACGAGTTCGTCGCCGAGGGGCACTTTGCTGACGCGCCGGACATCCGCGCGCTGGACATCGGAAAGCGGCTGATTGACTTCGGCGTCCACCCGCCCACCTACTACTTCCCGCTCATCGTCCACGAGGCCCTGATGATCGAGCCGACCGAGACCGAGAGCCGGCAAACGCTGGACGCCTACGCCGCGATCCTGCGCCAGATCGCCGAGGAAGCCCGCACGCAGCCCGACCTTCTGCACGAAGCTCCGCACTCCGCCCCCGTCCGCCGCCTGGACGAAGTGACGGCGGCGCGCAAGCCGGTGCTGCGGTATCAACGGTCGTAAGCCGATGGTTGAAAGCCGATGGTTGAAGGCCGGTGGTTGAAGACCGGTGGTTGAAATCACCGGCTGATACCCGAAGTGCGTTGGAAACGCACTCCATTTGCTGCAAGCCGTCGGTTGGCTAACCCGTTTCAACGGGTTTTCTGTATCAGCCTGCGAATTTCATTCGCAGGTATGGCATTTCCAACCTTCCCGGAAGCTGGAGTTGGGTCTGAAAGGATTACTTATTGGCTTTCGGGAAGGTTTTTCTGGGGTGGGGCGTCCTACATCATGTTAGATTGCTCTACCAGAATTGAATAGTCTATTAGCCAGAGAGGTTTAAGAAAACAGATGAAATCCATTCAATCCTTTGGCAAATTGATTAATGGTTGTCGAGTTCTGATTTGCTTTGCTCTAGTTCTCCTAACACTTGGTACCAGCATCGAACAAACTTATGCTTGTTCAGTTGTGCAAGGTTATATCCATCCCAGTATTACCGAGCGTGCCAATGCAGCAGAATTTGTCTTTGAGGGTACAGCCGAGACTTCTGCAAGCATCACACTGGAGAATCGCTTCAGCACGGTTGTTTTCACTGTCCACAGATGGTTCAAAGGAAGTGGTCCCCTTATGGTATCCGTCACTGGCTTTGGAGGAGGAGGATCTTGCTTGTCCTCAATACCCTATGGAAAAGCCATTATCTTTGCCAACGGTGATCCGTCCGCTGGTTATCTCTCTTTGAACTATTTGGGCGTGTATGATGCTGCAATCCCTGCCTATCCTCCAGATGTAGCTGAGGTTGTTGAGGCAATTGGAGTTGAACCAATACTACCCGAGGCGACCAAATCCACTCCACCGAAAATGGGGATAAGGGTTGAGCAAGTTGGCATTACAGGTTTTATGCTTGTTGTGGTTTTTGCCGAGGTTCTACTATGGCTCTTGCTAAACGCCTTTCAAAAGAGAGGATTGATTCTCAGGCTTGCTCACCGTATTGGAATTTGCGCACTAGCTTTGCTCGTGCTGTCAACTATGGGCCTGGTGCTTTATCTTCTCTTTTACCCCAGATTTCAAGCCTTGGATTGTTTGCCCAATTGTGTCTCTGCTGACCTGCACGGGGCCAATCTGGGCAATGCCGATCTACGTGGTGTATCTTTTCATGGAGCCAATTTGTGGAGGGTCAATCTACGTAGGGCAGACCTGCGTGGTGTCGATTTAGGGGCAAGTGTTCTGAGCGAGGCTGATTTGCGCCACTCAAACCTTGCTGGTGCCGACCTAGATTCAGCTTGGCTGCGCGGAACTGATTTGCGTGGAGCTAACCTGATTGGAGCAAATCTTAACTTAGCCGACCTAAACGAAGCCATTATTGACGATACAACACAACTAGAGAGCAGATGGCATCTAATCTGGCAAGTTGCTAATCATGGCGCAGTGAACCAGATGCTAAATAAGGCCGATCTTCGGGGTGCAAATCTGAGTGACGCTGACTTGGCTAAGGTTGATTTGAGCGGAGCTAACCTTGATGGAGCCAATTTGAGGCAAGCCAATTTGAGTGGGGCCGACCTGAGTGGGGCCAGCTTGCAAGGTGCTTATATATGGAGGGCCAATTTGAGTAAGGCGAATCTAAGTGGGGCCAATTTAGGTGGAGCCAATCTAAACTTGTCTGACCTCAGCGGGGCCAATCTGAATGGGGTAAATTTGGCTCAAGCCTCTTTGAAAAAAGTTGAAATTGACGGTGAAACACGGTTGGATGCCAAATGGTACCTAGTTTGGGAGATAGTCAATCGTGATATGACGGTCCAAGACCTAAGCGGAACCGATTTGAGTGGAGCCAATTTGAGTGAGATTGACTTGAGCGAGATTGACTTGAATGAAGCTTTTCTGTACGAGACTAATCTAAATGGAACAAATCTCCGTGAAACCAACTTGAGCAGAGCTGATCTGCGTAAAGCAAACTTGAGCGCGGCATTTCTGCAAGGGTGTAATCTGCAAGAAGCTAACCTGGAAGGCGCAGATTTGCGACAAGCCCATTTGCGCGGATGCGATCCAATCAGTTGTAATATGCATGGTGCGAACTTGAGAGATGCCAACTTGGAAGGTATCCAATTCAACAATTTTGACATAGTTGATTTGCAGGCGGCAGACTTGCGAGGGGCTAACCTGCGCAGAGTTGATCTACGGAACTTTCAAGTGGATGAGACGACCCGCTTTGACGATAAATGGCAATTGGTAATGGAACTCATCCACAAGCCAGAGGTGGGTCGGGATTTGCGCAGTGTGGACTTGAGTTGGGCTAACCTATTCCAGGTTGATTTGCACGAGGCCAATCTGGGCAAGGCTGATTTGACCAGGGTTAACTTGGAAGAGGCTGACTTGAGCAGGGTCAATCTGAGTGAAAGCATATTGCACGGAGCCAACCTGAGAGCAGCCAATTTGAGCCATGCCGATTTACGAGGGGCTGATCTTCGTTGGGCTGATCTGAATAGGGCTATATTGGATGGTGTGAAAGTAGATGAAACGACCCGGCTCGACAACAAATGGTTACTGCTTTGGGAAATTACCAACGCACCGCTGGCAGGACGAGACCTATCTGGGGTTGATCTAAGCTGGGTAAATCTGGGCGAGGTTGATCTAAGTGGGGTCAATCTAAGCGGTGCTGATCTGAGTTACACCTATATCTTTGGAGCAGATTTGAGCCGAGCTAATCTAAGTGAAGCCAACTTGAGTGAAATCGAGTGGCGTAAAGTTGATCTGCATGGCGCCAATCTGCAACAGGCTAAACTAGGCGGTGCCTTTCTTGTCGGCTCTGATTTGAGAGGGACAAATTTGTACGAGTCACTCCTATTTGATATCTATTTGGGTGAAACAGAGTACGATAACTCTACAATTTGGCCAGTAGATATTGATCCAATCAAGGTTGATGCAATTGAGAAGTAACTTTGTATCACCGGAGCAATCTAACACTGCATGCTAAGAAACAAGAGAAACCTCCGGTTCTGAGAGGGTAAGGCCGAGCTTGGCGGCTTTGCGGCGGAGGTAGGCAATCTCGCGTTCGCGGAAGCGCTCATCCTCCGCTTGGGCGGTCGTGTGTTCATAAGGGACTTTGTCCTTTAACATCTTGTAGACCACGCGGGCTAGCTTGTGGGCCGTGGCAATGAGAGCTTGAGAAGGGCCCAGGCGACTCTTGAGGCGGCGGTAGCACGCCCCAAAGACCGAATCGGAACGGATGAGGGCGGCGGCGGCCTGGATGAGAACTTGCCCGGCGCGGTTATGATTTTTGAGCCGGTAGGAGCGCAACACCTTGCCGCCAGAAATGTCATTGTGCGGCGCAAGACCTAACCAAGAACAGAAGTGTTTGGCGTCAGGAAAAGCGGTCAGGTCGGCCCCGACTTCAGCGACCAGGGTTTGGGCGCCACTGGCGCTGAGACCGGGGAGGGCCAGGAGGTCGACGCCGGAAATACGATACAGATGCTGGCGTACCTGGCCCCCTGTGGGTTGGTTCTTGCTGTGCGAGTGGGGCTTGTGGGGGAGTTCCGGCAGCTCCGCATCTGGCGGCTCCCAGTCGGGGCGGATGACACTGTAAGCGCGCTCGATTTCCGCATCACAGGCCGTGATTTGCTGCGTGTAGAAATCGAACAAGGCCAGGGATTGCTGGAGCACAAAGAGATGTTCCTCGCGCCAGGTCCCGGTGAGAGCCAGGGCGATTTCAGCCTCAGGCTTGTGGCATCGGGAGTTGCGCAACGCCGCCAGGGTGTGCGGATCGCGTTCGCCGGCGACGATGGCGCGGAGGATGCGCAAGCCGGTCTCACCGGTGACATCACTGAGGACCTGGGAGAGTTGCAGATTCATCTGGAGCAAGGCTTTCTGCATGTGCAAGATGTGCGGGCTGCGGTGCTGGATGAGGCGCGCGCGGTGGCGGAGAAGGGTCCGCAAGGCAATCAAGTCGGCCTCGGGGCGGAAGGAATCGGTAAGTAGGCCATAGCTATGGAGCGTCTGTAACCACTGACAATCGGCAACATCCGATTTGCGGCCGGGGACGCGCTTGCTGGTGGCCGGGTTGATCAGGCAACAATGGAAACCGTGCTGCTCCAGTAATTCGAAGAGGGGAATCCAATACACGCCGGTGGATTCCATGGCGATGCTCTCGACCGCATAGCTCTTGAGCCACGCGGCCAGGGCTTCCAGGTCGGCGGTATATGTACCAAAGGCGCGCACGACCTGGGTATTATCGGGGCCGGGCACACAGACCATGATCTCATGCGCGCCGATGTCGGCACCCGCCGCGTGCGGTTGAAGGCGTTCGAGACCTTCGAAGGGACGAATGTCCTCGTGTGCTGGGGTGGCAGCTAACTTAGTGCGACGACTTAACTTACTCATTGGGGCTCTCCTGGCGGTGAAATAGTGAGTCCGCCGCCCGGTCACAGAAGGGCATAGCTTGCTAATCGGGGTCGCTAACGCGCCACCAGTGACGAAACCAGCGTGACCGGAAACCAGATTGCACCACGGGGTCTATGACCACCAATGCAAAGGTTCGGCTTGCGTGGCGGACTCACACGCATTATACCGCGTCGGGACGGCGCCCTGTTTCATGAGGTGGGAAGCTCGCGGCTGCGCGAGTGGGGTGATTCCACCCGACCTCCCATACGCTTCGAGTTCCAAGTCTACTTTCGCGTGGTCATTGTCTTTCGGGGCGCAGGCGTTCTTCGTCGCACCCTGGGCGGCGGGTGATGCTTTCGTTGAACTGCCGCAAGAATTCCATCAAACCATAAAACCATCACATTACTCAGGCAGAGATTGAAAAACGAAATTGATTTTACAGCCGTACACCCAATATGCGCCGGACATCAGATCGAAATCAAGGATTTGAAATCACTGACCGGAAGTTTTGGTAAGAAGCTCTTTATGATCAATCACGAATTGCTCCTACGAGTGTCGGAAACCCCTATGACGCTTGAACAGGAGAAATTCAGACGGGTTGCCGCTCTCAATTTTGTGCCGAAAATACTCCACACAGGCGCGCTCGAGCGGGACGCCGGGCCGCTCTACTATACCCTCTTGACGTTATTGCCGGGCGACGATTTTGTCAATGTCTATCAAGAGACCACTGAGGCGCAACAAAGCCGTCTGGGGCAAGCTGTTGCGGAATTTTTGGATAGATTGCAGGAGTTTCGCGGGACGCATTATGACATTGGACTCTATGTGCCGGCGTTCCCTCCCTTTTCTGGGTCCTGGCGCGAGGGCCATCAACGCTACTGGGAACTCCTCAAGCAAGCCTCCGCAGCATTGCCCTTGCAGCCGGATAGTGTCCAGGTTTTCGAGAGGGCCTATCGGTATCTACAGGTATCCAGCGCCGTGTTGGACTTTCAAACCGGGCCGAAACTCCTGCATAACGATTTCCACCCCAAAAATATCCTCCTTGATCAAGGGGAATTTTCGGGCGTGATAGATTGGGAATGTTCGCAGTTTGGCGAAGCCGACTTCGAATTGTGCCATTTCATCCACTGGTGCCTGTACCCGCCCAACCCCGCCATAGATTTCAGGCCGTTTCTGCGCGCTTTCTTCGCGGCGTCGCCCCAATGCGCCCAGGTTCCCGATCTCGCACAGCGCTTGACCCTCTATCAAATTGAACATGAACTGCAACAGATCGTCTGGAATGTAAGCGAAGTTGAATCCTGGCGGGTTCCGCGGCTTGTCCGGTGGATGGATGGGGGCGTAGATGATCTGTTCAGAGAAATGCATGTACCAACCCTATGAATTGGAGGTTTTATGCCAACGGACAAAATCCAACAAATTGAGGCCTATGTTGTGCAGGCGATGGCCGGCGTCGTCAACCCCGACCTCAAAATCAGGCACGATTTCAAGCACGTGGATCGGGTGCGCCGCCGGGCGCTGTACCTCGCGCAGTGCGAGAGCTTTGCCGACCTGGAACTGGTGGAAGCCGCCGCGCTTCTCCACGACATCGGCCTGACGCAGCTTGAGACGCGCAACGATCACGGCCCGGTTGGCGCTGCGATCGCGGCGCGGTTTCTGCGCGAGCGGGGTCTGTTTGCCGAAGACGAGATCGCTGGCATCGCCAAGGCCATCCACAACCACAGCGCCATTCACGGCGATTGGGACGCGCTGGGATACCTCCTGCGCGACGCCGATATCCTCGATACGCTCGGCGCGGTGGGGGTGATGCGCGCATTCACCTCCAAGTACGCCAAACCGGAGTACGCGCCGGAGGCCATCAAGGGGGAAACGTGGGGATTGTCGGCGGATGATTTCACGGCCCGCCGCGTTGCCGGCCTGGGCATCGGCCCGACGATTATGGATCAGATCAACCTGCAAATCAGCCTCATAGACGTGCTGCACACCGCCACTGCCCGGCGCATCGCCGAGCCTCTGGCGGCGTTTATGAAAGCTTTTCTCATCGAACTTGAAGCTGAGATTCAGTTTTCTCCCTTACTCCCTACTCCCTAATCCCTACTCCCTTTTCCTATGACCTGTCAATTAACCCCTCTCGACATTGCCCTGTGGCTTCTCTGGCTGCTGGTTTCGCTGGCGGCCTTTTCCGTCTTGTGGACGGGGCCGTTGGGCGCGCCCTGGGTCCCGACGGCGCGGCGGACGGTGCGCAAGATGCTGGCGCTGGCCGAAGTCGGCCCCGGCGACGTGGTCTACGACCTGGGCGCGGGCGATGGCCGCCTCCTGATCCTGGCTGCGCAGGAATTCGGCGCGCGCGCGGTGGGCGTCGAGATCGATCCGCTGCGGTGCCTGTGGATTCGGCTGCGCGTCAGGGCGTTGGGCCTGCAAGACCGCGTCCGCGTCATTCGCGGTAATTTTTTCGACCAGGATTTGAGCGAGGCAGATGTCGTCGTTATGTATCTGATGCAAAAGACCAACGAGCGCTTGATGCACAAATTCTGGCGGGAACTGCGTCCCAATACGCGGATCGTGAGTCGTGCTTTTGTGTTTCCCGGCTGGGAACTTGCCGCCCTTGATCGTGACGATCACCTTTACCTGTACCATATGAAGGAAAAGCCGTGGGAGATGGTGGACGTGAAACGTGAGACATGACTTCCTCAAAAAAGAGGAGGGTTTCACGCAAAGGCGCAAAGATTTTTTAGGATAAGGCTAAGTTTTGTGGCAGGGATTGCCACCGTGTTATTGACCAGTTGTGCCACATTTAATTCGCTTGTCTATAAGTTGCTGTCACGATTTTCAGGTGTATCTTTAAAGCATTGGATGTGAGATTTTAAGGAGGCTGAAATGACATACATCTATCCGAATGAGGCAACCTTCGCGCCGGGGGAACTCCAGGTCAGCGAAACATTCGCCAGCGTCATGCGCCATGTGTACCTGTGGATGTGTTTGGGGCTGTGCGCTACGGGCTTAATGGCCGCCTTGATGGTCTATTCGCCGTTGGTGATAGTGCTCGTGCTGTTAGCCGAGGTTCCTCTCCTCTTTTATGCCCTGCTCATCGGAGAATTGGTTTTAGTGTGGCAGCTACAGGCGCGTATCCATCGCTTGTCTATCAACGCCGCGCGCGCCTGGTTCCTCGTTTATGCCGTTGTCAACGGGATCACGCTGTCCTTCATCTTCCTGGCTTATACGATGAGCAGTATTGCGTTGGCCTTCGGCGTCACCGCCGGCCTGTTCGGGGTGATGGGACTTATCGGATACACCACCAAAATGGATTTGAGCAAGTGGGGCAGTTATCTTCTCATGGGGCTGGTCGGACTATTGATCGCCTCGATAGTTAACATGTTTTTCGCCAGTTCTGAGCTTGAATGGTTGTTGACATACTTTGGCATCCTGTTGTTCTTGGGGTTGACCATTTACGATACACAGCGTATCAAGCAGCGTGTCGTGGCGGCTTTGGCCGCCGGGGATGCTCAGGTCGTGGCGCGCGTTGGGGTGCTGGGGGCGCTCAGCCTGTACCTGGACTTCATCAACCTATTCCTCAAACTCTTGCGCATACTCGGCCGCCGGCGCCGCCGGTAAGCATTCGCCGGTTGCTCTGTGGCTGAAATCCCGGTTTTGTCAGGGGCGTCAGCAATGGGAAATGCGTAACGCACGGCATAAGGCGGGCGCGCGTTGAGCATTGGAGTAATTCAGAACGCTGAATGGAGCGCACCCATGCAAAAATCAGTGTTTGAGCAACGTCAAGCGATGATCAGACGGCTGATCGGCCCCCGGATGCCGCGCTTATGGTGCCCGCCGATCACACATTACCTTCCAAGTGGTATGCCCGACGCCGCACGGCAGGCCGCGCATTGGCGCACAATGATGCCTTATGTCGGCGGCTTTCTCGTCCCCGGCTCTACCGGTGATGGGTGGCGCATGACCGAACCGGAAATAGACGTGTTGCTGGATGTGACTCTCGATCTCGCCGCGCTGTTGGACACGCGCCTCCTTATTGGCGTGTTGCGGGAGGACGTAGCTGCGATGCTGGAGACTATCACGCGGGTGCTGATCAGGCTCAAGGCGCGCACAGGCGCCGACGATGCGCTGACGGCGCTGATCCAGGCGCGTGTCTGCGGTTTCACCGTCTGCCCGCCGTGTGGCGCGGATTTGACGCAGGCGCAGATCAAGGCGGACCTGGAAGCCGTGCTCGATCTGGACTTGCCAGTGGCCCTCTACCAACTGCCGCAGGTCACGCAGAATGAGATGTCGCCGGAACTGGTGTTTGACCTGGCGGCGCGTTATCCCAACTTCTTCATGTTCAAGGATACAAGCGGGGCGGATCGCGTCGCGTCAGCCGGAGGGGGGCAAGGTGGTCTGTTTCTTATGCGCGGCGCGGAGGGCGATTATGCGCGCTGGCTGCTGGAGGCCGACGGGCCGTATCACGGACTGCTGTTAAGCTCCGCCAACTGTTTCCCCGCGCGGTTGGGGGAAATGATCACATTGTTGGAGTCCGGGATGCGCACGGAAGCGCAGGCTCTCTCCAATAAACTAAAGCGCGCGGTGAGCGCCGTCTTCGCCCTGGTGAGCGACTGGCCCTATGGCAGCAACAGTTTCGCCGAGGCGAATAAGCTCATGGATCACTGGATGGCCTACGGCCCTGACGCTCGCGTTGCGGAACCGCCGATGATCCATTCCGGTTTGCGCCTGCCGGTGGCGATGATCGCCGCGACCGGCGAAATTCTGGACTCCTTCGGGTTGTTGCCGAAGGTGGGATATTGGAAGAACTGACCGGAAATTGGAAATGGGTAATGAGAAATGAGTAACGAGTCGCTCATTGCTCATTTCCCTTTACTTACATGGAGTGAACCATGAACATTCTTGATACTTTTCGATTGGATGGAAAAACGGCGCTGGTGACGGGGTGCCGACGGGGGATCGGCAAGGCGATGGCGGTGGCGCTGGCCGAGGCCGGGGCGGACATCGTGGGGGTGAGCGCGTCGCTGGAGGCGGAAGATAGCGAGGTGGCGCGGGAGGTGGCGGCGACGGGTCGAAACTTCACGGCGTACTCTTGCGATTTTTCTGACCGCGCGGCGCTCTATGCCTTCATCGCGGCGGCCAAGCGGGATAGGCCAACGGTAGATATCCTGGTGAACAATGCCGGGACGATTCTGCGCAGCCCCGCTGCCGAGTATCCCGATGAGTATTGGGATAAGGTGTTGGAGGTCAACCTGACGGCCCAATTTATCCTCACCCGCGAGTTTGGCAAGGATATGCTGGCGGTCGGTCGGGGGAAGATCATCTTCACCGCGTCGTTGCTCGCGTTCCAGGGGGGGAGCATGGTGCCGGCCTATGCGGCCAGCAAGGGCGGTATAGGGCAGATCACCAAGTCGTTTGCCAATGAGTGGGCCGGCAAGGGTGTTAACGTCAACGCGATTGCGCCAGGTTATGTCGCCACCGATAACACCGAGGCTTTGCGCGCCGATCCGACGCGCAGCCGCCAAATCCTGGAACGCATCCCGGCCGGCCGTTGGGGGGAAGCGGACGACTTCAAGGGAGTGACGGTGTTCCTCGCCTCGGCCGCGTCCGACTACATGCACGGCAGCATCGTGGTGGTGGACGGCGGCTGGATGGGGCGGTAAGTGCTGCTAGGGGCGGCTTGACTATGAGTTGCTCTGGCGGGGCAGGGTGAAAAAGAACATGGTGCCCTTTCCCGGCTGGCTCTCGACGCCAACTTCCCCGTTAAGTTTCTGGATGATGCGGCGCACGATGGAGAGGCCCAGGCCGTGTCCGTCTATGTGCGCTTGATTCAGGCGCTCGAAGGGCAGGAAGAGCCTGGCCTGTTTATCCTTCGACAATCCTGCGCCGTTATCACGCACCCAAAAACGGATGTGGGAATTGGGTAACGGCAAGTGGCCCGGTGGGGGAGATGACAGGCACTCATCAAAGCCTATCTCGATATAGGGGGGCGTCCCGCCGTATTTGATAGCATTGCTTATGTAGTTGGCCCATACCTCTTCAATCCACTGTGCATATCCCATCGCTGTGGGCCATTCGCTGGGGATGCTGAATTCTGCATGGCTCTGTTCGATCTGATAGCTCAATCGTTTTTGCACTTGCGCCACCAGTTCGGCCATATTCAACGGTTGATAGTCCACGGTTTCCATAGAGCGGACACTGGCCATGACCAGCAACTCGTTGATAATTTCGGACATTTTGTGCCCGCTTTCACTGATAGACGCAAGGCCATACCGTTGGCGGTCGGCGGGGAGTTCGTCGAAATGGGTGGTCAAGAGATCGCTGAAGCCCACAATGGTGGTGAGCGGACTGCGCAAATCATGGGCGACTGTGTGGGCAAAGGCATCCAACTCCGCATTTTGCAATTCTAATTCTGTGCTGCGTTGACGGAGCGTAGCTTCGGCCTGTTTCATTTCCGTGATATCGGTGATGGCGGCCAACACGCCCACCACCTGCCCTTTTTCCGACAGGGTCTCGGCGCTGATGATGACCGGAATCGCGTGTCCGTCTTTGTGGCGCAGCGTCGTTTCATAGCGGGCCTGGCGGCCTTGCGGAGCGTGGCTTACGCGGATGTAGAGCGGGTCCGCTTCGGCCTCAAACATGACATGGTTGGAATAACGCCCCAGCAATTCCGCTTCCGTATAGCCTAACAGGGTCTCGGCTGCCGGATTGACAAAGGTTAACATCCCCTTGGTATCTTCGATCAGCAGCGCTTCCCCCACATTCTGTACGATGCGCTCGTTGAATTCCTTCAACCGCATGGTCTCTTCCGTGCGCTGGACGTTGCTGATGGCAATGGCAATCTGGCTCGACATGGCCCGCAACAGTCCCAGATCCTCGTAGGTGAAATCTACATCGGTTGTGCGGTTCATAGCGGTCAGTGTGCCAAACATGATGCCGCCATAATGCATGGGGATGACAATGACGGTGCCGATCTCCGCGGCTGCGCGTTGTTTCTGAGCCATCCGATCCTCACGTGGATCAGGGTGGTTTTGGGTGGACAGCACCGGTTGTTCTTTGGTGACGGCCCAGCCGATCAGGGTGTTGGCTAATCTTTCAAAGGGCGGGTGGTAGGGGTGGGAGACGTTCGACCGACCTTCGACAAAGTGCGTGACCTGGAGGGTTTCGGGATCGAAGGTGTGTAATACTACCTGGGCCGCCGGGAGCCTTTGGGTGACCGTACTGGCGACAGCCTGTAGCATAGTTGGGAGCGCGTCGTAGGAGGCCAGGGCGCGCACGAGATGGTATAGCGCCTGCGTTTTGGCAGAACTGGCTTCCAAGGCGCTCTCGGCCCGTTTGCGCTCGACGATTTCGCGTTCCAGTTCAATGTTGCGCAGGTGCGCTATTTGCGCCTCTTTGCGAGCGGAGTCTACGTGGCGGGCAATTTCAAGGTGATCCAGGCGGCTTTGGAGGTCTTCTTTGACCGCGCTTTCTTTGATCTGGTGAAATTGTTTGTAATGGCTCAGAGCGGTCGCAAAATCGCCCTGCTGCTCATAGAGGGCGGCCAGACCCTGGTGGCAGGCAAATAGGACTTGTTGGGCGTTGCAGGCTTGCGCAACTTCTAGCGCTTCGGAGAAGTGCGCGACCGCCTGCGCCAACTGCTCCTGCGCCCGGTTGTTCTGGCCGATTTCTACCAGGGTTTGGGCGATACCCCAGGGACTGTCCAATGTGCGGAATATCGCCAGCGCTTGTTCAAAATAGGTTTGGGCGGCAGCGTAGTCTGCCTGGGCGTGATAGATCTTCCCCAGGTGGATGAGCGCCTCTGCTTTGGCCTGGGGGGCATGGATTTGCTCGTTCAGTTGGACGCTCGCCATCCGGCAACGCAGGGCGCTTTCGTGGTCACTGCGCGCCGCATACACGAGGGCAGATTGGTTGAGGAGGTCGGCCTGGAGTTGGTGATTTTCGAGTTCCTGTGCCAGGGCCAGGCCTTCTTCCAGATAGGGATAAGCTATCTCATACTCTTTCTGCTGGACGTACACAGCCCCTAAGTCGTGCAACACTTGGGCCTTCCCATCACGGTTATTCAGAGTTTCGTGGAGCGCCAGTGTCTTAAGTAAGTGATTCTGGCTGTTGGCGTAGTCGCTCAAGCGCCAGTAGATATTGGCAATGGTGTGATGCACGGCAGCTTGCTTTTCCAGCTCGCCCAGCGCTTCCCACAGCGTCAGGGCTTCCAGGCTGCTGGCCAGCGCCAGGTCATAGTTGGCTAACTGCTGGTTGAGACGCCCTAAATGGTGCAATGCCTGCGCATATCCGGCGGGGTAGGGCACTTTGCCGAATTGCCAGCTCAATTGAATGGCTTGCCAATTGAATTCTGTGGCGCGCTGAACATCATTATCTTGGGCGGCCTGGGTCAGGGTGTTAAGCAGATCAACTTTTTCTTGCAGGTTTTTTGCGGAACCGAGTTGGTCCAACCGTGCTGCGATTTCTGTCATAGCGTCTCCGTAGCAGGGAACACCGTGGGGAGGGTGAACCAGAAACAACTTCCCTGACCAACCTGGCTCTCAATCCCAACCTCGCCTCCTAATTTATGGACGATGCGCAGCACAATAGATAATCCCAGTCCGTGACCTTTGGCATGGGCGCGATTTAAGCGCTCAAAGGGTTTGAATAGGCGCAGTTTTTCTTCCGGCGTTAGCCCTTGTCCGTTATCCCGTACCCAGAAGCGAATGACCGATCTAGGGGTTTGGTTCTTCGTATTTCGATTAGGGAGGCTGTCATCGTCTTCCGCCGTTGAGGGCATGTCTTCGGGTCGGGTAAAACCCAATTCTACGTGAGGGGCGATGCCTTCATCGGGACGTCCGCCATATTTGAGCGCATTGCTGAGGTAGTTGGCCCAAACCTCTTCGACCCAGGGAGCATATCCTAACGCGGTGGGCCATCTCTGAGGGAGCACCAGCACGGCCTGGGTCGCTTTGGCTTCATCGTGTAGCCCTTCCACTGCTTCGTTCACGATGGCCGCCATATCCAACGGTGTCTTTTGGATATCTTCGTGGCGCACGATGGCGAGGAGCAATAGCGCATCAATGATTTTGCCCATCTTGCGCCCATTGCGGGCAATCAGTTCCAGATAGTGTTGCAAATCGGTGGGGGATAACGTCTCGAATGTTTGTTCCAGCACTTCGGCAAAGCCAACAATCCGCCCCAGGGGGTTCTGGAGGTCATGGGCGGCGGCGTGAGCAAAAGCATCCAACTCTTCGTTGCGCGCCTGTAGTTCCGCCGTGCGTTTCCGCAACTCCTCTACCAGCATTGCATTTTCCAGCGCGATAGCTGCCGATGCAGCCAGAGTTTCCACCAGTGTGATGTCTTGGGTAAAATCCCCCTCTTTCTTGTTCATAATTTCCAGCACGCCGATGACGCCTTCCCGTCCTTGTAAGGGCACAGCCAGCAGCGAACGGGTCTGTAGGCCGCTGAGCTTGTCCACTCCGGCGTAAAAACGGTCATCTTGCGCCACATCGGCGACTGCCAGACTTTGTCCTTGTAGGGCCACCCAGCCGGCGACACCTTGTCCGGCGCTTAGGGTCAACGCTATCGGGATCATGCAGTCCTGCAAAAGGTTCCAAAATCCCCGGCAAGCCAGTTGTTGTGTGGGAGGTGGGGCCTCTGTCCACATCCATAATGAAGCGCCTTCTGCGCCAAGTGTTTCGGTGACGGCCTGGAGGAGGTGTTCAATCAATTTATCGAATTCCAACATCGCGGTAAGCTCTCGGCCCACCTTGTTGAGCAAGGCTAATTCGCGGTTGTGCTGTCGCAGAATTAAATCCGCCGTCTGATAGGTGTGCACTAGCGTCATAATATAGCCCTCATAGACTTTTTCACACTAATCTATCTTGGTCGCACCGAGCGCGTCTGGGTCAAAGTCGGCCGGCCAGCGCGTGTGATGATTGTAGGTTGCGCCGGTCAGGGTAACGCCATCCAACCGCGCGCGAGCAAAATCGGTCCACAATAATTTTGCCATCGTGAGATTGGCTTGTGTTAAGATCGCACCCTCAAGGTTCGCCCCCAACAGATTCACCTCTGTCAATTGACTCTGGCTCATATCTGCCTGGCGCAGCATCGCTTTGACGAGGTGGGCATTGGTCAGCTCTGCCATACGCAAGTCCGCGCCGGTCATAATGGCGCCGGCCAACTCGGCTTGCGCCAGGTTGGCGCCGGGAAGGACGCCCCATCCCAGATTGGCGCCGGTCAAGTTGGTCAACATCAACGTGGCCTGGGTGAGGGTTGCGCCGACCAAATTGGCGCCCGTCATGTTTGCCTCCGAGAGGTTGACGCCGCCCAAGTCCGCTTCTACCAGGTGTACATTGGATAGGTCCGCCTCAGCCAATATGAGGCTGTAGGAGGCCACAAAGAGCAATCCAGCCTCATATAAAAAAAGCACCACCTGACCCTTGTGGGCGGGAGATAAATTTGGCAAGATTTGCACAGTGCGGGCCTGGACGGCTTTGCGCACTGTGGGCAGCTTCAGCCGATCTTGATCCAGCAGCGGTTGCAGCCAGGCAACATATTCTTCGTAAGTAGCGGGGAGTATTTCTTTATCTGCGTCTGCGGGGTGGGGCGGCGCGGCATCCTGGATGGGCACGCCGATAGCCAGATCGCAAAAATCTTCCAGGGACTTGCCGGTCAATTCCAGGCTGAGTTGGTTGGCGTTGCGGAGGATATCATCGCGCGCGGCAGGATCATTGACGGCTTCGATGAAATGTTGTTGCAAAATTCGTGTTTCTGCGAGGCGTGGGTGATCCGCCCCCAGGGTGTTGAAGAGATTTTGAAATCCCCACCGATAGCGTGCGGATAAGGCTTTGCTCATACACTTTCTCCTCCGATAAGAAGTCCCGAGTTCAGCATAAACCTATTTTATATCATTTGCCTGAAGAAGGAAGCACGATGGGGCGCGACAAGTCATTTCAAGGAAACGCGCGCCAGCCCCACCATTTTACGGGATTTTATGTTCTTGTCGCCCTCTTGTTACGTGGATGTCACTATATTGTGTATCAAAAAGTGTACCATGAAGGCATCCTGAGCACAAACCACCAAGGAAGAACTCTATGGACATAGCGGACGACGTCAAAACGGAACCGGCGAATGGTATTTTGGTCACTCAGATGGATAGCAGCAGAGCCGCAGGCAAAACTTTATGGGAGGGATTGGCTCTGGCCGCCGTCAAGCAAGCCTTCCGGGAAGCGGTTGTCGGGGATTATCCGGCGCTCTGCTGGCTGGTGACGGAGGGACGCGATTGGTTGGCCGCGTTAGGGCTTTCGCCGTGGGTGTTAGACTGTTGGGAAGCAAGGGATCTTCCTGATTGACTTTTTTTCAGTGCATGGTAAGATTTACGTATAATTCAATAAGCTATACGCCTAATGCACCCAGCATCAAGGCTGTGGCGCAGCGGGGGACCCAAATCAGGGGCGAATCGGCGGCGTTTTGACGCCAACGTAGGGCGAGCTTCTTCGGCCCAAGTCCGACAGCTAACCTCGCAGGCGTGGAAGAAGGGCACCTAATCGGTTAGGGCGCCCTTTTTTGTTTGGTTTCCTCAGTAGGGCGCCTCGTTGGAACGGTTGTTTTCGACAAGGAGGCGAGACATGCAGCAGGCAGGTAAAAAAGAAGACCCTCTGGAACAGCCCTTTTCTGCGGCGGAGTTCCCCTCTTCGGTTGTGACCACCCTTCAGACCCAGGGCGGCGCGGTGGATCAGGTCAAATTGGCCGTAAAATCCGACCTGGCGCCCGACGGTAAATTTGGCGAGCAGTGGCTGTTGGTGGACCCGCGCGATCTGTGGGTCATCGAGCGGCACAACGGGACGGCCAATCTCCGCCACAAATTCGCCCTCGACGACATCCAGGACGCCAAGATCGAGCGTTGCGTCGGCAACGGCCTCATCCAGGTGTCGGTGGCCGAGCAACCCCACGTCCTCTTGCACTATTCCAACGAATTGACCGCCCGTTTTGGCCGCGTGGCGCACTACTTGCACAGCCGCGCCGAAAACGGCCCCGATTTTCCGGTTCCCGATCCCGACGCCGATGCTCACAAATGCCTGTCGTGCGGGCGCTATCTGCTTGACACTTCCTCCAAGGTGTGCCCCAGTTGTATCCAACGCGGCAAAATCTTCAAACGCCTGGTGGACCTGGCGCGGCCCTACTGGAAGAAAATGGCGCTCATCGTCCTGCTCCTGTTGGCCGGCATCGGGGTGGACCTGGCGCCGCCCTACCTCACCCGGATTTTGATTGACGACGTGTTAAAAATCGGCAGCGGCGGCGGCAACGAATACCTGCTGCCGTGGCTGGTGGGGGGCCTGCTGGTCATTCAGGTCGCGCGGGTGGTCTTGACCATCGTGACCAACTGGATGACGATCAACGTCAGCGCGCGCTTCACGTCCGGCATCCGCGACCAACTGTTTGCCCATCTGAAGAAACTCTCGGTGGACTACTTCGACAAGAACCAGGTGGGACGCCTGATGACCCGCGTGAACCAGGATACCGAAGAGTTGCAGGGCATCGTCTCGCAGATGACAACGTTCGCCTCCAACATCCTGCTGGTGCTGGGGATTGGGGTGGTGCTTTTCTCGATGGCGCC
>Ga0116144_10001439_pt1 | contig 28307 bp, 30 predicted proteins | sample AD_UKC035_MetaG_FD_89746 | JGI IMG/M metagenome (GOLD analysis project Ga0116144, IMG submission 89746) | Active sludge microbial communities of municipal wastewater-treating anaerobic digesters from USA - AD_UKC035_MetaG | ecosystem: Engineered > Bioreactor > Anaerobic > Digestate | place: USA...
GCGAAAGCAAGAATCAGCAGGGCTGACATGATTTCGAGAAGCGTGATACCTCTGCGTTGCATCATCTGCAAAAGCCTTTTTTGATTAAGAATGATGTACCATATTAAAGTAATGCCGGCATTAATTCAAGCTCAGGGAGAGTAAAAATTATTTTACCCGGCTTTACAAAAGAAAATTCTTGACTTTGCCGGCCGCGGCTGTTACAATACAATTCGATCAGCCGGGATGGCGGAATTGGCAGACGCACCGGACTTAAAATCCGGTGGGGTAATACCCGTGCCGGTTCAAGCCCGGCTCTCGGCAAACCCTACGACGCGGGGTGGAGCAGTCTGGTAGCTCGTCGGGCTCATAACCCGAAGGTCGGCGGTTCAAATCCGTCCCCCGCAACCGCAAGGCATCGGCCTGAATAATATTCGGGCCTTTGTTTTATCCGGCAAGGTAGCTCAGCTGGTCAGAGCTCACGGTTCATACCCGTGCGGTCGTCGGTTCGATTCCGACCCTTGCTAGTGTACTCAACAAAAAACCCGCTCCAAGAGCGGGTTTTTTGTTGGCCGGATTCGGCGAAGTTCGACGCTTTTTGCTCAAAATTGTCGTTTTTGGGGACAAAATAGTGACAAAACCCTATAATGAACAAAACAGGTTAAAGTATGTCTCTGCAAACCGGGAAGGCCAGTTTTAATGCCATGACACAATTACCGACCGCCAATTCGGAAATTCTTATCTACTCAGCCCCCGACGGCGCCATCAAAATTGACGTTCGTCTTGAAAATGAAACTCTCTGGCTGACGCAAAAGGCTATGGCCGGTCTTTTTGGTGTCAACGTGCCGGCAATTTCAAAGCACATTGATAATATTTTTGAGACCGGCGAGCTTGAGAGAAGTTCAACTGTTTCCAAAATGGAAATAGTTCAAAAAGAGGGAAATAGAGAGGTTAATCGCCAGGTCGACCACTTCGGTCTTGATGTTGTTATTGCCGTTGGCTATCGAGTTAATTCGCGTCTGGCCACCCAATTCAGGATATGGGCCACAAGAGTTCTCAAAGAATATATCATTAAAGGCTTCGCTCTGAACGATGAGCGCTTCAAGTCAGGCAGTTCGATGAACTACTTTACCGAACTGCAGGAACGCATCAGAGAAATCAGGCTCTCAGAGCGCTTCTTTTACCAGAAGATCAAAGACATTTACACAACCAGCATAGATTATGATCCGAACGACGAGAAGACCAGAGAGTTTTTCAAGATCGTTCAGAACAAGCTGCTCTGGGCAATCAGTAAGCAGACGGCCGCCGAGCTTGTTTACCGACGGGTTGATGCTTCGTTGCCGTTGATGGGTATGCGGTCGTATGACAAAACCGCCGTTGCGATTAAAAAGAATGATGTCAGCATCGCCAAGAACTACCTGGCCGAAGACGAGATCAAACTTCTGGGTCTGCTGGTTGAACAGTATCTTGCCTTTGCCGAAGCAATGGCACAGCAGCGAACGCCAATGTATATGGCCGACTGGATCAAACGCCTCGATACAATCATTCAGATGAACGGCCGCGAACTGCTCACTCATGCCGGTAAAATCAGTCATGAAAAGGCTATCGAAAAGTCAGCTCATGAATACAGTAAATTCAGAGAAACCCAAAAACAGCTCGAATACGAAGAAAGCCTGAAAGAGCTTGAACGCGACATCAAAGACCTGAAAAAACAGTCTGGCAAAAAATAAGAGCTTCGTTATGGCCAGTCGCGTCATTTCACGATTGTATTTTTTTGATAGAGGCGGCCTGGCGATCTTTTTCGATCAAGCGGTGTTTTTGCCAGATTTTTTACCCCACAAGTCACCCCACAAGTCACCCCACAAGTCACCCCACAAGTCGCCATCCAAGTCGCCATCCAAGTCACCCCGCAAGTTACCCCGCAAGTTACCCCACAGGTAACCCCGCAAGTCGCAAATTTTTAATCGGGTTGCCTGTTGAGTTGAATTTGTGCTGAATGTTTGTTTGTAAGGGTTTTGTGGTGAAGATCGCTGCCGACTGGGCCCTTGACTGGGCCTCTGACTGGGCCCTGTAAAATTGGGTGTGGGCTGGCTTGAAAATGTTATGAGCGGCTTACGGCTAGAGTCACGGCTAGAGTCACGGCTAGAGTCACGGCTAGAGTCAAAGTCTGTGTGTTATTAGGCAGGTGGAAAAATGAATGGTGTGGTCAGGTTTCGGAGCGAAATGAAAAAAATGTAACTTATTCGGTGAGGCGGGCGTATAATAAATGAGTAACAAAACCCGGGGATTTCAGAATATGGAGACCGGGTGGCGGGGTTGATATCTGGTTGCAGGCCGGCTCACAAGGCTGTTGCCGCCGACAACCGGGGTACCGGCTCCGAAAAACAACGGAGGAAAGCGTATGAAATTCATGAACAGATTTGCCCTTCTCGCCGCGGCTTTTTGTGCTGCAATGACCGTTTGCCCGGTAATTGCCCAGGAAACGGCAACGGAAACGGAAACTGCCAGTTCCACTGAAGTGGTTATTCCTGACAGCACCGACATGACCCTTGAAGTGAAAGACAGCCCGGTTACTCTGCCCACGAATTTTCGTGGCAAGGAAGCTGAAGAGGGCGATCTGCAGTGGCTTGAAGACGTTGGCGTTCTGATGCAGGAAAACTCCAATCTGTATAATATTGATGCCGCCGCTATCGCTGAAGCCGCCAAATTCACCAGTGAACCCAACATCACCTGGGAAGTGAAAAAAGAAGACGAAAGCGGCAATTATGAGTCGCAAAGCTCTGATAATACCAACAAGGCCACCAATAACTGCAATATCACCGAACCCGGTTACTACCAGGTCCACAACGGGGGCGCCAGACAGGTTGCCAGCTCAGGTGGAGCTGAAGACACCACCACCGAAGGCACCGGTGATTCCGGCGGAAAAGATGCGTCCGGCAGCGGTAGCAGCGAAACCGATAAAGAAGGTGCCGAAGGCGACAGCAAGACTGTGACCGCTCAGCAGCGTGTTGGCATCGAAGTGCATGACTGCACCTCCCCCGACGTATGGGTCGCTTTCCAGGAAGGCGCCGGCAGTGTCGATATGGCTGCCACCGAAGAAGAACTCAGAGCCACCATGGCCAGCAAAATTGTCGAAAACAAAGGCCGCCCGTTTTCGACTAAAACTCAGGATTTCGAAGCCGCCAGCTATCTTTTTATCGATGAAGGCCAGGAAGACGAACGCAACCGCATCCCCTGGGAAAAAACCGCCCGCCTCTCGATTGCCGGTACGCTTTTTAATGAACGCGGCGCCCCCAAGTTTGAAACCGGTGTGCTGACTTCGAAAATCGACCAGACCGAATATCGCAACCACGTAAACGTCGTCGGTGGCGAAGAAAAGAACCTCAAGGGCGTCTATGTGCGCCGCAATGTTCCGTTCATTTTTGCCGCCATGTCGACTGACAACGGTAATAAACGTGCTTCTACCGGTAACGTCGAAGCCATCATCGAAACCGCCGATGGCAAGCAGGTCGAAAAAGATGGCAACGCCTACATGTTCCGCGTTCCCAACTATCCGCGTGACCAGTATCCCGATGAACCCGAATATGTCTTTGTCACCACTGCCACCGATAAAGACGGCAACGTCACAACCATTAGAATGCCCCTCTATGTAGTTAACACCGCAGCTGCATTTGAAGGCGGCAAGAACCAGTAATCGGGTAGCCGCATGAAGAAAAACCTTTTATTCACCGCATTTATCTTTTTGCTGGCCGGTTCTGTTATTGCTGTTGCCGAAGAATCGGGCGATGCGAAAAAATCCTCCGAAGCTCCATGGCTCGAGGGTGTTACCATTGGCGAACACCCGGTTGATCTAAGCCCGGTTCTGCCGATGAAGATTTATCTCGAAAACGGCGAAGCGATTCCGGCGACCCTCACCGAAGACATACCGCTGACGGTGGTCGCCGAAACCGCTCTGTTCGACGCTGAGCCGCCCGCAACCTATAATGGCAAGGAGATTCCGAGTCCTTCCTGGAGCCGAAACCCTGCCATTTCCTGGCTGTTCATCGACTGGGAAAAGAACCGCAATATCCCGGCTTCTGCCTCTCACGACCTGGCGGTCAATCAGATGGTGATAACCCCGATTAATCCGACCGGCAAAGGTGCCATCACCTGCTACGCCGGGCGAAAGATGCGTTACACCTCGCCCGAAACCGGCAAAACACGGGCTACGTTTGCTAACTCAAGCATTGCTGCCGATGTGCGCGTTCTTGATATTACACCGCCGGTGTGCGGTCTTGAAGTTACGCTTGAAGATGGCCGCTCGGGCACTTTCTGGGTTGCCGAAAACCCGCCGAATAAATACCCGTTGCCGAAAATGGCCGATGTGTATTTTTCAGGCGCTCTCGTAAACGAGGCTGATCCGACCGAGACCAATGTTATCTCAGGTATTGAGCTCGGCGCCAACATGGTTGTGCTCCCTGATCAGGCTGCAATAACGGTTCCGGCGAATGCCGTGCTCAAAATCAAGGCCAACGGCGACGACAATTACAAACTTGACAATGCCAGACTCAAATACGGCATCTGCGCCGGTGCCGGCGGCGAACCCGCGCCGGTCAGCGAGGTTAATGCCGCTGAGATAAAGCTTGCCGAGCTGAAGTTGCCAGAAAACCCGCATCTGTACATTGACGCCTCTGATGTGGCCGGAAACCGTCAGGTGCTCTACGTGCCATTGAAAATTAAATAATTCTCTGTCTTTGAAGACCGCTACAGAAAGCTCTGTGGCGGTTTTTTCTTTTTACGGGCAATGACATGGTTCTGAAGTAAAAGCATGCAAAATGCGGTCTTTGACAACCGCATGGCTGAAGAGTAAATTGGCAGCATCAACTCGGGAAAGTTACCCGAATCAGCATCTGCAAAGAAAGAGGCCTCGAATGAAAATCAAACTGCTGACCGTATTGCTTGCCTGCTGGCTGACCATGCCAGTTCTGGCCCAGGAAAAAAACAATCCTGATTATGAAAAGGTTGTCAGCCGCGTTGCCGGCATGACCAGTGATCCGACCGCCCGCGAACTCGCCGCAAAATACGGTCTTGACATCATTAACATCACCTGGGAAGACACCGGCCGCTTCGAAGGCTCGGCCGTCGGCCCGAACATAAGCGACATGACCATTCAGGTTCATCACGGCAGCAAAGAAAGCCGCAAAATGACCTGCATGCCGGTTATCCGTTTTCCGAATTTCACTGACAAAACCGCTGACATTCAGCTTGGCAAGCTTTATGCCCGCGTCGGCAATGAAAAAGGGCAGGAGTCTAAAACTATCCCGCTTGGCGCTCTGCTCGAAGATCCGCGCCCGCTGCTGAGCAATTCTGCATCATGGACCGGCAGCGCCAGCATGCTTCTGGCAACCCGCGATTCGCACGTGCTGGTTTCAGCTCAGGCCTGCTTTCTGCCGATTCCGAAGGGCGAAGAAGCCGTATTCAACCCGGTAATCTTCAACTATCAGTCGGCAGCCGGTAATCCCGCCGTGCTGGCGATTCTCATCACGCGCGAAGGCACCAGCATGACCATCGTCGACAACACGCGCGATGCTGTGCAGAACGGTGGTGCTTACGGTCAGCGCCTTTTCTTCAACAGCAACGGGGAAAAAGCCTCGCTGACCGGTAAACGTGCCAGTGATGCTGCCGCTGAACCAACTCAGGCAACTGATAAACCTGCCGATGATACAGCAAAACCTTCTGCCCCGGCAGTTGGCAGTACTGCAGCAGATAACATGGTAATGCTGATTCAGGTGCCGCTCAAACATCGCGAATATTTCCGCGGTGACAGCAAGGGCATCATGTTTGAAGATGCAGAATACAGCCGCGAAGCACTCTCCTCAAACGTTGAAGACGCAGTTATCGGCCACGGCGAAATCGAAGGGCCGTTCGTTGAAATGGACAATCAGCCTATCGAACGCGACGAGCGTTTCCCGATCCGCATTACCGTACAGTTTTATAAGGCTACCGATAACGGCGTGGTCAGCGAAGAAGATATTAAATCCATCCGCGAGCAGATTGACCGTGTTTATGCCGATGGCAGCTATGTTGGTTCGCTGGTTGTGCCGGAAAAAGAAGGCCTGCAGCGCCCCACCGACTGGAAGCCCACCAGAATTTCCTTCTGATAAAAGGATTGTATTGAAGCAGCTTCGTTAAAGCTGCAGGTTGATCACTTTGACTAAAACCGCCCGGCTGGTTGACCAGCCGGGCGGTTCGGCGTTAGAATGAGGCCTGTACCTTTAAACTGGCCTGAAAAAGAGGTAGATATGTCTTTTGTCCGATGTCTGTCTTTGCGTTTTATGATCGCTTCTGTTGTTGCCACCTCACTGCTTATCTGTATGGCAGCGCCTCTTTCTGCCGCATCCTATAATGCTGACACGATATCGATGTTTACCATGAATTCGGCCACGGCCCTGCAGCGCATTCGCAGCGGCTATTTTTCGGTTCTGTATCGCGGTTTTGGTTCACGCAGGTCTGGCGAAATCGAGCGTGATGAACTGCTTGGCTTCAGATTTCTGCTTGATACAACGCACCAGTCGCGTGGCCTGCGCAATCTTGCCGAAGCCTGTGAAAAGGCGGGTATGAGCCCTGAAGAAACTCTGAAAAATGCAAAAAAACAGCAGACGGTTCTGTTGCAGAAGATCTTTAATACTGTGGCTTCGATGAAAGATCTCTATGAAAACCGCCCAGGCAAATTTGAAGCCAGCAAGGCCGGGGTTCCAGACCCCGAAACACATTTTATTTTCGCCTCGCCCCGCATCGGTGTCGCTCGCATGTATGGCCCGATTGTCATGGTCATTGAAGAAACCCGGCCGCGTGGCCTCGATTTGAACGGTATCGCCCGCGATGCCCGCTATTATTCGTTAGCCCGTTTTCTCAAGAATATTGGCGACCGCGACTTCAGAATGATTCTCGCTGATTATGTGGCCGACCGCGACGAATATGTTATCCCGTCATATATCGAACCTGTCGATGTCACTGGCCTTATCGTGCATGGAACCTCGCCGATCGTTATCGGTGGTCGTCTGGTAGTGCCACCGCCGCCGATTGTGCGTGTTTACCGCAAGTATCGCCGCAAAGGTGCAATGACCATCGATGTGCTCGACGGCCGTGACCGCCTGATTGCCAGGCTGTGTGCCGCTCCTTCTGCTGCCGAGATCGGTTCTGACGAACCACGGTCAATCGAAAAACTGCCCCTTTTCATTGAGAAAGCCTGGAACGATTATCTGAAGACGATTTGCAGCCAGAAAGCCAGGTAGTCTTCTGACTGATCAACTGATGGAAACCAGACTGAAAATCGACAAGGCCATGCAGCAGAGCCTGTTGACAGCCATGACGCGGCCACCGGCTGCGGTGAGAATAGCTGCCGCGGTTTCTGGCGGCTGCGACTCGGTGGCAATGCTTCTGCTTCTTCATCAGTGGTGTCGCATGCAAAAGCGTCAACTTTGTGTGTTTCATGTAGATCATGGTCTAAGGGTTTCCAGTACCGAAGATGCGGTCTGGGTAAAGGCATTGTCTGCCCGTCTGGGTCTGGAATTCTATCAGCGTCACCGCAGCGAAATTGTTTTTGTCAGTGAGCATGCTGAGGGCAGTGAGGCCTGGGCCCGCGATCTCAGATATGCCGCTTTTGCCGAAATGTTGCGTGAATCAGGTGCTGAAGTTGTCGCTACCGGTCATAATGCCGACGATCAGGCTGAAACTGTATTGATGCGACTGATGCGGGGCTGCTCCTGGAACGGACTCAGTGGTATCGCTCCTCGCATCAGGCTGAAATTCGGCAATAATATTATCAGGGTGTGGCGGCCGTTTCTGCGCGTCAGCCGCCGCAGTTTCGAGTCGTTCTTGCGCGATTCAGGCCAGAACTGGCGTGAAGATGAGACGAATTCGACCGATATGTTTTTTCGAAACCGGGTGCGCCATCAGCTTTTGCCGCTGATGAACGAAATGCAGCCCGGTTCGGCGCAGCATCTGGCAGTGCTGGGTGATGACGCCCGCCGGTTTCAAAGAAAAATCTGCCGCCGCGCTAAAAGGTACATAGCTGAAAATGTTTCTGGTAACGAACTAATGGTTTACATAACTCCAAACTGTACCCTCAGAGTGGAAATTTTGCACATCTGGTTGTACCGACTCGGCGCCGGCAAAAATGTAAAAAGAGCTCTGCTGGAACAGCTGGATTCATTGTGGATCAATCCGGGATCCTCTCAGAAAATCGTGTACAGAGATTTTGTGGTTTTTCGCCGCGGCGACCGCCTGGTTTTTGAAAAAAATGTTTCGGGTTGTCGACCCGTTAGAAAGAATATTGAGAATGATCTGTCTTCTTCAGAGATTATAATCAGGCCGGGTGAATTGGCAATTTCCGGTACCTGGAAATTTTTGCTGCTGCAGTCTGAAAAACAGCCTGCTCTGCCTGGCGAATGTCTGCCTGTTTCTGAAAAAATACTCAATAATCTGAAACTTCGTACGCGGCGACCGGGCGATCGTTTTTACCCGCAGGGGGGCAGCGGTGGCAAAAAACTGGCAAAGTGGCTGATCGATAAAAAGGTGCCGGTTGATCGCCGCGATTCGCTACCACTGCTGGTTGCAGAAGGGCATGTCTTGCTGATCGCCGGTTTTGCCCGCAGCAGATTAATGAATGAATATCTCAGGTCAGATTTTGGCCCCGGTTGGTGGTTGAATATCGTGCAGTCCGACTGACAAATGGTCAGCGGATAAAAAGTATCTTGTCAGGGTTGTTGCTGCCCGCGATTGCCTGCATGCTGCGATTGATACCCTGCCCGGCGACATTGGCCACGAACTTCCAGGTCTTGTCGGGCTGCTCGCTGCATTCGATGTTCATGATTATTCCCGGCATGATTTCTTTCTGAATTGGCTGTGGTCTCTGGTTCTGGTTGTTATGCAGTTGCTGCATCTGCATGATGATGGCAGATTCCATCTGGTAGTCGGCGGCAATCAGGGTGGTTGCCGGTATCAACGGCGATGATTTCATGCTGCCGAGAAACCAGGCGATCGAAATGATCGAGAGGGTGAGCACTGCCGAAAGAATAAGGTTTCTGGTGGCGCTTGAATCAGTTAAGGTCATGGTTGATACCTCGCAGAGCAAACGAAGTGAAAAACGGAATATCCATGCGGTCGGCCGGCATGATTTTAACGGTCAGCAGATTGGGCAGATCTTCGCCGGTTTTGAAGAAAACCGATTCTACGCCTTTGAGAAGGATTTCGCCCTTCTCGTTTTTGTCGAAACGGTGCAGATTACCGCCAATGAAGGCATAGCGACTGATCAGATCACTCTGGCTGTTGTAAAGAGTGAAACTGTCAGATGCAATTTCGGCAACCGCAGCTATCTGAACGTCTTCGCGCAGGGTTGTCAGAATAATGTTGTAGCTGGCGGTTATATCGTGGTTTTCGGGGTCGGCGGGGTTTCTTGCCTTATAAAACTGAGCCACGGCAATTACGGTTGCAAGAATCAGCGAGATGAATGCCACCCCGAGAATACCTTCGAAAGACAGTTCACCGCGTCTTTTCATTCTTCGCCTTCTCCGTTGACTTCAAGTGCTTTCTGCGGCAGCAGGCGCTCGAAAAATACCTTCATGGTTCGACCTTCGCGTTGGTATGTTATGTAAACTATAGCTTTGAAAAGGTTACCGTCGAGGTAATACGTGTCGATTTGGCATTTGTATGGTTTGAGCGTCCAGAACAATTGTGGGTCGTTTGTTTCGGTAATACTGCTGTCGTCTGAAGAGATGCTTCTAAAATATTGACTTACCGGTTCGACATGCTCGGCAGATTCAACGACAGGTTCCGGGTCACTCATGGCCGGAAGATAAGACGGATTTATCGCCCGCCGCGCCACAATTGTTTCAATCACATGGTGCGCCAGCAGAGTTGCGGTGTATTCCTGCTGGTTTGTCTGCTTTGGCGGGTTGCCGATGCGAAAAATAAAGACGACCGGATACATGGCGGCCGACAATACCGCAAGTGCCAGCAGCAGTTCCATAAGACTGGTGCCACAGCGAGGCTGTGACCTGACCGGTCTATTTTTCGGGCTCATTTTCATGCAGACGATTATATCACGCACAGGCGCTTTCACTCGAATTTTTTTCACAAATCGAACTCTTCTATTAAACTTCCAAGGTTTTTTGCCGATGATCTTTGCAGGAATAATAGCTCAGGAAGGAGCGGGGTAATGGTCAAAAACTTTCAGGTATTACTGGCGCTGGTTTTGAGTCTGTCGCTGCTTACAGCGGTTGGCTGCGGAACAAAAAGCACCCTTAGAGGCACTCTTGTAGGAACGGTTGTCGATTCTCAGACCGGCATCGGCATTGCTGGCGCAACGGTTGTGACTTCTCCGTCGACAACTTCGGCGATAACCGACATCAATGGCAGCTTTACGATTGCTGACGTCGACCCGGGCGTTTACACTGTCACGGCTCATGCCAGCGATTTTAACTCAAACTCTCTTACTGTCAGTATCGACAGTGGCCTTTCGGCAACCACTCACATTGTCCTGGTCTCAATGGGGGGAAGCTTTTCGCGAAACATTCTGCCCATTCTCAATGTTAACTGCGCCATCGTCGGCTGCCATAACGACAGCACTGCGCAGGCCGGCCTCAGGCTCAACAGTTACTCGAACCTGATGCGTGGTTCGAAGAGCGGGGCAGTGGTGCTTCCCTATGATGCGCAGACCAGCAAACTTGTCAGACGCATAAAAGGCATCGAAACCCCGAGAACGCCGAAAGACCGTCCTTCTCTTTCTACTTCAGACCAGGGCCTCATAACCAACTGGATCAATGGTGGAGCAAGAAACAACTAAGTTGTTCAGGAAATATCAGGAGAAATTAATGAAGAACGTCAGACTGGGTATGCTCGTAGCGGGATTTCTGGTGGTTGGCGGAACCGTGTTCGTCTCTTCTTCGTTCGCAGGGACGGACAATTCGCCGGGTCTGCAGGTTGTAAGACGCGACAAGGTTGCCGGCAAAACAGTGAAGACGACCCGGACCGTAAAACCGGTTCAGGCCGCCAATGCCGCTGAAGACAAAATCGTTCTGGTAGCGCCTCCGGGTGAACTGCCGACGGCATCGAGCCGCATGGTGACTTCGCTTAAGCCTATTGTTCCGACTAATGTCAAGCATGCAGGCGTGGCAACTGGTAAAGTTGCCCGCACAGTTCCCGCTGCCGCTTCGGCAAAAGCCGGAGTTGCAGTTAAAGCTGCAAAAGCTTCCAAGGCTGAAGTGGCTCAGGCGCCGGCTATGAAAACCGACCCGAAAAACCTTTTCACACTGGTAAGGCTTTTGAATTACGCCCCGCACCCACTGACCGAAGAGTTGCTCAAGAGTGCCCCTCTGAGCATGAATGGCAACAACTACTGGTTTTCCATTAAATATGATGAAGACTGGAAAGTTTTCAACGATGATGATGGCGTAATCAAAGGTATCAGCTTCGAAATCGACGTGATGGAAAATAACAAGAAGGTTCGCAGTCTCAAGACCCCGAAAGTGGCCATAGATGCCGCGAAGATCAAAAAGGGCCAGGTTCTCGGCATTGCCGAAGTTGCCCCTTATAAGTTCACCATCAAGGTCGAAGAAGTGACCAAAAACAAGAAAGGTGTTTCTGAACTCGTGTTCAAGCTCGACCTGCTTGGCTGAGTTCAAAACATGACGCTGCTGTCAGTCAGGAGAATCTCTTTTGGATAACAATACTCTGATAGGGTCCATTACCGGCGCATTACTCATTCTCATCGGAATCAAACTTTCCGGCGACCTGGGTATATTCTTCGACGTACCCTCGATGATGATCGTATTTGGTGGTGGATTTTGCGCCATGTTTGTTGCCTACAGCCAGGAAACGGTAATGAGTGCTTTCGGGCTGGTTAAGTCGGCATATCTGGCTCCAAGAGAATTCAATTATATGAAGCTGATCAGCAGCATTCTGATGACGGCTGATGTCGCGCGAAAAGAGGGCATTCTTGCCCTCGATTCGCGGATCGCCGAAATCGAAGAGCCCTTTATGGCACGCGGTCTGCAGATGGTAATCGACGGTGTCGACGTCAAGGTTATTGAAGACATTCTCGACACCGAACTTGATTCACGTGCAAACCGCCATGGTGATGTTAAAAGTGCTCTTGAATTTCTGGGCTCGGTTCTTCCGGGCTTCGGTCTGATCGGAACCATCATCGGTCTGATCGGCCTGCTTGGTAACCTCGATGATCCGTCGTCGATCGGCCCGAACATGGCAGTTGCACTTATTACAACCTTTTACGGTGCTGTTTCCGCAAATCTTCTTATCATTCCGTTTGGTAAGAAAATGGATGAACGCAGCAAGGCCGAGCAGCTTTATGGTGAAATCATAGCCCGTGGCTGTCTGTTTATCGCTGCCGGCGTTCACCCCCGTATCATTCAGGAACGCCTGCTGGCCTTCATGTCTGAGAAGACCAGAATAACCTTCAACGAATTGCATCTCTCAGAGGAGCTGGGTCAGGGTGGCTAAGCGAAAAAAGGCTGACGAAATTTCTGCACCACTCTGGTGCCTTTCTTATGGCGATCTGGTAACCAACATGCTTTGCTTCTTCGTCATGTTGTTTGCCTTTTCGACCCTCGACTCGCCAAAAAAACGTCAGGAAAGCGAATCTCGCGATGAACTTTATCATGCGGTATTCAGCATCAACGTGTCGCAGGGCGCGAACCAATGGCTGACTCCCGGCGGCAAGGGTATCGTTCTGACGCCGGCAACAAGAAAAAGCGAAATACCGTTGATCGTAAAGAATGTTAAAAGCAAGCTGGCAAGGGTTCCGCTGGCTGACCGTCTTAGAGTTATGGCTGAAGATCAGATGGTAAAAATCCAGATTCCGGCAAATGTGCTTTTTGAGAGCGGCAGTGCCGCCATGAAGAAAGGCGCAGAAGAAATCCTTACCGCTCTGGTACCGGTTATCGGTACAATTGAAAACTACGTCAGAGTCGACGGGCATACCGACGATCTGCCGGCCCGGAACACTGTTTACCCCTCGAACTGGGAATTGTCCACTGCCAGAGCTTGTTCGGTCGTAAGGTTTTTTGTCGATGAAATGAACCTGGATCCCGGGCGTTTTTCTGCCCAGGGCTATGCCGACAACCGGCCAAAAGAACTCGACACTACCCCCGAAGCACGCGAAGCCAATCGCCGTGTTGAAATCATCATTCTCAATACCAAGAGAAAAGTTGTTAAAGACTTCAGCTGGGAGCAGTAATCAGCTCATATATGAGTTCAAGAATTGGCATCCCAGACCACTATTTTTTCGGGGTGCCTGAAAAAACCTGGTTGCGTGAATCTTCCATGAGTCGCTGAACCTTTTGTGCCTGCAGCTCGGAAAACCCGGTTAAAGCCCCCGCCGCCACCATCGGTCCAAGAATTTCAAGAACCTGTCGGTAACGTTTCATGTGAAACGCTGCTTCGGCTTTTCCGATAAGATAGCGCCGGTTTTGTGGCGCCGAAGTCACCAGTTGTGAAAAAAACAGGTATGACTTCTGATATTCGTCGTTTTCGAGTGCCCTCTCTGCCATTTCAGCAACTGCCTCAGACGACAGAATACTTTCGAGCGAGGGGTAGGGGGTCGGCAGCGCCAGTTCCGATGGTGGCCGGTCAATTTCAGCGAAAATAGTTGCGGTACCTGGCAGGGGTTGCTTTATCAGAACCGGGTCAAGTGCGGTTGTCCTTGCCCATTGATTGTCCATGTCTGACGGTACAGGCAACGAGGGGCCAAAATAGCCTCGCTTATAAAACTCGGCGGCAGTTTTGCCGTCTGCCATGTTCTGGCGGTCGGGGTTGCGACTGAATGGCCCCATGCGATATTCAATTTCGCGCAGCAGCTCAGTGTACCGCAAGACGATCGGGTGCTTTGGCGCCTTGCGGGCGGCAGCTCTGAACCAGTCAGAAGACTTGAGATAATTGCCCGCATGAAAATCACTCATGCCCAGCACCAGAAGAGTCTGAAAATCTTCAGGGAAAAAGCGATGAATTTCAAGGGCTCGAGCCGAGGCCTCTTCGAATCTGCCGCTCTGATAAAGCCGCTCAGCCTCGCGCAGCGAAGGCGAAAGTTCCGTGCCGCCAAGCTGCGAGGAAAATGCTATCAGGGCGAGAAAAAACGCCTGCTTAAGGGGCTTTTTCTTCATTGGCTGGTGCTTTCAATGGTTCCTGCAGATTGTCCCAGTTAACTTCGTCAGGCTGAATTTCTGCATCTTCATCACCTGGCGGAATTATTGAAGGCGAGCCAATCAGAGGTTCGGATGTTTCATCGAGTTCGGCTGGTGGCAGCTGAATCGCCTGCCCGGCGCCCGGCCCGCTCTGATGTTCGATATCCCATGAATCGCCCTTCATATAGTCATCAGGTGGCTCAAAATGTTCCTGACTGGTGACGTGTTGATAGGCCTGATTGGCGGTAACCAGAAAAATGGCCAGCAGTATGAAGACTACGCCCCATTTCCATGTTTCGTTTCCAGTTTGCATTTTGTATCTCCTGAGATCAGAATCTGGCCTGGGTCAGCGACCTTCAGCCAGCGGGAAATTCAATACCAGAGTGCCTCTTACCAGGCCACCGTCGCGCATGATGAGGTCGAGAGAGCGTATCGAGTTGACTGGCATGTTGCGGCCAGCCTCGCTGAGAAATTTGCCCAATGCTCTGATAGAGGTCGCAAAAGTCATTTTTGCCGGTACAACTTCGACACCGGGCCATTCGATGTCATCTTCCGCTGCAAGGCCGACCGGCATCCCCTGTTCATCGAGCTGCGGCAGTTCCTGGGTTCCAGCAGCGAAGCTCTGGGCACCAGCATCGGCAATTTCCGTTTCCGGCTTGATTCTGAAAGATTCGATAAGGTCGAAAGAGTGCATTCTGAAACTGTCGCCGCTCTTTTCGCTTATCTGGCGCAGCAAAGATGCTTCTTCGCCGGCCCTGATGAGCTTGCTTTCACCACTGGCTTTTTTTCTGCCGGCTGCTGCCTCTGCGCTTTCAGGCAGAATCTTGCCTACCTCGGCTTCAAGTGCCGCATATTTTCTCTGATTTTCTTCAAGCAGCTGGCTGGCCTGCTGCAGCTCGGTCTGTAATGAAGAGAGAAAGAACAGGCGACCGACAAAAAAGACAACAATCATTAAAACAACAGCGGAGAGAGAGTTGGCTGCTACTTTATTCATGGCAGTTCCCCCTTGAGAAGGAATTCGACCCCGGAAGCCCTGCCTTTTCGGGTGTTAAGGCTTCTGATACGCCGGATTGCCCTTTTACCAGTAAGATTCTCGGCATATTGCCCGACTGTAACCGGTGTGTCAGCAGTTCCTTTGATGACAAGGATCTGTCCTTTCATCCCTTCGCGGAACTGCTGATCGTCACCGGTTTCCGGGCTGAGCCTGCTGGCGAATGGTGAACCTGATTCCTGGTCTGGCTCACCGTTTTGAGGAGAGTCGGTGTTTTGGCTGGCGAGTGAAATTGATTCAGCCTCGAGCTCAGTTCTGACTAATACTTCTTCGACTCGAAGGCCGGCTGGCTGCTTGTCAATAGTATGAAACAGCGCATCGGCTGTGGCGGTTCTGGTTTTCATCAATGGTTCAAGAACCTTTCTGGCCTGTGGCGAAAGTTTTATCTGGGTTTCTGTGGTAGCGCGGTGTTTGCTTAGTTTGATCATAGCTGCATCAGTATTCATTTTCAGAAAGCCAAGCTGACTGTTGACCGTATCCAGTTCGGCCTTCATTGAGTTATGACTGGCCAGAAGGAGTATGACACTTAAGACCAGACAGGCTGCTGCAATCCAGATCGGCATAAGGCCTGCAAGTTTTTCCATCCTGAGTTCGCGCCTTTTGTTTTTGAGCCGTCCGGTTAGATTCATACTGTCGGCGTCTTCAGCAAGACCGGCCAGACAGGCACCAACTGTCGGAATATAGGCGAGCAGCCGTCGTTGTCTCTCCTCTGCCGGTTGATTGTCGGTGAGTTCAGGCATAACTGGGCTGATATCGAGGCCGGAAGAGATGTCGACTATGTTTACCCGGGTCGGGTTGAAATAGCTGCGTTCAAATGGCAAAACGCCCGGTTGCGCCGCGCCACCGCCCATGAAGTAGAGAATGTCAATCTGGTTGAGTTTGCTGACCGCTCTGAAGTAGTCGAAGCTGAAGCGTATCTTCTGCGAATACATTTCGAGCTCATTCTCTGTTGGCGGATCTGACATATCAGTCATTCCTGAAGGGATGAAGCGATAAAACTTGAGCTCTCCGGCCGAAAAAATCTGCAGGTGTGTACCCGAGTGGCCGAAATTCACAATAGAAAGAGCCGGCAATCCTGATATATCGACGATTTCCTTGAGCTCGTGCGCGCCATAAACTTCAGGATAGGCCCCTGACAAATTGATTCCGGCTTTTTCAAAAAGTTCTGTAAACCTTTCGAGCAATCTTTCGGGCACCACGGTCAAAGCAACTGTATACGGGTTTTTATGCAGAATTTTATATGAAAATGCATATGGCTCTTCGCGAAAGGCTGGCGAAAGGAGTTTTTTGGCTTCCCAGTTCAGAAGCTTTTCGATCTGGTCTGGCTGAACCTGAGCAGGCAGTTCAATGATCTTTATCTGCAGTTCGCGGTTGGCGAACAGGGCCGAAACCTCGCAGCACTGTTGCATCGGCAGGCGGTTGGCGAGATTTTTAAGAGCTTCGACCAGCTGATGTCTGAATTCTTCTTCGCCCGGATAAGCAGAAAGGGGCTTGAGCAGTTCTTCTTCAATGGCGGCAAGGCGCCGGCCACGTTCGGTTAATTCTATAACCGTTGCTTTGATTGATACGGTGCCGATATCAAACGCGATATACAGACCGTTTTGCGATTTCTTTTTCATGAGGCCTCCACAAATCTGCCGCTGCCGGTTCTGCCAGACTGGTTCAGAACCGCCACCCGGGCCAGTGAACGTCGAGAAACTTCCCGGCTGCCCTCGAAAAGAACAGCGGTTGCTTTGATATCCATGCCGGTTTTCTGCCCGGCTGCAGTTACCGTAACCATGATACTGCGATGGTTATCGTGTTTGGAAACGTAATCAAACGAAAAAGGCTTGAAATTCCTGCGCAATTTTGCCAGGCCACGTTCAAGTCCGCCGTCGGCAGCGTGAAAGACAATAGCTTCGATTGCATCACTGCGGCCAAGGTCGAGGGCATTGCGGCTGATCTGCTGACTGCCGGTCACCAGAATGAAAATGATTGTGGTTACAAGAAAGGTCAGATACAGGCTGAAACCGCGACGATTCATGCTGAGCGCCTCCTGAAACAGAAAAGACGGTTCAGGGTCTCACTGCTTTCTGCCTGCCCATTGTGGTTACGGTCTTCGCAGAGCTCAAGCTGTACAAACCAGGTTTCGTCGTCGTGGCGGGTAACTTTCAGATCGTTGACAAAGTAATGGTCAGGCAGTTTTATTGCCTTGTTCAACGCTGCCGCATCGAGCTTTTCAGGTGCAGCGGCAGAAATCTGCTCGCGCAGCCAGACTCTGATCTCGGCGAAGCCGATCCGCTGCTGCCAGCCGGAACTGATGGCCCGGTAGCGCATGTGGCTCCATTCGAACATCTGCAACAGTGCGGTAATTGTTAAACCCATGATGAAGATGACCATGGAAATTTCGATCAATGAGAAGCCTTGTCGGGGTTTCACTGCTTCACCCCCGAACTGGGAACAAAAACGAACGATTCAAGCTGAAAAGAGCGTTCGCCCTTGTGCGTGGTAACCTGCAGGCGCACAGCGCCATCTATGTCTGGTGCCGCAATGGCAGTGGCTACCTTCCAGCCCGGCTTCATTCTGAAACGACCGGGTCGCCCGGCAGCAGTGGCTGCCAGCCTGCCTGCCAGCAGATCTGATTTTACGAGTTCAATTTCTCTCTCGGCAATGTAAGCTGCTTCAGATTCGAAAGCGGCCTGCATATCGAGCTGACTCGATGCTTCGAAGCCTGAAAACATTGTGGCAATAGCGCTCGAAAGAACCAGCAGTGAAATCAGGATTTCGATAAGCGAAAACCCGTTTGAAGGTGCGGTTCTATAACAATGTGTCTGCATCAGAGTTCCAGGTTTACCGTTTCAATTTTGTTGCCCGGCATACGCAGCGCCAGATTGAGGCTTTTGACCCGTTGCCCGGCATGACTGAAAATACCATCGGCACCAACATCGATCGTTTCGAAAACTGAGCTGCCATCGAGTTCGGGTATGCGCAGCTGAAGCGAGCCGGATTGCTCTACCGTAAATGTCTGATTGCGAAAAACTATACGTAATGGGGTTTTGCGCATACCGGCGCGTAATCTGCAGGCCTGAAAAAAACTTTTCAGTTCGTCGGTTCTGGCGCGGGTCTGTGAATCGTGTGTCACGCCTGCGTAGATCGAGATGCCGGTGCCGCAGAGTATGCCCATTACCAGAACAACCATAAGAACTTCAATCAGCGAAAAACCCTTGCCACTCAATTTACCGGCAGAATGCAGACTGCGTTGGTGGAGGCGACTGCCTGTAAAGAGGGTGGAGCGGGCCGCTGGCGAATTGAAGTCGCGGCTGACTGCCATCTGCTTACCAGTAGTGGTGAGCACTGTCCTTTGAGCCGTCGGGGCCCATCTGACCGTTCATGCCGATCCAGCGGGTGCCAAGACGGAGAGCGCAGACAACGCCGCGGCCACCCATCTTGCCGTCTGAACCGATGATCCACAGACCGGTATTATCGGTGCTGTAAAAGCGGTAACTCGAACCGTTCCAGGTGTAACCCCAGCGGTTGGCGGCTTCGGGGCAAATGAAAAGCTTGGTGTCTTTTGCAATATCATTGAGCTGCAGCAGAGCGTTGGAATATTTCCAGCGCAGGTTGCCAGAGCGGTCAACCCATGCCCAGCGGTTTTTGCCGATATCAAGTTCAAAATTCTTTGCTTCCCAGAGGGAGATCAGGCTTTCGATGCCCTTCTGGTTGGAAAGGCATGATTTGGCGCGCGCAATGGAGGCAATACTCTGGTAACGCGGAATGGCAATGGCAACCAGAATGCCTATTACCAGAACAACAATCAATAACTCGACAAGTGAAAAACCTTTTCTTCGCATAGAGCCTCCACGAATTTTTTGCAACACGTCAAACGCAGTCCTGTTAATTTAACGCACCGTCTTAATTATGTCAAACAATGGCATGTACATGGCAAGTGCCAGAGTCACTACAAAAATCGCCAGAAAGATTACCAGAGCCGGCTGGATCAATGATACTGCGGTTTCAAGCGTCAGTTCAAGGTCACGTTCATAAATAATTCCCGCTTTTTCCAGCATTTCGCCGGTATTGCCGCCCCGCTCACCAACGTCGGTCATAAGAATGATGCTCTCGGGAAAAAGATGGCGAAAACGCCCGACTGACTGTGAAAGCGACTCACCGCGACTGACTGACTCGCGGATATTATTTATGGCTTCTTTGTAGACAAGATTGTTCAGAGCCTTTTCAACGGCCTGAAGCGAGGTCAGAATCGGCACACCGCACTTGAGCAGGGTGCCGAGAATACGTGCGAACAGCGACATTTCCATCTGCTGAACCACCGGCCCAAAAATAGGCATGCGGATCGTAACTTCGGCGATACGCCGGGCTCCGCCTTCGGTGCGGCGTAATATTATGAACATGGCGATTGCCAGACCAATTATCGAAATGATCAAAATCGAGTGCCCGGTCAGAAAATTTGACGCAGCGAGAACGATGCGGGTTGGCAGCGGCAGTATCTGGCCATGTGATTGAATCTTTTCGATGAAAACCGGAAAAACATAAACCAGCAGGGCCCAGGCGACAATAATGGTGTTGAGCAGCAGAATTGCCGGGTAAATCATCGACTTGATAATTTTGGCCCGCAGGCGGTACATGGCGTCATGAATGTATGAGTAGCGTTCGAGAATCTCGCCGAGAATGCCGCCGATTTCGCCAACCTCGACCATGGTAATGAAGAGATTCGAGAAAACGCCGCGATGGCTTTTGAGAGCGTCAGAAAAAGATTTGCCCGATTCGATTTTTTCGCGCAGATCTTTAAGCAGAGATTTGAGCGGGCAGTTTGGCAGCTGCCGGTAGAGGGCGTGCAGACTCATTATCAGAGGGCAGCCGGCATTGATAAGACTTGACAGTTGCAGCAGAAAAAAGTTCATTGCATGCGGTGCGATATTAAGATCGGGAGTGCCGGATGCAACGAGACTCTGTAATGGTGCGGCGGTGATTTCGAGAACGAAATAGCTGCGGTCTGCCAGCCAGGTGCCAACTTCTTCTGCAGTTGCGGCTTCCATGAAGCCTTCCATCGGTTTGCCCTTGACGTCGAGAGCTTTGTAAGCAAACCTTCTGGTCACTGGTCAGACTCCTCGCTGGTGGCAATTGCCCGGCGAATTTCTTCGCCGCGGGTCAGACGCATTACTTCGTCGATAGTGGTCACGCCCCTGACGGCCTTGAAGATGCCGTCGACGCGCATGGTGCGCATGCCGCCGCGAATCGCGGCCTGCCTGATATCCCGCGCCGAAACCGATTTAAGAATCAGGCTGTGAATTTCGTCATTGATCGTCATGATCTCGTGAATGGCTGTTCGACCGGTATAGCCGGTGCGGCGGCAGGTCAGGCAGCCTTTGCCTTTGAAAAGATCTGCGTTTTCATGCCCATGTTCGGCGAGAAGTTCCAGGGCTTCGCCGTCTGGTTTGTAGGCAGTTTTGCATGATGGGCAGATTTTTCTGACGAGTCGCTGGCCGCCGACCCCGATTACAGCCGAAGCGACCAGATATGGCTCGACGCCCATTTCGATCAGGCGTGTAACTGCCGACGCGGCGTCATTGGTATGCAGGGTAGAAAAAACAAGATGGCCGGTAAGAGCAGATTCAATGGCAATTTGAGCGGTTTCGAAATCGCGAATTTCGCCGATCAGAATTACGTTCGGGTCCTGGCGCAGAATCGAGCGCAGCGTTCGCGCAAAGGTCAGGCCGATTTCGGGCCTGACCTGCACCTGGTTGATGCTCGGAATAAGATATTCAACCGGGTCCTCAACGGTGGTAATGTTGATCTGCCCGTTTCTGATAAAGTTTATGGCGGCATACAGAGTTGAGGTTTTGCCTGACCCGGTGGGGCCGGTCATCAGAATGATGCCGTTCGGTGAAGAAGAGAGTGTTTTGAACAGATCGAGCAGGTCTTCGTCAAACCCGACCTGGTCGAGGGTGAGTTGCATACGGCTCTTGTCAAGAATACGTATGACAATCTTCTCGCCAAAAACAGTCGGCAGCGACGATACGCGCAGGTCGATACTTTTATTCTGAACTTTTACCTTGATGCGGCCATCCTGGGGCAGGCGCTTTTCAGAAATGTCCATCTGCGCCATGATTTTAAGGCGCGACAGCAGCTCGCTCTGAATGGTTTTAGGCGCCTTCATCAGCTCATTCAGAATACCGTCGATTCTGTATCTGACCCTGATTATTTCTTCGTCGGGTTCGATGTGAATATCGCTGGCGCGGTCGTTGATGGCCTGCTGAATGATTGTGTTGACGAGGTTGATGATCGGCACGCTCTGCTCTTCGCCACCAATGTCGAAAGTGTTGAAGAAGCTTTCGTCGAGCTTCACTTCAGAACTGCGTTCGGCGGCAATATTATCGACCGCATTCTGCAGGCTGTCGCTGTTGCCGTAATAGTGTCTGATCGCCGCTTCTACCTGTGATTCAGGACTGATGGCAATCTCGAGTTCGTAGCCGGTCTGAAAGGTTATTTCGTCGATGATAAAAACATCGAGTGGATCGGCCATGCTGATCTGCAGGCGGTTGCCCTCAAGCCTTACCGGCAGAAGATTGTGGCTGCGCACGATGCCGTCAGGGATCGTCGTCAGAACTTCTGGTGGCACTGTAACCTCATTGAGGTTCAGGCACGGAATATTCATCTGGCTGGCAAGGGTGTTGGCAATGCTGTCTTCGTTAGTTAGACCAGTTTCGACAAGAACCTTGCCGAGGCGTTTGCCGAGAATTTTCTGTTTCGAAAGGGCTTCCTGAAGTTGTTCACCGGTGATCAGGCCGGCTTCGACAAGAATGTCGCCGAGTCGCTTACGTTGTTGATTACCGGATTTTGCAGACATTTTTTGGGGCTCTTATCTTTTCCAGAAGCATTTTCTGGCGGTTTCGTAGCTCGGGTTGATCTCAAGGGCCTTGCGAAAGGCCATCATTGCTTCATTTTTCAGTCCTTTGGCTTCAAGAGCCTGACCGAGTTTGTAATAACCATCTGCAAAACCGGGGTATTTCTGGATATAGCGGCGCAGCTGTCTGATCAGTTCTTCAACCAGATCGCTGTTGTCAAGCAATACAGAGGTTTCGTAGCAGTAGTCTTCCGCATCCTGGGCCTGATATTCAGCAAAGAAAAGTGCGATGACCTTTTTATATTCATTCAGAGCTTCGTCTTTGCGATTCAGGGCCTCGAGAATATGCGCTCTTTCGTTAAGTGCTTCGCGGTATTTGGGGTTGAGCTTGACCGCTTCGCAGAGCTGATCGTTGGCCTTTTCCAGCATGCCAAGGCTACGGTAGGCCTGGGCCTGGTGAAAAAACGCATCAGGCCAGCGCTGCTTTTCGATAACTTTTGCGAAAGCGTCGACCGCTTCCTGGTAGCGCCCGGCGTTGAGAAGAGCCTTGCCGAGGTTGTTCCAGTATTCACTGCTGGGGCTCAGTTCGATGCACTTCTGATAATGCTCGATTGCTTCTTCGAATTTGCCCAGGCGCACCAGACCATTGGCCAGGCTGCATCTGAGTAAATGATTGCCCGGCTCAGAGGCCAGTTTGCGCTGGTTTTCCTGAACCGCCTCTTCTATAAGACCTTCGCTGTAGTAAGAACGGGGCGCATCTGCAGTCATTATTTGTTTCCAGACTTTTCGACCGCTTTGATTGTCTTCGCAGCCGAGGCGACGCTGGGTGGCTGACTGTTGAGTGAAAGCCGGTCTTTATCGTCGATCTTTTCGGGTTCGGATTTAGTTGCAGCAGGTTTTTCGGTGACACCGCCGAGTTTTACTTCGGTTGGACTGCCGGGAACTGCAGGCAACGGCGGAGTTACGACATGCTTTTCTTCTTCTTTTTTTGCAGCTGGTGCGGCTTTAGCGGCAGCTGCCGCATCATCGGCCGGTTTGGTCCAGTTGCGATATTCTTCTTCGGGGCCAGACGGTGAATAATACTGCAGAAACTTTACCACATCGGTAGAATCATTAAGGTATTCGTGAAAAGATTTGGCGGGAATGAAAGCGGTGCTGTTCGGGCCAAGAACCTTTATCTCTTCGCCAATTCGCAGGGTCAGATTGCCTTCGAGAACGTGAATGATCTCGGTCACGAACACATGGCGGTGACTGCCGATGTGAGCGCCCGGCAGATAGGTCAGATGCACCAGAGTTGCGATCGAGGGCCCGACCTTTGACGGATCAACCAGTATCTTCGCACCAATTCGCTTGTCGGGCGAAGTGTGGTATTCGGCGTCGTCAAAGGCGACGAAATTTACTGATGCCGTCTTGTTCACCTGCTTTTCGGCGGCGCCTGATGGAGCCTGGCCGGCGAGCAGGGTTATGATCAATGTGAGAGCTATAGTTCCGGAAAAAAGTTTTGTGTTTTTCATGAACGAAATTCTAGCGGTTAAACAATAGCTTGTCAAGGCGCATCGGATTGACTTTCTCTTAACTATACAGTACCATAATGTACAACTCTGAATAAGTCATGGGAAATAATGAATCATTCTCCTGCTGTCAGACGCAGCCTGTTGCTGCTGCTGGTCCTGGCGATACTGCATCTGCCGGGTTGTTGTTCACGCAAGACAACCGAAAAGCGAAATGGCAACGGCAAGAAGCCTGCAGCAGGTTCGGTCTCAACCTCTGTTCGAAACAGTGGCGGCCAGACGCAGGGGGCAGGTGAGGAGCTCATCTCTGGTAACGAGTCGGTCAGACCGCTTCGCGACAAGGATAAGCGCATCAAAGAGCAGTATCGAAGACTTGAATATGCATTCGACATGTATAGCAGCGCGAATTTTGACGGGGCCCTGCGCGAGGTTGAACGTCTGCAGCTCGAGATCAACAATGACCCATATCTCGAAATGCAGAGCTGGTATCTTTCTGCAATGATCTATCACAAATCCGACAAACCCAGCCGAAGGAAAAGGGCAATGCGCAAAATGCTCGAAAGCATGGAACAGGTTCAGAAAGATCCGAGATTCCGTGCTGCCTTTGAAGATGGCATGATCAGCCAGGAACTGATGAACCTGGCCCGTGAGAAAGGAAACGACCGCTATGGCAAATTTGAATAAAAGTGGTTCGATTTTCCTGCTCACCCTGACTGCAATGACAGTCCTCTTCATCTTTGGGTTTTCGATAACTTTCTTCACCGGCTCAGAAGATTACGCTTCGGCGATGTCATACGAATCAGAAGTGGCGTTTAATCTGGCGGAGTCGGCAATTGAAGAATTTGTTGCCCGTATCAAGAACTCCCTGAACCACGACGACGCCAATAACCAGTTGTATAAAGTTCTGCGTGCCCATGATACCGACGTCACCAAAGAAATCCCGCTCGAAGCGGCACAGGTCGCCAAGCTGACTGCCTACACGCGCGAAACTGCCCGCCAGGTTTACGGCATTCAGTTCGGCCGCGGCCTCGTGGAGTCGAATGATTTTGTCGTCGATGCGGCGATCAAACTGCAGCATATCAATGCGGTAGAAGCGGCAAACGGCGATCAGATTCTCTACAAGCTTAAAAAAGACCTGAAAGAGAAGCAGGGTGAGATGGAAGTCCGCGCCAAGGTGGTTTATAAGGGCCATACCGCCAAGGTTTCGCTCAAATTCATGATCCGTGTTGTTAAAACCTTTATTCCGCCGTTCAACTACTTTACTCTCTATGTTAAAGATGGCAGTGTCTACGGCGGTTCACACTTCAATACATTTACCTCTTCAATCGATCAGAAACGCCAGTTGCGGCTTGATAACGGCTGGAACGCCATCCGCCGCGACTTCAACCCGACCGTTAACTTTGACCAGTGGGAAAAAGACCTGGCGCAGCTCGGTGGCAGTGCCATCACACCACCCGGGCGCATCTATCTTGGCCAGGATCTCAACAGCCTCATGCAGGCCGGCCCGGCGGTTCTTGTGCGTTCAACCAACGGTGCAAAACTGCTTTTCGGCGATAATCTCAACGCCAACGTCGATAAATTTACGCAGATGAACGCCCAGGAAAACTTTTACCTGCGCTTTGATGTGCCCTGGATGGGCATGAAAGATTATGTTAAAAACTTCATGGAACTCCAGGGCCAGGAAAAAACCAAGGAAGGCCTGATTTTTACCGGCTGGGGTAACGAACATAAAATCAGACTGTTCAACATCGGTGCCGGCAAAGAACTCACAGAGCCGACCACCAACGGGCCGCCTTCGTTTATCAACTGCTTTCAGAGCTACTCTGTTCACACCGGCAAGCTGGTCACCCAGACTCCGGGCGGCATGAATTCGAGTGAAGGGTTGATGAAATACCGCCTGATGCCTGAAGTTGACCGCAGCGGCTTTGACCCGTTCGGCTCCGCGCCGCCGCTTGATCGACTCGAGCCGATGAGTCGCGCCGATTTCTCAAAAATGTCGCCGACGCTGATTTATGGTCCGGCTATGCGCCAGTATTTCCGCGCTGTGCAGATTCACCCGAAAGATGGCGAACCGGTCGAACTGCCTTTTATTGATTCGAAGGGGCCGCTGATTCAGATGATTCCAGGGCTCGATCTCAAAACCAAGATGACTGCAACTCAGGCAGCTCAGTTGTTTGAACTGGCCGGCGTCGACAAGGATTTTGTCGAAAAGATTCGCCGCAACTGGGAAAAACTGCCCGATGGCCTGCGCGAACTGCAGAATTACGCCAATTTTATGAGCGATTCCGGTGTCGAACTTTACAACAAAGGTCTTGCTAACTTTCTCAATCGCCTGCGCAATCGTCAGGATGAATACGACGGCGCCCTTAAAGATTTTATGGGCGGCTATCTTGAAAATTTTCCCTATCCGTATAACGAAGTCCCAAAAGGCATGGATTCAGTAATTGGCCAGACACCAATGCTCGAGTTCTACGAAGGCGCTCTCTGGCACGCCCTGCCAGATGCCTACAGTTCATACCTGCTCGATTTCTATTTTATACCCAGAAGCACCGAAGACTTTTTCCGTGGTCGCACCACGGTCGCAATCGGCGGCACTTCTTACGACCGCTTCGAATTCAAGTATATCAACAATGTGCAGGCTTACCGCAGCGGCGCTAAAAACCAGACCCTCGAACTCAATGGTATTCTGGCCCTGAACGACTCAGAACCGCTTGGCCTGAGAAACCTGAGATTCCGCGGACACGGCATCATTTATTCCAGCCCGATGATGGGCGGCGGTAAAGTTGTAATTGCCGGCGACCTTCTCGGCGTCGATACAGACGAAAAGGCGATTCATTCGTCGATTGGCAACGACCTGCTGACAATCATCGCGCCGCAGATTGTCATAGATACCACCATGGCTCAGGGCAGCCGCTGTTACGTCGAAGCGAATCTGATATCAGTCTCTGAACCCATGATTGTGAAGGGTGACAAGCCGGTAACTATCAAGGGCACTGTGGTTACGCCGTTTTTGAATCTTGAAGAACATTTTGCCACTCCCGGCGAAAACATTATCGTATATAATGCTCTCAACGGAATCTGGCGCAACATGATGCCAACCCTGATGGATAAACAGTACGTCGCCAAAATCGTTACCGGCGGGGTCGGCAAATTCGACTGGAAATACGAACGCGAATGATTAACAGAAACAGAAAACGGGCTTTTTCGCTGGTCGAAATTCTGATCGTCATCATGATGATCTCGGCGGGCATTCTGCCGATCTATTCATTGATGCGCTCCGGTCAGAAGCGTATTGTCAGAGCCGATACCCGAACCATGGCGACGCTTTTCGGGGCTTCAGCTCTCGAACTCGCCAGAACGCTGGGCTATGACAAGGCGCAGCGACTTCACAAAGACGAAGACTTTCTCGAACTGCAGAAAACCGCTGACAAAAATGGTTTTGAGTTGCGATTCGAGCCGACCCTGCAGCCGGTGACGCCGCTGCCGCAGGGCGCCAAGCCGATGTTTCTGCTGCGCATCAAAATTACGGTGGTTTCAAAGCACAAGACTGCTGAATCAGATGTGCCGGTGCTTACTTTCGTTTCAATTCTGACCGACCCGAGATACAACTATTACTGATATGCACAACAACAGACGCAAAAACGGTATGACCATGGTCGAACTTATTTTCGCCGTTGGTATGTTCATGCTGCTGTCGGTATCAATGTATCAGATCATGCGGGCGGTACGCACCACGTTCACCCATTCGCAGAACAAACTCGATATTCTGCAGACGACCCGCATTATCATGTCTGGCATCAGAAATGAGCTGCGCAATGCCTCAGATAAACCGCAGGTTTTCAATGACCGCCTCAATATTCCGGTGTCACCGACTGAAACGGTGCAATACTATTTCAATCCCGAGACCAGACGACTTTATCGCGGCAAAAAGGCCGGGATCAACGACCCCGACCCTGGTGTTTCCGATATGCGCCCGTTTATGTTCAATGACGGTCAGATTCTCTCTTTCGAATACGATTCCAGCTACCGCGACTCGAATGCTTTTGTCGAGTCAGAGCTGGCTTTGAATTCGAAGGTCTGGTTCAAGGTTTCGATGAAAATTCTCTATTCCGAAAAATTCGACAAGCTTACTGAAGCCGATAAACAGAAGATTCTAGATAAGCCAGATGACGATCCGCGCGTTAAATCATTTTTCATGGTGATTACCCCGCGCAAAGTGAACTGGCTGCTGCAGGCCACTCAGTAAATAAAAAAGACACGGCAGCATTTTTGCTGCCGTGTCTTTTTTATTTACGGGCCTGTTTTTACTTCGCGGGTTCTTTGCCGGTCAGCTTTTTGTAATTTTCAAAAGCGGCCTGATAGGCCTGGTTGGCTTCGCTGATCTTCTGGGCGTTACCTTCGCGTGTCGCACTCAGGTATGCCTGATAAGCGGTGCGGTAGTCGCTGTCGGCTTTGGCGATTTCTTCGCTGCCTGCCGTGATACTGACCGGACCTGCAGCAGTTTCGCCGGTAACCGGAGCCGGAGCCTGGGCATTGCTGTCGTAGGATGCCGGAATTTCGGGTGCGAGAGCAACACCGGGCACCGTAGAGGCCGCGCCGGCATTTGAGCCGCCGTTCATGAAGAGAATGCCGCCGGTAGCGGTTCTGTCAGCTTTGTAGAGAAGATTCATGGCAATTTTGCCGAACAGGCCGCCGACCAGGGCGCCGGCCACATAGCCAACCGGGCCGAAAGATGCCAGTGCCATGAC
>Ga0116144_10001440_pt1 | contig 28281 bp, 16 predicted proteins | sample AD_UKC035_MetaG_FD_89746 | JGI IMG/M metagenome (GOLD analysis project Ga0116144, IMG submission 89746) | Active sludge microbial communities of municipal wastewater-treating anaerobic digesters from USA - AD_UKC035_MetaG | ecosystem: Engineered > Bioreactor > Anaerobic > Digestate | place: USA...
GCAAAAGATATTACTGCACGGGTGCACTCTACCGCTGACCTGGAACAGGCAATAAAGGCATCCTCCATCTTGTTTGGTAACTCCGTAACGGAAGACCTGACCAGCCTGGACGAAGAAACCCTGCTGGCCGTATTTGAAGGTGTGCCCCAGGTGAAGATTTCAAAAGCCGACTACCAATCGGCAAACTCAGTTACCGATTTGCTTTCTGAACTTACCCAATCCATCATATTTCCATCGAAGGGCGAAGCCCGAAAAATGATTCAGGGCGGAGGGGTAAGCATTAATAAAATTAAACTTACTGATCCTGCGGCCAAACCTGGCTTCGATCTTTTACAAAACAAATACCTGTTGGCACAAAAGGGCAAGAAAAACTATTACCTCATCATTCTTGTAGCCTAATGCAACTTCGTATCAGTATCCTTGTTTTATTATTTCTTCTGCTGGCAACGCACAATAAAGTGCAGGCGCAGATTGAGTTAACAGATACCACCAACATTTACCGGGTTGATAAACAAATTGAAATACTGATTGATTCTACCGGAAGGTTAACTTTTGACGAAGTAAATAAGTTACCATTTCGTAAAAGCAACAACTACTTAACTTTCGGTTACCTCAAAAAACCAATTTGGTTAAAAATTAAAGCAACAAGTTTACAGCCTGCTGCACATTGGTACCTCGAAATTCCGGCTCCATTTCTTGAGTATATTGATTACTACCAACGAACCGAAACAGGCTGGCAACACGCACGCAGCGGGTATTACCTGCCACAAAGCCAAAGAAGCATACCCCACACCAACCACGTCCTTGCACTTACATTCGATTCTTTACATACAACAGAAGTTTACATTCAGATTACTGGCCTAAGCCCGAAAACTTTCCCATTATATATAATGGGCAAAGAAGTGTTTCATGAAAAAACCCGTACTGATGACCTGTGGTATGGAGTTTTCTTTGGCATTTTACTCGTAATGCTTTTCTACAATTTTTTCATTTATCTCAGCTTAAAGCAAAAGAATTATCTGTTCTACATGGGCACCATCGTGTGCACGTTTCTGATCTTCGCTTCTGCCTCGGGTTATGCAGGCAGGTTTTTATGGCCTGAACATCCCAACATCAATTTCTATACAGGCAGGCTTTCGCTTGGAGTAATTGGCATCCTGCTAACCTTATTTACCATCCGATTTTTGGAAGTTCCTAAATACTCGCGCGGAATGTATTATGCGCTGCTCACGTTGATTCCGCTTTCAATCATAGCTATGTTTTTGGTTGCGTTAAAAGAGGTGCCGTCTGCAGGGAATAATCTTATTTCAATTTGCACCATAATGTTTATGACTACCGGCATTGTATGCCGCATAAAGGGAAATGTTATTGCATCGTATTACATAGCCGCCTGGACTATTTACCTGATTGGCGGGTTACTGCTTACCCTACGCAATAGTGGTTTTTTTGATTTCAACTTCTGGACCACCCACTTTGTAGAGATTGGCGCTGCCATGGAAACAAGCATTATTGCCTTTGCCTTAGGCGACCGGTACCGGAGGTACAAACTCGAAAAAGAAGAAATTCAACTGCAGGCACTTAAAATGCAGCAGAGTACAAATGAGTTACTTGAGAAAAAAGTGAGAGAGCGTACGGAAGATTTGATCCGGGCTAATACGGAACTTCATGCTAACCTGGTTACCATAAAAAAACAAACTGAAATAATTGAAGCCAAGAATGCCGAACTGGATGGATTTTTCTACCGAATCTCGCATGATCTGAGAGGACCCATTTCCTCTTTGCTTGGGCTCTCCTACCTGGCAAAACTGGAGGTAAGTGATCCTCAGGCGCTTGATTATCTTAACCGGCAACACGAGCAGGTTGATCGGTTAAATCAGGTCGTTCGCGGATTAATCAACCTTACGCGTTTAAATAATACAAGTCTTACCTACGAGAAAATTGACTTTGTTAACTTGGTAGATGCCTGCATTAATTCGCTCCAGGGATTAAGTAAGTTTTCGAAAGTGAGGTTTATAAAGGAGGTGGACCCGGAAATTGACTACGAAGCAGAATGGATTATGCTGCATGCCATCGTGCAAAACCTGATTGAAAACTCAATCAAGTATTCGCGCGAAACAGACGCCTTTGTTCGAATCGCCATCCGGCAACAAGCCGACTATATTCTACTGGAAGTGGAAGACAATGGGGTTGGAATACCCGATGAGCACCAGGCAAGAATCTTTGAATTGTTTTACAGGGCAAATCATAAAACTGCAGGCTCCGGACTTGGCTTATACATTCTAAAACGATCGGTGGAGAGGTTGAGCGGAAAAATAGAGATTAAGAGCAAACCTGGCGAAGGCACAACATTTATTATTCAATTGCCTCGAAAAATTTAACCAGAATTGAGAAGGTTTATAGTAAACTCTCACGTGCATTACTTAAATTTCATAAGATCAAACCTTTAATACTACCCGATCCAACCAACTCAAACAACCTAAAAACTCAACGCGATTTGTGTAACACAAATCTTTTCACCTATCAGGATATAACCGAACAATAAAAAACCGTCAGGCTTTAAAACCTGACGGTACGAAATAAAAATTAAAATCTTATTTCCTTTTGCTCACTACCCCACCCTTGCGGCTATCTACTTTAATGGTGTAACCTTTTGAAGATGAAATAATCCATCGCACGGTAGTGCTGCCTAACCCCGGTATATTGGCAACTTCCAATACAGCAGGATTATTTTTCTGCTCTGTTGTTATGTTCAGGTCGTTGTTAATCACCAGCATGCCGGCAATCACGTTGGCACCTTCTAATGAAACATAGTCCGGGCGCTCAATCTTATATTTCAAATCCTGGCTGGAGTGTGTGGGCATCATGCGTTCGTTTTTGATCACAGCTGTAACTTCCGTTAAGCCACCTCCCAGGTTCTTTTCAGTAATACTTTCCACACTTAGTTTAGGCATGTGGTAGGCGTGGTAAATACAAAATGCCATGTTGCGATGAGCATCGCTCTCGAGCAGGAAGCCCGGATCGGCCCGGGTAAAGTTCTTTTTGAATCCTCCGATTTCGATTTTTCCATATTGCGGGTGGTTGTATTCTTTCCACGGAACAACCGCATCGCCAAAGAGCAGATCATTGTTAAATTTGTACGCTTCATCCTGACCAAAAAATCCGTCATCGCTGCCTTTCCTGTTAAACATCAGGTAAGGTGTAAACAACTCGTTGGTGAAGGTGTAAATACCCCGCCCGCCATAGAACCAATCCAGTTCGCCTCCAAAGACAGAATACAAGTCTCTATAAACAATCATATAGCGGTAGCCGGGAATTAGCGTCTCTCCTTTTTTACCAATGGCATCGTAAATACGTGAGTCTTCGGCATTGTAGGTACTTGCATCTTCTTCTGCACCCGGGCCGCGCAAAATCATACCACCTGAATTATGAAAGCTTTGTGCTCCGGCAATGTTGGGGTGTGCCATCACAAAGTCGCGCACGTTTCTGTTTTCCGGCAGTGAGAATGGATACTTATAAGCTCCTCCCTGAATCGGGTTAGGTTGCCACTTCCAGCCCCAGTCTCTGTTCGGATCGTAAAAACCTTCTCCATCTTCGTTTACACGGCCATCGCCATCGGTGTCGATGCCTTCGTTGCCGAGCATTTCATATTCGCCTATTTCATCGGTGGCAACCATCACTAAGCGTCTTGGATCGGACGGATCTTTTTTAAATCTGCCGGTCGGGCTTCTTCGAATCATTTGCGTAATGTGCCCGTCTTTGTCGAGGTCGTCAAACCCATCTTCGTTAAGTTGTCCATCACGGTCGTTGTCAACGGCAATCATACCCGAGCGCGGACTGTGCGGAGTATTGGGAGCCTTCATATAGTTGTTGCGCGCATCGGGGTTAATGGTGGGCACAATGTAAAACACCCGGTCGGCCAGCAATTCGCGAATGAAGGAAATATCGTTGAAGGTTTCGGCCAGGTACCAGGCTGTGTACAACGCCATTTCGCTTCCTTGTATTTCGTTGCTGTGTATGTTGCCATCCAGGTAAAAAGCAGGCTTCTCTTCCGGTTTGCCTTTCTTGAAATCGGTAACTGTAAGCACCCACATATCGCGCCCCTGGTAACTCTTGCCAATGGAGCCCAGCTTAACCAGATCCGGATGGGCGGCTGCCAATTTCTTACAAAGCTCAGTAAGGCCTTCGTACGTGTAGTACCGGTTCCAGGCAATGGGCACCTTCGGATTTTCCGGTGAACCTGCAGCACGAAATACGCTGTTGGCATCCTGTGCCTGAAGCATGCCGGCAAATAAGAGAGAAGAAAGTATAAAAAACTTTTTCATAGAGATCGGTTTAGAGCGTGAGGTTTATCTTTTTTGTTCCCGCCTGTGGGGCTCCGGCTTCAACGGTAACTGCACCTTTCCCCTTCACAAGCCAACTTACTTCGGTGCTCTCGCCAGCCTGCAGGTTGTTGATTTGGTGAATGGCCTTTCCGCCCACCAGCGTTTGATCTTTGGATAGACCCAGTGTTACCATGGCCAGTTTTACCCAATAGTTGTTGTTGGCAATTTGTGGTACCACCGGTAATTTCCCTTTGTTGAGGACAGTTACCGTGATGCGGTTAATCCCATTTTCAAGGGCTTCTTTTTTTACATTAACCACATCAATTTCCGGGCGGGCAGTACCCAATGCAATAAGAAATTTTGTGTGGTCATCCGCTGCTTTGCCCAACAGTTTAAATGGCGGGTTGTTCTTAACGAATGGTTTGAATCCTCCCACTTCTACATTTTTATCAGGAAAATCAGGGTGTGAAATTTTTTTCCATGGAACGAATACATCCATACCTTCTTTTTCAGCCCAGCGAATGAAATCTACATCGGCATTCTTGTCTTCATTGACTTTATATTTTTTTGCTGCTGCGGAATCTTTGGGGATTTCAAACTTAGGAGCCCACCAACCGGGGGTGCCAAAGCTAAGGCGTGCATAATGAAAGTAGGCCCATTGAATAAAATCGCCTTTGGATGGCGGTCCTGCAGGTGCATCTTTCGTGTTTACATATTTTTTGTAAAGGTCACTCACCATTTTATTTTGTTTGGCATCGTTCTCGAGTATTCCTGTAATTACACGCATTGTGGTTTTCGACCGATCGTACTTCCAGGGTTCGGCCAGGTTATTGGCAGGGCCAAATGTTACAACGGTGTAAATATTAGGCCGATCGTGAAGTAAATCCAGCAAAGCCCGGTTTTCAATTTCCGATACCGGATGCTCACCGGCACCAGCAGTAAAATAAGGCGGATCGAAAGTCAGGCTCTTGTTAAAATGGATACCGCCTTCGCCATCTTCGTTAAACTGCGCATCCTTATCATTGTTGATGCCTTCGGTGAAAACCAGGTGCGTGCCCTGCTCTCCTTTTTCAGTATTCGCCAATACCATAATACGAGGATCAGCCGGGTGCGTTTTCCACTTTCCGGTTGGGTCTTCTACTCTTATTTGCGTGATAAGGCCATCACCATTCAGATCTTCAAAACCATCTTCGTTTACTTTGCCATCGCGGTCGTCATCTGTTGCCGATGCGTTGCCGCTGCGTTCGTATTTAAGTTTTGCAAAGTATTGTTCGGCTGCATCGGGGCTCATGTTTGGAAATACATAGAAGGTGGTAGATGCCAGCAGTTGCTTTACGCTGTCTGTCCTGGCGGCTGTCAATAGTTTTTCAACAAAGGCCAGTGCCAGTTCCTGGCTGGCCAGATGCGAACCTTCCACACCGCCCACAACAGCCACCGCGGGATGTTGCGCACGATCTCCGCTGCCAATTTCCATCAGCCAGATGTCCTTGCCTCCGGCAGTTTTGGCAATGGATTGAAGCCGGGCAAGGCCATTGGAAGAAGTTTCGAGGCTCTTTAGTTTTTGTGAGAGCTGCGCATGATTGTGGTAGTCCTGTGCAAACGCACCGGTTACCGCACAACACAGCAGCAAAAGCAGGTATTTTGTCATGGATGTAATCGTTTGACCGGAAATTTCGAAAATGATTGGGAGAGCAGGCAAACTTTTCTATTAACGGCAACCGGCATTTTGTAACCGGAAGAAGCAATTTCAATGAATTGATCAGGCTGGTCTCCTTCCAAATAAATAGGCAGTAGGAACACCGGAGGTTGGCATTATTAATAAAACAAATTCACTAATAGTTTTTGGAGTTGTCCAACAAATAGCGGCTGGACGTGTAACTTTTATCAAGTCTTTCCCGTCATGTAACCGGAATATGCGATACACCCAAGCTTACGGCTGGCTCATGATTTTTACCCTTGTGGGTTCTTTCCATCTGGCTGCCGGGCAATCTGGTTTTGTTTTGTTGCGGTCTACAGAAGAAACGATTGGCTCTTTGCCCGTCATGGTTCCCGTTCCGGATACCGCAGCCATATACAAGATCACGCAACAGGCTATCAACAATACCTTCATGGGCCAGTCGATAAGGCTTTATGACCTGGCCCAACAATACCTGATTAATCAGGGGAAGCTTATCCACCCAGAACCGGCCTATCTGGCCATCACCACCCACCAGGGTGGCTACGCCAAAACCGGGTTTATACTACGCACTGGAAATCAGGAAATTCGCAAGCCCGATGCGCACTACATCGATCTTACGGAAGGTAACCTACGTGCACCATGGAACCAACTGCAATCCATTACGCAACTCTATCCCCACGAACTCATGCACGTAATGTTCAAGTTGTTGAGTTCGGGAAAAGACTCCATCCAATCCTTCAACGTGAATATGCATTTCTTCAGTGTAATGACCGATTACAATACTGCTTTTAACGAAGGTTTGGCTGAGTCCATGGAAAATATAGCCCGGTTGTATGAACGTAACGACAGTATACGAACAGGATTAACCGAGCAGGTGAAGCGTGTAGAGAAGTATGTGAATACGCGGGGACAAGGATTTATACACGATGCCCATTGGCCCCTGCGACTTGACTACTACACTGTTTCAATGTTGGTTTGGTACAATCAGTTTGAAAACTATAAACGATTTGTATTTGCACGCAACAACGAGGAAACCTTTCTGCGCCCGGCAGCCAGTCGCACGCTTCGGCAGGCCATCACGTTGCGTAACTCAGGGGTTGAAAATCCGAAACAAAAGAAAAAAAATCAGGTACAATGCATGGCATCGGAAGGATTTGTTTCAACCTTTTTCACACACCTGGCCGAAGGACCGTTACCCACTTCCTACCGTGAACCGGCATTCTACAAATACTTCCTGAAGGACCCAACACAACAAATTGAGCCTCGTGTTGCATTTACACCGGTCGAAAATCTATTCATGAAGTACTTTCAGGTATTGCACCGGTATGTGTCTTATGAAAAATCGGAGAAAGCACAACTGCTCGACTTCATGGTTGGCTATCAGCGCGAGTTTCCGGATGAGGCACCGGTTTTATTGAACCTGTACAAGGAATTATCAGGGAAAGAATTTTCCTCGGAGTTGCCCGCCCCTCTCTGGTTTCTGGTTCGCAACTATCAGCATCCAGCGCTGGTTATGGATTCGTATGGTGGTTTACCTGTTCCAATCTATACGTTTGATATTAACATGGCTGAATCAGAAGACTTGTTGACTTTGCCTGGCTTTACAAAGGAGGATGCGGAAGTTGTTATTGCCTACCGGGAAAGGAATGGTCTGTTTCTATCTTATGATAACGTCTTTTCCATCCCTGCTCTGCCGGAATCTGCCCGAACTGCTTTGCGTAATCAGGTCATGGATAAAACCTATTTCGACAGTCTGGGTGAAGAAAATCTTGATATCATGGCTATGATAGTAGCGCCTTTGATACACCTATTGCAGGAAATGTTGATCTGGTTCCTGGCATTTCTGCTACTCATCTATTTGGTACAGCCCAAAGATCGTGGAGTGGGCAATGCGATTGTTACCGGGATCAAGTATTTCTTTTTGTGGTTGCTGTTTGTAATAATTGGTCTGACAGCAGTTATTGTTAACACCAATGCAATGACGGTAGTGGTGTTTGCCTTTGGAATGTATGCATGTATTGCCTGGTCTGTACTTCGCAAAAATCAAGTGGCTCTTAAGCGAAACCTGCTGATCACCGGCTCCATGTGGCTGATCATTATCTATTCTGTGCTTTAACGGATTGCCTCTCCATTCAATACACCCACGAATAACCACTGTCTGGTGCCTGAAAGACCGGTGCTTACCGTTTAAATCTTGTGGTGTTTCTTAGTCTGTTATTTCCAGCCAGAAAAAACGTGGCCTGTACATGTGCGGATAACGAAGAATATCTTTGAAGTAATCCAACGAGATTGTATTATAACTAATTAGCAGTCGGTTTCCGGATGAAAGGACTGGGTGAGCCTTCGCATTGTAAGGAATAATTCCAGGTGGCTCAGAAATTTCAGGCACTTTCCAGATTCTCTGTAAAGGCCCGAACGGACCTACCGGTGTTTTGCCGATGCGAATAGCTGTGTGCGCGCCTATACCATCTTCCTGAAATACCAGCAAATATCTTCCATCTTTTAGCGGAGTAATACTCAGTTCGTTCGATACCCGATCCGTAACCGGTTTTACATTCGCGATGTGTTCATCCCAGGAACTTCCATTCCAAAACTGCCATTGCGAAATGTTCTTTACATCAGCGGGTTTAACGCGCGCAACAATTAGTTTTTTATCAGGATCCAGCACTCCATAAACATACAAATACCCATCTGGTTTGGGTGCGCCTGCCTTTTTAGTATTCACATAGACAGCCGCACCAAATGTTCCTTTACCAATTGGCAAATCAATAAAAAGAGGCAAGTCCACCTGCGATTGTTTTGAGAAATTGCCTCCGGCAGGAATCGTAATCAGGGTAACACCCCGCAATTCAAAATCCCAGGAAGCACTGCTCCTATCATAGGTACGATATCCGAAAATATTGATTGAATTTTTATCTTCCTGATTTACAAACCCATCACCAAACCAATAGTATTCATCCTGTTTGCTTTGGGGTGTTTGTGGATTTACATAATTGATCGGCTCCCCTTCTTTGCTCTTATTATAAAAAATTCTTACAGTTTCCGCAGACGGCTTTAACCCAGTAATCCATGCAAAAGAATTGTTAATCATTTTAAAGTTTCGCACCGCAGTATCGCCCACTACTTCGCCTGTCATGGTATCCGAAAAGTACATGAGCACCGAATCGCTTTGTCCGGCACCAACCGTTTCTTTTCCTCGCAAAGTCATTTCAAATATCCCATCTGCACCAAACCAGCCGCTATTCCTATAAAATAAGTTTGTCCATTCCGGAGCTGGTGTTGTTTTAAACTTTTTAAGTGTATCAACCTGCTGTGTCTCCGATTGGCTAATAGCAAATTGAATGTGAAAAAGATTCAGCACCGATATCAAAATCAACTTCGCAAGTATTGAAGCAAATAGTTTCATGGGTTACTCAATTTATTATACATCGCGATCAATTCAATTATTCTTTTCGCCAGCCACCAATTTTCACAAAGTAGGGTCGATAGTTGTCTGCATTCTTCAATATATCTTTGTAATCAAAACTATTTACATTATAAGATACCAGAAGCGAATCGCTGTAAATGTGAGGATGCGCAAATGCGTTGTAAGTAAAAATATTACCCCCCGTCTCCGGTGTGCAATAAATCACTTTTTTATTTTTGAATTCACCCTCAGGGGCAGTTGCGGTATAGAGGTAAATCTCTTTTCCAAAAATGTTATGTTGTGTTAGAAAATAATACGTGTCGTCCTCTTTAAACACCAGAAATTGTTCTGATACTCCGGTAAAAATTGAAGTTGCCTCAAGTCGATCCTGGCTCCATCCATTTCCGGTATAATATTCCCAATCTTCCGTAAGATCAGCATTGCTTCGGGCTACAAACAAGCGTTTACCCGAATCATTCGAACGTACACCATATATATAGGTATAGTCATCCACTTCCATCAGTGCAGCGCCCCACGATATAGACGGATCATCAAACAATCGCTGATTGTTTTCAATCTCCATATTTGCCGGGTTAATCGTGAGTAAATCGATGCTGGTTCTGAAAAAATCCCAGGCTCCCCCACCACCCGTACCAAATCCATGCATGAAAAGGTAGAGTTTGCCATTTGCAACCGTTCCATCACCAGGCCAATACCATTGGTTCTCTTCCGGAGGTATTGCATAGGCTTTCGGTTGCAAGGCAGTACCTCCGTGGTAGGTTGTTAATGTTGATCCATGTTGCACCACCATTGAATTATTGATAAGCCTGAACGAAGGTCTTGACCGGTTTTCACTTACCTGGTCAATAAACGAGTCGCCAAACATCCAAAGAGTTTTCCCGTTTTTTAAATCTACCGAGTAGGTGGCATCTCCTCCTGTCCAACCCCTGGTTCTTGTAAATAATGAAATGTAGGTTGAATCTCTGCATACATACACCTGACTATCCCAACAAGCGCTTTGTTCGCACTCAATCGGTTCGGGATCATCAGGGATATCGATGGGGCGTTGTTCTTCTTCCTTACAAGCTCCCAAAATTATCATGAGCCCGGCAACACAACGGATGGATAGTTGCCTCATCATTTTTCTTCAACAAAGTTCTTAATTACCTCAACCCATTTAACATATCCCTTTCCATTTACATGCAATCCATCGCCACTATATGCTTTTGCTAACTTTCCGTTTTCATCACTAAATACAGGCACAAGATCAATGTAGGTAACGCCTGCTTCTGCACAATACATTTTTAATTGTCTGTTGATCTCCACAATACTGGCGTTTGGTCGTGTAAAATGAATGGCATCATCTACCGGCAAAACCGATTGCATATAAATTTTTGTATGCGGTGAAGCTTTCCGGATTTCAGCTATTATTTTCTTTTGATTCTCTACCACATGTTCAACCGTTTTTCCGTAGGCAAGATCATTGGTTCCAATCATCACAAACACTTTTCGTGGTTGAGAAGATGTAACTTCATGCAGGCGCTCCAGTACACCATCGGTATCATCGCCACCTATGCCCCTGTTTTTGATATTGGGATTTCCTCCAAACAACTCAAACCATTCGGCCCCATCTGTAATGCTATTTCCAAGAAAAATGATTTCTCCTGGTGTATCGGGCAGCGATTCAAAATGTTCTTTCCGGTGATAGTAGTATGCCTTTACCGCCCGGTTCCATTCATCAAGTTCTTCCTTAACACGATCATATTGCATAATGTGATCAATTTCAGATGGCGTTAACTGATTGCTGAGCGATGGCGGAATTGCTTCTGCTGCTGATCCCCATTTTTCATTTGGCCTGGGACCCATTTTTAATATCAGCGAACCTCCTTTTACAAGTTCATCATGATAGAACCAGGGCTTAGTTAAAGGTTTACCATTAAGCGTTGCCGATTGAATATAAATATTCTGTTCTGAAACATTTTTTGCTTCAATGGTAAATGTTTTTCCGGGGTAGTATTTCGGATCAAGTTCAATTGTCACTTTATCAAACTTCGGTGTACCGATTTCATAAATGGGTTTTACGGAGGCACCCCCGTCCATCTCGAATAAGCCCAAGGCGCTCATCACAAACCATGCGCCCATTTGTCCTTCGTCTTCATCGCCAAGCCAGCCATTTCGTGGTGTGCTTCCGTAGTACTTATTCATAATTTCATTGGCCCACTTTTGGGTAAGCCATGGTTTTTGTGAATAATTAAAAAGGTAGGCGGCCTGCATGTTGGGCTGGTTACCATGATTAACAGGAAGTACACCCATGCCCTCCAGCGAATTTGACCCCAGGTGTTCCGAATTAAAATTGTGTTTTGCCGATGTTTCAAACCCTTTCTCCAGCCGGTTATTAAATTCATTTTGCCCCATCAGTTGAATCAGTCCGCTTAAATCATGCGGCACAAAATAGGTGTATTGCCACGAATTACCTTCCACAAAACCAGAGCCCAGCCATGCTACATCTCCGTATGGTGAAAAGTGTGCCCATGTGCCATCGCGGTTTTTTCTACGCATATAACCAATCGATGAATCAAAAACATGTTTGTAGTTAAATGCCCGCTTGGTAAAAGTTTTGTAATCTTTCTCCTTTCCAAGTGCTTTTGCCATCTGGGCTACGGTCCAGTCATCGTAAGCATACGCCAATGTGTTGGAAACGGGTCCGGCATCGTCCGGTACGAAACCGAGGCTGATATAGTCATTCAAATTTCTGTTACCAACTGTACCTCCTCCATTGTGCGCTCCCCCTTGTGTTGTTTGAAGTTTGGTAATAGCCTGGTACATTTTTTCAACATCATAATTACGGATTCCTTTATGATACGCATTCGTCATTAACGATATTTCGTGCGATGCCACCATAATGCCTGAGTACTCGATACCCGCAGGGCCTCTTGGTATCCAGCCTCCTTTATCATACATTTCCAGGAAGCTTACCACCCAGTTGTTGGCTATCTCCGGAGTTGCCAGCGACCAAAGCTGGTTCAGGTTCCAGAATGAAATCCAGAATCCATCGCTACCGTAAACAGGTTGTAACGGATTTGCAAGTTCTTGTTCTTTCTCATACATATCCATGTATTTTCCGTTCACATCGCTCCATACCGACCGCCCCGAATAGGCCCGATACATATTGGTATAGAATTTTGTTTTCAATTCTTCATTTTTTGATTCTACCCGAAGCGTTGAAAGAATTTTATTCCACTCGTTCTTACTATCTTCTACTACTTTTTCAAAATTCCAATTAAACGGATTCAATTCTGTTTCAAGGTTGAGGCGCGCTTGCTCCGGACTTACTAAAGAAATACCCACCTGCACCAGAATCTGTTCTCCTTCTGTTGTTTTGAAGTTCAGAAATGTTCCAATATCCCGATGTTCGAAACCCGATGTAATAAAATCCTGATTGCGGAATATTTTATCTTCAACCCATCCATTCATTGATTCAAAGGGCTTACTAAAGCGCATCACAAAATGCAGCACGTATTCATTAAAGTTTGCTTTGCGAAGCGCTTGCTGGTAACAGGTTCCCTGTATTTCTGTTGTCGATACTTTTTTGATCTCGGCATACGAAATTTCGTAGCCGTATTCAGAGGGTGTAAGTAAGTCTACTAGGATGCGCGCAGAATCACTTTTTGGAAATGTATATCGGTGAAATCCTGTTCGAAGTGTAGTGGTAAGTTCCGCTTTGATTTTATAATCATCTAAAAGCACGGAATAATATCCGGCTTCTGCCTTTTCATTCTCATGCGAGAAACGGGACCGATACCCGCCATCAGGATTCTGCTCTTTACCTGGTTCTATCTGAAGTGTTCCGGTAGTTGGCATTACCAGTAAGCCTGCCATTGTCCACGAGTGGATATGGCTGAAGCCGGCAATATTGTTGATATCGTATTCGTACCCAGCCTTCCATCCTGTTTCCTGATTATCGGGACTAAGCTTTACCATTCCAAACGGTCTGGTAGGTCCGGGAAATTGCATCCACCGGGAGTCATGCGTACCAATTAACGGGTTCACATAATCAACCGGTTGCTTTTGTGCAACCATGTGACCCGAAACAATAAATAACAGGAACAACAACTTTCTCATATCTTTTTATATATCGACTATTCTTCAATCATCTTGGTCATTCCTTCTGTAGCATCCAGTATGTAATACTTTCCTTGATATTTTACATGGTGCAGTTTACCATTAAAATGCCAACCCTCATTTTGTTTAAGTACGGTTCCATCCACCGATGGGTAAAAGCCAAAAAAATCTTTAAGCATTACCTGCGACATGGCGATGCCTGCAGAAGACTCGCGGTTATGCCAGCCTCTCTTTGCAATGCGCACTTTTGCATTCTTTTTTAGCTTATCATCTCCCCATAGTTCATGAGCCTGTGCCCAAATCCCCTCATTCGTAACTGGCTCAATTGCATGATAAAAATCCAAAGCTTTTTGAGGATACCCAAGTTGTGTAAGCGCATCCATTGTACCCGCAGGCCATCCATCAAATGCACCTAACGGGCCATGATCGGGCCGATCAGAATCTTTGGCTGCAATATCAGAAAGTGATTGTGCCCGCATCCAATTATCCGTAATCAATTCGCGATACACAAAATCCATCATTTCCTTTTTGATTTGGGTGGGGATATCCGCAGGGAGGTAGCGACCCAAAAACATAAAGTCAAGGCTGTGGCGCACTTCTATCTTGCTTCCATCGGGATACAGGCTGTTCCAAACACCATTGCCGGCATACAATTTCAAAAGTTCAACCGTTAATTTATCTGCTTCCTCCATCAATTCCTGTGAGCGGGTCAGGTTACCATCACGCTTATAAAATGCAGCCGTTTCACGCATCATCCAGATATATCCTGCATTAAAAGAAGGTACAATGTGTTTGTAGGTGGGCACGCACTCCAATAAATTCCACTCATCGTCACCAAAATCCGCAAGCCGGTACACATCGTCCATTTGTTTTGATTGATCGTAGATTGAAATATTCTTCCAGTTAAGCGCATACTGTTCCAGGTGTTGCAATACCGTTTTGCCTTCAACTGGTTGTTTTAAAAAATCAGTATCGCCAGAAACAGTAAGGTAGGCGCGCATCATTTGAAACAAGGCCCAGTAATTGGCGGAATATCCATTGCCTACACCTTTCCCGTTGTAATTATCCTGGCCAAAATGTTTGCTGGGATCAATTCCAATCCAGGAGGTAAGATGTTCCTTCATCATTTCAGGATCGACCACAGCCCAAAGGGTAGCCCATTCGGTAATATCCCAGAAGAACGTAATAGACGCACCCCACCTGGGCCCACCGGTTAAGAATACTTTTTTGTGTTGTGGCAGGTTGGTGTTCATTAAGTAAAGCATGGTTAACGGGCCGGTATAGTAAACTTTACTTGCAACCGCATCACTCGTTTCAAGAATAGGAAAGGTACCCGATAGAATTTGATTGTCGGGCTTGAAAATTTCATACCATCTACGCTCCCATTCCGATTCAATACTTGCCCAAACCACGTCAAATGACTTCTCAACTTCGCGCAGGCTAGCATTGATCTGCGATGCATCATCTCCCCAGGCCAAAGCAAACCGGATTACTTTTGTTTCGTTTTGTGCCAGGGAAAATTTCCAGGACGATGTACCCCCCGCGTGGTGCTTCTCGATCGCATCTGGCGAAGTGAGGATGTTGAACCCGGTAATCGCAGCTGTTTCAGAATCAGAAATGAGGAGTAGATTCGCGTTTTGTTCACAGGAATACTTTTCACTGTTTAACACCTCCGCATCAGAAGGCCAGACAGCTCTTTTCAACGTTTTTGTTGGCCTTCCATTCACCAATTCTTCTACCTCCTGATCAATACTGGTAACATGGGTACCAATATGGTCTCGCATGTTTTCAATAACATCGTCACGTTTAGTTACCTGGCCTGCCAGGGTTGGATACGGATACCACCATTGCCACTCCTGGCTATCATACTTACTAATGAATCCGATATGATCTATTTCAACGGTAAAGTCGGTTTTACTTTTATTAAGATTCTTTATTTCCACTTCCCAAAGAATAACATTTTGATCTACTACCATTCGGGTAGCACTGTTTATCTCCATGTTTTCTGAAATTGATTTTCTCAAAGCCTGAAAGGGTTGCCATCTGAAATGAGTAAGCAAAGGTGTTGTTCCATTTACACGCATTGTTCCTGTATGGTATCCTCCGGCATACGGGGCTGATGCGAACCAACTTATCGATGTCAGGTCTTTGTTGGTTAATGCCTGTGCTCTGAAATTCCGAATAGAGGGTTCCATATCCACCGTATCTGTAGATACCCAATTACCCGATAGCGTTTCCAGTGTTGGGATAAAAGTAGTCGGGTCGCTATCTTTTTTACAGGCGACTAATCCTGAAAGCACAAGACAAAAAAGTGATAGTCTTATCATTATATTATTTATCTGATTTTTGCAGTACAAATGCATAAGCTCCCAGAGAGGTCATCAGGCTGGCGTCAATCTTTGATAGTGCTATGCCGGTGCGCGGCATGGCATCGTATTCAATTGTCTTATCCGTTCCTGAAATAGCTACTTGCTTTATTTCTCCCTGTGCAAACTGATTAAATACAGTTGGGTCTTCCAGGTTGAACACTTTTACAGAAAGACGATCCATATTTTCTCCTTTAAAATTTTCGTACTTTCTGTGTATTTCGTTAAACATAGAAGGCGAAAACAAATCCCAACTTGCCGAAAGACCGCCACCCAGCACAACCAGGCCGTCAACAAGAGTTAGGATGTTCGAAATAGAATTTCCAAGCCCTTTTCCATATTCAAAAAAAGCCTGAAGAGCGGCACCGACATTACCTTCTTTATGGCCTTTAGCGATTTGGTATATTTCTTTAGGCATTAGCCGTGCGTCAAAAGACAAACCTGCGCGCTCGGCATAAACCCGTTGAATGGCGCGTGTACTAACACTTTCCTCTGCATTCCATTTGGAATTGCTATAATTAAGTGTGTTATGGATTCCGGCTGCGTTGGAGTTGTCGCCAGTAAGCAATTGGCCATTAATTACAATACCACAACCAAAACCAGTTCCGAGTGTTAACCCTATCAGATTATAAAATTGCTTTTTGCTGCCGGCTGTACGCAAGCGAGAATTTAGTTCGGGCAATACTATTCGCGCAACCCCGGAAGCAAACAGGTCACCGTCATTATTAATATAAACAGGCACTTCAAACCGGTTCTGTAAAATGGGCCCAAGCGGAACGCTGCCATTAAATGCTTTGAAGTTGGGTAAGTTCTCTATAATGCCGAGCTCATAATTGGCTGGTCCTGGAAACGCAAAACTGATAGCATCCACAGGGCTAACTTTTTCTGATATCTGATCGAACCCATGGATAATCGTTGCAATACATTTTTCCAGATCATTGGGCTCTGCCGGCAACGTAACCGGTTCTACGATTTGCTTAAAATCGCGTATAGCAGAAAACACAAAGTTTGTTCCTCCTGCATCGAGTGTTAAAACGGTAGGAAGATGGGGAGGCATAGCTTACCGGTTTATTAATGTTTTATCCAAAGCTTCTCAATTTCCTCAAGTGTCTTTCCTTTTGTTTCAGGAATCATCTTGTATGTAAACAAAACAAGCATGACGGAATTGGCTGCGAAAATCCAGAAAGTGATAGCACCACCAGCCTTACTCAGCAATATGGGGGTAAGCTGGGTAATCAACACAACACCAATCCAGAGTGTGAGGGTAGCAAAGGACATGGCAACACCCCTTGTTTTGGTTGGAAAGATTTCAGAAATAATTACCCAGGGTATAGGCCCCAGCGAGCAGGCAAAGCTGGCTATAAAACCAAGTATAAAAATCAACAATAGCGGACCGTTGCTAAGCTGAAAGTGAAAAACTGTACCCACACCCACTAAACACACAAGCATTCCGGATACGCCCCATAGCAGCAATTTCCTTCTGCCCGCCTGATCAATAAACTTAATTGCAACAAAAGTGAAAACGGTATTTGTAATTCCAATAATTACGGTTTGGAGCATCGCAGAGTCTGTTCCAAATCCTACACTTTTGAATATCTCAGGTGCATAATAAATAATTGCATTTATACCTGTTATCTGGCTAAATAACGCGAGAAACATTCCAATAATCAGAGCCGTGCGTAAGCCCGGAGCAAACAATTCCCGAATGGTTCCCTTCTCTTCCGTTAATGATGATTTAATCTCCGTCATTAGCGATGCAGCCTGATCCTTGCTGTTTAACTTCTCAAGAATTTTAATCGCCTCATCATCTTTGCCTTTACTTGCAAGCCAGCGCGGACTTTCAGGAACTAATACCAAAGCAATTAAGAACAGCACCGCAGGAATTGTTCCTGACCCAAGCATGTATCGCCAGCCCATATCAATATTCCATTGCTCCGTACCCGAGCCCGCAATCAAAAGATTAATAAAATAGATGAGGTTAATGCCCAATACAATCGCCAATTGATACAAGGTTACCAACATACCGCGTTTATCAGCTGGCGACATTTCGGAAATATACATGGGCGAAAGCATAGAAGCTGCGCCAATTCCTAACCCGCCAATTAAACGGGCCGCTACAAACTGCGAAAGGTTAGTTGGTATTGCTGCCCCAATGGAAGATATTGCGAACATAATGGCGGTAAGAATCAGAGTTTTCTTTCTGCCAAACTTATCGCTTAGGTATCCCGCCATCATGGCACCCACAACACAACCCCAAATGGCGCTTGATGCAGCCCAGCCCGTCATGGCAGGTGTAAGCTGAAACTTTGTTTCTAAAAAACCTATTGCACCCGCAATAACGGCCGTGTCATATCCAAACAACAAGCCACCCATGGCAGCAATACTGGATATAAAATATACATATTTCAATTTTGTGGTATCGGTTGCCATATTCTTTAATGTCTTACAAATGCTTTAATCACAACTATTTCTTCACCCTGGCTGGGCCCGTATGGACGAATGGTGTACTCCTTTATCTGTGCCGGAATTACAAAAGCTTCTGCATAGTTAACAACAAAGGCTTCAAAGGTGTTATGAGGGCACTCCACCACTGCCTGCTTGCCATCAACAATCATCAACACGTTTACATCACCATTTGTGTGGTGCGTAACTTTTTCGGTTTGCCGGTATCTTCGTGTTTCTATAAATTCCAACTCGTGCAAACCCGTCTTCTCTTCTTTCCAACCCGCACCGCCTGATACCGCTTCAAATCTATTAATCAAATTTTGCTTAGTCCACGCAGGTTGCCTGTCCCATTGTATCACGTTAGCACCATGTTCGATATTGATGGGTCGTGGTTTTCCATCCAACCCAAGACGCCCCCAATCCCACAACTTAAATGTGAATATATAGGGAGTTGCACTTATCTCCAGTACCATGCATCCTGCAGCAGAGCAGTGAACGGTGCCCGCGGGGATTAAAAAGTGATCGTGCTTCTTTGCTGGCCAACGTTGCGCATATTTATCGGCATCAAATGTACTTCCATCAGATTGAGCTTTTCTTAAGTCTTCAATCATCTCGTTTCCATTCACATTTTCTTTCAGCCCCAAATAGACAAGGGCATCCTCTGTTGCATCCAGGATGTAATAACTCTCGTCCTGGGTGTATTTCATCCCAAAGTGTTTTTTGATATAATCTGGTAAAGGATGCACCTGCAAACTCAGGTTGCCCCCCTCTATCGTATCCAGAAAATCAAATCGAATCGGGAATTCATCACCAAATTGCTCTTGATTTTTTTTACCGAGCAACTCCAATGGCTTAAAAAGAACCAGGTTAATAGAAGGTGTTTCAAACTTAATACCATTAAAATCAAGTAGCAGGCTGTTTTCTTCCGGAACACAATTAAAACACCAGGCAAAATTTGAAGTTGATTTATCCAGATTAAACTTCTCTTTCATCCATTGGCCACCCCAGGGGCCCGGATCAAAAAAGGGCACTACGCTAAACGGCTGTTGAACGGTTTGCGTAAGGCCTGCGTTCAGCATGTCATAAGTAATCAACTTGGGTTCGTTCCAGTTGTTGGTATCCAGAATATAATGACACCGCGGCAACAACTGCTTCTTCAAATTATCGCATAAGCGCCAGTCCAGGAAAAAGCCACGCTTGTATTGCGTCTCAAAGGAATCGGTAAAGTTAGACAAGCCCACATTGGCTACTTCCTTTCTCCGCATGCGAAGTTGAATTTCCCAACGGGCCATGTCAGCATAAATAACCAGGCCTGGATTTGAAACAAGTAAAGAAGCGCCCGTGCCAATCACAAACGTAAGTTTATTGACCGTAAGTAGCGATTCTTTTATTTGTTGAACCTTTGATGCATCAAACAAGTCGGATAAATTGAGGTTCGTCATGAACCCAAAAATCCGGTCATCCGTAACGCTGGCATGCGTGAGTGCTCGGATCCCCGCTTCTTCCTTCCATGCTACTGCTGCATCAATGATTTCTGCTTCCGCAAAACTCGCTGCAATCGTGTTTTTTAGCTTTTCGATGTAAACTCCCTGGTAGCATTCTATAACTACCGTGTTAATCTTTCTGGAACGAATTTGATTTGAAAACTCCTGGTTAATTTCTGCCCAGCCAACCAAGCAGGGAGTAGCAGTAGTAACCTTAACAGATGGAAATTTGTTAAAAGACATTTAGAATAAAAAAATTAATAAGATGGGTTTTGCGTGAGCTTCGTATTCAGGTTTCTTTCTCGTTGAGGTATCGGCAACAGATTATGAAATGATTGCGGAGTGGCGAATGGCTTGGCAAGTGTTACCTTTTCAACCAGTTTTCCCATCCGAACCAGGTCGTGATAGCGATCTCCTTCCATCACCAACTCCCATCTTCTTTCCTGAAGAATGGCATCTTTAAATTGCTGATAGGAAAGTCCAGACAAATCCGGAAGAATGGGTTGTTCAATAGTTCCATTAAAGCGTGCCCTTTTGCGCACCTCATTAATCATTTGATAGGCTGTGGCATTTGGGCCATTGCCAATTTCATTTAAGGCTTCCGCATACACCAGCATAATATCTGCTGTGCGCAGATAAATTACATCCATATTTGTGTTGTTACCGAGTGGTTCATTTGCCCGATCCCAAAACTTACTAATATGTGGGTTAAACGTAACCGTAGTATTATTCGAGTAGGTAAAGGAAGTTATAAACGTAACGTCTTTGCGCCTGTCCAGCGGATCAAAGCTGTTATACAAATCATCGGTAGGTACCTCCCATCCAAAGGCATTCTTGGGTCCTTCTCCATTTTTGTGAAGATTAGGTGGAAGCAGGCGAACATGGTATTGATTGGGTTTAAAGCCCTGGCTCAGGGTGCCGCTATAATTTACTGCAAAGATGATCTCACCCGAGTTCGCATTTTCCAGTTTAAACAAATCTGCAAAATCCGGAAAGAGTGGATGCTGATTGGAATTAATTACAATGGCTGCCTGATCGGCCGATAGTTGATATTCACCCATCTCCAGGTAAACTTTTGACAACAATGCAGTGCATGCCATGGGTGTTGCTCTTCCCAAACCCACCCGGTAGGTGCTGCTTAGATGATCGCGCGACCACTCCAGATCTTCAATAATAGCCTGGTACACATCCGCTTTTGGTGATCTGGCAACAAATGCATCTTTTAAGTCAACTGTCTCATGCAATATTAGAGGTACATCGCCAAAGAGACGAACTGCTTCAAAATACATCATGGCACGAATGAACTTTGCTTCCGCTACCAGGTGATCACGCTTCATTACGTTCATGTCAATTAACGGAACGCGGTCAATAACTACATTGGCTGCATTAGTCGTTTGATAAATATCCTGCCAATAAAGTTCAATCCGTTCGTTCTCAGCAGTAAAGCTGAATTCATTGAGTGTACGATATTCCTGTGATACAATCGTTTCGGTACAATTGTCGGAGAGCACATCTTTAAAAACCCAGTAGTCGTTGAAAAATACTCCACCAAAGCCACGTTCAAAAATTCCTTCCGTACCAACGGTCAGATAATCATAAATAGCATTGGTTGCAGCAACCGCATCACTTTCCGTTTTATAAAACGTAGCCGAGTTAATAACTGATTCCGGCACTTCATCCAGAAAGTTACAAGCGGCAACACTAACCGATAAAAGTACTGTTGCTATATAGTAGTTAAATATCCTTTTCATCAGAAAGTAATATTAAGTCCGGTTGAAAATATTTTTGTAGTTGGGTACGTGCCGTAATCAGCCCCAAAACTTCTGGGGTTTTTTATAAAGCGGTTTACTTCCGGATCGTACCCGGTATAGTTTGTAAGCGTTATCAGGTTTTTTCCACTTACAAAAAAGCTAAACGATTTTACGTTAACATTGAGCTTAGACATGAGATTTGCCAACTCATATGAAAACGTAATATCCTTCACACGCAAGTAAGAACCATCTTCCACCTGGTGATCGGACATTGTATTAACCCGTGGCGCTACTGTTGCCCGTGGATATTTGTTGGTAGGGTTTTCTGGTGTCCAGCGTTCTAATGCTGCGGTTGAATTATTTTGGTTTCCATCAAAACTCTCGAGCGAGAACTTATTAAAATTTACTATTTCATTACCATAGACACCTTGTATAAAAAAGCTAAGTGCAAACTTTCGATACGTTAGGGTGTTATTTAATCCAAACGAGAAATCAGGATTGGCATTACCCAACACAAACATATCGTCTTCATTCAAAACTCCGTCATTTGTTTTATCAACATACTTTCTATCACCATACGTGGGTGCATAGTCTGAGAACCGGGGTATGGTTGCCAGGTTTTCGCCTAATTGAATAATTCCATTCGTCTTGTAACCATAAAATGTACCTATTGGTTGACCTTGTCTGATAGAAGTCCAACCATTAATTCCCAGTAATGGATCACCGGGAATTCCCTCATCGCTATTAAGTACCAGTACTTTATTTTTGTTAAACGCAATGTTGAATGAAGATGTCCACTTAAATGCGCCCTTATCCATATTCACAGAAGTAATTGCGATTTCAAGGCCTTTATTTTCCAAGGATCCTACATTAAAAAAGGAGTAAGCAAAGCCTGAGGTATAAGGAACCGGAGCATTCAGGAGCAGATCTTTGGTTTTCTTATAATAGATGTCTGTAACAAGCGTTAACCGGCTATCAAGTATTTCAATATCTAAACCCACATCAAACTGACTGGTGGTTTCCCATTTAAGCGCATCGTTTTGCCTGGATGCCGGCCCGGAGCCTTTTGCTATTTCATTTTCTCCGAAATAGGCTTCTGTTGTTTCCAATAATCCCTGCGAACTATATGGCGGAATTCCTTCGTTCCCCACCATACCATATCCCATTCTTAATTTCATGTCGCTTATGATCTGGGAATTTTTGAGAAACTTTTCATCTTTTGCACGCCACGCAAAGGCAAACGAAGGGAACGTTCCGTATTTGTTACCGGCACCAAACTTTGATGAGCCATCTACCCTTGCGGAAACTGTAACAAGGTATTTGTCAAGTAAATTATAGTTTACTCTTCCTAAAAAAGACTGAAGTTGCCATCCGCTTGTTCCATTAAAGATCAGTGTTTTATCAGAACCTACTTGTATGGCATTATACCCGAGCCGGTTGTCGGCAAAATCTGAAGTTGCCGTAAACAAGAAGGAATTGTCGTAGGCTTGCAACGAGTGCCCTACTACGGCATTGATATCATGAACTCCGTATTTTTTTGAGTAACTAAGGGTGTTTTCCAATAACCAGTTAACCCCCTCCTGCTTTCCGATTACAGCCTGGCCATTGCTGGCCTGGCCTCGCTTTATATTGTTTGGCAGAAATGATTTTTCGGTAGAGAAAACTGCATCAGTACCAATCGAAGATTTAAACTTAAAATCGTTTGTTACATCCCATGTTAAGAAAATATTTCCAAGCAAGCGATTGGAAGTAACGATCTGTTCGGTGCTGTTAATATCCGCTACCGGATTTCCGACAGCCGGCTGGGATGTGTTGTTTTCAAAAACATATTCACCACTGGAAGTATAAACCCCAAGCCCCGGATTGAAAGCAAGTGCCCAGGAAGTAACGCTGGATGGAATTGCGCCTTCTGCATCCGTTACTACGCCCTGAAGTGCATTTCTATTAATGTTGATGCTGGTTCCTAAACCAATTTTTTTGGTTAATTTTTGATCCAGGTTAATACGAACATTACCCTTTACAAAATCTGAATTCTTTATAATTCCATTCTGAACAAAATAGTTTGCGGAAATAGCATAGGTGGTATTTTCGCTACCGCCCCTTGCAGCAACCTGAAAATTACGCATTGGTGCAATTTCAAAAATCTGATCCTGCCAGTCGGTACCAACTCCAAGATTAACCGGGCTTGCATAAATACTTTTTCTGGGAACGCTTTCATTATCTGCTGCTTCATTTCCTAACACGGCCAGTTCAGCCGCATTTAGCATGGGTATTTTTTTTCGCAGTTTTTGGTAGCTCTGTGTATAGTTCATGGTAATTTCTGCCGCGCCTTTCTTGCCGCGTTTGGTTGTTACCAACACCACCCCGTTTGCGCCCCGTGTACCATAAATCGCAGTAGCGGAAGCATCCTTCAATACTTCAACCGACTCGATATCTGAAGGGTTGATTGTAGCCAATGGATTGAGGGATGGTCCGGTTACCGCTCCTACGCTTGATTCCGGAACAATGAAAACACCATCGATCACATAAAGAGGCTCGCTGTTTCCATTGATGGAACTTGTTCCCCTGATCCGGACAGACGATGCTGCACCCGGTTGGCCAGACCCCATGCTTACAACCATGCCAGGAACTTTACCCTGAAGCCCCTGGTCGATGGACAAAATAGCCGTATTCTTAATATCTGCTTCTTTAACGGACGAAACCGATCCGGTTATATCGCTTTTCTTAACCGATCCATAACCAATCACCACCACTTCAGAGAGCAAATCCGAATCTTCCTCCAGAATGATGTTTAAGGCTGCATCAGAATTTATGATCAACTCTTTTGCAACATATCCGATATACGAAACCCGGATGGTTGAGCCGATGGATACCTGCAGACTAAACTTCCCATTGACATCCGTAACCGTTCCTCTACCGGTATTCTTTTCCTGAACAGATGCACCTACTAAAACCTCTTTCGAATCAGAAACTGTTCCTGAAATACTAATTACCTGCGCATTGGAATTTAGCCCAAACAGGAGGCAGACTATGCAAACAATACAAAACCTCGTAAGCGATACCATACTTAAATCATCAAGGAGAAGTGGATTGATTAAAAAAAAAGCTGTCTCAGGTACAACCCCAAGACAGCTTCTGCCTATACAATGCTATTAGTCATTTTCGAAAACAACTTCTGCACAAGGAGTGTCAGACGGGCCTTCCACATCATCCTCACTTCCGTTTTGATAAGGATCAAAACTGCTTGTTTTGGCAACCGCTACAAACCGCTTCTGAAATGCTTCTGATGCACTATACTTTGGATCAAAGATATCCAAACCATAATACGTTACATCCGCATAAAGTTTTGTATCATCAATTACTGTAATCTTAAGTGTATCCGTCACTTCTTCACCAAATGCTCCGGTTTTGCTCATCAATAGTTTTAGTGTATTATCATTTAAATCATAATAGCAGTACTTAAACCATATATCAGAGAAATCATCCACCTTTGCGCCAATGCTCTTATTGTATGTTCCGTCTGCATTAAACCGGTACACATCATCGTTGTACACATCACTAATTTCATCAGCTCCGGTCTTTTTCCAGATTTCTGCACTCAATCTCCAGTTATATTTTAAAAGCAACTGTCTGGCAGTAAGCTCAATGTTAATAACAAGTTCAGTTTCATCCGTCCTTCCTTTCTTGTCGGTTATTTTAAAATTTAAAGTAACAATGTGGTCTGCATCTTCATTTGTTACGGTGTACTCGTAGCTGGCAGGTAAAACATCAAAGGTTTCTGCGTCTTGTACAGTTCCATCCCAAAGCTTGGTAACGGTCAGACTTCCAAAACCTGCAGGGGCCGCTGCGGTAATATCCACAGACACCTCTTCGCCCCACGAGGCTGTCACTTCAGTTTTCGAAATTGAAATGGATGGAGGGGCAGGTTCCTCATCGTCCTTACAGGATAACACAAATCCGGAAATACCCAGGATTGTGATAATAAGTGGTTTAAAAAAGTATCTTTTCATTTGCTTGTTGGTTTATGATGTAGTTCCAAATATAGGTTGTTCATATGTATGAACATAGTTATTTTCGAAATATTTTCAATCGTTTGCAACTATCACTCAGACAGTATTTTTTCGATGGGCACCCGGATAAACCGAGGCCTGTAAATAAGGGCATTTTCGTAATGATCCTGCAAATGCATGCTATTGGTATTATAGGAGATCAGGAGGTAATTATCTTCTGTAAACTGTGGATGAGCCACGGCATTGTAGGTGAAACAACTTTCACAACCCGTTAACGGAGGTGTTTCATAAATCATTTGTTTGTTCTGCCATGGTCCGAAGGGGGTTGCCGCTGTAAACGAATAGATTTTTCGTCCAAACTCACCCTCCTGCATAATCATGATATACGTTCCGTTAAACTCAAAGACACTAAACTGCTCTGAACCGGTAAATTCAATCAAAGGAGCTGCTTCTTTCGGGTTGTTAACCCAGCTTTCTCCATTAAAAAATTGCCATTCGCCCCGCACGTTTCCAATGGGCGTACGTGCCACATAGGGCAATTTGTTTTTAAGGCCATAGATATACAGATATTCATCCGTTTCACAAATAGCATGGCCGTAGTGCACACTATCTAAGTTTGGAAAGCGATTTACACGCAACGGCTTCAGATCGGGTAATGAAAACTCGGCTAATTCAGTATCAAGAAATTTGAAACCCCACATATCGTCCGGATTTTCCTGCGAAAATTTTGAAACAAATACGTTCAGATTTCCATCTTCAATAAATGCATCGCCCGGCCAATACCACAAGGCAAGTTCTGATTTACCACTCGTTCCATCTGCCACTTCGGGCGGTATAATCATAGATTTAAAATCCCGGGGATCTCCCTGCTGGTGAGTTTGTAATTTACCTTCCTCAAAGGTTACAAAACTATTGCGGATATACAGGGGCGAAGTTTTTATTCTGTGATAATCGGCTGTAACCCCACCAATAAACGAGTCTCCGAAAATCCAAAGTGTTCTTCCGTCTGGCAGTACAATGGAATAAGTGCCGTCTCCCCCTGTAAAGCCCTCTCCCGATGGAATGAACTTTTCGTTGAAAATTGAATCTTCAAACACAACTCTTGCATGCCCCTCAGACTTCAAATCCGTAGCGGCTGGTTTGCACGAAGCTAAAAAAAGTAGCCCAGCAAGGGCAACTATTAAACTAATCTGTCCCCTCATTCTCTTTCGCTCTCAACGGTATAAACAATACTATCCGATTTATAATATCCAATATTGTATTCAATCGGACGCCTGCCCGGATCGTAAACAAATCGCTTTCGCTTAAGAATAGGATCTCCGATTCTTACTTTCAGATGTTTTACAAGAAGCGCATCGGCTGCAATAGCCGTTATTTCTTCTTTACTCACTTTTGCAACAACCGAAAAGTCTTGCTCAAGTATTTCATAAAGCGGACGGTTAAAATCTTCGTTTCCGGTTAATCCTATTTTTGGATTAAAGTATGAAAGGAAATAAACGAATTGATTTTTCTTATCGCCCCGAACCCGCTCCATCTTTAACATCTTAACCTGCTTCTTGCCATCATACCCAAAAAATTTGAGCACTTCGTCCGGTGGCACCACCCATTCAAGCGCTATTTCATAGTTCACTACCTCAATTCCTTTGGATTTCATCTCCTGGCTAAAGCTCATCCAGTTTTTAGCTTTGCTATCCACTGGTTTCGATACAACAGTACCCACGCCCTTCTTTCTGAGCAAAAGCCCTTCGTGCACGAGTTTATTTGTAGCCTGCCGAAGGGTGTTTCTGGAAATACCTAATTGTTGGGATAAATCAACCTCGTTTGGTAACATCTTACCTGTCTGATATTCCTTCAAGGTCATCATCTTTCTTAGAAGCTGCTCAACCTGTATATGAAGCGGAATCGGACTTTTATGGTCAATGTGTATTCTCATTTTTATTCGTCAGGGTAGTTTATTGTTTTTCCTTAAGGTTTTTCTATTAGTCTAATATCAAAATTAGTATGTTTGAACATATGGACAACATTTTACGCGTTCGATTTTATATTTTGTTTTTGGCAGAACTGCTTGCTTTTACCGCGTTCTCCCAAGAACGACTTTCTGATTGGCCTGTAAAGAATGCAAACTTTTTACAGGGTTTCGAACTAAAACAGCAGGGCGAAGTGCTTGACTTTTTGCCTCAACTGGGCCCTGGCAATATTGCCTTGCTTACGAGGGCAAACAAAAATTCACAACCACTTCAATTCCAAACTGCGATTATTCCTGCTACTAATCACGATGAATATCTTTCATTTGTTTGGGGTGCAGCCATCTCCAGACGATTGCAAGAACCGGCAGGAAATTTTACGGTTTATATTAATGATGAGAAATACTTCACATTCTATTCACATAAAGACTCATTGGAAGCATCCTGGATTTTGAAGCAAGGAAATGCAGAACTGGCATTTGTTTCTACGGAGATTACAAAAGAAACACAAGATGCCTTTGGCTACATGTTCCTGAATCTGCCGGCAAAATCTTTTACGAAGGGAAGCAGGCTTACACTAAAAATAGTTAACGGCAACCAGGAAAGCATGGATTGGTATATGCCGTTTTCTGTACCTGTAAAGAATGAACTAATCATTTTGGCAGAGCCGGCTTTGGTGAAGGCGAACGGAGTATTGAAGCAGCGGGTAAGAGTAGAGCTTAATCACGCAGCA
>Ga0116144_10001441_pt1 | contig 28242 bp, 14 predicted proteins | sample AD_UKC035_MetaG_FD_89746 | JGI IMG/M metagenome (GOLD analysis project Ga0116144, IMG submission 89746) | Active sludge microbial communities of municipal wastewater-treating anaerobic digesters from USA - AD_UKC035_MetaG | ecosystem: Engineered > Bioreactor > Anaerobic > Digestate | place: USA...
TAATTTCAGTCCCCTCAACTGGATACGCCTAGGTAAATCCGAGAACCTTGATTTTACACCACCATTTTCTTCTGATTACATTGATGGTAAACAGTACCTCGAAAAAATCCTAGGAGGTACTTGGGCACCATATCGTTTGGTCAGCAGTGATCCTACCGGTAATGTGGCTCAACCAGCTGATTCAATTCTCCCGGCTCATAAGGATGCTTCAGGTACCGGTGCCGGTACCGGTCCAAATGGAACAAATGCACAAGTAAGCGATAACCTTGAATGGTACAACAGTGTAGACATAGTTTTGACACCGGATAAATCAAAGTGGAGCCGTTGTGTTGTTTTTGAAATGCAAAAAACTAAAGTAAAAGCAGAAAATTTTCAAGGGAAGGGGTTCATTCGAATTCACCAATCTCTCGATAAAAATTATCAGCCTCAGTCTGATTCAGGTTTCAGCTGGTTCCCTGGTTATGCCATTGATGTAGAAACCGGAGAGCGTCTTAATATTGCTTTCGGTGAGGATTCTTACCTCACACCGGCAAATGGCTTTACAGGAGAAACCGGTGCAGATATGATCTTCAATCCTACTTCAAGACTGTTTGGTCCGAACGGCGAAGTTATTGCAGGTGGTAAACACGTTATTTATGTTTTCGGCAGAAAGAATATTTACAACGTTCCTTCTCCGGCAGATACCAATAAATGGGGTCCTGCCTATGATGGTTGCGCACATATTCATTCTAAACTTTGGGGTCAGATCACAAATACTGCAGGTTACCTGCAAATGCGTGACGTGTGGAAGGATTGTATGTGGGTTGGAGTTCCATTGGTTGCTCCATCACAAACTTTGCTTTCAACAACCGCTAAGATCCGTTTGCGCGTTGCAAGACCTTATCGTCAGTACACCAGCGACTCAAGTGCAACATTTGCGAACTACCTTCCTTACTATCGCTTTAATACTGAAAATCTTATTAATGAGATCGATCGTACAGATGTGGCTAAAGACGCACTTAGTCTCATAAACGTGGTGCCAAATCCTTATTACGCATTCTCTACTTATGAAGTCAATCAGCTTGATAATCGTGTGAAGATTGTTAATCTGCCGGGTAAATGCACAATTACTATTTATTCTCCTAACGGTACTATCATAAGAACAATAAAGCGGGATGTAATTGCACAGGATAGAAATAACTCAGCTGGTGCTACATATCCTACAGTGAATCAGGAGACATCAGTTGACTGGGATCTGAAGAATTCAGTCGGTGTACCTATTGCCAGCGGTCTTTATATCATCCATATCAGTGCACCGGGAATTGGAGAACGCACAATTAAATGGTTTGGTGTTCTTCGTCCGATCGACCTTGATACATTCTAATTCTCATCACGCATCAATCACAGCTTTTGAAAAACAATCATATGAGAAAGTCATATAAAGGAAAGATAATTAAATTAGCAGTCGTTGCACTTTTGGCACCTGTAACTGCGGTGTTCGCAGGAAACCCTGACAGGGCAGGTCAGGCCGGAGCTACGGAACTTCTTATCAACCCCTGGGCTCGTTCTTCCGGTTGGAATGGAGCCAATAGCGGCATGGTTCGCGGACTCGAAGCTCAGTTTCTGAACGTTGCAGGAACAGCACACACAAGAAAAACTGAAGTCTTGTTCAGCCATACCAACTACCTTCAAGGTAGTGGTATTACCCTGAATACCTTCGGAATTGCTCAGAAATCGGGTGAGACAGGAGTCATTGGTTTGACGATTATGTCAATGAGTTTTGGCGAAATTGATATCACCACCAATGACCTTCCGGAACCTGTACTTGGTACTTATTCTCCTCAGTATTTGAATATAGGCTTATCTTATTCGAAGGCATTCTCTAATTCAATTTATGGAGGCGTGAACTTCAAAATTATTGATGAGAAAATATCGAATGTCGGAGCACAGGGATTGGCTATCGATGCAGGAATCCAGTACATGACAGGTAATAATGAAGATAAGGATAATATCAAATTTGGTATTGCCCTTAAAAATGTTGGAACTCCTCTGAAATTTGGTGGAGATGGTCTGTCGACCAGAGCAACCACCAGTGCAGGATATCAGTTGACAGTTGAGCAACGTGCAGCCGGATTTGAGATCCCTTCTCTTTTAAGCATTGGGGCTTCTTATGACTTCAAATTAATGAAGGATCATAGATTAACCCTGGCAGGAAGCTTCGTTTCCAATTCGTTTTCGAAAGACCAGTTTACTGCCGGACTGGAATATGCATTCCGTGAAATGTTCATGCTACGCGGAGGTTACACTTATGAGGATGATATTACTGACGATAACCTGAGAACGACTGTTTATACAGGCCTATCAGCCGGACTTACAATTGATGTTCCATTAGGGAAATCAGGTAAAAAGTTCGGAATTGACTATTCCTATCGTGCGACGGACCCCTTTGATGGTGTTCATTCAATCGGAGGGAAGTTTACCTTATAAAAAAAGATTTTTATATTTGTATACCAAACAAGACTCCGGAAACGGAGTCTTGTTTGGTTTTATCTGTTTTTCAAACCATAGAAAAATGACAGTACAATATTTTACGGCTGAAGGCCTGAAGAATTTGCAGGATGAATTAAATCAACTCCGCAAAGTAGAACGCCCGAGAATTTCTCAGGCGATAGCAGAAGCTCGCGACAAAGGTGACCTATCCGAAAATGCTGAATACGATGCTGCAAAGGATGCTCAGGGATTACTTGAGTTGAAGATATCCAAGATGGAAGAGATCATTGCAAACGCCCGTCTGCTCGATGACAGCAAACTGGATGCTTCAAAAGCATTGGTGCTTTCAACTGTCCGCATTCGAAATAAAAAGAACGGACAGGAAATGACTTATACCCTGGTGACTGAAACTGAAGCCGATCTAAAAGCCGGAAAAATATCGGTGACTTCTCCTATCGGTAAGGGATTACTAGGCAAAAAAGTTGGGGATGTTGCAGAAATAGAAATACCATCCGGGCAAATCGAATTTGAGATCATTGAGATCTCCAGATAATCCATCATGGCCAGTATCTTTTCAAAGATCATAAGAGGAGAAATTCCCTGCTACAAAATAGCAGAGAACGAGAACTTCTTTGCCTTTCTTGATATTAGTCCTTTAGCCAAAGGACACACACTCGTTATCCCTAAAAAGGAAGTCGATTATATCTTTGACATTGACGATGACAGTCATAAGGAATTCTGGCATTTTGCAAAGCAGGTTTCGGTGGCTATAAAAAATGCAATTCCTTGCAGACGTATTGGTGTGGCCGTGATCGGTCTTGAAGTTCCGCATGCACATATCCATCTTATACCGATGAACAAGGTGAGTGATATGAACTTTGCAAGTCCTAAGTTGAAAATTGGAAGCGACGAACTTGAAAAGATTGCACAGAAAATTCGCTCCGAGTTTAAATAGCTTTTTTACTGCATTGCATTCTGTCATGTGATGCGACAGATTCCGGTAATAAATTTATTTCTAAACCAGTTTGTCAGGATTCTCCGTTATGAAAGCTTTCCAGCCTGAATGAACTTTTTTGCCGGTCCCTAAGTTGGAATTCTGAAAGTAATGGCAAACTGCAACTGCTAATCCATCTGTTGCATCAAGGTATTGAGGAGTTTCTTTAAATCCCAAAAGTGTTTGCAGCATGGAGGCTACCTGTTCTTTCGAGGCATTTCCATTTCCGGTAATACTCTGCTTAACTTTTTTTGGAGAGTATTCGAAAATTGGAACCTGGCGAAATAGTCCTGCCGCCATCGCTACACCTTGCGCTCTTCCAAGCTTTAGCATCGACTGAACATTTTTTCCGAAAAAGGGTGCTTCTAATGCGAGATCATCCGGTTTGTATTGCTCAATTAAGGCAAGTGTTTTTTCAAAGATCGTTTTGAGCTTTAGGCCATGGTCATTCAACTTACTTAAATGTAGGACACCAAGCGAAATTAATTTCATTCGGTTTCCTTGTATGGAAATAAGTCCATAGCCCATAATAGTCGTACCCGGGTCAATTCCGAGAATAATGCGGTCTTGTAAAGAAGTGTCGATACCGGTAGGAATAGTGGGCGTCAAAATTATGTATACTTGTAATTCTTAAATGATGCTACAAAGTAAGAAAAATAATTCCAAAGCTCTGTGGATAGGGCTTAAGTTGCTGATAGCTTTACTTGCTTTGTGGTTTATATACAAGCGTGTCATAGAGCGTGAAAATACCGAAGACTGGTGGCAAGAGGCAAAGCTTGTACTTACAGCGGGATCAAATGTTTATTTCTTTCTCTTTGTGATTTTGTGCATGTTCCTGAACTGGACAGTTGAAGCTGTGAAGTGGAGATCTGTTTTACAACGTCTGGAGCCAATAAGCCTGTGGCGTTCTTTAGAAGCAGTATTTTCCGGGATTACCATAAGCCTTTTTACACCCAATCGCATCGGAGAATATGCAGGAAGAGTTTTTCACCTTGAAACTGCAGACCGTATAGAGGCAACTTTGGTCACCGTTCTCGAAAATTTTTCTCAGCTTATCATCACACTTATCTTTGGTTCAATTGCTACGATCTTTTATCTGCAATTGTATAGCGAAATTCCTCTTTATCTTGAAAATGCATTGATAACCTTAGCCTTGATGACAGCCGGAGCTTCATTGCTATTTTACTTTAACGTTTCTCTCCTGGAACCTATAGTGAGAAAGATACGCCGGTCAGGTAAATGGGATAAGTACTTTGCCGTCTTTTCTTCTTATTCGAATTCTCAGCTTTTAATTTTGCTTGCTCTTTCTTCACTCAGATACCTGATATTTTCCTGTCAGTTTTATGTTTTGCTTTCGCTTTTCGGAGTAGTTATTCCTTATCTCACAGCGATGATACTTATTTCGGTTACCTATCTTGTGATGTCTATTGTCCCGACTTTCGCACTTACCGAGTTAGGTGTTCGTGGAGCAATTGCAACATACTTTTTTTCAAATGTCACAGAAAACCTGCCGGCAGTGATCAATGCAAGCTTTAGTCTTTGGCTGATAAATTTGGCAATACCTGCATTGCTTGGAATATTTTTTGTTTTTGAATTCAAGTTCGTCAGAAAAACACAATGATGGAAATTTTTTATCTGCTCTTATTTCTATCCTCGCTTTTGTTTTCGTTCTTTATCCTGTCGTGTTACTTTTCCTGGATAAAAGTTATTGAAGAACCGGACAAGCCGGCTCCCGGTGAAGATCCTGTCAGTATTGTCATTGCTGCAAGAAATGAAGCTGAGCATATCCATAATTGTTTATCGGCTTTGAGTAAACAGGATTACAAATTGTCATTGCTGGAGATTGTAGTAGTGGATGATAATTCTGAAGACGAGACAAAACTGATTGTTGAGGAGTTTCGTCTCAGACACCCTGAAATGAATATACGCTTGCTGGAAGTCGGCAGGGATAATGGAGGTTCCAAAAAATCTGCAATTAACTTTGCGATTAAATATGCTTCATCAGATATTATTCTGATGACAGATGCCGATTGTATAGCGCCAGTCTCATGGGTATCTGCTATGATCAACTATTTTAAATTTAATGCTTGCTCTTTCCTTGCCGGGCCTGTAAGCCTCAGTGAGGCAGGCGGTATATTTCAAAAAGTTCAAAGCCTGGAGTTTATGGGGCTTGTCGGCATCGCAGCAGCCGGCATTTATCAGAAGAATCCAATCATGTGCAATGGTGCAAATTTGATGTTCTCCAAAAAATTGTTTTTTGAAGTGAAAGGATTTGATTCGGAATTAAAATTGGCAAGTGGTGATGACACGCAGCTTCTACTCAAGGCAAGTAAAAAATATCCTGACAATATTTCATTTCTGAAAGACAGAAGAGCGATTGTGCTTACACAGTCTTCTTCTTCTCTTCATGAATTTGTGGAACAAAGAAAGCGTTGGGCGGGAAAAATCCCTTTTGCATTAACAGCCTTTACGATCTTCATTGCCATTATTTCATGGCTCACTCATGCCTTGTTGATTGTAGGTTTAGCGGACCTTATCAGCGAAGGGACTATTAACAAATTGGGAGTAATTTCATTTATTATGGTATGTCTAAGCGAATTCGTATTGTTGAATTCCTTAGCGCGCTTCTTCCGAAAACGAATGCTTTTATGGTTATTTTTACCTGCTCAATTCTTTTACTGGATTTATATTGTATTGATAGGTGTGATAGCACCGCTAAGTACTTTCAGTTGGAAGGGCAGAACTACTCATTAAAGATATGATCAGCGAATCACCCGGGAAAAAAGTTTGGAAAAAATTTAAGCGAAATCGCTTATCACTTCTGGGATTAATTATAATTCTTATAGCTGTTTTTGTTTCCTTTTTTTGCTACCTCTTTATTCCTGATAATACTCCCAATGCAAACAGGATGAACCTGGCTCTTGGAAATTTACCACCCGGATCGGAAGTACAGTTCATAAAGCTTCCTAAACAATATGGCCCCGAGCAATCTTCATTTTTATTTAGTGCATTTTTTGGAAAGAAGGATTCATACAACTTCATTCCGATAGCTGCTTATAGATTTGCAGGTCGGGAGTTGATCTATAACGAGTTTGCCGGACCGGGATCTCAAGGTTTGCCCGACAGGAAGATTGATCTATCCTCTGTTGTCATGCCTTCTGATACCGGGAATTCATCTGCAGCATCAGTTTCAATCTCTGAGGAGGAGTTCAGCAAAAACAATATTGAAAGTAAAACCTTTTGGCTGGGTACTGATCGCTTTGGCAGGGATCTGCTGAGCCGGCTACTGGCCGGCACGCGGGTGACTTTTGGGGTCGGATTGATAGCGGTGATCATTTCATTGCTTGTAGGCACATTTTTGGGCTCTATGGCAGGGTTTTTCAAGGGAAAGGTCGATCAGGCTGTTTTATGGTTAATCAACGTAGTATGGTCCATTCCGACTCTCCTGCTTGTAATTGCAATCACCCTTGTTCTCGGAAAGGGGTTTGAACAGGTATTTATTGCCGTCGGTCTTACCATGTGGGTGGATGTGGCAAGAATAGTTCGGGGGCAACTATTCAGTGTCCGTGAATTGGAGTTCGTTGCAGCCGGGAGAGCACTTGGATTTACGGCAGGTAGAATAGTCAGCAAGCACATGCTGCCTAATATCCTTGGTCCTGTAATGGTAATTGCAGCAGCAAATTTTTCGACAGCTATTTTGCTGGAAGCGGGATTGAGTTTCCTCGGCATCGGTGCTCAACCACCAACACCTTCTTGGGGTGCCATGATCAAGGAAAATTATGGTTATATCATTATTCCGGGCAGTGCACACCTTGCCATTTTTCCGGGATTGGCCATAATGCTTTTAACCATGGCTTTCACTTTTGTTGCCAATGGACTCCGTGACGCAATTGATTCAAGGCAGCAGTTCACTGTCTCAGGCTAAAATTCGTCCTTGGTGGCAGAGAAATTTTCATCACTTATACCGGGGATCAATAGTAACGCTTTCCTGATTTGCCTCCCTTCGATTGCTGTTCATAACCTTGTTCCCTAAAGATGAAAAACATAGGGGTGATGTGAAATTTCATCCCTTGCCGAAACCCTCAATATTTTTATCTTTACAACAGCCCTCTAATAATAAATTACCCTTCATTTCGATTAATATTCATGCCAACTTTTTCACACCTGCACGTCCACACTCAATTTTCATTGCTTGATGGAGCTGCAGAGATTTCCCGATTATATAAAAAAGCTGTTGAAGATAAAATGCCTGCACTTGCGATCACGGATCATGGCAACATGTTCGGTGTATTCAAGTTTGTTGCCGAAGCTTCCAGGCACAATACAAAAGAGAACCCCAATGTGATCAAGCCGATCGTTGGTTGTGAGTTTTATCTTGTAGAGGATCGGCATAAAAGACAATTTACCAAGGATGATAAGGATAAAAGATTTCATCAGCTATTCCTTGCCAGGAATGCGGAAGGCTATGCTAATCTTGTGAAATTATGTCCACTTGGTTATATAGACGGCCTTTATGGTAAGTATCCGCGAATCGACAAGGAACTTGTTCTCAAGTATCATAAAGGTCTGATCGCAACCACGTGTTGTCTTGGAGCTTCAGTACCTAGAATGATCATCGATAAAAGTGAGGCGGAAGCAGAAAAGGAATTTAAATGGTGGCTCGATATTTTTGGTGACGATTACTACATAGAGTTACAAAGGCATGATATCCCGGAGCAGAATAAAGTAAATGCCATCCTGGTAAAATGGGCAGCAAAGTACAACGTGAAGATTATCGCCTCGAACGATTCTCACTACGTGAATCAGGAGGATTTTAACGCTCATGATATTTTGTTGTGTATTAACACGGGAGAGAAACAAAGTACTCCAACAATGAAGGAATTTTCTGCCGATGATAGTTCATCACGCGGGAAACGTTTTGCATTTTACAACGATCAGTTTTATTTTAAGAAGACAGAGGAGATGTCGGTCCTGTTTTCTGATCTTCCTGAAGCTATTGATAATACCAATGAGATCGTCTCCAAAGTTGAGCCACTTAAATTGAAGAAGGATATTCTTTTACCTCACTTTTCTTTACCTCCAAATTTTAGCTCTCAGGATGAATACCTCAGCCATCTAACCATGGAAGGGGCAAGAAAGCGTTATGTAGAAATCACGCCGGAAATTGAAGAGCGACTGAACTTTGAACTCTTTACCATTAAAACAATGGGTTTTGCCGGATACTTTCTCATAGTGGCGGACTTCATAAAAGCCGGACGTGACCTTGGTGTTTTCGTAGGTCCCGGACGGGGTTCTGCTGCAGGTTCTGCCGTTGCCTATTCAATCGGTATCACCAATATTGATCCCCTGAAGTATAATTTACTCTTTGAGCGTTTCCTCAATCCGGACCGTAAGAGCATGCCTGATATAGATACAGACTTCGATGATGCAGGTCGTCAAAAGGTGATCGACTATGTTGTAGATAAGTACGGTCGTAATCAGGTTGCACAGATCGTTACCTATGGTACCATGGCTGCCAAGATGAGTATCAAGGATGTTGCCAGAGTGATGGACTTACCACTGCAAGAGTCGAATATTCTTGCCAAGCACGTTCCTGAACGACCGGGCATTGAGCTGAATAGGGTTCTCACGGCTCCCTTAGATGGCGCAAAGAGCCTTCGTGAAAAAGAAAACCTCAACAGTGATGAGCTTGAAGAAGTAAAGAAACTCCGTAAAATTTATAATGGAAATGATCTTGCTGCCAGCGTACTGCGCGAAGCAATGATCCTCGAAGGTTCTGTGAGGAACACAGGCATTCATGCGGCAGGTATCATCATTGCTCCAAAGGATCTTACCGAGATCATTCCTGTTGCTACGTCAAAAGATACTGAACTACTCATCACACAATATGATGGTAAGGTGATTGAGGATGCAGGTGTTATAAAGATGGATTTTCTGGGATTGAAAACACTGACCATCATTCGTGACTCACTCAAATTGATTGAGGAAAAACATGGAGTGAAGATTGACATTGATGCCATCCCTTTGGATGACGCCAAAACTCTGGAATTGTATCAACGCGGAGAAACAAATGGAACCTTTCAGTTTGAATCCGCCGGGATGCAAAAATATTTGAAAGACCTTTGCCCCGATAAGTTCGAAGATCTTATTGCAATGAACGCCTTGTTTCGGCCGGGCCCACTGGAATACATTCCTGATTTCATAGCAAGGAAAAACGGGAAGCAAAAAGTGTCCTATGATCTTCCTGCAATGGAAGAATATCTTCAGGAGACATATGGTATCACGGTGTATCAGGAGCAGGTAATGCTTCTTTCTCAAAAGCTGGCGAACTTTACCAAAGGCGATGCAGATACCCTGCGTAAGGCAATGGGTAAAAAGCAGAAGGAAGTTCTCGATAAAATGAAATCTAAATTTGTCGAGGGTTGCAAGTCGAATGGACATGATCCAAAAATTTGTGAGAAGATTTGGACAGACTGGGAAGCTTTTGCATCGTATGCATTCAATAAGTCACACTCAACATGCTATGCCTTTGTTGCATTTCAAACGGCATATCTGAAAGCTCACTATCCTGCTGAGTACATGTCCTCGGTACTCACACATAACTTAAGCAATATCGACAAGATCACTTTCTTCATGGAAGAGTGCAGAAGGATGAACCTGCCTGTGCTTGGTCCTGATGTGAATGAAAGTGTTTATGATTTCGCAGTGAACGATAAAGGTCAGATTCGCTTTGGGCTCGGAGCCATAAAAGGCGTAGGGGAGAGTGCCGTGATTGCTCTCATTGCTGAACGTAAAGAATCAGGACCTTTCACATCAATATTCGATCTGACGAAAAGAGTGAGCAGTAAAGGCGTTAATAAAAAATGCCTGGAGAGCCTTGCACAGTCAGGAGCCTTGGATGGCTTTGAAGGAATTCATCGGGCACAGTATTTTGAGGGTGATCAAAAGGATTCAGCCACAGGCATTGAGCGTGCTATCCGCTTTGGGAATGCCATGTCCTCTCAGCAATCTTCAATGCAAAATTCACTCTTCGGGGAGGACACTATGGATCATATAACCATACCTGAACTTCCGAATGTCGAGCCCTGGAGTGCGATAGAAAAGTTGAGAAGGGAAAAGGAAGTTATCGGTTTTTATATCTCCGGACATCCACTCGATGATTATCGTTTTGAGATCGCAAGTTTTTGTTCTCATAGTATCGATCAGCTTTCAGATCCTGAGAAGATGAAGAATAAAGAGGTAACAATTGCAGGGATTCTTACAGAAGTTCAGCACCGCATGAGCAAGATGGGTAAGCCATTTGCTACTTTTAGCATAGAAGATTTTACCGGAACCATTCGACTTGCATTGTTCGGAGAAGATTATTCAAATATGAAGGCTTGTCTCATTGAAGGCTCATTTGTCTATGTGAAAGCCAAAATACAGACCCGTTTTAATTCTTCGGATCAATATGAAGTTCGGCCAAATATGATCCATTTCCTTAGCGATGTAAGTAATAAGTTGGCCAGGACACTGACCTTAAAAATGCCATTGCAGAAAGTGAACAAGGAGTTCTTGGAACAAATGACAGACCTCCTGAACAATTCGCCGGGTAATTGTGTTGTGAAGTTTAATGTTGTTGATCCTAGCCAGAATTTAGGCGTAGAATTACCCTCAAAAAGGCTTAAAGTGCATGTAAACACAGGACTGATTGACAGTCTGAATGCCATTAGCGGTCTGGAATACAAATTAAACTAAATTGACTGCAAAAATGGCGTATTATTAGTTTTGGGCCATTTATTGTAATATTGTCAATGCAAAGAAGAAAAATTATTAATTATTTAGAATCATAAAATTATGGCAATTGAATTAACAGATGCAAATTTTGAAGAGCTTGTATTGAAATCCGATAAACCTGTTTTGGTTGATTTCTGGGCTGAATGGTGTGGACCATGCAGAATGGTAGGTCCTATCGTTGAAGAACTTTCAAAAGATTATGACGGAAAAGCCGTTGTTGGTAAAGTGAATGTGGACAACAACCCAAATATCTCTACCAATTTTGGAATCCGGAATATTCCTACACTTCTTATTTTTAAAAATGGTCAGGTGGTCGACAAGCAGGTAGGTGCTGTTCCTAAATCTATTCTTTCAAATAAATTGAACGCACAACTTTCCTGATCAAATGATCTTATAATTAGCCGGAAGTAAATCTTCCGGCTTTTTTTTATCACATGCAAAGTTTTTCCTATAAGGTGACCCTGAGATGCTGTGCATTTCATTGACAAGATAGATCCTGCCAACCCGCCAAGTGTGCTAAGAGGATTTATTATTTCGTACCTTTGTAATCACAAAATTTTTTATGCCGATAAATCACTCAGAGATCAGACAGTTCAGCCACCTTGAATTGCTTGCAAGACAGGTTGTCGAAGGGTTTATTACAGGACTGCATAAAAGTCCCTTTCATGGATTTTCTGTAGAGTTTGCCGAACATCGTCTGTATAATACCGGTGAATCAACAAAGCATATTGACTGGAAACTGTACGGTAGATCGGATAAGGTTTTTGTCAAGCGTTATGAAGAGGAAACAAATCTGCGTTGCCAGTTGATCATTGACAATTCTTCCTCCATGCACTTTCCTGACGAAGGGAAAAGTGGAGTATTGAATAAGATTAATTTTTCCGTTCATTGTGCTGCAGCAATCACACATCTTTTAAAGATGCAAAGAGATGCAGTTGGATTAAGTGTTTTTTCTGATCATGTCGAGCTTAATACAAGTGCACGATCCAATCCTGTCCACCATAAGATGATGTTTGCAGAAATGGAGAAACTCATTGAAGGCCCTTCTATTCAGACAGGTCGAATGACTTCTGCAGCTTCCGCTCTGCATCAAATAGCAGAAACTATACACAAAAGATCATTAGTGATCATTTTTAGTGACATGATGGAAAGTGCAGATAATCCTTCAGAATTATTTGCAGCTCTCCAACACTTGAAACATAACAAACATGAGGTAATTCTTTTTCATGTTGTGGATAAAAAGAAAGAAGAAGAATTTCGTTTTGACAACAGGCCTTATTTATTTGTTGATGTCGAATCCGGTGAAGAGGTAAAGGTTCATTCAAATGAAATCAAAGATACTTATGTTCAGGCGATGGCAGACTACAAGAAAGAATTGAAGTTACGCTGTGCGCAGTTTAGGATTGATTTTGTTGAGGCCGACGTTCACGAAGGTTTCCGGCAGGTTTTGCTTCCGTTTCTCTTGAAGAGAGAGAAAATGCATTAGGCCTGTAATCATTTGAATGTTTTAATATTATTTGAGTAAGCAATACTGTAAGAAATGATCAAAGCCATTTTTACTAAAGCTTTTTTATTTATCCCTGTTCTGTGTCTGGTTTTATTTTTCTTTTCCTCATTTGAACTATCACGTAATGAAGCCTTGAATAATAAGGAAGAATTCAAAACTATTCTAAAGGATAAAACTGCCGGGTTGATTATGCTATTGAAGCAAATGAAAGACCTGTCGGGCGTAAAATTTGGAGGAGAAGAGCATGAGAAGCTTGAAAAATTATTCCTGGAGTCAAGGAATAAATACAAGGAACTTGAGTCTTTTATCATACATTTTTTTCCTGGGGATGCACTGGCATTAAATCCTCCGGACCTGCCTTATCCCGAAGAGGATGATGAAGTTTCAATAATTTATCAGCCACACGGATTTCAAGTCCTCGAAAGATTAATTTTCGCCGATAGTTCAAATGAAGGAGTTGCGGAAAGAAAAAAAGAGCTGGATCTTATTCTAAAGATAGTTCAATGGTGGCCTAATTCCATAAGCAACACAGAGTTTCCTTTGCGTGAAATATTCGAAGCAATTCAGTTAGGGCTGAACAGGACTTTTCTCGTTGGTCTTACCAATATTGAAACTCCCCATTGTAAGAATGCTATTCCGGAAGCTATAGCGTATTGCAATGCCGTACAGGAGATATTATCTGTTTTGTATATGGGGAATCCTTTATGGGTGGATAAATTGCAAAGCGAACTCTACCCGAAGTTTGATGTGCTGAAGTCTTTTCTCGCTCAACAGGATTCTGTAACATCACCCGATTATTTTACAATTTATTCAAAGTATTTTATCCCTGTTTCAGAAATTCTGGTCAAGACGAGACATTTTTTAGTTCCTGATAATTTTTACAATACTACCGCAGTTAATTTGGAGGTGCGGTCCATTTTCGATCCGGGGGCCTTTAATAGTTACTTTTTTGTGCCGGGAAAAACTCAGCTAAATCAGAAAGAGATTGCAGATCTTGGGAGGGTATTGTTTTTCGATCCTGCTTTGTCATCAAATAATGAAAGAGCTTGTGCATCTTGTCATAATCCGCCGAAGGCATTTTCTGACGGACTTCAGGTTAGTCGTTCCTTCGAAAAAGAATCGATGCTTGAGAGAAATGCTCCCGGCCTTTTAAACTCTGTTCTCCAGAAGAAACTATTCCATGATGGCCGGGCTTTTACCTTCGAGAATCAGGCAAGTGAAGTGCTGAACAACCCGGACGAAATGCATGCAGATTTTAGTAAGGTTGCATTGAAGCTTCGAAAGTCTGCAGAATACACTAGCATGTTTCGTGAAGCATTTCGTGATACTGATGATACTTTGATTAGTTCACGTACAATTTTGGTCGCAATTGCAGAGTATGAACGTACACTCATTGCACTCAATTCGAGATTTGATAAAACGATGAGAGGTTATGAAGACCTCCTCACCCCGGAAGAGAAAACAGGCTTCAATCTTTTTGTCGGAAAGGCAAACTGTGCATCCTGTCACTTCATACCATTATTCAATGGTACTGTACCTCCTGAATATGTAGAAAGTGAGATGGAGGTATTGGGTGTGCCGGGGAATGCAGACCTGAACCACCCTTTAAAAGATCTTGATCCCGGCAGAAAGGCTATTATTCCTATGGAGATGTACAGAGGGGCTTTCAAAACTCCCGGCTTGAGAAACGTGGAACTTACCGCACCGTACATGCATAATGGAGTGTTCCAAACTTTGGATGAAGTGATCGAATTCTATGACCGGGGTGGTGGTGTAGGAATAGGTTTAGATATACCTAACCAAACTCTGATGCCCGATTCATTACATTTGACTCAGCAGGAAAAATTGGCACTGAAAAAGTTTATGCTCACGCTTACGGACACAGTAAATACATTAAATATGCCTTCAGGATTACCGATTTTCGAGAATGACTCGATGCTTAATCGCCGGTCAGTTGCCGGTGAGTATTGATTTTCTACTTTGAAAAGTGAATGCTTGAGTCTTATGGATGGTCTGAGACACCTGTAAAATTGAGGTTTTTTGACAATTTGTTTAAAGAAGTTCTTCACAATTGCTTATTAATAAATTCTGCGATGTGGCTGTATCCCTTTGTTGATAAGGCTTTTAGGCGGACATATCTCGTCTTTCGTTCACCACGCTAAGCTGTTCATTCGCCAAGATAAGGTGCTTCAGACCTTTAACTTTCATACTTTTACACTATCAATATCAAAGACGGACTTAACATTTCATACTTTAATTGTACATGAACACATTTCTACAAAAGCTTATTTTAGTAGGAGGATTTTTTATTTGTTTTAACTCAACCATTGCTAACGCTCAGGTTGTTATCAATGAAATATGTCCATCCAATATTTCCGTCATTCAGAATTCGAATGGTGAATATAATGATTGGATCGAGCTTTATAATGCAGGAGGTTCTTCTGTCAATCTGAATGGTTATGGATTGACAGATGATAATAGTAAGCCTTATCGATTTACATTTCCTTCTTACACTTTAGGCGCAGGGCAACGCATGATCGTCTTCGCCTCCGACTCAAACAGCTCTGTACTTGTAAATCATTGGGAGATGGCAGTGAATGCACTTTCCAGCTGGAAGTATACCGTCGGCAGTGCTTCAATTGATACTAATTGGAGAAACAATTCTTTTAATGATGGTTCATGGAGTTCAGGAAATGGAGGAATAGGTTTTGGTGACAGTGATGATGGTACAACTATCTCTGTTACAACTTCTGTGTTTATGAGAAAAACATTTACCATACCTGATACTTCTCAGATCATTAAGGCCGTGTTCATGATGGATTATGATGATGGCTTTGTTGCTTATCTTAATGGTGTTGAAATAGCCAGAGCAAATCTTGGAATTGTTGGAACACGGCCGCGTTGGAATGACCTGGCTCCGGGTTCACATGAAGCGATGATGTATCAGGGCGGACAGCCTGATTCCTTTTTTGTTGATCCGGTATTTTTGAAAACGATTATTCGTCCTGGTTCAAATGTACTTTCAATCGAGACTCATAACAATACCTCAAGTTCCTCAGATTTGTCTTCCATTCCATATCTGTTTTTCGGGATGCTGAATAGCGGAACAACCTTTTCAAATCCACCCTCCTGGTTCAGGTCAACATCATCAGATTATTATAACGTCAATTTTAAATTAAGTCGTAGCGGAGAAACAATATACCTTAGAAATGCCGGAGGGACCATCATTGATCAGAAATCATACGTGTCGATGGAACCGGATAATTCTTTCGGCAGGAAGCCTGATGGAAGTTCAAGCTGGTGTTACTTCGGGACACCAACACCTGCCACGAGCAACAATAGTTCGACTTGTTATAACGGATATGCATCAGCACCTGTGTTTTCTGTTTCAGCAGGCTTTTATTCTTCGAACAGGACTCTGACCTTATCTACCAGCACACCGGGTGGAGTTGTCAGGTATACCACCAATGGTGATATTCCGACGACGAGCTCGCCGGCATATTCATCGCCTATTACAATTTCTAATACAAAAACTGTACGTGCCAGAGCATTTGCTTCAGGCCATTTGCCAAGTCAGGCTGTCACGAATACGTATTTTCTTAATGAAAATTTAGAACTCCCTGTTTTCACCATCACCACCGACTCTTTAAACCTTTGGGATTATAATACCGGAATTTATGTCCTTGGTCCGAATGCTGAATCTGCATCGCCCTATAAAGGTGCGAACTTTTGGCAGGAATGGCAGAAGCCGGCAACTATAGAATATTTTGATAAGAGCAAAAACCGTATCCTGAGGTTTGACAGTGAAATTGAAATCTATGGAAATTATTCAAGAGCGAAACCTCAGAAGAGTTTCGAAATAAAACTTAGTGATAAATATGGCACTGACGAAATTGATTATCCTCTCATTCCGGACAAATCTTATATCACTAAATATGATAATATCATCTTAAGAAATTCCGGTACCGACTGGAACGTCTCCCATTTCCGTGATGCATTCATGGAAAGAGTGATGAAGAATACCTACAGCGGATACCTTGGCGCAGAGCCTGCCGTTATGTTTTTGAACGGGCAATTCTGGGGAGTATACACCATCCATGAAAAGCATGATGAAAACTGGATGGCAGGAAATTTTGGTCTCAAGCGTTCGGAAATAGATTTTCTTCGTGAAAGTGGATCAAGTGTTAGAGTAGAGGAAGGTTCGGATGCTTCATTCTGGACTATGTACAATTATGCAACCACACAGAATGCAAGCACACAAGCATACTATGACTACATGAATACGGTGCTTGACATAAAAAACTACACCGATTATTTTGTAGCTGAAACATACTACAATAACGGTGACTGGATTGGTGAGTGGACGAATAACATTAAAATCTGGAGACCCAATGCACCGGGATCTAAGTGGAAGTACTTGCTGTACGATACTGATTTTGGAATGGGCCTGAAGAATAGTGTTACTGATAACCGACTTGCAATGGCAAGGAATCCGATAGAGTTCAGTCATTCTTCAGAGATGTTCGATGCTATGTTGGCCAACCCTACATTTAAAAGATACTTTATTAATCGTTATGCAGATCTGATCAACACAATTTTCCTTCCTTCGAACATTGATGATATTGTACATCAGTTTCAGGATTCTATGGCTCCTGATATGACAGAGCATTTTGTGAAATGGGGTAGTAATGTATCAACATGGCAAGATAATATTGATGAGATCACCACTTTTGCAAATGCAAGGCCGAATATCATGCGTGATTATATACGCAGTGGCTTCGGACTTACCAGCAAGGTTACTTTAACATTACAGGTCTCACCTGCCGGAGCGGGAAGAATTGAAATAAGCACAATCACCCCAACCAGCTATCCTTGGAGTGGTGTGTACTTCAATGGTAATCCTGTCACCATCACGGCAATTCCTAATCCGGGCTATACTTTTGATCACTGGCGATCCAATGTAGTTATCAATTCCAATAATTATAATCAGGCGGTCACATATAATTTCACGGCGAATGACGTGATCACATGTTATTTTACAGGATCGGCTGCAACACCTAAGTTAACCATTAGCGAACTTAATTATAACTCTGATGGCGCAAACAATGCAGGAGATTGGGTAGAGCTTCATAATTATGGAACACAATCCCTGGATATATCAGGATGGAAGTTTAAGGATGAAGAAGATAATCACATATTTCAATTTCCTACAGGCACAACTATAGCTGCAGGCGGATACCTTGTGCTTGTTGAAGATACTGCCGGATTCAGGTCCCAGTTCCCTTCAGTTACGAATAAGATTGGCCCTATAGGATTTAACCTGAGTAATGGAGGTGAGCTCGTTCGCATTTATAATCATTTGGATGTTTTGTATTTGTCATTCACCTATCAGGATCAGTCACCATGGCCTCTGAGTGCCGATGGAGGTGGATATACGCTTGAACTTCTTAGTCCCACCGGTAATCTAAACCTTGGCACCAATTGGTTTGCCGGTTGTATCGGCGGATCACCGGGCAGGGTATATAGTCCTTTGCTGGCGACGCCGGTTGCTGTTACAGGAAATACAACATTCTGTGCCGGCGGAAGTGTATTGCTTACTGCAACCGATAATCCCGGTTATGCCTATCAATGGAAACGTAATGGTCTGAATTTGGCTAATGGAAATAACAATAGCTTTACTGCTACCATAGCCGGGACTTATACCGTTGCAGTTACTTACCAGGGTTGTTCAGTTATTTCCGATCCGACAACAGTCACCGTCGTTTCCCAGGGTCCGGATCCTGTGACTACATCTGCATCCCGTTGTGGTCCCGGTCAAATCACTCTTACGGCAACTTCTACGGATTCAATTTTCTGGTATGATGCTCCAAACGGAACTTTGGTGGGGATAGGAAATTCATTCCTCACACCTTCTTTAAATTCTACAACAACTTATTACAGCCAGAGCAGTTCTATATGCCCAAGCAACCCGGTTGCTGCCACTGCAACGATATTAGATATAACTGCTACACCTGTAGCAAGTGACTTTTCTCGATGCGGTCCGGGAATTGCGACACTTACGGCTACGGATACAGCAATTATCCATTGGTACAGTGCTTTGATAGGCGGGGCTTTGCTGGAGACAGGACCAACCTTCGTCACGAATATTATAAATAATGATACAGTATTTTATGTGGAGGCCGGAACAGTTTGTCCAAGTCCTCGACTGGAAGTTCATGTCTACATAAACTCAACACCGGCGCCTGTAGCCTTTGATAATTTCCGCTGCGGTAATGGAACGGTTTCTTTGTCGGCAACGGGATCAGGAACTTTATCCTGGTATCATTCTGCTAGCGGAGGATCTTCACTTGGAACAGGGTCTGGTTTTACTACGCCTTCTTTGACAGTATCGGATACTTTTTATGTAGAGGCCAATGCAGGATGTGCTAGTCCACGTGTTCGTTGTATTGCAACCGTAGAACAGTACCTGCCACCACCAACAGGTTCAGGAGCTTCAGACTGCGTGCCTGCAAGTTTTAGTCTTTCGGCTACATCTGCCGGACAAGTTTATTGGTATGATGCACCTACAGGAGGAACTCTCTTACACACAGGAACCATATTTACAACGCCGGTAGTTTCAAGTAACACTACTTACTATGCAGAAGCAGGAGATCAGTGTAGAAGTGCCAGAACGCCATTTCTTGTTGAGATCACAGGAGCCCCTGCTGCTCCTACAACATCTAATGTTTCACGATGTGGTTCGGGGACGGTTAATTTGACTGCTACAGCATCGAATCAAATCTATTGGTATGATGCTGCTTCAGGAGGTACCTTATTGGAAACAGGTAGTTCTTTCACAACTCCAAGTATAAGTACAACAACAACCTATTATGTTGAAACGGGAATAGGAAATTGCAGAAGTTCAAGAATAGCCGTACAGGCAATAGTGAATGCCATTCCTCCGGCTCCTGTAGCACCGGATGTTTCTCGATGTGGCTCAGGTACGGTAGTGCTCACTGCTACATCAACAGAAACAATTTATTGGTATAGCGCAGCCAGCGGTGGAACTTTACTGTTTACAGGTCCATCTTATACGACTCCTTCGATAAGCAGTACTACAACATATTATGTTGAGACCGGAAATATTTGTCGCAGCGCAAGGATCGCAGTGCAGGCCATCATAAGTGGTGCACCGGCAGTACCAAGTGGTGCTGATGTTTCACGCTGTGGTCCCGGGACTGTTTCATTGACAGCATCAGGTTCAGGAACACTCAGATGGTATTCTGCCTCCACAGGTGGAACTTTATTGGCTACCGGAAACACATATACAACACCAAGTATAAGCACCACCACAACTTATTATGTGGAAGCTGACAACGGTTGTATTAGTGCCGGCCGAAAAGCTATTCAGGCAATTGTTGATCCTATTCCTTCCATGCCTGCTTCTTCGAATGTATCAAGATGTGGCCCGGGTACACTTACATTATCTGCTACCGGTAGCGGACAACTTTACTGGTACTCTGCTTCGAGTGGAGGCACATTATTGTTTACAGGTAGCCCCTTCACCACACCATCTTTAAGCTCCACGACAAATTATTATGTGGAAACAGGTGGAACATGCCGGAGTGCGAGAACAACTGTACAGGCAATTGTTAATGCTATACCTGCTGTACCGACTGCATCTGATGTTTCACGTTGTGGTACGGGTACGGTAACGCTTACAGCATCTGCTCCCGAAACGGTTTATTGGTATGATCAGGCAAGTGGAGGCACCTTGTTGTTTACCGGAAATTCATATACTACTCCTGTTATATCTTCAACAACAACTTACTATGTTGAAAATGGTAATACGTGTCGTAGTGGAAGAATAAGCGTGCAGGCAATAATCAGTTCTGCTCCGGCGGCTCCAACAGCTTCTAATGTATCCAGGTGCGGACCGGGATTTGTACAGTTATCTGCGTCTTCACCGGCTACCATTTCCTGGTATTCTGCAGCAAGCGGAGGTACTCTTTTGGGTACCGGAAGTACATATAATACTCCATCGTTAAGTTCGACAACGACATATTATGCAGAAGCCAATAATGGCTGTGCAAGTGCAACGCGTACTGCCGTACAGGCTGTGATCAATAGCATTCCTGCGGCACCGGTCGCTCCTGACGTCGCTCGTTGCGGTTCCGGAACTGTTACATTATCTGCAACTTCACCTGAAGCAGTTTACTGGTACAGCGCTCCAAGCGGTGGCACATTACTAACAATAGGCTTAAGCTATACAACACCATCCATTTCGTCGACGACTACCTATTATGTTGAGACTGGAGATAATTGCAGAAGTACCAGGATCGCAGTTCAGGCAATAGTCAACGCAATTCCTGCGGCTCCTTCAGCAATTAATGTCACGCGTTGTGGGGCGGGTACCGTGACCTTGTCTGCCGGTTCTCCTGAAACCATCTACTGGTATGATCAGGCATCTGGTGGGAACTTGTTAGGTACCGGAAGTACCTATACCACACCGGTTTTAAATTCTACGACGAGCTACTATGTGGAGGCAGGGAATATTTGCCGTAGTAACCGTATTCAGGTTCAGGCCATCATCAGTTCAGGACCTTCTGCACCTACTGCAACGGATGTATCGCGTTGCGGTCCGGGGTCTGTCGTTCTAAACGCATCTTCTACTGAACAAATTTACTGGTTTTCAAGTGCAAGTGGAGGTTCGCCACTTTTTACAGGAGCTTCATTCATAACCCCATCAATCGGAACTACAACAACTTATTATGCAGAAGCAGGAAACACATGCCGTAGCTTGACACGTACGCCGGTTCAAGCGATCATATTGGCTGTGCCTGCTGCACCTTTAACAAATAATGCTTCTCGTTGTGGTTCCGGATCTGTCACACTTGTGGCAACATCTTCGGAACAGATCTATTGGTACGATTCAGCAAACGATGGTAATCTTCTCTTCACCGGCTCGAGCTTTGTTACCCCTTCACTTTCAACCACCACCACTTATTATGTTGAAACAGGAAATACTTGCCGGAGTACCAGGATCGCCGTTCAGGCAATAATCAATTCTGTCACAGCATCTCCTCTAGCTGCTGATGTTTCCCGTTGCGGTCCGGGTGTTGTAACGCTAAGCGCCGCTTCAGCTTCTCCGATCAGTTGGTTCGCTGTTTCCAGTGGTGGAACAGCTATTGGTACTGGCAACACTTACACGACTCCTTCCTTGTCATCTACCACAACATATTATGTTGAAGCAGGGACGACATGTGTCAGCTTGAGAATTCCGGTTCAGGCAATTATTAGCTCAGCACCGCCCGCGCCTCTTACCAGTGGAGGTTCAAGATGTGGAACAGGGAGCGTTATTTTATCGGCTACATCAAGTTCCAGAATTAATTGGTATAGTGCAGCAGTAGGTGGAGTAGTCCTGGATACAGGTGTTGTATTCAATACACCGGTTATATCTGTTACAACTACTTATTATGCGGATGCAGGACAAGGTTGTAACAGTGCACGAGTCCCTGTCATAGCAACAATTGATCCTTTACCGGCAGTTCCGGTGACTGCAGATGTTCCGCGCTGTAATTCAGGTACGGTAACACTAACAGCCACATCGCCGGAACAGATATACTGGTTTGATGTTTCAAGCGGAGGTAGTCCGGTTGGAACAGGAAGCAGTTTCACAACTCCTTCATTGTCTTCTACCACAACTTACTATGTAGAAACAGGTGATCAATGCCGGAGTCTTAGAGTGGCGGTTAATGCCATCATTACTCCTCCATCTGCCTCGCCGGTATCTAATGATGTATCACGTTGTGGACCGGGCACGGTGACCTTTACGGCAATATCAACTGAGCCAATGAGCTGGTATGAACATGCTACCGGCGGTCCCGTTCTTGATACAGGAGCTGTATTTACGACTCCTCATCATACTTCTGATGAAACTTATTATGTTGAAGCAGGGGTATTTTGTCCGAGTGTACGTACCAGAGTGGAAGCAATCATTACTACAGCTCCTTCTGCTCCGGTCTTAACAGACGGAGAACGGTGCGGTACCGGAGTTGTGACACTTACAGGCGTAGCTTCACAACAGATAAACTGGTATGATTCATTGTCGGGTGGAACTTTGTTGGGAACAGGCAATAGCTTTAATACACCATCAATATCAGCAACGACTATTTATTATGCAGATGCAGGATTAGGATGTAATAGTCCGCGTGTTTCAGTTGCAGCAAATATTTTACCATTACCTGCCTCGCCTACAGTCACTACCGATACAATTTGTGGTTCAGGTACACTTACATTGACTGCCACTTCACCGGAACAAATCTATTGGTTCGACTCTGCTTCCGGAGGAACGTTGTTAGGCACAGGACCTGTATTTACGACCCCTAATATTTCTGCTACTACAACTTATTATGTCGAAGCCGGTGATGATTGCAGAAGCATAAGACGTTCTGTGAATGCTGTCGTTATCCCGCTTGGGGTATTCCAGTCAGTACAAGATGGTTCAAGTTGTGGAACCGGTAGAGTTACCTTGTCGGCCACATCAAATGATCTTATCAGTTGGTATGACGTGGATACCGGCGGAGCAGTCCTCGGTAACGGCAATTCATTTTTAACCCCGGTCTTGTCCGCAACACAAGTATTTTATGCCGTTGCCGGAGAACGCTGTCCCGGATTACCTGTAGCAATTACTGCCTTCATATATCCGGCACCATTCGTAGATCTCGGACCTGATACAATACTTATTCAAAGTGGCCAGTCAGTTACTTTGGATCCCGGATCAGGTTATGTAAATTATCAATGGTCAACAGGTGATTCCGCACAAACTATAGTTGTCAATACCTCGGGCTCATACGTAATTACGGTATTAGATTCTAATGGATGTTTTGCATCAGACGTTGTGATCATCAATGTTGACGTAAATACTATCGAGCTTGAAGATGGTTCTGTGTTCAGCATTTACCCTAATCCTGCACATGAGTTTATTAATTTTAGCTTCGAAACAAAGAAGGTTTCTGATAAATTATTTGCACAGATAATTTCGGTTGATGGAAGGGTGCTTGAATTTATAAGTATGGAAGCCTCTAATGGTGTGTATAGTGAATCAATTCAATTATCAGATTATGCACCGGGATTGTACTTCCTCAGGGTTTTGAATAATAATACTGCTATTACAAGACGATTTATTGTTGAATAATTATAAACAAAAATGAACAAAGGCAGGGAGGCTTAAATAGCTTTTCTGCCTTTGTTTTTTGAGATACTCCCAGGGCAATTCAAATTTGTTTTAATTTTTCAGGAATTATATGTTGATACTTCTGAGAGGAGTCTTTTTTACAATCTTCCGGCCTGAGATCAGAATGTTTGCTGCTTCATCCGGCAATCCCTATTTTGCACCTGCACAAAAACCTTAGATAATTTTCTTTGTATGTCATCTCTGAAGAAAACATCTTTATCCGGAATTCCCAAAGGCAGTCCAGGCTCTTCGGCCGGAGTGCTAATGGCAATGGTTTCGATCATTTTCATGGTCATCCTGGCATATTATCCTGCACTGGATGCAGGGTTTGTGAATTGGGATGATGAGGATTATGTCGTGAATAATTCTGACATAAGATCATTTGATAATTTCCGCGAGATCATCTCCAGGCCTGTGCAAGGCAATTATCATCCGGTTACCATGCTTTCACTGGCTTTAAATTATAAGATCAGTGGATTGGATGCATCATCATATCATATCCTGAATGTTATCCTGCATATTATTAATTCATTGCTGGTTTTCTTTTTCATCTTACGCCTCAGCCAAAGAAAGTTTTGGTTGGCATTTATTGTTTCATTGTTATTCGCATTGCATCCTCTGCATGTTGAATCTGTAGCATGGATCTCGGAGCGGAAGGATCTTCTATATTCATGTTTTTTTCTTGCAGGCTTGATATTTTATCTTAATTATCTTGATCAAAATAAGGTAAGGTATCTTTTGCCTGTATTCCTTCTTTTCATTCTTGCTGTATTATCAAAACCGGCTGCAGTTATTTTTCCAATTGTTTTGTTAGCTGTTGATTTTTACAAAGGCAGGTTAGGTCTGCTAAAAACCTATCTTGAAAAAGTACCTTTTATCTTAATCTCAATATTCATTGGATTGATTACAATGCGAGCCCAGGCAGATGCCGGCGCAACAGTTTTTGCAGAACAGTTTGTTTTAGCAGAAAGATTATTATTCGCCGGCTATGGTATAATGATGTATATTCAAAAAGCATTTTGGCCGCTCAGCTTATGTGCTTTTTATCCCTTCCCTGATATCAGTTCCGGGTTTCCTGCCTTGTATTGGTTTTCATTACTGATTGTTTTTGTTCTGGCCGTGATCTTTATCAAGACGAGGAAAAATCATCCATTGTTAAGCTTTTCAATTTTGTTCTATTTCCTGAATCTCTCATTGGTACTTCAGCTAATCCCTGTTGGAAATGCAGTAATAGCTGATCGTTATGCATATTTACCAATCATAGGCGTATTTATTTTTCCTGCATATTTTTTCCAGAAATGGGTTGAAAGGAATCATAATAAAGTATCTCTTCTGATGTTTTTGATTATTTCGTTATCAGCAATAGCTATGATGATTTTAACTTTCAGGCAAGCATCGACCTGGAAGGATGGAAAGTCATTATGGGATCAGGCAATAAAGGTCTCTCCGAGTAGCAGGGCTTATGTTAATCGCGGATTACTTTATAAGAAAGCAGGTAATTTAGAAAAGGCATTTCAGTGCTATACTTCAGCAATTAATTTGGGAACAAGAGAACCTGATGCCTGGGTGAATAGAGGAAATATTTATTTTTCCAAAGGGCAATTTGAAAATGCCATCATGGATTACAATACGTGTCTTTCGCTGAGTTCTGTAAATATAAATGCTTATGAGAATAGAGGTGCTGCATATGCGAGCCTTCAAAAGCCTGACCTTGCTATGCAGGATTTTAATGCAGCGCTCAGCTTAGATTCTACAAGTCAAAGCGTGTATGCAAATCGTGCTATGTTGAAGATGAGCAAATCTGAATTTGACTCTGCACTACTTGATTTTAACAAGTACCTGAGTTTGGGTGCCGATCCTAATGGTGAGATCTGGAGTTTTTCGGGAGAAGCAAATTTTAAATTGGGAAGATTTGAGGAAGCTCTGATCTGTTATAATAATGCATTAAGCATTCGTGAAACCGGTTTGTACTACTTAAACCGTTCGAAAATACTTTATCAGCTCAGTCGCCGGAAGGAAGCCTATGCTGATGCATTGAAGGCCGTTGCTAATGGGATGAATGTTGATCCTGCATATTTGCAAAGGTTGGAGCGTGAAAATTAATTCTGCATCTTCACAAACAGGGATATTTATTAAATCTGAATTATTAAAAAGTTGACATGCTTCATTCACACAAAATTATAGTAGTTCTGCCTGCATACAATGCGGAACAAACGCTTCGAAGTGTGTATGAAGAGATCCCGATGGATATAGTTGATGATGTAATTTTGGTAGACGATGCCAGTAGTGATAAAACCGTAGAGCTGGCAAATGAACTAGGCATAAAACATATTATCGTTCATCAGAATAATTTAGGATACGGTGGCAATCAAAAAACCTGCTATCAAAAAGCCCTTGATTTAGGAGCAGATATTGTTATTATGTTGCATCCTGACTATCAGTATCCTCCCAAATTGATCAGGGCAATGGCTTCAATTGTCGCTGAAGGATTGTATCCTGTTGTTTTCGGATCAAGAATTCTCGGCAATGGAGCAATTAAGGGCGGCATGCCGATTTATAAATATGTATTCAATCGGGTTTTGACGTTCATTCAGAATTTATTGATGGGGCAAAAGATGAGTGAGTATCATACCGGTTATCGTGCCATGCACCGAAAAGTTTTAGAGACGGTACCATACTCAAAGAACTCGAACGATTTTGTATTTGACAACCAAATGGTAGCGCAGATGTTTTATTTTGGATTTAATGTAGCAGAAATAACTTGTCCAACTCGCTATTTTCCGGAAGGATCTTCCATAAGTTTTTTAAGAAGTATTAAGTATGGATTAGGAGTGCTTTTAGTTTCTTGCCAATTCTTCATAGCGAAAGCGGGTCTTTACAAAGTCTCTTTTCTCAGAAGAGAATAATTTATTTCTAAGGAAGCCTTGTTGAAACAGGAATGAATAAAAGACAAAAAGGAGACATAGTTAAATGTCCCCTTTTTTATTTTGTATTTTGATACTATTAAGGCCTTTGTATAGAAAGGATCAAGATCAGATTGTTCTCCAGCAAACTTTGGTCTGAAGCCTCTGTCATCTGATCACCAGTGAGATCTGAATAAACATATCCATTATTCAGATTGCCAAGCATCGTTTCAAGGATCGACATGTCATGATTGTCTATCACTCCATCCTGAATACCGGGTGTACCAGGACCTCCGATATCGCCGCTCCACAAAGCATAAGTGCCACTCTCAACTTCAACCATATTGCTTCCGAATGCAGAAGTTCCATTCGTAGTAAAGTTGTAATTCGTCGTGGGGTTTATCATCACCGGTATAGCAGACCATGTCTCTAAAGAATTTCTATGACGTAGAATAAGATAGCGAGGAACTCCTGTTGCAGTTGAACTGCTGCTGAATGTGCAGGTGCCATCAGTGTGCAGAAGGCTTATGAGTGTATCGGTGATGTTATACGGGGCTGTTACATTAGCCAAATACAATGTGATCGTATCACAAATGCCCGGTGAACTTAATGGGTCAGAAACTGCTTTCATAGTTCCACCTTTCAGATAAAAACCCTGCAGGAATGCATTAATATTAACGGACGCAGTATTGCATGAGTTAACAGTCACTGTTACAGTGCCTGTTGAGTTACATAGATTATTTACATTCACCGTGTAATTTGTGGTGGTTGCAGGCTTGGCATAAGGATTTGATATAGCCGGATCACTCAATCCGGTAGTTGGTGTCCATGTATAAGTCATTGTATTTGGTCTGCCAAAACGGATATTGGGTCTTTGTATGCTTGTTCCGGTTAACGAACTGCTTCCACATACTGTTCCTGCGTCGAGGCGAAGATAAACCGAGGAGGTATATCCTTGACTTGACCAACGAACAGAGGCGTTTCCATTTCCTACCCAGGATGTGTTTTGAAAACAAACCTCTACAATGATATTGGAACTGCCATCCCAATTAAATGGTGTGTCGAATATGTGTGTGTTCCAGCCGCTTGTAGGTTGATGTGAAACAGGATTCAATACAGTCGTTAGTCCGGTTTGAAAAGTTGTGAGTGAAGTGAGAGTAGTGGTTCCTAATTTGATGATAAAATTCTGATGTACCGGTGCACTATTTACATTGCTTACATCAAATGCCAGCTCAGTAAGATCACCCGCTGTCATTCCACTATTCAGCAGTTCTGAAGCAAGAATAAGGAACTGATGTTTTGCACCCCAGTAATAATTACCATATGGTGCAGGATATGACTGCGAGCCATTACTTGTTGTTCCGCTACCAATTGTATA
>Ga0116144_10001452_pt1 | contig 28119 bp, 13 predicted proteins | sample AD_UKC035_MetaG_FD_89746 | JGI IMG/M metagenome (GOLD analysis project Ga0116144, IMG submission 89746) | Active sludge microbial communities of municipal wastewater-treating anaerobic digesters from USA - AD_UKC035_MetaG | ecosystem: Engineered > Bioreactor > Anaerobic > Digestate | place: USA...
CCGCCGGAAAGCACGCCGACCGACAGCTCGAAATCGCTTTCGGCGAAGCCGACGTTTTGGAGCGCCTGCTTGACGCGGCTCTCGTAGCGATAGCCGTCGCGCTGCTCAAACTCTTCCTGCGCGCGGGTGAGGGCGGCCATGGCGCGCGCGAGCTGCCGCTCGTCGTTGTAGACGGCGGGATCGCCCAGGCGCGCTTCCAGGCGGCGCATCTCGGCCTCCAGGTGATGCAACTCGGCGTTGGCCGACAGCGCTTCCTCCCAGACCGTGCGGCTCGCATCCAGGTGAGGCGTCTGCGCCAGGTAGCCGACCTGAGCGACGCGCCGCGCGACGAAGCCCGCGTCGGCCTGCAATTCCCCGACGATGAGGCGCAGCAGCGTGGACTTCCCCGCGCCGTTCGGTCCCACCAGCCCGATCTTCTGCCCGGCCTGAATCTCCCACGCGAGCTTGTCCAACACCCGTTGCGCGCCGTGGTAGAAGCTGACTTTATCCACATTGACAATCACAGTACCCATATCTTCCTCCCTATGAAGACAGGGATTTGGGATTGGGGAGTGGGCATGACCCAATCCCTACTCCCTCATTCCTAATCCCCTGATGAAATAAAAAGGCCGTGGGAGTTCTCGCTCCCACGGCCCAGGAAGGGTGCTGCTGGCTATTAGAAAACAGAAAGCCGCAGGCGCGAGCGCGCCCACGGCTCTCAACGAACTAAACAAGTATAGATGTGACGGACGGGTTGTTCGCAGGCGCACCTAGAGACGGTGCGCCCCGCTGGACCCGATGAATCCGTATATCCCGATGAACGTTTTGCCTAAACTGATCGTTAACATTGTGTCCTCACTTGATGAACGGCATTATACCATATTTGCTAAAACGTGGTACTTGCTCAGGGCTATTGCATTTCGAAAACTTCTTCCCGTCAAGCGGCCTGTTTTGCCGCTGAAGCGGCGTTTTTAAGGGGGGATTTTTGCGGCGGGGCGAAGCCCCGCCGCAAAAATCCCTTTTATCCCCGGCCTTTAGGCCGTATTCAGTTGCCGGAGGTGATCAAATGCGATAGCCCTGGAACGCTGCATCACATTGGACAAATATGCAGAACACGGTAGTATACTAGCCTTATGCTGAGTGCAATCCTAACCTGGTATCTCGTGCTGCAAGGGCTGGCGTTGGCGGGGACGCCGCTGGCGTTGGCGTGGCTGCGACATCTGCCCTCCCGTGGGTACGCCGCCGCCAAAGCCCTGGGCCTCTTGTTGACCGGCGTGTTGTTCTGGTGGGGCTGCATTTTGCATCTGTGGGCCAATACGGCGGCAGCCGCGTTGACGTCCGCTGCGCTGATCTTCGCCCTGGGCCTGTGGCTGCTGCGTGGCCGTTGGGGCGAGGTGGCTGCGTGGTGGCGAGAGAACCGGCGCTTTGTCGTCGTCACCGAAAGCCTCTTCCTGCTCGCGTTGATCGCGTGGGCGCTGGTGCGCGCCGCCCAACCGCAGTTGGAGACGGCCGGCGGCGAGAAGTGGATGGAGATCGCGTTCCTCAATGCCGTGCTGCGCGCGCCCGCGATGCCCCCGCACGATCCCTGGCTCTCCGGCTACGCGATCTCCTACTATTACCTGGGCTATTTGCTGCTCGGCCTCGTGACCCGCCTGTCGGGACTGCCGGCGACGGTGGCCTTCAACCTGGGGAACGCCGGCTGGTACGCGCTGGCGGCGGTTGGCGCGTATGGGATCGTCTACGATCTGCTCGCGCCGCGCGTGGGCAAGGTGCGCGACGCCGTCCGCCCGTTGTTCGCGCCACTGTTGTTGCTGGTGACGGGCAACGGCGAGGGATTATTGGAGTCGCTCCATTCGCGGGGCCTGCTACCCCCGGCCTTTTGGGCCTGGCTGGACATCCGCAATCTCGACGGCGCGCCGCAACCGCCGTTCTCCTGGATCCCGCAGCGCTTCTTCTGGTGGTGGCAGGCTTCGCGCACCCTGCGCGACTACTCGCCCTGGGGCGAATACCTGGAAGTGATTGACGAATTCCCCGCTTTCAGCTTCATCCTGGGGGACATGCACCCGCATGTCCTGGCGCTGCCGTTTGTCCTGCTGATCGTCGCGCTGGCGCTCAATCTGTACCGGCGCGGCGCACCGGCGCGCGTGTGGGATTGGAAAACCCTCTTGCCGCGCCTGACGCCCCTGCTCCCGTATGCGATCGTGCTGGGGACGTTGGGCTTCCTCAACACCTGGGATTTGCCGATCTACTGGGCCTTGATGTTCGGAGCATTGGTGCTGGGGCGGATTTCAGATACCGATGATGCGCTGGAGACGGTGGTCGCTTCTTCGACGCGCGAGGCGTGGCCCCCGCTATTTGAGCGGGCTTGGCGTTTGGCACCGGAGGGCGTCTTCCTGGGCGTCCTTAGCATTGCGCTGTACTTCCCCTTCTGGTATGCGCTGCGCTCGCAGGCGGGCGGGATTCTGCCGAATCTCTTCAATGCCACGCGCCTGCCGCACTTCGTGGTGATGTTCGCGCCGTTGCTCGTCCCCCTGGGCGGTTTGCTCGTTGGCGCGGCGCGGCGCGCGCGGCTTAGCTTGTGGGCTATCCTGGGGTGGGGCGCGGCCTTCCTGGGCGGGATCGCGGTTGCGGGCCTGATCATGGGGGCGGCGGCGGCTTATCCGTACCTGATGAGCATCCTGCGCCGCGAGACGGTGCAGGGTTACAGCCTGTCGCCGGAGCAGACGACCGCCGCCGTGCTGAACCGCCTGGCGAATCCGTGGGTGGGGGGGCTGCTGGCGCTAGGCGTGAGTATTTGCGTGCTGACGTTTATGCGGCGGATGGAACATACTGAAAAAGAGGCTGTTTCTTCCGATTCCGCCGACCTTTTCCCTTTGTTGCTGGCCTTTTTGGGATTGGGATTGACGCTCGCGCCGGAATTCCTCTACTTGAAGGACATTTTCATGACGCGCATGAATACGATCTTCAAGTTTTACTTCCAGGCGTGGGTGCTGTGGAGTTTGGCCGGGGCGTGGCAGTTAGCGCGCTGGACGACGCCGGACGACGCGGAGGATGCGCCTTCTCCGGTGCGGCGTTACGGGCTGGCGGCGTTATCGGGACTCCTCATTCTGGCGGGACTGGTTTATACGTTCCTGGCGATTCCGGCGCGGGCGCAAGAGCACGGCGTTCCCTGGACGCTAGATGGGGCGGCGTGGCTGGACGCGCGTTATCCCCAGGATGCTGCAGCGATTCGGTGGCTTAACACCAACGTCACCGGCGTACCGGTCATCGTGGAAACACCGGCCGACGCGCACCGCGCCTACGCCTACGAGGGCCGCGTCGCCTCGCTGACGGGGTTGCCTACCGTGTTGGGCTGGAGCAGCCATGAGTTACAGTGGCGCGGCAATTACGACGAGCCGGGGCAGCGCGAGGTGGCCCTGGAGCAGTTGTTCACCACGCTCGATCCCGAAGTGGCGCGGCAAGTTTTAGCGCATTACGCGGTCGAGTACATCTACGTCGGTCCGGTGGAGATCGGTCGCTATCCCGCCGACGGATTGGCGAAGTTTGCGGCGATGTTCCCTACCGTCTATGCTGCGGACGGCGTCACCATTTATCGCGTGAGGCCCTGAAAAGTTTCACGCAAAGGCGCAAAGGCGCAAAGGCGCGAAGCTCTTAAATGGCTGATTTTGGGGCTGGTTCTTGAAGCAAGGCATAGTTTTTTCCTTAGCGTCTTGGCGCCTTTGCGTGAGATTTTAATTTTTCGTGGAGTTAACCAGTATGCAGGATATTATCGCCGTTGCCCGGCAATTCATCCCTGATGGTGAAGTCGCCACGGTGCGCGAGTATGGTTCCGGCAACATCAATAACACCTTTGTGGTCACACCGGCCCAGGGGGCGCGCTTCATTTTGCAATGGATCAATCAGCGCGTGTTTCCCGAACCGGCGTTGATTATGCACAACTTCCGCACCTTCTCCGAGCATTTGCAGGCGCGGTTGCGGCAAGACCCGGCGGCACCGGGCCGTCGCTGGGAGATGCCGGCTATCCTCCCCACCCGCAGCGGTGCGGATTATTGGGTGGATGTGGACGGAGGTTTCTGGCGCGCCGTCACCTTCGTCGAGGGGGCGCAGACTCACCCGTTTATCCGCGACGCCGCGCACGCCCACGAAGTCGGCTACGCGCTGGGAACGTTCCACCGGTTGATCAGCGACCTCGATCCGACGCGACTCTACGACACACTCAAAGGCTTTCACCTCGTGCCGATGTATTTGCTGCATTACGACGAGGTGTTGCAATCCCCCAAGGTCGCCTTGACTGCGCCAGACGTGCAGCACTGTATGCGCGTGATTGCGCGGGCGCGGCAGTGGGGTGCCGTTTTGGAAGAGGCGCGCGCGCGCGGTGCTTTGCAGGTGCGTCCCGTCCATGGCGACCCCAAAGTGGACAACATTATGATAGACAACGTCACCGGCCAGGCCGTCAGCCTGATTGACCTGGATACGGTCAAGCCGGGATTGATTCACTACGACATCGGCGATTGCCTGCGTTCCGGCTGCAACCCCCTGGGCGAAGAGCCGGACGATCCGAGCGGCGTGCGCTTTGAAACAGCCCTGTGCCGCGCCATCTTGGGCGGCTATCTGCCGGAGGCGAAGTGCTTCTTGACCCCGGCGGATTATGAGTATCTTTACGATGGGCTGCGCGTGTTGGCATTTGAGATGGGGCTGCGCTTCTTCACCGACTATGTGGAAGGGGATGTCTATTTCAAGGTGCGGGACGCCCGCCACAATCTCTTGCGCGCGCTGGTGCAGTTCAAATTGTTGGCGAGCATTGAGTCTCACGAGGCGGACATCCGCGCGATCATTCGCGATCTGAGGTGAGTTTTTGTGAGTTTCACGCAAAGGCGCAAAGTCGCCAAGAAAAATCAATGAGAAGTATTTGAAATCTTTGCGTCTTTGCGCCTTTGCGTGAAAATTCCCCTTTTTCGGGAGAGCTAGGGAATGATGATGGATCGAGCGATACCCATAGACCAATCAAAGTGGCTGCGGTGGGCGTGGCTGCTGTTGGCGCTGGCAGTGGCGGCGCTGCGGATTGTCGGGCTGGCCCAGACGCCGCTGTCACCGGCTGAGGCGACGCGCGCGCTCGCGGCTTGGGACGCGGCGGAGGGGCGCGGCTGGCCCGCGCAGAGCGATGGCTCACTGCTGTTGGTGGGGAACACCCTGCTGTTTGCCGCCTTCGGCGCGGGTGATGGGGTGGCGCGCTGCCTCCCGATGCTGGCCGGCATCGCGTTGACACTGCTGCCCTGGCTCTGGCGCAGGCGGCTGGGAGATGTGGGCGCGTTCGCGGCGGCGGTCGTGCTGGGCTGCTCGCCGCTGCTGCTGGCTGCGTCGCGCCGCGTGGAGGGGACAACGCTGGGCTTGCTCGGCGCGGCGCTGCTGGCGACGGCGCTGTTTTCCGCCGAAGAGCCGGATGCAGCCGGGCCATCCCGCCGGATGCTGCCCGCGTTGATCATCACCGGGCTTGCGGTGGGGCTGACCGGCGGCGCATCCTTTTTCGATGGCCTGCTGCCGCTGGCGGGGGCGTGGCTGCTGGCGCATTGGCTGCTGCGTCAACCGGCCGCTTTCAAATCATCCGACTGGCTGCGCCCGGCGTTGTTGGGGGTGGTCGGCGCGCTGCTGATCTCGCTCGGCTTCGGGTTCCGCCTGGGCGGGTGGAGTGGGCCGTTGGAGGGATTGGCGGCGTGGACTTCTCGTTGGGGCGGCGCGCGCGTTTCTGGCGTCGGGATGTTTGGGCTGTACGAGCCGTTGACTCTGGCGCTGGCGTTGCTGGGAGGCGCCTGGGCTATCGCGCGCCGCGAGAGAGCCGCGTTGCTGCTGGCTGTGTGGGGCGTGCTCGCGCTGCTGCTGGCCGTTGTGCGCCCGGCTTTGCCCGCGACGGGGTGGGGGAGTGTGGTTTTGCCGTTCGCCTTGCTCGCCGGGCATGGGATACAGCGGATGGCGGATACCCTGGAAGCTCCGGTCGTCCACTGGGTCCTGCTGCACATCGGCGTCAGCGTGCTTTTCTGGCTGCCGGCCGGACTTGCTATGGCGGGGCATGCCGCGCGGGTGGCATTGATTAGCGATACCGCCGGTTCCGTTTCTCAGTGGGTGCTGCTGTTGGGAGTGATCGTCTTGGTATCGCTCCATGGGTTGATCGCGTTGCTCTTTTTCTATATCATGCCTACGAAATTCATCTGGCGCGGGGCAGTGTTGGGGTTTGCGGGTGCGCTGCTGCTCATTCAACTGAGCTTTGCGTGCGGATTGTCCCATGGGCGGCCCACGTCCCCGGCGGAACCGGCGGCCGCGGCATCCACCTCACCGGATGTGTGGGCGTTGCGTCGCAGTGTGGATGAAATCGCCGTATTGCATGGGCGGCGGCAGGACACTATGACGGTGGCCCTGGTTGGGATGGACGCGGACCTGTCCGCTGTGCTGCGCTGGGCGCTGCGGGAGGTGGGGCGGGTATCCGTGATGGCTGAGTGGCCGGATGCATCCCCGGATGTGGTGATCACGCCATTGGATTTCGTCGCGCCCACGTCGCCGGCGCAGGGGTGGGCCGGGATGGCTTTTGTGGTGCGGCTGCGCGCCATTACATCCGCGCCCCGGTGCGTTTCGCTCATTCCGCCGGATTGCGCCAACTTTGCGCAGTGGTATTTATTTCGTACCGCGCCGGACATGGGCGCGTCCGACCGGGTGGTGTTGTGGAAGAGCGACTGATGAAGAACGGATCAGTGGAATCGCTGGTCCGTGAAGAATTGATAGGGGACAAAGATGCCAGCTTATCGTAAGGCCAGTATTCGGGAGTTAATCCGCTCAGCGTATGAATTGGACGGGCGTTTTATTGAGGGCCGCTTGCACCGGGAGGCGGAGGGCGGCCGGTGGTTGGTGGGTGATATCCCTTTGGACGAGTGGCTGTCTCAGAACGAGGGGCAAAACATTACGTTGCTGTTGTTGTCTCTGGATGATGAACGTCCGATGGAAGAGCGCGTGTGCATGACCTGCGGGCGAAAGTACATTGGTGTGGAGTGCCCACACTGCCGCGAGGTACGCACCCGATTGCGGGGACCGCGATAGTTTTTTTTGTCAACAGATTGCGCAGAGACGCGGAGTTTTTTGACTATGTGACTATGCGACTGACGACTACCGGACTATTTTCAAGGGAGGTTAAAGAGTGAATATTTTGGAGTATATTCGCATCCTACGGCAGCGTGGTTGGATCATCATTCTGGCGGCCGTGATCACGGCCGCCAGCGCACTGCTGTTCAGTAAATTGCAGCAACCGGAATACCGTTCGAGCATTCAGGTGATGATTGAGTTGGCTCGCCCGGATTTCGGTCTGACGCAGTCCATTAAGCAGTTGTTGCGCAGCTATGCGACGGGGATGTGGTCGAAGCAGCGGGCGCAGCAGGTGATCAACCGATTGGACTTGCTATACACGCCGGAAGACCTGATCGGGGACGTGAAGATTGTGCCGGACGAGTCTATTATGGTGATCCAGATTGACGTGGACAACTACGATGGGCCGACCGCTGACGCGATCGCCAATGCCTGGGCGCAATTGCTTGTGGAGTGGCGCAATGAGCAAAATGACAAGCAGGACAAGGAAAACCGGGTGTTCGCCACTATCATAGACCCGGCAACCCATCACCAAATTCGTCCCAAAACACTCATCAACGTGGCGGCGGGCGGTATTTTCGGGCTGGTCCTCGGCGCTGTGGTGGTGTTCATCCTGGAATGGTTGGAGGCCGGCATTGTGCATGATCCACGCTCCCTGGAACGTGAAACCGGTTTGACGATCATTGGGGTGATCCCACCGGAGTAGAGAGGAGGAGAGAGGGAGCAGAAAAGACCGGGTGACAAGGTGACAAGGCGATTGTCAACCTACCCACTAACTCTTCACTCCTAACCCCTAACTCCTCACTCGCAATTCGCAATTCGTAATTCGTAACTCGGAAGGAAACGATGATGGCCGATATGAACTTGATTACGTTGACCAATCCCCAGGCGCCGGCGGCGGAGGCTTACCGCGCCTTGCGGATGAATCTGGCATTCGCCAGTGTGGATAAGGGCTTAGAGAGCCTGGTGGTTTCTTCGCCTGCGTCTGACGATACCAAGTCGGCGGTGGCGGCGAATCTGGCGGTGGTGATGGCGCAGGCGGGCGGGCGGGTGATTTTGGTGGATGCAGATTTGCGCCGCCCGCACCTGCATGCGTTATTTGGTGTGTCTCAAGAACCGGGGCTGACGACGGTGATGTTGAGTCAGGAGAACGGTGTGAAGTTGCCCCTGCTAGAAACATCCATTCCCGGCTTGCGCGTTTTGCCGGCTGGCGCGCTGCCGCCCAATCCCGCGGACATCTTGAGTTCACAGAAGATGCAGCACTTGCTGGAACAACTCAAGGCCAATACCGATGTGGTGATTCTGGACGCGCCGCCGGTGACGGTGGCCGTGGACGCGGCGGCGCTGGCTGCGCGCACGGACGGGTTGTTGTTGGTCGTGCGCGCCGGGCACACGCGCCGCGACCGCATCACACAGGCTCAGGAGATGTTGGAACGCTTTCGCGTGCGGCTGTTGGGCGCCGTCTTCACCGACGCCTCCGGCGGCGGGTTGCTCACGGGTTATTGAGTTTCAACGGATTGAACGGATCCAACGGAAAATTCGTTCAATCCACTGAAAAACAAGGACGCCCCGCTGCTTTCAGCGGGGCGTTTAACTTATGCGATTTACAACGCCATTGTATGACCGAGGCGTTGCGCGGCCTCACTGATTAAGTGTGTACTTAAATCCACTGAGATTTTGCCGGTATTGACGACCATGTGATAGAGGTCGGGATCCTCCCAGGCCACATCGTAGAAATGCTTCAAGTAGCGGGCGCGCTCCTTGTCACTCTGGTTGATTTGTTTTTCAGCTTCTTTGGCATCCAGCCCCAGTCGTTCTACCAGGCGTTGGATGCGCAAGGGTTTGGGGGCCATGACCCGAATGTGCAAAACATTGGCGTGATCGTGGAGGAGCACCTGTCCGCCACGACCGACGATGATGACATTGCCTACTTGCGCGTATTCCTGAATCACTTGCCGCATCAACTCGGTGTAGGACTCGCTGGCTTCCACGCGGCGCTCATGTTCCACCTGACGGCGCAGCAGCGCCTCATCCCGACCAATACTTTCCTGGAGCATCAAGGTGGCAACTTTTTCATCGTAGGTATACCCTTCGCGCAATGTGGCGCTGGCAATGGTCGGGATCATCGGCAGCGAATTCATCGCTATAAGAAAACGATCCAAGAAACCGGGGACTCTTTCCTTGTTTTCCAGTTGTGCGACCATGGCCTCGTCGGGGTACCCGGCAATTTCGGCGGCGCGGTTGAGGATTTCGCGGTCAATATAACGCAGATTGAGGCGCTTGGCAACAGCCGTGGCAATGTAGCTGCCCCGGCTGCCTAGCTGTCGTGAAATCGTGATAACAATGCTCATAGTGGTCTCCTTTCAATGAGGAAATAACATTGAGACACAATGCCTCTTTGCTCTTATGTTAACACCTAAAAACATGCAAGTCAATATTCTGTATTCTCTGAGGGGCGTTTCAAAAAAAGGCAATCTGGTTGCCGCCTGTCAGGTGCGGTTAAAGCTGCGATTTAAGAGGTGATTTTTCGCGGCCGCGCGAACGCGGCCACGAAAAATCACTCCTTTATCGGCCTTTAGGCCGCCATTGGTCATTGGGTAAATCTGCTGGGCCGTTACCGGCTCTCTGCCCTACATTTGAAATGCCCCCATAGTTTCCCCGCCAGGTGATTTTGACGTTAGCGTAAGTATAGGGGGGGATGGTAAATGTTGCAAGTGGACGGATTCTGAAACAGAAGACGCGCGCGGGGAACCCGGAGGCAATCGCGCTTTCCACACTCAAGAAGAGCCGCTGGAAGGGTATCCAGCGGCTCTTGAGTTAAGCGGGCCTGTTGTCAGGCCTTACGTGGCTGAAGCTAGCGCCCGTAATTGCGACAGACGAGGGGCAGGTAGATGCCGTAGGTTGCAACCGTGATCACCACGGTATCCGGCGTAAGTGCGGGCATCCCAAGGCTGTCGGTGACCATGAGTGTGAAGGTCAGAACGCCCGGCTCCGGGGCGATGAAGGTGGTGCGGCTGAGGGTGGGGGTGAAGCTTACTGCGGTTCCGCCTACTTGCGTCCAGCCATAGGTCAACGGGTCGCCGTCGGGATCGGCGGAGGCCGTACCGTCCAGGGTCACGACATTGCCGGGTTTGACGGTTTGGTTACCACCGGCGTCGGCCACCGGCGGACGATTGGTGCCCTTGAGCGTGAACGTTGCAGTTAGCACCTTGTCCGTATTCATGAGCACGGCGCAGGTCGGCGCGGCGCCGGTGCAAGCCCCTTGCCAGCCGGCGAAGTCGGAATCGGCCTGGGCCGTGGCGGTGATGAGGACCGTCGCGCCGCTGAGATACTCGTGTATGCCCACCGGCGGGGTGAGGGTGCCGTTGCCGGTGCCTGCCTGGGCGACCGTCAGCGTGTAGCTCACGGGGGTCACGGACTTCAGCGTGAACGTCGCCGTCACCGCTTTGTCCGCATCCATGAGCACGGCGCAGGTCGGGGTGGCGCCGGTGCAGGCTCCTTGCCAGCCAGCGAAGTCGGAGTCGGGCGCGGCGGTGGCGGTGATGAGGGCCGTTGCGCCGCTAAGATACTCGTGTCCGCCTACTGGTGGGGTGAGGGTGCCGTTGCCGTCGCCCGCCTGGGCAACCGTCAGTGTGTAGCTCACGGGGGTCACGGACTTCAGCGTGAACGTCGCTGTCACGGCTTTGTCCGCATCCATCCACAGCGCGCAGGTTGGGGCGGCGCCGGTGCAAGCCCCTTGCCAGCCGGCGAAGTCGGAGTCGGCTTGCGCTACGGCGGAGACGAGGGCCATTGTGCCACTGAGATACTCATGTGCGCCCACCGTCGGAGTGAGGATACCGTTGCCGTCGCCTGTCTGGGCGACCGTCAGCGTGTAACTCACGGGAGTCTCAGGCATCATGGCGAAGGCGGCGCTGATGGTGTGATTGGCACGGACGTTGTTGAAGGTGTAACTGGTCAGCACGCCCTGCGAGACACCGTCCACGCCCACGTTGGTGATGTAGTAGTCGGGATCCGGCGTGATGGTGAAGCTCTGGCTGCCGTCATACGCGACGGTCTGCGGGGTGGCCGGGGTGATGCTCCCGCCGAGGCCCGCCGTCGGCGTGATGATGTAGGTGTTGATGGCGAAGGTGGCGGTTACGACCTTGTCACTATCCATCGTGAGTGCCTCGGGGTTAGCCGCGCCGCTCAGATCGCCCGTCCAGCCGGTGAAACTCCAGCCGGTTGTCGCCGTCGCCGTCAGTATGACCTGCGCGCCGTTGTCGTACAGGCCGCCCGCCGGGTTGAGTTCAACACTGCCGCCCTCGGCTGGATCCGCATTGACCGTCAGTTGGTAGGTCAGCGCGGCGTCCACGGTGAGTACGGCGGTGGCTACGTCTGTCTGGCAGGCGTTGTAGGCGGTGAGGGTCACGGTGTACGTGCCGGCAGCCGCGTACGTGTATGCCGGGTTTTCCAGCGTGCTGGTCATACCGTCGCCAAAGGCCCACAGATAACCATCGGCATACTGCGAGGTGTTGGTGAAGACCACATGCAGGTATTGACTTGCATAGTCGAAACCGGCGGTCGCCAACGGCAGAACCTCAAGGGTTCCGGTAACCTCATCGTTGCCAAAGTCGTTGCTGGCCAGCAAGGCGATGGGGTAGCTGCCCGCCAGGGCGTAGGGGTGCGTCGGCGCGGAGAGGGTGCTGGTGACGCCGTTGCCCAGATCCCACAGATAAGCGACCGGCAGAGTGCCCGTGAGCAACGTGCTGGTGAAGTGCGCTGTGTCGCCCAGGCAGACGGGGCTGTTGCTAGTGAAGTCTACCACCGGCGCGAGACCTACCGTCACAGACTTGGCCGCCATCTGGATACCGCACGCATTGGATGCATACAACGTCACGGTATACGCGCCTTCCGCGGCATAAGTGTAGCTGGGAGCGGCGAGCGTGCTGGTCATCCCATCGCCGAATTCCCACAGGTAGCTGGCGGCGTTCGTCGAGCTGTTGACCAACGTGACGCTCAGTTCGGCCACGCTGTAGTCAAAGTCCGCTGTCACTGCCCCAAGTACTGCGATCTCCTCGGCGTGGGTGTCGCACAGGTCAAACAGACTTTCGCACACTTCCAGCGTCACGGTATAGGCGCCGGCGACGCTATAGGTGTGGGTCACGGCTTCTGGGCCGGAGAGCGTGGTTGTCACGCCGTCGCCGAAGTCCCATGCATAGGAATCGGCCGGCGGGACGCCTGCATTACCCGTGAAGGCGAAGGTTACCTCTGCGTTCACGCAGGTCAGTGTGTGGGTGAAGGCCGCCGTGGGGGTGACCGGCTCCTCAATGATGTGCAACTCGGCCGGAATCACCGCGTTGCCCGCATTGGTGTTCAGTTGGAGGTCGGTTGTGTAGAGTCCCAGCGGCATGGGCGTCAGGTCGGTGTAGAGCGCGGTGAAGGTGATGTTGCTGGCGGCGGCGCCCAACGAAGGCACCGTCCCCGTCATGGGGTCTGCCCCTACCCAGGTCATAGGCTCGACGATCTCGTACTCCAGCGGGCGCCCACCCTGGTTCGTCAGCGCGATGACCTCCGGGTGCGTGTAGACGGCCGTGCCGGTGATCAGCCACGACTCAAACAGCGCGGGCGCTTGCAACGCCAGACAGGGCGCATCGGGGAGCAGGGTGATGTCGCCCGATATGACCTGCTGCGCCAGGATAGTCATCACCTCTGTGCGCGTCAGGTAATCCGGCGCGGTGAAGGTGAATTCGTAGGGGCCTTGCTCCAGCCAGAGGCTGTACCGGCCATCCGCTCCGCTCATGGTTTGGGTGAGCGGAATACCGCCGGAGATGGCGATGGAGGCGGTGATCGGCGCGCCGGTGCAGTTGTCGGTGACGTAGCCGACGATCTTGCCCCATGTGGCCGGAACTTGGACCACCATCGTCACGGGGACGGCGTACGCGCCGTACAGGGGGTCGTTGTTCTCGACGGTGAGGGTGGCGTAGTACTCGCCGGGCTGCATAACGGAGGCATCCATGGTCACATCCACCACGGCGGAGCCGCCATCGGCGGCCAGCGTGCCGGTGATGGGGACTTCGCTCAGCCACGGCACATCGACCGGAGCCAGGAAGTCCATAATGCGCTCAACCAATTCGACTTCGTCCGAGTTGGCGGCCATATAGTTAAAGTCAAACGCGGTGTAGATCGCTCTATAGCCGCCGCGCTCAACCGCTGCGCCGGCCGCGTAACCATCGCCATCGCCGCCCACGTAGCGGAAGATGCGCGCGCCCTCGGCGCCAACCGTGAAATAGTCTGGGTAGGGGTCGGTGCTGAGGTTGAGGTCGAGGCCGGCCATGATGGCTTCACCGACCGCCGGCCCGCCGCCATTCTGAACGCCGTCGTCTTCAACGTAGGCAGCTTGCAGGTAGGTCTGGTAGAAGGCTGTTGTGCGATGCGAGTACCCCAAATCGTTGTCGGAGATGTAGAGCGCCCCGCCCGCGTCCAGGTAGGCCCTTGCCTTGGCCCAGGCATCGCCGGTGCCGCTGCCTATGTAGAACACCGCTTTGTACTCCAGCAGGTCCGCCACGGCCATGGTCTGGAAGGCGGTGTTTTCCACGTCCAGCCAACTGTAGCCCAGGGTGGTCAGGGCCGCTTCTACGGGAGCCGCCGCGGTATTGTCATAGCTGACGACTAGCACTTGCTCGCCGGCGGTCAGGAAAACGCCCCCGTCTTTTTCCTTGAGTTCGAAGTCGAGGGACGCCGCGCCGCTGTTCCCCAGGGCCAACGGCAGCGTGCCGGTCGTGCCCAGGGTCAGCGTCAGGCTCAGGCTGTCAGGCGCCACGCTTACGCAGGGTTGCAGCCAGCGCAGGTCAAAGTCAACCGTCGTGGTCTGCTGCCCGGTGATTGTCACGCCCGTCGCTTGCCCTTGGGTATGCTCCGGGACGTTCACGGTGATGGTCAGCGGGCTTTCGCTTTCATCCACCCATTGGCGATACGCGCCATTGAGGTCGGTCGTGAGCGTGATAGTGTTGGTCACGCCCTGAATGACCACTGCGGCCCCCTCCAGCGGGACGGGATCGGCATCGCAATAGCCCAGGCTCGTCACGACGCCGTCCAGGATGCCCCACGTGGCGGGCGCTTCCACGGTCATGGTGACCAGGACGGGATATGCGCCGTACAGGGGGTCGTTGTTCTTGACAGTGAGGGTGGCGTAGTACTCACCGGGTTGCGCGATGGTAGCGGCATCCATGGTCACATCCACCATGGCGGAGCCGCCATCGGCGGCCAGCGTGCCGGTGATGGGGGCCTCGCTTAACCACAGTACTTCGCCTACACCCAAGAAGCTTGCGATGCGCTCAACCAATTCGACTTCGTCCGAGTTGGCGGCCATGTCGTCAAAGTCAAACGCGGTGTAGATGGCGCGATAGCCGCCGCGCTCAACCGCCGCGCCGGCCGCGTAACCATCGCCATCGCCGCCCACGTAGCGGAAGATGCGCGCGCCTTCGGCGCCAACCGTGAAATAGTCTGGGTAGGGATCGGTGCTGAGGTCGAGGTCGAGGCCGGTCATGATGGCTTCGCCGACCGCCGGCCCGCCGCCATTCTGAACACCGTCATCATCAACGTAGGCAGCTTGCAGGTAGGTCTGGTAGAAGGTGGTTGTGTTGTGGGAGTACCCCAGGTCGTTGTCGGAGATGTAGAGCGCTCCGCCCGCGTCCAGGTAGGCCATCGCCTTGGCCCAGGCATCGCCGGTGATGCTGCCCATGTAGAACACCGCTTCGTAGTCCAGCAGCTCATCCACGGGCATGGTCTGGAAGGCGGTGTATTCCACGTCCAGCCAACTGTAGCCCAGGGTGGTCAGGGCCGCTTCTACGGAGGCCGCCGCGTCATCGTCATAGCTGACGACCAGCACTTGCTCGCCGGCGGTCAGGAAAACGCCCCCGTCTTTTTCCTTGAGTTCGAAGTCGAGGGGCGCCGCGCCGCTGTTCCCCAGGGCCAACGGCAGCGTGCCGCTCGTGCCTGGAGTCAGCGTCAGGCTCAGGCTGTCGGGCGCCACGCTTACGCAGGGGCGCAGCCAGCGCAGGTCAAAGTTTTGGGTTGTCGTTTGTTGTCCGGTGATTGTCAGACCCGTCGCTTGCCCTTGGGGATGCTCCGGGGCGTTCACAGTGACGGTCAGCGGGCTTTCGCCCTCATCCAGCCAGTACCGATAGCCGCCGTTGAGGTTGGTCGTCAGGGTGATGGTGCTGGTCATGCCCTGAATGACCACTTCAGCGCCGGCCAGCGGGGCGGGATTGGCATCGCAATAGCCCAGGCTCGTCACGACGCCGTCCAGGATGCCCCACGTGGGCGGCGTTTCCACCACCATCGTGACGGGGTAGGTCAGGCGACCATACATCGGGTCGTTGCTGGCGACGGCAAGTTCGCCGTAGTACATCCCCGGTTGGTTCACGTAGCCGGCATCCAGCGTCACATCGGCCATGACGTAGCCGGCGTCGGCGGCCAGCGTGCCGGTAATCGGGGTTTCATAGATCCATGGCGCGTCATTGCCGCCCAACGTGCACCCTTCACCGGTGCTCCGGTATTGGTTGGTGCCCACGATAGCTGCGCCGGTATAACCGGCCACCGACCAGGTATCGCCCGCGCCGGTGCAAAAGCCGGCGTTGTTGCCTGTCGCGCCAGAGGCGAGGGGATCGCTGATGGCCGTCCAGGTTCCGGCCGGCCAGGCGGTGTAATCCAACCGCTCGATCACCGTCACGGCGTCGAAGGCCCCGCCGCCGTCCGCGTCGCCGCCGATGGCGTAGAGGGCGCTGCCGGTCGCCGCCAGCGCAAAGTCTGCCCGCGCGCTGGTGAAGGTCGGCCCGCTCGACCAACTATCCGTCGCCATATCGTAGCGCTGCGTGTTGGTTTCGTTCGTGGTGGGCGAACCATCGCCCCAGCCGCCGACGATGTAGAGGTAAGAATCAATCTGAACGTAGCCGGCCGAGCCGGTGGGCGCCGGCATAGGCGCGCCGCTGCTCCAGGCGCCGGTGGCGATGTCGTAGATGTCCACCGAGTTCAGTGTGCCGCCAAAGGTTGAATCGGCATCGCCGCCGACTACGTAAATCTTGCCGCCCCAGGCGCCCAAGGCCGCGCCCCACATGGTGTGCGGTACGGCTGACGCTGCCGCCGCCCAGGTATCGCCGGCGATGTCGTAGATGTAGAAGCCGTTGGTGCTGTTGCCCTGGAGGGTGTAAATGTAGCCTTCGTAGCACACCGCTTGCGGGCCTTCGGTCGCCACAGGGTAGGGCGCTAGAGCGTTCCAGGTGTCTGTGTTGGCGTCATAGCGCCAGGCATTGGCGACTGAAGAGTAGCTACTATCCACGCCGCCGATCACGTAGAAGCTGTTCGGTTGATCGGCGCACTGCGCGTGCCCATAGTGGACCAGACCACCCGGCAATGCGCTTGCGCCGCTCCAGACCAGGGGGCCGCCGCGGGTTTCAGGTTCCGTCGCTTGCCCTTCAACGCTGCGGACGGACATTGGGCCGGGTTCGCCTGGCGCGGAGAAAGTGAGGGCATCCACGGCCAACGTTGCCGGGATATATCGCGTTTCCTTGTCGCTAAATCGGTAATCCAACGCGACCGCGCCCGTATTCCAGATTTCCGCCTGGAACGTGGCGCTGACCCCAAACTGCTGGGTGACGCTGTACACGTCCGGGCTGACGGTGATGCATGGTTGCAGCCAACGCAGGTCAAAGTTTAGGGTGGTGGTGTGCAAGCCGGTGATTCCCACCCCCGTCACTTGCCCCTGTGCGTGCTGCGGGGCGTTGACCGTGACGCTCAGGGGGCTTTCGGCCTCATCAAACCAGTATTGATAAGCGCCATTGAGGTCGGTCGTCAGGGTGATGGTACTGGTCATACCGCGAATGACGACTTCGGCGCCCTCCAGCAGGGCCGGATTGGCATCGCAATAGCCCAGACCTGTCACGGTGCCGGCCAGTCGGCCCCACGTGGGCGAGGGGAGCACGGTCATGGTGACCGGAATTCTCGCCGTTGGATAGGGGGTATCCTGACGAATGGCTAACTGGGCATGGTAATGACCGGGCTGCGGGACTACGGCAGCATCGAAGGAGGTGTTGATGGTTTGCGTGGCCGCGCTGGCAACGGTGCCGGTGATGGGGTCCTCGGCCAACCACGGCACATCCTGACTGACCGTTGCGTCCAGATCGAACAGGTCAATGCGATCCGGTTCTGCTTGGACCAGGCCGGCCAGGATCAGCATGCCGGGGAAGTCGGGATGGTCGCCGTTGATGATCGCCAGCCCGCCGGCACCGTCTGCTGCATCGCCGACAAAACTCACGCCCGTGGGGGTCAGGTTCACGCCATCAAACGCATACTGGGTCGCCACTGACCCCGGATCCTGCGACCATACCCACAGGTACGGGCCGCCGCTCGAGTATTTGTCCCAGGCGGCGCCATAGATTTGCAGCGCGTTGGCATAGGTGTGAATCACCGCGCCGGTCCGATCAAACTCCCAGATGTTGCTGTCAAAGTTCGCCGTCCAGAAGTGATCGGTATCCGGATCATAAGCTAACGCGCGGCAGGGGTTGGTCGGGCAGGGGATCGTCGTCCCCGTCGCCTGGCCCGTGGCCGGGTCAATTTGAACGACGGTGGCGGAATCGCTGCTGTACAGGTAGTCGCCGTCGAAGGCCAGGTCGCGCCAACCCCAACCGGCCGAACTGGACTGGTCATACGCTGCGACCAGGTTCCCATCGGCGTCAATCTTGTACAGTTGATTGGGGTCGGTTTCGCTGGCGCCGCCGGTGACCCACCAGAACCCATCAACAAACTCGACGCCCAGGTTCTGATAATCGCCGTTAATGCTGTTGAGATCGGCCAGGGTGTCCAGGAGATCGCCCACGGCGAGTGGGGTGGCGCTCTGGCGATAGGTGGGGGAGGCTTCGCGGTCGGCGCCGGTTGCAGGGCGCGCCGCGGCGGCGCTGGGCGTGTAGCTTGGATTCGATTCAAGCAGGGCAAATTCAACGCTCCGCGCGCCGAGGTTGTCCAGATCGAACGGCACGGTCGTATTCTCGCCCATCAACAGGGTAACATTGAGGTCGTTCACCGAGGCTATCAGCCGCCCGGCTGGCAAGTAAAAGTCCTGCATCACCGTGCTGCTCTGGGGAACGACGACCGACAGCACCGCCGGGCCGTACTTATTCAGCGTGGCCGTAAAGGTCTTGGTGCCTTCCGGGGAGAAGAGGGTATAGAAGCCATCACCCATCGGCCCGCCCGCGGTTGCCGAGGTGGTGACATATCCATCTTCATTTTCAACATTCACGTTGTTCAGTGGGGTTGATAGGTTGGCGTCATAGGTATGGCCGACCACCAGACCGCCGCTGGACACCACGCAGGAGCCGCTGCCGGAGCTATAGCCGGGGGCGTCGCAGGCTACCAGATCGGGGGCCAGCGCAAAGTCCTCGGTGCGGTCGGACGACAGCGTTACCGCGCGCGACGCCGGCGTATACCCCGCCACCCAAGCGGCCACGTCGAAGGTGTACGTAGCGCCGGCCGGTAGCGTTACACTGTAATAGCCGGTTTCCGGATTCGTCCAGACCGCGCCATAGGGATAGCCGGCGATGTTGATCGCGGCATACAGCGGCCAACCGGTGTTGGCGTCATATACCGTGCCGTCCACAACGAAGGTGGGCGCCGGAGTCAAGGCAAAGTCTTGCACGACCACGGCGTCGGTGACGACGGAAAGTCCGCTTACCGTTGCGGGGATGTATCCAAAGAGGTTGGCTGTTACCGTGTAAGTATCGGCCACCACAGGTTTGGTATAGTACCCCGAGGCGTTGGTGGTTTGATGCCATGTCCAGCCGGTGGAACGGATCATTTCAACCTCTACGCCCGCTAGGGGGAGGCTGGTAGCGTTGTCTGTGACGGTGCCGTTGAGGTAACCGACGCCGCCGCATTGCGCCACTGCGGCTTGTACGGCAGCCAGCGCATCAATGGTGCCCACGCCCCAGTCGTTGTTAGGACCGGTGGTGTAGTCGCCGCCGCAGTTCGAGCCGGTCTGCCCGGTGAGCGGCGCGGCGGTTTGGCGAATGATATCCATCGTCTCCGCCACGTTGCCGCGCAAGGTGGGGCAGGCGGACCACATCAACCCTACTACGGCGGTGGTATGCGGGCCGGCCATCGAAGTGCCGCCCCAACTGGCATACGTGTTGCCGGGCAGGCTTGAGCGGATTCCGTTGCCGGGCGCCATCACGTCAGGGAAATAGTTGCCATCCAAGGCGGAAGGCCCACGGCTGGTTGACCAGGTGGCCGCGACTGTGATAATGCCAGGGTGGGTCTGGCCGATGTGATCCACCGAGCCGGTGGTGAGGACTTCGCTATAATCGCCCGGTGAGCGCAGCGTGCCGCACGAAGGCCCTTCATTGCCGGCGGAGACTTCGATCAGGATGCCGGCCGCTTGTAGGTTCTGAATGGCGGTGCGGAACACATTATCGCCGCCGGGAGAGTACCCCCAGGAGTTATTGACCGCATCAGGGGCCAGATCGGGGCGCGGATTCCCCGTGCCAGGGCCGGTGTAGGTCAGGTCCCAGGGCGCCAGATCGAACTGGAAACAGGTGAGGAAGGTGGTGTCGTCGCCGCTGCCGCTATCGGTCATATTCTTGCAATGAATGGTCGTGGCGCCGGGGGCCACGCCGATCTGGTTGTCGCCGCCGTCGTCACCGACCATTGTGCCGGTGGTGTGCGTGCCGTGACCATGACCATCGCCGGGAACGTTGTCATACGTGCCGGTGGCGTCCCACCAGTTGTAGTTATGGTTGGCCGTCGCGCCATTCCAGCCGCGATAGTGATTGAGAATGGCCGGGTGGTCCCACGACAACCCGGTGTCATTACCGGCCAACACGATGCCCTGACCGTCATAGCCCAGCATCCACACATCGGTGGCTTTGATAAAGGTCAGGTTAGTTTCCGCGGCGGTGATGTGGGAGCCGGGATCACCTTCTTCCTTGAAGGGTTCCTGGAGTTGGTATTTGTGATTCGCCGTGATTTTTTCTACATCGGACCGCGTTGCCAGCGTGAGAACCAAAGATTGTGTCCCGCTGGTCACAAAAATGGCATTGACGATGTAGAAGGGGGTGTAACGGACGCCCTGACGGTCCAAAGTGGCGCGCAGGTCTTTTTGCGAGCGCGTGGCGGTGGCCGTCAGGGTCTCATATACGAACTGACCCTTTTCGGCTTTGGTCAGCAACTTCTCCGCCGGGCGCACATCGGCTTTTTCCTTCATCCAGACCACAAATCCGGTGGCGCCTTTCTCCGCCAATTCGGTCAATAGCAAGGGTTCGACCTTGCTCATGGGGTCATCCTGCTGGGCATTGACCTCTGCCGCCGGGGCCGCTTGCACCGGTAGGGCGCTCAACAGCATGACCCATATCAGACAAATATTTAAAAATCTTAGGTATTTCATACTCCTCTTTCTCCTAAACTTGTTCGATGGATTGAGTGTATCTTGAGTTTTTGTTGCTGCGAGAATTTGTTAGTGGTTACACGCTCCTGAATACCTCCTTTCTTCCCCATCAACAATAGGTTTCTTGAGTTGAAATTTCAAAAACTTAACTCATTAAAAATTGATTGATAGTTATTGGAATCCCCTCCTTGAAATTGTGATATGGATTTAGGCGTATTCGTCCGGGAATTGCTCATTCAGGGGCGTTGCGCCAATGCTACTGATCTGATTGGCTTATTGTTGATGAGGCCCAAACTATGGTATCACACCACAGTAGCGTGTCAAGTTGTAAAGTGTGGTTTGTCGCGTTTTTTTTGTATCAAAATTCAGATCAAATTTTTCTTTCATCATTTGACAATCCCCCTGAACCTCTTATAATCACCTTAACTTCACATTGCCAAAGACGGCGATTGGGAGGAGTAGGCGGTGGGGATGTCCCCATCAGCCCTGTAAAGAAGGCAGGTTTTCTGCCTTCCCCAGAGAGGAAAGCCACCGGCTGCGAGCTTTCCACAGGCGCTGCCCGCCGAAGTCGCCCAGGAGTTGAGGAGGCGAAGTTAGTAGTCTCCTACGGGTTCGCCCGTTATTGCGAGCATCCCTCCATACAATACGTGGGCGGATGACCGAGTGCATCGGCGTTGCCGGTGAATCAGGGTGGTACCACGAAGGCTCATTTCGTCCCTGGACGGAATGGGCTTTTTGCGTTTAAATTGGCGAAAAAGCGGATCAGCGGATCAGCGGATCAGCGGATTAGCGAAAAAGCGATAGGCAAATTTATATTCTGCGGAGGTGATGGGTATGGCACTGAGTAAACGTTACGATCCCAAGACGGCCGAGCCGCGCCTTCAGGCGTTTTGGCAAGACAACGGCATTTTTCACTTCGACGTGGACGATGAATCGCGCCCGGTCTACTCGATTGACACGCCGCCGCCGACCGTGTCCGGCCATCTGCACCTGGGGCACGTCTATTCCTACAGCCACGCCGACTTTGTCGCGCGTTTCTGGCGGATGCGCGGCTACAACGTCTTCTATCCGATGGGCTACGACGACAACGGCCTGCCCACCGAGCGCCTCGTCGAAAAGTGGGAGGGCGTCCGCGCGGCCGATGTGGGGCGCGAAGCCTTCATCCGGCGTTGCCTTGCCGTCAGTGAGCGCGCCGAGGGCGATTACCGCGAGCTGTGGCAGCGGTTGGGCCTTTCGATAGATTGGCGCTATTCGTACCGCACGATTGACGACCTTTCCCGCCGCACGTCGCAGCTTTCGTTCCTCGACCTCTACCGCAAGGGGCTGGTCTATCGCCAGGAAGCGCCCGCGATCTGGTGCCCGGAGTGCCAGACGTCCATCGCCCAGGCGGAACTCGCCGATTTGGAACGCGAGAGCGTCTTCTATACGCTCGCCTTTGCGCTGACCGATGGCGGCGCGTTGGAAATCGCCACGACGCGCCCGGAGTTGCTGCCGGCCTGCGTCGCCGTCTTCGTCCACCCGGACGACGCGCGCTTCACGGCGTTGATTGGGCAGCAGGCGCAGGTCCCGCACTTCGGCCAGTGGGTGCCGATTCTGCCCGATCCCGCCGCCGACCCGGAGAAGGGCACGGGCGCGGTGATGTGCTGCACCTTCGGCGATGTGACCGACGTGGCGTGGTGGTATACGCATCATCTGCCGTTGCGTGTCGCCATTGACCGCGCCGGGCGGATGACCGATCTGGCGGGCGAATTTGCCGGGCTGACGCTCCGCGAGGCGCGTAAGCAAATCGTGGCGGCGCTGGAAGCGACCGGGCAGTTGCTGGCGCAGCGGCCCATCCACCAGTCCGTGCGCGTCCACGAGCGCTGCGACACGCCGGTGGAGTACGTGGTGGCGTCCCAGTGGTTCGTGCGCGTGCTGGATTTCAAGGAGAAGTTGCTGGACGCCGGATCCCAGGTGGCGTGGTATCCCTCTCACATGGAGACGCGCTACCGCGAGTGGGTGGAAAACCTCAATTGGGATTGGTGCCTGTCGCGCCAGCGCTATTTCGGCGTGACGTTCCCGGTGTGGTACTGCGATGTCTGCGGGGCGGTCATCACCGCCGACGAGGACGAGCTGCCTATAGACCCTACGGAGCATACGCCATCGCATCCTTGCGCGTGCGGCAGCACGTCCTTCACGCCGGAGCGCGACGTGATGGACACCTGGGCCACGTCGTCGCTGACGCCGCAGATTGTGGGGCAATGGCTGGCGAATCCGCGCCTGTACGCCAAGGTGTTCCCGTTCTCGCTGCGCCCGCAGGCCCACGAGATCATCCGCACCTGGGCGTTCTACACCATCGCCAAGTCGCAGTATCACTTCGACGCCGTACCCTGGCGCAACGCCGGCATCTCCGGCTGGGGGCTGGCCCCCGAAGGGACGGGCAAAATCAGCAAGAGCAAGGGCGGCGGGCCAATGCCGCCGTTGGAGATGATCGAGACCTACTCGGCGGACGCAGTGCGCTATTGGGCGTCCAGCACCGGCTTCGGCAAGGACGCGATCATCAGCGAGGAGAAGATTCAGACGGGCGAGAAGCTCGTCACCAAACTGTGGAACGTGGCGCGGTTCAGCGAGCGATTTATAGACCCCCCTTTGTCCCCCCTGCCAGGGGGGATAGAGGGGGGTACGCCGGCTGACCGCTGGATTCTCGCGCGTACACAGCGGCTCATTGCCCGCGTGACGGCGCTGTTCGAGGCGTACGATTATGCCGCCGCCAAGAGCGAGATCGAAATTTTCTTCTGGCGCGATCTGGCGGATAATTACCTGGAGATGGCAAAACTGCGGTTGTATAATGAGAATACGACCGTCAGTGCGGGGGCGCGTTTTGCTTTGACGCATGTATTGCTGACCGTCTTGAAACTCCTCGCGCCATTCCTGCCGCATGTGACGGAGGAGCTTTATCAGGCGTTGTTTGCGGCGCAGGAGGGGGCCGTCTCCATTCATCGCGCGCGCTGGCCGGAAGTGGACGCTCGCTTTGTGGACGATGCCGCCGAAGCCTTCGGCGAGACACTGGTGGAGATCACCACGCAGGCGCGGCGCTACAAGAGCGAGCACGGATTGTCGCTGGGGGCGGAAATCCCCTTGCTCACTCTGGCCGCGGAGGGGGAGACGCGGGTGCTGCTGGATTCCGCCATCCCCGACCTGATCAGCATCACCCGTGCGCGGCAGATCGAAATAGTGGATGCTGCGCCAAGTGGCTTGAACGCGGGCGCGTTGCCGGGCGCGGTGTGGGTGACGGTGCAGGAATAGGAGGTACAACAATGATATGGGAAGAGGTGCGTCAGCATTATCCTTCACAATGGTTGTTAATAGAAGCCATTAAGGCCCATTCCGATCAAGGAAAACGTGTTTTGGATGCAATCTCTGTCGTGAATACATTCCCTGACTCTAAAATTGCGATGCAAGTCTATGGACAACTCCATCAAGAATCACCAGAGCGTGAGTTGTATGTTTTTCATACAGATCGGAAGATTCTGGAAATTGAAGAACGTCAGTGGTTGGGAATCAGGAGTTTGTAAGGCATGGAGATAAAGCTGCGTGGCGGGTTGCCTTACATCTCCGCGCGGATAGTTTATCACGGGCAGACAATAGAACTGGATGATGTGTTGCTCGACACGGGTTCTGCTGGGACTATTTTTGCAACGGACAAACTCGCCGCTATTGGTTTATGCCTCGAACTGCACGATACTATCCATCGTATTCGAGGCGTAGGTGGATCGGAGTTCGCGTTTACGAAACATGTAGATCAGTTGTCCATAGGCAATTTTCAGGTACAGAACTTTGAAGTAGAAGTGGGGGCGATGGCGTATGGCTTGCCTTTGGATGGCATTGTGGGAATGGATTTTTTGCTCCAAGTTGGCGCTTGTATTGATTTGAGACGATTGGAGATTGCTTGAGGAAAGAGATGTCGGACCTCCTCGCGGCATTAGACCTGGATGCGCTCAACGCCCGCCTGGAAACCGCCTCGGCGGAGGACATTCTGCGCTGGGCGTGGGAGACGTTTGCGCCGGACGTGGCGGCCACGTCGTCTTTTCAGACGCAGAGCGTGCCGCTGCTGCATCTCATCTCGCGCGTGTGCCCGGAGATGCCGGTCATCTTCATTGACACGGGCTTCCACTTCCCCGAAACGTTGACCTTCCGCGACCAGTTGCAGGCGCAGTATGGCCTCAACATCCAGGCGATCCGCCCGACGGTGACGCAGAGCGAGTTGATTGACGAGCACGGCGAGCCGTTGTATCGCCGCGACCCGGATTTGTGCTGCTACATCAATAAGGTGCAGCCGATGGAGTGGGTGATGGCGCGGATGCGCGGCTGGATTTCGGGCGTGCGCCGCGATCAGACGGTCAACCGGCAGGCGATGCAGGTTTTGCAGCGGAAAAGCAACGGCCTGGTGGAGATTCATCCGATGCTGAATTGGACGAAGGCGGATGTCGTTGCTTACCGCGCGGCGCACGCTCTGCCGGAACATCCGTTGACCCGGATGGGCTATAAGAGCATCGGCTGCGCGCCCTGTACGCGCCCGGTCGTCTTCGGTGAGGACGAACGCGCCGGCCGCTGGGCCGGCACGGACAAGAAGGAGTGTGGTCTGCACCTGGATTGGACGGCGATGATTGACAAGGAGCGGGGGAGAGGGGGAGAGGGGGAGACTAGGTGACGAATTACGAATTGCAAATTACGAATTACGAATTACGAATTACGAATTACGGATTGTGAATGACGGAGGTGAGGGGCGATGGACGATAGAAAGGTGATTTTGGTGACGGGCGGGGCCGGGTACATTGGCTCGCAGTTGATTCGGGATTTGGCGACGGACCCGCGCTTTGCGGGGATGACGGTGCGCATCTACGACAGCTTGCGGCACAAGTTCATGGATGCACTGATGGACTTACCGCCCGCTGGGCATTATGAGTTCATCGAGGGTGACATCCTGGATCGGCTGAACCTGCGCCGGGCGATGCAGGATGTGGCGGCGGTGGTTCACCTGGCGGCGATTGTCACTACGCCCCTGAGTTTCGATCACCCAGAGTGGACGAAGCAGGTCAATCACTGGGGGACGGCGGCAGTGGTAGATTGCGCGTTGGGCGCGGGCGTACACCGGATGATTCAAGCCAGCTCGGCCAGCGTCTATGGGCCGGGCAATGTGTTTGTCGAGACGGACGGCTGCCGTCCGGTTGGCCCTTACGCCGTCTCCAAGTGCCACGCGGAGGGCGAGGTTTTGCAGGGACAGGCGCGTGGACTCAAGCCGACGATTGTGCGTCTGGGGACGACCTTCGGCAGCGCGCCGGCCATGCGCTACGACGCCATCGCCAACAAACTGGCTTACCTCGTCGGCGTGCGGCGGCCTATGGTCATCCACGGCAGCGGCGAGCAAATCCGTCCGCTCATCCACATCCGCGACGCCTCAGCCGTGCTGCGCTTCTGCCTGACCGAGGCGCAGACGGAAGGCGAGATTCTCAACGCCGTGATGTTCAACCCTTCCGCCAACGAGATCGCCGCCATCTTGCAGCAACTCGTGCCGGAAGCCACCGTGCGCTACACCGATCAGGACATCTTGACCGAAATCAGCTATGCGGTAGACTCGTCCAAATTGCTGGGGATGGGCTTCCGCCCGCAGGTGAGTCCGGAAGAGGGTCTGCGGGAAGTGCTCAATCGCTGGCGAGGGTTTTGAGTTATTTTGACTGGGACAGGATCATGCCACGTTGGGACTATCAAACTTTTTACCGACGAGTCTTGCCGCATTGGCAGCCGGGTGGAGTCCCGCTTTTTATCACGTGGCGTTTGGCGGGTTCACTTCCCAAGGTTGTTTCGTTGCAATTCGAGGAAGAACAACAAAGGTTGGCGGACGATCCCCGACATAGTGATACGCATAGTGATTGGGCGATACAACAACATAAACGCTTGTTTGCAAGGTGGGATGATTATCTACATCAGGCTCGACAAGGCCCGCGTTGGCTGGAGCAACCAGAAGTCGCACAAGCAGTACGAGATGTTTTTCATCAGTATGTTGACGATTTTTATACTTTGTATGCCTATGTTATCATGGCAAACCATGTACACATACTCATTCAGCCATTGACCGATCGGCGGACTGATCTGCCTGTTCCGTTGCGAGTCATCACTCAGCGTTTAAAAGGCAGCACTGCCCGATATGCCAATCTCTTATTGAATCGCACCGGACAAGCGTTTTGGGCACAGGAGTCCTATGACCATTGGGCGCGTAACCCGCAGGAGACGGCGCGCATCATCAATTACATTGTGAATAACCCGGTAAAAGCCGGTATAGTGAAAAATCCTGAAGACTGGCCCTGGACATGGGTGAGTGAACTTTTTGAGATTTAGTTTGGCGCAGCAAACTGAAGTTTGCGTTACGTGGCGCTATGTAACCCGAACTTTAGTTCGGCTTTTGTTGCCAATGTATATGAGTTTATGGCGCAGCAAACTGAAGTTTGCGTTACGTGGCGCTATGTAACCCGAACTTTAGTTCGGCTTTTGTTGCCAATGTATATGAGTTTATGGCGCAGCAAACTGAAGTTTGCGTTACGTGACGCTATGTAACCCGAATTTCAGTTCGGCTTTTTTGTTATTGTAAAATTAATTTTGAGGAATATTATGACTGAACTATCCAAAACCTACAATCCAAAAGAACACGAAGAACGCCTTTATCACTGGTGGGAATCCGAAGGCTATTTCAAGCCGGAAACGCTTCTGGCGCACGGGTGTGCGTCCGCCGATGGCCCGCGCTTCTGCATCACGATGCCGCCGCCCAACGTGACCGGCATCCTGCACCTGGGCCACGCGATGACGGCGGCGCTCGAAGACCTGATGACGCGCTACTACCGGATGCGCGGCCACGCGGCGCTTTTTCTGCCTGGCTCTGACCACGCCGGCATCGCCACGCAGAACGTCGTCGAGCGCGAGCTGGGCAAGGAGGGCGTCACCCGCCACGATCTGGGCCGCGACAAGTTCATCGAGCAATGCTGGATGTGGAAAGAGAAGACGCACAGCCGCATCACCAACCAGCATCGGCAGCTCGGCATCTCGTGCGATTGGGAGCGCGAGCGCTTCACGCTGGACGCGGCCCTGAGCCACGCCGTGCGCGTCGCCTTCCACACGCTCTTCGAGCGCGGTCTGATCTATCGTGGGCCGTACATGGTCAACTGGTGCCCCCGCTGCGCGTCGGCCATCTCCGACCTGGAGGTGGAGCCGACCGAGCACGATAGTCACCTGTGGACGATCCGCTATCCGATCAAGAACGCCGACTGGCAGGGGCCGCAGCATCCCTGGGGCAGCGGGCGCTGGGCTGAGGGCGCGACGGCCTTCATCGAGATGGCGACGACGCGCCCGGAGACGATCCTGGGCGACAGCGGCGTGGCCGTCCATCCGACCGACGCCCGCTGGGCCGCGTTGGTGGGGAAACTGGCCGTGCTGCCCGCCCTGGGGCGCGAAATCCCCGTGGTGGCGGACGAATCCGTGGAGCCAGAATTCGGCACGGGCGCGGTGAAGGTCACGCCGGCGCACGATCCCACCGACTACGAGACCGGGATGCGTCATCACCTGCCGCAGATTGA
>Ga0116144_10001460_pt1 | contig 28062 bp, 32 predicted proteins | sample AD_UKC035_MetaG_FD_89746 | JGI IMG/M metagenome (GOLD analysis project Ga0116144, IMG submission 89746) | Active sludge microbial communities of municipal wastewater-treating anaerobic digesters from USA - AD_UKC035_MetaG | ecosystem: Engineered > Bioreactor > Anaerobic > Digestate | place: USA...
ACCGCTGTTGTTTCATTGTTTCCAGAGTAACTAGCGGTTCCGCACACCTGGTATATTCCAGCCCTATTTGGAGTAAATGTGATACCAGGCTTTTTAGACCCATAAGACGAAACAGACCCGAAATTTACGTTTGTTTTTTCTGTGAACGTGCAAGATCCGTCATCTGATGGGTCACCAAGTGAAGTTGTAACAGCACTCCATGTGCAGTCGTTTCCGTGCGTTCCACTCCATGTTGCTGGCTGTAAATCAGCCCTATACGCCTGCTCAGAAGTAAGTGGGTATCGGTAAACATTGATAGACATTCTGCCGTTCGCACCGTTCCCGTGGATTGTGATTGCACCGCTTCCCGAGCTACCCCAGATTGAAAAAGTTCTATCACCAGCAGATGTGTAGACGAAGTTTCCGGTTAGTGTAATGGACGGTTGAAATGCGGTTGACGCGTTTCCGTTACCGTTAGCAACACCGCTTGTTGTAGTCCCGTCGTTAATAGCAACAGCCCAGTCACTCGATGCGCTCGCAGATAACTGAGCAACCACCAGATACCTACCAGGGGGCAGGTTCGTGAATGTGAAATCAAGATTGTCTGTGTCTGTAGTTTGAAGCGTTCCTGGGCCTGGGTTTGATTCTACAGTAACACCAGGGCAGTCAGTATCGTCAGTGAACGCTCCGAGCGCTGTATTAGTTCTAGCTGGGGTGCAGTTAGCGGTCGACGCAACGTAACCCGATCCAATAAACTGGGCTTGGGATACATTTATAACATTAAACCCATCAGCCAAACCGAAGAAACAATCATCAATGTAAGCAATAGCAGAATTACTCTGGCTTAAAAATCTTGCTTGTACAGTGCCGCTCGACGGAAAAATAAAGTTTACAGAATACCGAACAAATCCCGCAGATGAACTCGGAACCACGTCCGTTGCAGCGTTCGGAGAAATCACGCTCGAACCGTCGTACACCTGCATCTTTATATCTGTTGCAGTTGTTTTTACAGCGCACGACAAAACCCCATTGCGACCACTCAGTCCGTCGTTTGCTGTGATTGTGGTGGCCGCATAAGACAAAGTTTCAGACGCCGCAGAAGCATCCCAAGACCCACTTGCCACACCAGGCGGTACAATATGTGCAGCAGTAGTTACGCGCGCTAAAACAGAGCTTCCAGAAGCAACCCATGATGATGTGCTGGACTCAAATGAGTTATTATCAATTAAGTTCTGGCCACCATCATATAGCCCGCCAGCCCCAGATACGGCTTTTTTTGAGTCCCATGTGCCATTGCTTGTGCCAGTCGATGTCAGAAGCAGGTCCACAAACTCGTTTTGGTTTAGGGTCGTAAGAGTCGAAGAGTCATTGTATTGCACAGTAACAACGCCAGATGATTTATTTGAAATCGTGAAGCTCATCCCAGTCTTGGCAGTCGTTGCATCGGGCAGCTTCACATTCTGGCTAGATGAACCGCTCACAACCTGGTGGCGCTCACTTGTGGCAGTAAGTGTTGTAGTACCACCGGCAGAAGTGATTGTTGCAAATCTCTCAATTAGGTGGCCGCCAGAAAACTTTGCTGCATTCGCAGGGGTTATCAGCATCAACCCAAGAATTAAATAAGTTACAAGTTTCTTCATATATTCCCCTATGCAATAGCAATGTACTCAAGCGAATAATTCGCAGAGCTTGTTGCCACGTTCCATTTCACAGTAAAGCTTGTTGTTGTTTTTGCAGTTATAACCAATGGCTGAAAGTCTGGACTTGCATCGACTGTGTTTCTCCAGCAGACAGACACTTTATAGTTCGTATTGGGCATAGTAACACCCAGTGTGATTGTGGATTCAGTCGCACCGTTCGATACCGCCACATTAGAGCCATCAACCGTTGCCGATGAAACCGATCCAAGTGTGTCATTCGTTAAGTTACCAGATCCATCCCATTTAAGAAATTTGCCCTGCGAAGGTTCCGCAAGCCGTCTATCAGTGGTGTTGTATGTAATAGGAAACTTTACGCATCTGTCAAGCTCCTCAGATAGCTGCTGAAGCATCATTGTGATTCTATCCACCTGACTCTCTAGCGATTCTGCCAGAAATGCCCCGTTCGTGATCGCATCGAAAGTCTGAGAAAACGGCAGTGTCCTAATAATCAATATTTTTATGTTCGCCACAGGCGCGACACCGAAAACAACATTTGCCCCAGAGATGGTGTAATCTGACCCATTTGTTTGAAGCGTTTCAACCGCCGGAGTTGTTGTCTCATCGCGCTTATAAACTGCAACGTATGAACCATTGCTTTGAAACGAAAATGGGATTGCAAACGTGGTTGTTGTCCCATCTCCTACATATTGAATTCTTGTCGCTGCCGCTGATAGTGTCATTGCTCTAGCCCTCTAGGTCTGAATAGAAACTGCTGCGATTCATTTACTATCCCAGGAGTTTCGTACATTCTTTGTTCCATTTTACTAATGTGATCAGGGTCTAGCGACTCCTGAATCTTACTTAAAAACAAATAATTCAAAATTGGCCTCACATAAAAAAGATTTTGAAACGGAAATGATCTAATTCCTAGCTTTAAAAGATCCTGGTCAGCTTTTTCTATGTCAATAGTCCCAGTGTCTTTGTCGTAAAGCTTCGATACAGCCCTGATCGCATCAATAGAGTATGAAAACGAAGGACCAACCATCGTTTTACCAATTGCAGAAAAAGCGTCGTCTGATTGTGCCGTCGAAAATGCAAGATCACCAAGAATGCCACCAACACCGCCGCGCACCATAGATTCTGCGAACACCTCCGGAGATGTCGGATCTCTGGGCTCTTTCCCGTCTACTATATCTTTTAGCGCAAGCGTTAAATAACCCATTGCGGTATAACCAACGGCAAGATGTATAATCGCTCCCATGTCACCAGACTGTAGAGTCCTTTTGGCTGTGACAAGCTCATTGATTGAGAATGATTTAAGCTGGAATATCGCGCCCCATATTGCAGACGCAATAGAATCCTCTTTTACAATTCCCTTGCCGCTAATAAGCGCCCGAACCGTGGGTCTAATTTCACCGGTTGAAAATTGCGCGTAATCCGTGATTGCTGCGGCATATTTAGACGAAAGATCACGCTTGTATCTTTCTACATTAACAACTCCAAGCGCTTTGATCTTTTCATTTGGTATGTTCTCAATTGATTCTGGCGTAAGAAGATCGCCGAATTGAGATTTTTCTTTTTGCGCGAGAGATATAACGCTCCAGTCAATTTCATTTATTCTATGAGATTTTAAAGTTCTCAGGAGCCTTTCATTTAATTCTGAAAAACCCTTACCGGCCTGAGCGCCAACATGCTTTGACATCGCAACAGCAACAGAACCCTGAAGCCTGGAAACGTGTCCGCTTAGCCCGTTGATTTTAAATGTCCACCTATTAACCTGGTTTAGCGCGGAAGAAAACTTATCGTCTACATAGTTATTGCCAAAGCTGGACATCAAGTATGTGTCGGCAGCAATCCCAAGAAGCTCGGCTTCTTCTCTTTTTCTAGCCCCAGACATCAGCTTTAATCCATTAAAGACTGTTTCTGTGTATGCCTTTAAATAGCTTTTTCCAGTTGCGTCCCTGAGAGCGGTTGCAGCCTTGCCCAAGTCTGGGATCGATGAAATAACAGCTCGGCCAAGAAGCGTGATGTTGTTAAATGTTTTTGCAGCGTTTGCAACTCGAGATGCGACACTATAGCCAGGATGCGCTGAGCCTATCACCTCCTCTAGCTGTCTCTGCATATCGGTGGCAGAGTTTGTTATGTTCTGGACTATTTTCTGGTTGCCCTTAAATGCGTTTATAAGCCTGTTTTGTAGCGCAACAAGCCCATCTCTTGGTTTTGTCCCCAAAATGGAAGCTGCCGAAACGCTTTTCGCTGTGTGTTGTATGCTGTTAAAAATAGCGGCTCCAAGCGATCTCGGCCCAGCCTGTCTGTTGTAGTTGTAATACGATAAGCCGTCTTTGAAGTGTAGCACACGGGCTTTTGATATATTTGCCCCAAACCCATCGACAAGATTCTCTCTCATAACCCTGTCGTGTCTTCCTGTTGTTATGTCGGTGTATATATCATTCAGGAAGTTGTTTATTTTTATCTCATCGTTTGCAAAGTCACCAAATGTCTTTTCTCTATCAACCGTGTCCAAAACAAGCTTTTTCCAGTTGTCCATGCCCATTTGGTTGATCTTAATTGGGTCGTGCGACTGTCTCACGATATACCCAGGAAGGTTTTTAACCTGATATCCGGCGTCGTTCATGAGCGCTAGCGTTTTTTGGTTTAACTTATGAACAATCTTTGCTGCCCTGACAGCGTCGTCTGGTATTTTTGATTTTATTCCACCACTTGAAAGCTCGTAAACTGCCTGCATTATGTCTGCATCCAGCTTGCCCATTTTGTTGCCGTACTGGAAATACTCTAAAACACCAGATTTTCTTGCTTCAGATATAAACCAGTTCATCAACCTGTGTTGTGTGCCCTTTTTGGTGGCGTCCAGAAGCTCTATTGTTTTTACAACACCAAAAACAGGGTCTTTTGCGTGCAACTCAACAATGCTGTTTGTTGATTTTGTTATCTTGTTTATGTTGCCAAGTCTTTCTATTTTCTTTGCTACCTTCAGCTTATCAAATTCATTTATACTTTTTCTTGCTGCACGAGTTTGTGAAATTGGGTCAATACCACCTGCTTTTCTTGCCGCAGAAATAGCTTCAACAACATCTTTGATCTCTTTCGTTGAAAGAGTGTCTTTAAGCGCGTCCGCAAAAATCTCTTCTAGTTTTTTAACGCAATCTTTTGCCATATTAAGATCCAAGGCAGATATCTGCCTTCCTCATTACATCTAAAATTAAATTATCTTTTTGTTCTTCTGTCTTTACGTCACCAAGCTCTTTTATGTCTTCCTGGCTTAAGTACCCATCTGCTTCTTGCTGTTTTACAAAAGCCTCTAGTTCTTGTGCTTCGTTGTTCAGATCAGAAAGGGTTTTATCTGTTTGCGCATCCTGAACTTCTTCAACAATCTTTGATTCTATTTTATCGTCGAACAAGTGCCTATCAGATGATTCTGCGTCTTTAATTGATCCTATTTCATCCTCGGTCAGAGATCCTTGTACTGATTCGCTTGATTTGTGGTCCACAACCCTGCTTGCTTTCGATTGGTCGAAAACAGCTATTATATTGTGGTCATTTGTTTGCACTCCATCCAAGTTGGATGATTTGTAATGGAATCCATCAATGCCGCTGTCTTTTAGGCTTTTATAAAATCCAGCCACAGCCCCTTCGTCTATTTTAAGCGCAGATTCATTCGCAACAATTCTTTGAATTGCATCATAAAGACTGTTTGACTTAAAGTATGAGTCAACGTCCTTGATTCCAAGCTTTTCAAGTATTGGCTTTATCGTACCCTTAACCGCATCATCTGGTGGTAGCGACGCATCAATGTATTTACCTGGCGGTATGTTTACCTCTGCAAAAGAAGCACCAGAGCCGTTTGCCACAAACGGATTGTCGGTGAACGCTGTGACTGGCCCAAGATCATCCGTAATTATGTTCCCAGGCGAAAGTTCAGTCACACCAATAGAATCTTTAGACGGGTAAAACCCTCTTATCGGCTGATCTGGCAAAATTGGCCTATATGTAGCATCGTCTGCTGTGAACTTAGATCCAGGCACAAACTCGCCAGACTGTTTCTTTGCTTGCTCCAAAGCTATTCTTTCAACGCTTGGTTTTTCGTCATTCAGGAGCCTGTTTGTAGTTTCGATAAAAGATTGCTGCTCTGTCCCGCGTATTGCTCTGTTTTTATATTTATTGGCACCATACCTGATACCAGCATCAATTGCGGTCGTTAGGCCAGCGAATATGACGGCGGATGAAACATTCTCAAAAACATCTGTTGCGCCGTAATCGTAATCCTCTGATGTTATTTTTGGTATGTCAGCTAAGGCTTGCGAGACTATATTTTCGCCGATGTTTTTTGACAAAACAGCGCCAGTCGATGTGCTTCTTAAAAAAGCCACAGTTTTTGGTATTTGCGCGCCAACCCTGCTTGCCGCCAGTGTTGCACCCAAAACTGGCAGTGCCGCAGTTATGGCTGCGTTAATCCCCGCCTGTCTGTAGTCCTCAATATTCCCGTATATATTACCAAGAGCGCCGCCTATAGAAGAACCAGAGCTTTCTATTACTTCCTGCTTTTCTCTGACGAATCTATCTCGTCGCATAACCTCCAGCGCTTCTGCCATCGGCATATCCCTATGAAACGGATAAGAAGCGTCTGGGAACATTTCGTTTAGCTCTTTAAACGGGATTCTGTTTTTGTCTGCCTCACGAATTCTTTGTTTTTCTTCTTCAAAATAAGCAAATCCCGTCCCACTTGTTTCAAAAACAATGTCACGCGCTGCTTGAAACTGCTCCCCAAACGTAGCTGGCAAAAGTGGTGTGTCCGCATCTGGCACCGTACTTTCGCTTTCTACAATAGGGACTAAAGGAACCTGGTCAACCACTACCTAACACCCCTCAGTATCTCTGCGTTATTCTCAGACTCGTTCATCACATCTAAGAATGTTCTGGATATTTCGTTACCAAGCCTGTCTCTGACAATTTTTTTCTGCCCAGATGGTGTTGTGTAAACAAGGGTTATTTTACCCACAGACCTATCGACCTCCCATCTTGGAGCACCAGATGTTATTGCAGCAATTGCAAGCTTGTCTTTCTCCTGGTCAGACTTGCCTTTATCTTCTTGCTTTTCATTGAAGTTATTCACCCAGCCAATGTTTAATTTCTTTATGTTTTCTTCTTTTGAATAATATCCAACAAATGAGCCAACAATTCTTGGGTCAATCTGTTTGCCGTTTTGTGACTTTGGAACAAGCAGACTCGATCGCCCAGACGTTACGGGTTCAAAAGTCTCGCCAAGGATGTTTTTTACAGCTTCTTTGGCTATATCGTTTGCATTTCTATTGTTTTGGTCTAGTGCATGAATTCTTTTGGCCTCATTTAAAACCGGCTCAATCATTGATTCCTGAAGCTCTTTAATCTGTATTGAGTTTGTCATCTGCCTTGTCAACGGTGACGAATACGCTGAAACCGCTGTTTTAACTGCATTTGGAAGGTTTTTATCAAGCGATTCGTTCTTGTTCCTAGATGATTCTGAAAGGTCTTTGTTGTAGATATTGCCTAGAATCTTCTCTCTGGATGCATCACTACCAACCTTCGCAGCTAGCCAAAGATGTGAAAGGTCTTTTTCTTTTTTAACAATCTCGCCAAGCGCTTCATCAAAATAATCGCCATAATGGCTTCTCATCTGATTGAATGCAGCCACACCCTTTTCTGGATTGTTCTTAAGCGAGTTAAAAAGGTTTATGTACTGATCTCTTTGTTGGTTTGTGAGTACGCGCTGCGGGATACCAAGCTGCTTTTGCAGCCTAAGCGCTTCCTTCAAAAAAGAAGAGTTCTTCGCTGGTCCAGATCCGGACTGTTTTGACACTTCCATTAACTTTGCGTTGCTTCCAATAACATAAGCAAGACCGTCCGATGATCTTTGTTTTTTGATGTCATCTGCAATCTTTACCACGTCTTTTTGAAGCTCTGTCTTAACTCTGAATTGAAATGTTTTTCTTGATGCAAGATCAGTCTCACTACCGGACCTGACAACCGTATCTATTGATGCGCCCAATGTTTGATCTATGGCCTTTTGAATTGATTGCTGGTTTATGTTTACAGTGGGTGTGCCAGATAGCGACTTCACTATGTCGTATCTTGCAGCCGAAGAAGCAATTGCAATTTTGTATTCGTCACCAACCTCTGAATCAATTATTTTTGATTGCACAGCTAAATTAATTCTTGGAATCAAAACATCCGCGTCAGACCCCTTAAGCCCGTTTGTTGATATAAACTGGATGTTGTCTTCTACTTGCCTTCTCAGTCTTGCACTTTCATGCGACTTAACCCTTAGTTTTGCGCTCTGTGCCTTAATCAGATAGTCGCGTCTCTTTTCTGGTGATATGTATTTATCAAGCCCAGACCCAGGCTCAACATCCATCCCAGAAAAACCAACTTCAACTGGCTGCTCTACGGTTATTGTCCTATTACCCTTTTTGATCTCTTTTTCGTATATTTCCTGAGTGATATTTCCATCTGTAAGCGCTTGCTCTAGCGTTTTTTTAACCGACTCAGTTTTCTGTATCTGTGATCTTTTCTGGCTAGATGCTTGCCCAAGAAAAAAAGCCTCAATTTGTGCGCCATCATCTCTGACAAGCAGGCCATCCAAAAAGCCAGAAACTATCTGCTCAGAGCCCTTAAGCTTCAGTTCCTTTCTTGCCTCAACTGATAGCAACTTGTTTTGATCATCAACTGTTTTCTCAAACTCAGTAACATGTGTTTCAAGCGAGCCATAGTTTGGTATCTCAACAAGACTTGACGCCCTTCTGTTGTAGTCAAGAAGAATATTACCCTCAATTGCGCTTACTCGCTTTTGTGTTTCTTTTGAAAACGCACCGACAAGCTCGTTATCAAAAATGTTAGACGCCCTCTGAACATATAGTCTTCTAGCGTTTTCATTCGGGGCGTTTTGCTGGCCTCTTTTAAGCTTGTCGTTTATTAGTTTTTTTATTTTCTCAGAATAGCTTTCGTTTGGGTTTGAGAAATCAGTTTGGTTTTCTATCGCAAGCTTTTCTCTGTTGAATTCGTCAAAGTCATTAAGTGATTGCTTAGACGCAAAGTCTTTATCGGAAGACTCCTTGTAGTCATTCGCTATGCTGAACAATTCCTGTGAAACACCTACAGCCAGCCTTGTGCCAGCAATTGCGTCTGAGTCAAGACCAGATGGGACATTTGCCACTATTGGAGCGTCTGGTATTGATGGGGTATTTCTTTTAAATTCTGGTATTGTTGGCATTTTCCCCTCTTAGTATTGAAAAAAACTCCCAGTCTTTGGGTCTATTGTTTTAATAAATCCCGTACCAGTAGATATTCCAAGCCCAATCGCTTCAAACATTCCAGCCCTGGACTCTCTTCTTCCAAGCTCCTCGGTTATGTCTGCTCCGGCTCTGATTTGCTCACTTCTAAATTGTGCCGCAGAAGAAATTCGCTTTCTTTCGCGCATGGCAAGCTCTCTGGTTTTATTCAGTATCGCAAGCCTTGAGTTTAGATCCGTGCCAGATGTTGAAAATCTTACCCTCTGCTCGCCAGATACTATCCGCTCCTGCTCATCTACAAGTGCAAGCTCCTCAGCGAGCCGTCTGTCGTTCTCAACCGCTTGTAGGCGCATCAACTCAGCTTGTTTTGCTGCTGCGTCAGCCCTTGCGTTTGAACCCTCAATGGCAGAATAAACCCCGAAACCACCGGAAACCAAGCCACCAATTGCGCCAATTGCTGGTAACGCTGCCATTAGTTCAACCTCACCATAAGAAGGTACTCCTGTTTTTGTGGCCCATAATTATGAAGCACCGCTTCCATTTTGAACCCAAGAAGCCTAAGCCATCTATAACCCTGCACGAAAGATCCTAGCACGGTAGCCTGAATTCTGTGTAGATTGTGCTTTTTTTCGTAATCAGAAAGCACATTGCTGACGGCCTTGTGGAACGCAACTGGGTGCTTTAGAACCTCATCGCTTTGAAGTGTGAAAACCTCAGCAACACCATTGTGCAACTTTGCCGCACACAACACCGCTATGACCTTTTCGCCTAGCATGACGCTAAAAGCTTCGCAGTTTTCATTTTGTATGTTTTTTTTAAGACTTGGCATGAATTCTTTTTTATCGCCGAAAACATTCTTGGGCGCGATTTGATCAAGGTCGCCATCTTTGTATTTTTGAACGCTAACCATCGTGCGTTACCCCGCGCATGTAAATTGCCGCCACATTACATGGCAGCGGCAAGTCAGCCTTAACAACAACAAAGCCGTCCCTGTCCCACCCATTCGGAAACTCAAGCACCTTGTCACCACTGAACAAATCACCGTATGCGACATTGCTTATATCTGGAAGATCATACAAATCACCTATGTCACCGCTTTGCTGGAATCCAACAGGATATAGCCTGGTTTCATCTCTGCCATATTTAGCGTGTCCAGTTCTAATAAACCTGATTGCAACCCTATCTATCCTTTTGGGAGATCCCTGCGATGATCCTATTTGAGAGCCAGCTTCCGGTCTAACTGGCTCCAGATATCCCACATACGGAAGGCCAACTATGGCACGCTTAACCGCAACCGGCAGCGTAATATTTCCAGATCCATCAACAACAAATGTTCCAAGATATTTACCATGAGCAAGAACACCAACTGTTTCACCAATTAGATGCGAAAAGCCAGTTACCGTTGTGCTTGATACTTGGTTTACAATCTTTGAAGAGTCCAAATATACTGGGTTTTCGAATATGAACGTACTTGCATTAAATGTGTGTGTACCGAAAAACTGCCTACCCATTTTCTCTATGTAGTACTTTGTTGATCCATTGATGTGTCTTTTGATCACAGCGAAAACAACATCAAATCCACCCACAGTAGACGATGCGTTGATAAACGGCACAGAGCAAATTGATCTAACCTCGCCTGGGTATAGATTCCCAGAATCAGAGTTGCCGCCTATCTTGTGTGTTGCAAATGCAACAACGTTTAATTTTCTGTTATAAGTTAAGCTAATAAGCGTTCCGGCGCTATTTAGTGCCCAGATAATGTTTGAGTTGTCTGCCTCCTGATAGCAAAGGCGCTTGTATCCGGTCGCAGATATAATATTACCCTGGTGGTTTTTTATTGCGATATGATCAGAAAGATAATTAAGGTCAGAAACGTTGTATTTATCAGAGTCAAAGTCATAGACAACATCCAAAATTCTTTGTAGCGACCTATCTACAAGTATTGATGCTGAATCGGCCTGGAATCCCTGCACATAGCCAATGCCTTGGCCGCTTTGAGATTTCACAGTTTTTGCCGTAAATGTAATATTATCACCAGAAACTCCAGCTACAGCATGTGGCCCATACGACCCGCCAGCAAGTAGCGATCTCTCAGACACAAGAGCATTTATCTGCGTCGGCCTACCATCTGCCAGCACAACCTTTGTCGCCTCGTCTGCATCTGTTGACCCGTCAGCAGCCTCAAATACATAATGCAATGTTGAGTTAGACAGAAAAATTCTGTTCCCGTACAAGTTATTCCCACCGAATGCCGTTCTCTCTTCATGAAACGTAACCGTTCTTGGGAATCCGCCACCACTGAACTCGGTTAAGCCGAACGCAGGAAGCTCATACGAAGTCGTTGCTGCGGCAGTCGCAGTCCATGTAGAGCTAGATAAAACCGTTGCCGTTAATGTGTTTGGAGATCCCACATTAAAAGCCGTTACAAAACAGTGCAGATATTGTGCTGGGTTTGCTGGGTTTTGCAGCCTAATAATTCCGCCGATATATCCGGCCACAAAGAAATCTGCCGCGCCTGGAGTTAGTGTGATACTACCAGATAGTGCGCTCGGAGTTATTTGATAAGCAGCAGATGCGTTTACGTTAACATCCTGTCTTGGCACCGCTCTGTAATCTATTGTGAATGTAGATCCATTTATATTTAAAAGACTAAACGGGCTCGCATAAGAAAGAATGCCAAACGAGCTTGAGCTTGAGCCGTATTTCCAAATTATTTGTGGATAGTGGTCTTTGTGTGTGAGCCAAATCGCAGGACCACGCTGAGCATAATTTACTTCATGTATCTTGGATGCTGGGTAGCCGCTTGATACAGTGAGACTCCCGTGCGAAAATGTGGAGCTTATCGTATGCACAAATGACATCGTATTTACATCAAAAACTCTGATCTTTTGGTCCGTAAGCTCAAGCACATAAACTTCTGTGTCTGAAACAACAAACGGTATTAGCGCAGCATCTTCTGATCCGCTTCCATCAGTTTCCGCCGCATACTCGAAACCAGGCCTAAGACCAGCCGAGCCTGTGTGATAAATTATGAAGTTTTCCGCTTTTTTACATGCAGACTTGTAAAGCTCAAGATCCGTTCTGGCTTGTGCTTTCTCGCTTATTTCCCCAGCAATGAATGAGTTTTGAGCATAACTAAATTTTGCCATTTATTACCTGTGCGCATTTAACCATTCATCCACAATCCAGTCTTCTGGAGAACCCTCTTGGGCGTCCATGCTTCTGGCCTCTGAAAGCTGTGCCCTGTAAGCCGCGAGCATTGATTCCGCCATTGTCGTGCTATTCGTAATCGAATAACAAAGATCAACCGCGATTCTGCATGACAATGCTTCAACGAAAACTGGGTCATAATCACCAACATTCTCGTTTTTGTAAATGTATCTTATGTTTAACGGAGCGCCTTCATTACTTAGAATCTTTCTACCCTCAACCTTAAACCTTGAGTGTTCTTCTGTGTTCAAAACCTTAAGGCAATCTGTTGGGAGTTGGTATTCATAAGCCCACTCAAATACTGGCGTTGTGGCTAACTGCGGCAGAGCCGCTCTTTTGATTGCAAAGTTCCAAGGGTGTGCCCTGAGAACTTGGTCACGCAATAAAGCGTAACGCTCGTTACAGAGCACAGCCCTTGGAGAATCGTCCTCCAGCGATGTGATTCGCTCAGCTCCAATTTTAGTCAGTGCAGAGTTACAAATCTCAACCGCTGTAGTTGCCATTAGTCAACCGTGTACATGCAGCAGAACGAAATCGTTCCAGCAGCAGTTGTTGCGGCAGTGAGTGTAATAGAAATCTGGCATTCACCAGAGAACTCTTTACCCAATCCTGGCATATTTTCTTGGTCGCCTTGGTCAAGCGTGATCGCTGCGGCGTTGAGGTCAACCGAAGCAAAAAAAGCATCATCATCAGCGGCTTCAGCAGCGTCAGCAGATGCTTCATACCCAACCTTACAAGTACCAGTGGTTCCCAGGTCATTGGATTTTAACCAGTAACCAACAACCCTAGCACCCTTCGGAAGGTAACCCATTCTGATAACGTCGCCGTTACTGAGTGCTCCAGCAGCGGTGTATGTGTCGTAAGACACGCGTACACGACCGTGTTGCACACCAGCATCGACCTTATCGGGTGGGTTATTGACTAAACGACGAGTTGCATTTGATCCATATAATGTTGCCATTCGTCATTCTCCTTATTGTGCGCAGATAATTTCCACGACTTTGTCTTCTTCAACGCGCACTGCGCCGAGAGACATCATCATGTAAACGTAAGTCGCAAACGACTTGTCTGCACGTTCTTGAATTCGACCAACTGGGTCCATTCCGATCCCCAATGCAAGACCGTCTTGTGCCCATGCGATCATTGCTCTTGAACCAGCGGCAACACTACCACCACCAGAACCAACAGCACCGGTCGACGTATCGAAAGACGAACCAACAGCAAGCGACACAGGTAAACGCTCAAGTCGGAGGAATTTGAAGCCTAAGAAGGTATCAATTTCGCCCTGAACAAGTGCTTTTACGCTATTGTAGTCTGCCGATGTTACCTCAGTCGCGCTTAAAAGGCTTTCAAGTGCGCTTGAGTTGATTGCGATAAATCGTGGAATGCTTGGGTCCACGTCCGCAGAATCAAGCTCGCGTTTTGCGCGTCTTAATGCCTGGACGTTGAGGTTTGCTTGAGCACCAGCAGAAACAGAAACCAAACGCTGTGCGTTCGGGAATGTTACAGCAGTACCACCAGCTTCACCGGAGTAAGCGGTTCCAAGAGCCGCGTTGATAATAACATCGTCCATCGAACGTCCCATTGCCCACATTGCGGACATGGAATATTCGTTGGTCGGGTCATTGATCAGGCGGACTTTATCTTGCTGATCGACCAAATCACCCCATTCGTAGTCAGACAGACTGAGCATACGTCTTGAGTGAGGCGTATCAATCTGAGGACTATCAGAGTGGCGTGAAACACGCAGTTGAGCGGCAACTGCACCGATGCGGTCAATAAATGCGTTCTTGCCTCGGACCGATTCACTGCGTACAGCAGCTTTGAGGCGAGATCCCTTTTGCTGGCTGAGTGTGTATACGTTGTTTGTATACTGCTGGACCCGCCAGTCATCAATTTGAAATGACATTTTATCATCCCTTATTGACGTTTCGTTCTATCGGAATGGCCCCAAATGTCTCATTGGGATTCTCACCGAAACGCTATTGTTATTGTTTCGATCAGATTCCAAATGGAATTACCTGACGTGCCTAAAATTAAACTGACTTAATTGTAACCTTATCTGCGCCCCGCTGCAACGGCCATATGAAGCACTTCCATCTCCTGTACAGCGTCCTTATGTGCCGCAGAATCTTTATTAAAGTACGCATGGTTATGGTCACTCATGATGGCATTGATCTTTCTTTGGGCTTCCTGTGGTGTGGTTCCAAACTTACCGCCACCCTCACCTACAAGCTTATCTTCCCCAAAGCTTTCTGCCACCTTAGACATGAGCTTAATAAACGTGGGATGCTTCCCAAGACCCATCTCTTTAATTTCCTTAACCATAGACTCATCTGCAACCTTTTTAAGAGCTGCTGCTGCGGCAGCTGTCTTCTTCTCAAATGCAGCGCCCCATTCAGATTCAAGCGCTCCCATTTTCTTCTGCATTTCAGCCGCAGAGTTATCTTCTTGGGTTTTAACGGCAGATGTCACCTGAGCGTTGTACCAGTCCATAAGGCCCTGCGCCTGACGTGGCAACATACCTACCTTGTGGGCGGCCTCTTTGAATTGCTTCAAAAAGTTATCGTCCGTTTTAACACCGTCTGCGACCTTGAGTTCGTATTTGTCTGGAGATTCTGGCCGTCCGATCTGATTAAAAAATTGGTCGTACTCTGTGTCACCCCAGTTTTTTGATGGTTTCACAACCTTTTCTGCGCCAATCATTTTCTGTGCGGACACATAGCTTTTCGCGAGATTCTCAACCGTCTTAATCGCTTTCATCGACGGATCTTCATGCAAATCACCAGGCAAAGAGTTTTTCCAGACCTCATCACCCGTAAACTTAGGCGCGGCACCATTGCCAGCGCCCGTCCCATCACCAGTACCCGAAGAGGTTGTGGTTGTAGTAGTGGTAGTGGAACCTTCTGTAATATCACCTGTCCCCATAATACTTCTCCCTGTATTTTCGTTGTTCGTCCAATAGCTTCAAAACGTCGTCCGGTTTGAAGTCTAAAATTGCTAGTATTTGAAGAGCCAAACTACGCTCGCCCTCCATAAACGCCGCTTCGTGCGGATTCCCATTAAATGTGCTTTTAAAGATGTGCGCTCTCTCAAGGATGTCAGAAAGAACAAGTCGACCCTTGTCGGTTGTAAACACGTCGTAATAATCCGCGTGTCTCATCATCACTGTTTCTTTTTTTTCTTGCTTCAAAATCTTCCTTAAACTGAAGCTACCTGCGAAACAGCACTTGCAGCCGTATCAGCTACATCGGCCTCTGCCTGTTGCCTTTGTTGCTCTGCAAGCTCTTGCTGTGCTTCCGCCCTAGATTGTCTAATTTCATTAACACGGTCAAGACTATTTAATATTTCCTGCGGGGCACCAAAGCTCTTTGCCACATAACGCAGAGCTTCGTCGCCATTCAGGTTGTCTCTCACCGCTGGGTCGGCTTGTATAAATGGCGCGGCCACCTCTAGTGTTCTTGTAATATTCTGAATCTCAGAAACTCTCTGAGCCTTAGCGACCATTGAAGAATAGCGAACGTCTACCTTCTTCCCACTTAATACTTCTGGGATTGGTGGTAGTGCGTTCGCTCTTAGGTGCATCGCAAACGTCCTGTCTATGAGCACGCGCAGTAATTCGTTGTTTTGTCGTCCAGTCATTGGGCCAAGAAGTCTTAAATTTTCTTCAGAGCGCTGCAACACTTCTGTCGCTGTCATTTCTGGCCTGTTTTCAATAAGCTTTAATTGGTCCACGAAAAACGCTTGTTTAATACGCATTCTAACGTCTTCCATGACCTGTTGACCGAAGTCGATTCTCGCGTCGTTAGCAAATGGTTCAATCCTATCGGCAGATCCAGCTCTGTAATAGTTCACACCACCAGGAGTTAGCTTCACAGGAAGCACAAACCCATCATCTGGTAACATAATTGGTGGATCTACAATTTTTTGCGCGCTCTTTAGTGTAACCTTCATCATTTCATTCACCATTCGCACATCTGGTAGCGCAGTCATTGCTGGCGATCTTCCGTATGTCTCACCAGAAACCTTTGACCACCTTGGCACTGCAAATGGGAATTCCTTAAAACCACTTTCGCTTAATTCTTTGCCCTTTTCTTTTAGTATGTAACAAGATCCAACTGGGTAATCTTTGGGGTTTAGACTTTTGTCGTTGTATTCACTTCTCGGATATACAGCGTGGCAAATTTTATGGTCTTCATCTCTTTTTGCTTCCAGAAAGCGCTTACATTCAGCATCAATTGCATCAGAATCACCGAATTTCTCTAAAATCTGCTTACCGGTCATATCAAACTCTCGGTAAACAGTGTCAACTAGACCGCGTGCATTCTCTTCGATGAAGAATTCTTTAATTGGGATGGCTTTAAACCTGACAAGAAGTTCTTCGTCCTCTTCCATGAACAAGCAAGCGGTCCCAAAAATCACCATGTCTAAATAAATTTCGTGTATTTGCTCTTGGAAGTTTGACTGGTTAAAAGTCTCATGCATTTTAACCCTTGTTTTATCCATCCAAATACGCACGTCATCGCGTTTATCTAGTTCTGGCTCTCCAGTGGTAAGCTCAAACCATAAAAGATTCGGGCTTGTAAGCATTCCATGTAACGCACCACCCAAAAGCTCCGCTGCGTGCATTCCTGTTGAATCAAAAAGATGTGAAAATTTTCTTGTTCCTGGAAAATCTACGCGCCAGATATTGTTTTTATTCGGGATGTAATAATCAGCGAGTGTCTGCCAGTGGTCTTCCCAGATGGCTCGCTTACCACGCATTTTATCAAAGCGTTCTAATATCTTTTTAACTTTTTCTTTTTGTTCAGCCATGAATTATCCAGTCAAATCAATCTGACCACCGCTAGCTTGCCCAATTGTCGCAAGCAAATCAATCGAGCTTCTTCCTGGTCTTCCCTGAGATTGCTTAAGCGCTTCCTCGCGTTGCTTTAAAAATTCTTCTAGGTTTTTTTTGTCTTCTTCCCTTTTTTTAGCCATTGCGCGCTCTTGGCGTCTGGAAGCCATTTGTCTTTGAGCGTGGTCTAATGCGGCCTCAGATGTCCCAGCTTCTCCAACAAAAAGCTCCCCAGTCTCGGGGTCAGTAATTTTCCATGTGGTCATTGAACTCATTTTATTTCCCCTATAAACTAAATAGATTGTACTCTGTCTCCGCTTCCCTTGGAAGTTGTTTGTTTTTGGACATGAACGTGTCCCTATAATTCATTGCAAACACCCTGAATGCATCGCTCCCATGCGACGCAAAGTTATGTAAGGGTTTGTTTTTAAAACAGGACATCTTATCATCCCATTCGCGCATATAATTTCTTAGTGCATCAAGCCCCTTTTTGGTTTTTTGGGCATCGAAGTAACACATAGGGAGCACCTGTCTAACGGCGTTAATTCCGTCCTCAATACTCTGGCGTGCAACCACTCTTGTGGGCTTAATTCCCAGGGATCGAAACGTCTCTTCGCGGGTTTTCCCTGTCCCAAGCTCCCTGGCCTTTGCATCCCAAGGGAGGACGTGCTCTCCATAATTATAAGGTTTTTCGCTAAGTAGTATTTTCGCATATTGAGGAATTCCCTTCCCTGAGTCTTCCAGATAATCAATTACCCTCTTTTCGTTCCCACAAAATTGCACAAACCAAATCGCAGTCGTGTCGTCTATCCCGAGATCCCAATAAGTATTCACCGTGAGCGCAGGATCATACGGAAGTGGTAAAATGTGACCAGTCTTTTCAAGTTCTATAATCTGCTTTGCGTAATACGCACCCACCATTCCAGAATTGAAGCTGCACTCGAACTCCTGATTGTAGGTGTCTTCATCAAGCTCTTTTTTAAGCGCCCTAAGCTCGTCTGGGTCTATCACACCGGTTTCGGAAGCCCTGTAGATTACCGCAAACCAGTCTGGGTCATTTTTTGCGTACTCAAACAACTCGAAAAAGTGGTTACGGCCTTTCGGAGTCCCAATAAAAATTGCGAATCCCTTTCTGTCCGCAAGCGCTGGCCGAATAATCTCACTGAACACACTTGGCATCATTTGCGCGTATTCGTCCAAGATTCCGCCGTCCAAATAAAGACCCCTGAGTGCGTCTGGATTTTCCGCGCCAAGGAGCATAATTCTCACCTTGTCGTTTGCTCTCGGGATGTCTACACGAAGCTCTGCTTCATTCACTACAACACCAGGAATATTTTTTGTGTAATGTTTCAAATACTCCCAAGCAATACGCTTCACCTGCCCATAAAATGGAGCGATGTATGCATACTGTGGATTGTGAAGCGGATTCCTCAACCCCTTGTCTACAAGGTGGTTAATACAGAAAACCGTTTTCCCAATTCGTCGATGCGCAACAATTACGCTGAATCGTTTGACGACTCTGTGGAGATGTTCTTGTAGCTTTCTGGGGCGATATCCTGTGTCGATGACGACGTTTGATGACATTCTTCAGAATGTTCACTTGTCTTAACAGAAACGTCAACCTCAGGCTGTGGAACGCCTGTCTGAATCACGATATTCACCTGTGGCGGGCCGCTATTCTTTGTTGATGCGCCGTATAACGATGGAGCCTGTTTCTCTGCGAGCCACTGGTTTGCATTAATCTTCACCTTGTTCACAACCGCATCTTTTTTGGTCTTCGTGTTCTTTGCGATCTCTCTCACCTCATCTGCAATATACTCGGCGGCCTGTTCCTTCGCCTTCTTAACCTCTGCGTCAAAGTCTGGATACATCCTGCGCCACATGTAAATAACAGCTCTCGGAGGCATCCCCTTCTCCTTGCAAATCTCAAGAAGAGTCTTGCCTTCAATTAATTTCTTCAAAACCTGGTTGCACGTCACCACAGAAAACGGCCACACAAGACGCGGCAATGAATCTGGGTTCGTCCCCTTTGGTGCCCAAATCAGCCTGTCTTCCGTGTCCTGTATCCAGTGATACGACTTCGCTGGGAAGTCATTCGGGTTTGCCTTATCTGGAATGTGTTCATGTATTTGCGTAGGCTTTGTCTCTCCGGTTCTTCTCGTGACAGCCTTGTGTCCCTCTGTGCCTACAATTTTATTTGTCACTGGGTCATACCACTCCACTTGGCCGTTTATGTTAATTCTTTGCTTGAGTCCGTCTGACATTTTTTCTCTCCAATTTTTTATTCAACCAAAATATCTTCATCTTTTCGCTACATGCTGGGAAAAATTCTTTAATCATCGAAACGCACAATATAGACCATTCTTCACATAATTTTTCTGCGCGGCCAAAGTCCCCCATAGCGATAGCCTGATTAAAATTAAAGAAAAAGTCTTTCTCGGCGTTGGTCCAGCCCTTCCCGTTATCGTCGCACCAAGATATCAGCGAAGGTAAAAGTTCATCTGGAATATTGTTTTCTATTGTCTGCATCGCTTTTCTTAGGCTCATACTTAAAACTTCCATACTGCTCATATTTGACTCCATTTTTAACCCTCATTAAAACAATTCTATCTCTTGTGTCGCCAGATCTTCTAAGCTTAACAAATTTTAACTCCCTAAATGATTGGTTTATAGTTCCAGAACTATTATCAATCATCTCCTGTGTTGGCTCGTTGAATAAAATTACATTGTCACTTAGTTGTGTGATCGCAAGCGATCCATAAATATCATACTCTGTCTCAATTCTGGTTGACTCTGCACCCCTGTCCCCCTTTTTGGGGTGAGCAACCAGGAAGATGTGTATTGGCGTTTGTCTCACAAAAAGAGCCAGCGCTTTCATCGCCTTTCTCATCTCCTGTATATTGTCCCTGTCATTCCCCTCTGTGCAAAAAAAGTTCAGGTTATCTATAATAGCAACCTTTATCCCGTGATTTAAATAAGCAGAAGCAAGCGAGTGCGTGAGTAGCTCAACTGGAAATTCTCCATTCATATTAAGAAAATACATACAATCGCCAACAACTTGATTGATGCCTGCTGGAAATTTTCTATTTAATTCATCTGGGTTAATTGCAAGACCCTTGTTCCAGTTTTCGCCAATATGCGACGATATAAGCCTCCTTACAAAGTCCTCTCTCCCGTTCTCAATTGAGGCTATGTATTGTGGAACAGAAAGCATTCTTAATCTTTCAGCTATATAAACCATGAACTGAGTCTTACCCCTACCGCTGGCTCCACAGACTATGGTTATTTCATGCGGCCTTATGCCGCACATGATGTTGTCTATTGGCGACAAACCACCTGTCTTTTCGTCCCTTAAATAAATTGGGTCAGGCGGAGAAAGTATAGACCTCTGCACTTCGAGCAAAAATTCTGGCGCATCAGAGTAATATGGCTCAAGGCCAGGTATAACATAATCTTGCGTTGGCTTTGCTGTGTTGAGTTCACTTAACTCAAGCCTAATGGCCTCAGCATAGGTCAATTTTGATTGCTGCACTTTTCGCCCTTGGTAAATAATAACCCTCTAGGATCTTACAAATGACCTCTGGATTGCATATCCAGTCTATTGTGCCCTTCCACCCAAATTTGTTGCTCCCAGAGCAAAAAGCCGTATTTGCGGCGGTCTGGACAGCTTTTATAAAGGTTTGTTCATCGACGCCAAATGCAAGCATTGCCTTAATTTTATCTACGCGCTTTTGGTGTAATCCAGAGCATTTGGTCATTTCCCCGCAATTCTCGTTCCATAGACGTACAACGTCCCTAACTCTATGCATTTTTACTCCTTTTAATTTTGTTGCCAGAAACGGCCTGAACGGCTAGAACGGTCCCTGGTACTTTTAAGCAAGCCCAAGTTAATCAACGGCTCACTAGAAATCAAATCTGGTGGGCCGTTCGACCATAAAGACCAATAAAATCAAAACAAGCCACTGCGTTAGACTCTTGGCAAAAAAACCCCCCCAGACCCCCCCGTTGCATTATGATGCGATGAGTCTTGGTTTCTGTGCACTAGAATTTAGGTGGATACACGCCCCCCTGCCGTGGTGCGGTCTCTCATGTCGTACTTCTTACGAAGTACTCGTTGTCATCTCGGTTTGTGTTTTTGATCCCTTAGAACCGAACAAGCGCCCCGTAGGTGGCGCGCATGTGAGGTGACAGAGGACCACGTAGTGGGACAGAGGAGGTTGATTCTACCGAAGTTCCCCTTCGGGACCCCACCGGTCACCCCCTTTTGGTGTCTTAAATGCATTTTACAAATTTGCTCTAGTTTTTGTCAATAAAAAAATATCCCCAAGCAAAGCTTGGGTCCTCTGTCCGCTTTCAGCGTCCTCTGTCCCTCGCCTTTATCCGTGCACAAGGGCACGGAAGGCTCGGTCTTCGTTTTTATAAAAACCGAGATGCATAAGGCTCAACTTATAGCCTCTCGATACTGGTTGCTCTGAAATCGGGGAAGCTTCCAAGGAAAACGGCCACGGTCTAAGTAGGTGACCATATTGGTTGCTAGGACGAAGTTTGCACCAAATTTTTATTTTTGGTGTTTTTTTCGATGAACGCACCGCGTTATTTGATTTGATTACTATTCATCTCTCCTATATCGCTTCCCATATCGCATATATCCAATGTTAAAAGTGTTCAGATTTCTTAACAATTATGTGTTTTTAACATGTCGCAATTTGCAACACTGCGTAATTTATGCAACCAAATTAGTCAGGCCGAAATCCCAAAATTTATGCCCGGTGTGAGAGGGGAACCAATCCCCCCCGCGCGCGCCCGAATCCCGGTGGTACGGGTGTCTTTTTTAGGCCTAAAGCATGCTTAAGTTGTTGATATCGTGTACGATGTTGGTCATAAGAAAAACTAATAAGGAATGCGTGTCATATAAGAAAAGCTTATGACATAGGTAATTCTGGGGCTTGAGTGATTGGGTGAAGATGAGAATGATTCTCATCATTCTACACTTTACTCAACTATGCACTGACTAGAATGGTATGGAATAAATACATGGTGTGACAATTTTCGACATGCGAGGCCTTAACAATTTCGAGATGAGCTGGCATGCGACATGCATGATACGCCGCGCAAGTAATGAATGAACGCATTAAACAGAAAGGGAACATAAAATGCAAAACGCATCATCATACACGGACGCGCAACGCACGCACGATCCACTGAAGAGGCAAACGGTTTACGACATAGTGACGAAGACGATCACGGAACTGCTAGAGCAAGACATAGTGCCTTGGCAAGATCCTATCATCACAAGGACATTAAACAAGAATCGTAACCTGATATCAGACAGGCCATACAGCGGAATGAATGCGTTGATCACAATGGCGGCGCAGTTAAGGTATGGGTATACGGCGAGTCATTGGATGACGCTGAACCAAGCGAAGACGATAGGCGCGGAATTAAAAGAAAATGAACAGAAAAACGGTACGCCGATAATATTCTACAATTTCACGAAAAAATTAACGAAGAATGAAGTGACAGGAGAGACTGAAGAGGAGTCAAAGGCCTTTGCGCGGTTTTTCACGATCTACAATGTCGAGCAATTTTCAAATATACCGAAGGTGATTGAGATTAGTCAGAGTAAACAAAGCAACAACCAAGGTAATCCTTTCGAAGCGATAGACCGAGCGCAAGCGGTTATTGATAACATGAAAAACAGGCCATCGATTGTCATACAAGGTAATAGCGCGTATTACATGCCAAGACGTGACCTTATCAACATGCCAAAGCCTACGAGCTTCAGGTCACCGGAAGCGTATTATGCGACATTTTTTCATGAGCTAATACATAGCACTGGGAGTGAGTCGAGACTGAAGCGTAAGGAGGTGACTGATCCGATTTTATTTGGTAGTCACAACTACAGTAAGGAAGAGTTGACAGCGGAACTAGGTGCGGCGTTTTTGTGCGCGCATTCAAATATATTTGATAGTACGAAGGTAAACAATGCTGCGTATATCAAGACATGGCTTAGGACGCTTAAGAATGATCCTAAGATGCTGGTACAAGCAGCGGCAAAGGCACAAAAAGCGGCTGATTACATATTGAATAGGAGTGAAAAATGATAGCAAACATTATTTATAGCGATTTTATAGGCTTGATTCAAAAAGAATTAGGTTATGAAGAGATGAGCGACGTGGTCATTGCGGAACTACCTCATATTGGTGAGGTAATGTGGGAATTCAAAATGAAGGAAGAAAGGTACAAGGCGTTTTTCGACTTTAAAACAAGGAAACTAAAAGCGCTTTTAAAGATAGAGTGGTTGCAAAAATGAAGACAGTGAAAATGAAGCTTTTAGAGAGTCAGTTTCACATTGGGCATTGTCAATTGACGTATGCAACTTGGAATGACGATGGTGAAAGGCTTGTTTACTGTTTACAGAATAATTATGGCGACAAAGTGAAGCTCTTAAGATGCACGCAAGACGGTGAGCCAAGCCATGATGTGAGCTTTACTAAGGTCAAGGCAGTATTCGAGCGTCCGAAAATAAGTGAGCATGATTCGGAATATGCAGCGCATCTGAAAAGAATTTGTAATCGCTGGATTGATGATCACGAAGTAGTGGAATAATTACACTCACTGCCAAAATTTGTCCGTTCGCCGTCATTATACAAGCGATTACAGGCATGGGCTTTGCAGAGTATACAATACAAACCAAAAAGGAGTGAATTATGGGCATTGATATTTACATGAGATGGAATGGGCAAACAAAACAGGAGCGAGAAGCACAGTTTAAAGGCTTTGATACCACGATAGGCGACGCTGGGTATTTGAGAGAGGCATATCATGGTGGACCTTATGCGACTGAGGTTTTGGTTAAGGAATGCTTTGAGGATGAATCATGTACTCAGAGAATTCCAGCAGCTACATTAAGGGATCGGCTTCCTGAAACTATTGAGACGGTAAAGATTCGTGCAAAAAAAGTGTATGACAAAACACTTGATGATTCATCCCCTCAAGTAAAGTCATTTGAGGCTTTTGTTTCGCTTGCTGAAAAGAAGGAAGCTGAATTGGGCGAGCCGGTTGAGATACATGCGTCTTATTGATTAAGGATTTAAAAATGAGTTTATTTCACGAGTTTTTAATCGTTTTATTTGTCTGTGTTTTGCTTGGTAGATATTTTGATAGGTGGGTTTACTGATGATTAAGTCACCGAGTAAATATATTCCGCTCAAAAAATTAAAAGAGATACAGCTAGACCACAATTTGTCGAGTGAATATGAGTATGACGAGCTTGAGCTTCGTGACGCGGTTGCGAGAAAGTACGATAGGCTCATTGATTCGGGGCTTGAAACTGAGTTTTCAATTGACTTTGTGGAGCAAGATCGCTTTAACTTTTTTCACGCATTCGACAAGCAATTACAAATGGGGGCATGAATGAATCACAAGGACATTGTGACGGAAATGAACGCAGACGACGGTAGGCGCTACCGGATTACAAAGGAGTACGATAGCGCTGATATTCCGTTTTATAGGCTATACAGAGGCTCAATTCGCCATGACTTTACTGTGCTCGGTGATTTTATTACAGTGACAGAGGCAATTGATGCGGCCACGAAAATCAACGGCGGCGAAATCGGGAATGCTAAGAAGGATTAACAATGTTAGTAAAATTTATTATTGAATACATCATCATCGCAAGCATAACGATAGCGGCACTGACATTTTGGGTGATGCAAAATGGATGAGCCTGGTTATTCGGATCACGACATGGAGCTACTTTGGGCGCTCTACAAGAATGAGTGTGAAGCGGACGGCTTGGAGCCGCTTGAGAGTGGTTTTTCTGCCTTTATTGAAAGGTATGAAGACCGAATGAGAGACAAGAAATTAGGGGGAGAGTATGAAGGACAGACAGATTGATTGGTATAGGCGAGTTAAGGGACCGATATTTAAGAATTCAAAAACCGCATACAACCTAACAATGGTGCCAGATCCAGAGAATGAGGGGCGGTTTTACTTTGTTCACAAGAATGGCGAAGTAGTTAATGTGTATGACGCTAGGTTTGTGTACACGACGGATGACATATTAGACGCGCGAGCGTTTGTGTACAGGGACGAATCAGTTCCCTTTGTGGGCAGAAAAAAGGAGCAAAACAGTGGCAACGAGTGAAATTAGGAGTCAATTACTTCCGTTTTTGATGAAAAATGGGCTTATTTCAAGTGAAATTACGGACACCAGAAATGGGATTCGTTACTCGGCTGAGTGGATTATGATTTGCAAGGATAATGGCTGGCCTGTACCGCTCGAGCTTCTGGATGCGATTGACCGCTGTGAAGTGGGCAAAAATTATGAAGGGCTTTATCACAGAATGCCTGGCGGTAGTGAGCAGGCTGCGGCTGATGATTACATACCGCTTGCCGTGGTGAGCGAGCGGCATGCGAAGTCTATAATGCTTCATGGTCAGAAAAATAGGTGGGTTTTTAATAACGAGTCGCCGAATAAATTTAGGTGGAAGGCTTGGTTTGGTAGGTTTCCTGGATTCGTTGCGCACATTTACAATTGCGCAGGCAAGACCCCTAACTTGGGTTATAGGTTGTTATGGTGCCTTTCAATTTTCTGGGCCGCTCTTTTTACGAGACGAAACGACCCTGACGGATGGATGCTGAGCGCGCATCTTATTCGTGGGATTAAAAATGCGCGTCCAAGCGAGCTTGAGATCACTGTGTCTAAGTTTTGGTTTAAACGGATGTATAAAAAACTAGGCGAAAATGGCTTAAAAACAGTGCTTTTAGAGTATTATTGCGACAATCCAGTGCACCCGACAGCTAAGTTTTGGAAGTGGCCGCGATGATTGATGAACAAAAAATAAATGAAATGTGGGTGATCACTCGCATCGAGCGAAATAGATACGGAAGGCTTGTGCAGTATCCCGTGCCAGTGGACATCAGGGAGCTTGATTCAAAATTGAGAGACAAGCTTCTTGAGATACATGGGAGGGCTTGGAATGAGAACGGTAAAACAACTCCAAAAGAAGGGCTCAGCAATGAAGAAAGTGATTTGTAAAATCAGTGACGACGAAGTGATTAGCGATATCAATAGACAAATGGATATGCACATAAATTCAGCTATGGCTAGGCTTGATATGTTTCGTATTCAGGCAAGAAAGATTGAAAAGGAAACAAACGAGTTGAAAGAATTATTGTGGAAAAAACTAGAGGATTACCTTGAATCTAAAAACATGCTGCCAAGTGATTACAGGCAAAAGGAGTACAATTTAAACTTAGACAATGACCTTGGGCTTTTGATTATCAATGATAAAGAGGAAGACCAACTCGCTGCTATTTTGAAGAAAATTATTAAGTAGATGAATCGCCGTGGTTTTTTAAAGTCCCTAGCCAGCGCTTTTGTTGCGGTCCCAGCTCTGGTTTTAATTTCTGAGCTTCGTGTTTTTAAGCCAGAAAAGATAACGTATGCGGGCCAGGACGGTAGTCTTTTTTTGGACGGTGAGGTTGTTTTGACTAGGGACATGTACTTTGAGTCATTGACACTTGGACCTAACGCAAAAATAAAAACCATGGGTTACACGGTTCAAGCGAGAGAGTGGTTGGAGATATTATGATGAAAGCATACAAAGCATTTGAGGGTGACTGGACGTGCAGGGGATTTCAATTCGAAGTCGGGCGCGAATATGTTTTCGAAGGTGATTTAAAGCTTTGCGAGCGCGGGTTTCATGCCTGTGAAAAGCTAACTGATGTTTTCGAATACTACCCGCTTGTGCAGTGGACGAAAGTCGCAGAAGTCGAACTTTCAGAGGTTTCTAGTGAAAGGCAGAGTGATTCAAAATTAGTTGCTCGGAAAATAAAAATCGTTAAGCAACTCACTTGGCTTGAGACGCTTGAAATTTTAAAAGCCGAAGCGGTGAACGGGTCTAACGGCGTGAACGGGTCTAACGGCGTGAGCTGGTCTGACGGCGTGAGCTGGTCTGACGGCGTGAACGGGTCTAACGGCGTGAACGGGTCTAACGGCGTGAGCTGGTCTGACGGCGTGAACAGGTCTAACTGCGTGAACGAGTCTTACGGCGTGAACAGGTCTGACGGCGTGAACGGGTCTAACGGCGTGAACTGGTCTAACGGCGTGAACAGGTCTAGCGGCGTGAACAGGTCTTACGGCGTGAACGGGTCTAACGGCGTGAGCTGGTCTAGCGGCGTGAACGAGTCTTACGGCGTGAACTGGTCTAGCGGCGTGAACGAGTCTTACGGCGTGAACTGGTCTAACGGCGTGAGCTGGTCTAGCGGCGTGAACGAGTCTTACGGCGTGAACAGGTCTAGCGGTGTGAACTGGTCTGACGGCGTGAACGTGTCTTACGGCGTATCAAATTGTTTTGGGGTTCACAAAAATCTTTTCACAGCGAACGTAAAGAGCCCGCCAAGACTCTTTAAAACTGAGGTATCAGAAGACCGATTCGACTTGGTAATGAGTGATTTGAAAAGAAAACTTAACGGATGGTCCCCGCAATTTAATAACCTTAAAGCACTTTATCTAAAACACGGTGGCGAGTGGAAAAGTACGCCAGTTAATTTAGCGAAGGAAATTCAAAAAGAGGAAGCGTGGAAAGACATGCCGAAAGAAGCAATTGAGTATCTCAGGAGTTTACCTGAATGGGACGCAGATACTTTTTTTGAAATAACTGGGATGAGAGTTGAACGATCTCCGAGAGTGAGAGGATTGGGAAAAAATGAAAACGATCGTAGTTAAAACGCAAGCGGAACTAGATGCGCTACCAGATAAGTTTGATGAGTACACAGTAATAGAGATTAGATCAAACGCAGATGTCACGATCAGTGTGACTAAGGCGTATAGATCGAGCCGCGTTGTGGCGTGGGAATCGAGCAGCGTTGAGGCGTGGGAATCGAGCCGCGTTGTGGCGTATGGATCGAGCCGCGTTGTGGCGTATGGATCGAGCAGCGTTGAGGCGCGGGAATCGAGCCGCGTTGTGGCGCGGGAATCGAGCCGCGTTGAGGCGTGGGAATCGAGCCGCGTTGAGGCGCGGGAATCGAGCCGCGTTGTGGCGTATGGATCGAGCCGCGTTGTGGCGTATGGATCGAGCAGCGTTGAGGCGCGGGAATCGAGCCG
>Ga0116144_10001462_pt1 | contig 28030 bp, 18 predicted proteins | sample AD_UKC035_MetaG_FD_89746 | JGI IMG/M metagenome (GOLD analysis project Ga0116144, IMG submission 89746) | Active sludge microbial communities of municipal wastewater-treating anaerobic digesters from USA - AD_UKC035_MetaG | ecosystem: Engineered > Bioreactor > Anaerobic > Digestate | place: USA...
AATTGCTTCCTTGATAAAATTGTCGAACTGACGGTTCAACTCTATCTGCTTTTTCTTTTCCTCGATCTGGGCTGCATTCTTTCTGGCCTGCTCGGCGCGATCTTTTTCGACCTGTGCTGAGATCTTCTTCAGCCTGGTGGTCACTGCCTCTTCTTCAGGGTATGCAGTTGCCAGCTCCTGCAGACTTTCGTGAGCTGCTTCGAATTTGCCTGACCTGATCAGGTCGTCGGCCTTGGCGAGAGATTGCTTCAGGTTGGCTTCGCGCTCGATCTTCTCACGCTTTTCTGAGATTTCGCCAACTTTGGCTCCTGGCATCTTTTCGGCATTGCTCAACAGTTCAAGGGCTTTGCCGTAATTGCCCTCGCTGTAAAATTTCTCGGCTTCGTCGAGAACTTTCTGGCGTTCCTGCTCTGACCGGTTGCGGATCTCTCGACGCATGGCAAACAATTCGTCGTTGGCATGCCTGATTCTGCCTGCAGTATTCAGGAACTTTTCAGCGTTGACAAAATCGTTTTCGCGGTAATATGCCCTGCCGACAATTACCAGGGCAGCCTGCAGGCTCTTGTCGTCAGCCTGTTCAAGCGCCGTGTTATTGCCCTTGACGATCAGGTCGCCTTCCTGCTTTATTTTGTCGAATTCATTATTTTTCCACCAGTTTTCGAGAAGAGTCAGCCAGATTTTGGTGCCACCCGGGTAGGCATGGCAGGCTTTAAGCAGGTATTCATTCATCTCAGTGGGCTTGCCGGCATTCTGGGCGTCTTTGGCCATGTTTATGTACAGTGCCCCAAGCGCTTTCTGAATATCGAGTTCCTGGTTGTTGAGCTGATGGGCTTTGATCAGAAAGCTTTCGGCCTCGAGTGGTTTTTTCTGGCGAAGTAATACAGTTCCGGCGAGGTAAAAGGGTTCCCAGTTGTCGGGTTCGAGCTGGGTCGCCTGCCTGAGCAGTGCCATTGCCTGATCGTACTGGAACAGCGCTATATGGTCACGCGCCTTTTTGGTGACTGAATCAGTGGCACCCTGTGCCAGTAACAATACTGTCAGGCTGCAGAACAATGCTACGACAGCGACATGTCGGAAGAAGGTATGTTTTTTCATTTTTGAACCGTTATTCAGCCATATAGAATAACTTTTTCTGACTGAATAAGTAAATAAAAATTTGAACCTTTCACCAATCTTATGTTAAATTACACCATCGCAAATTTCCCCTCCGGCAAATAATCATTGACTTGCCATCATTGCTTGAATATAATACGTGTCTACTTTGGTCGACCTCAGCAAGGGAGTTTCTGTAAATGAAGAGTAAACATAGTGTCAAAATCATTGTAGTATTAGCAGTATTACTGTTCTCTCTGTTTTATACGCTGCCTTCTACAAAAATGTGGGAAAACGCATTCGGCATCATTTCGCCGGCCGAGCAACATGCGGTTCCACAGCGTCTACTGGAATTCACCGCCGGTGAAGATGGTGCGTCAACGCTGATCAAGTTTCAGGTTGACCGCATGGCCGAGATTTTCAATCTTGCCAAGAACCCGGCGCGCCCCGATGACGTTCTCAACAATGTAGTTGACACTGCCAGAAAAGCCTTTGTCGAAATGGGCGTAGAGGCCCGTGTCTTCAACCCCGATTATGAAAAAGGTGTTGTTTCGCTCAGAGTGGCAGGCAAGACTACTGCAGAAGCGCAGGCTCTTCTTGGTGCTGCCAGACTCTATTCGAAGCTCCCACTTGCAATCACGGCTCTTTTCCCGAGATCGAGAATTACTCTTGGTCTCGACCTCAAGGGCGGTATCGATCTGGTTTATCAGGTTGACCTCAACTCGATCCAGGAAAACGACAGCATTACCGATGCCGTCAGTCGCTCGGTCGAAATTATCAGAAACCGCATCGACATGTTCGGTATCGCCGAACCCAGTATCAAGGCCCAGGATGGCAACCGCATCAGAATTCAGCTGCCCGGCGTTAAAGACCCGGAAAGAGTGAAGCAGCTGATTCAGAACACTGCCATGCTGCAGTTTCACATGGTTAAAGACCAGGCTCTGACCGCCGCTCAGCTGGAGCCGATCAGCCCCGACGGTGAAATCGTGCTGATGCAGCCAGGCACTCCGCGCCAGCAGGCAATGTGGTTCAAACTGGTGCGCCGCCCCGAAGTCACCGGCCGCGATCTCAAATTCGCCAAGGTCTCTTTTGATGAGATGGGCGCACCGATCGTTCACCTTGAATTCAACGCCGAAGGCGCAGCCAAGTTTGCACAGGTTACCGGTTCGCACATTGGCGAACAGCTGGCCATCGTTCTTGACAACAAGGTTCACAGCGCTCCTGTAATTCAGTCTCGCATTACCGGCGGCATGGCTCAGATTACCGGCCGCTTCTCTCTCGAAGAAGCTCAGAACCTCGCTATCGTACTGCGGGCCGGCGCACTCCCTGCCAGCCTGATCGCTCTCGAGAGCAGAGTTGTAGGCCCGACCCTCGGTCAGGAATCGATCAAAGCCGGCTGGAGCGCTGGCGTAATCGGCGCGCTTCTGGTTCTGCTGTTCATGATGTTTTTCTACAAGTTTTGCGGCTTTCTTGCTGATCTTGCCGTGCTTTTCAATACACTGATCATTTTTGGTGTTCTCGTATTCTTCGGTGGAACGCTGACTCTGCCTGGTATTGCCGGTCTCATTCTGACGCTCGGCTTCGCTGTCGATGCCAACGTTATCATCTTTGAACGTATCAAGGAAGAATTCCGTTCCGGCAAAACGGTTCGAGCTTCGATCAATGCCGGTTTTGACCGGGCTTTCTCATGTATCATCGACTCGAACGTCACTACTCTGCTTACTGTCGCGATTCTCTACATATTCGGTTCGGGCCCCATCCGCGGCTTTGCTACCACCCTGGGTATAGGACTCGTCGCCAACGTCTTCACTGCCATCATCTGCGTTAAACTGGCTCTTGACCTCTATTACAGCGGCGACCGTGCCAAGACTCTCAGCATTTAATCAAGGAAGGGTATAAAGATATGAATTTTCAGTTCATGAAAAACAGATATACATTTTTTGGGCTCTCGATCACGCTGGTCGTGATTTCTATTTTGCTGCTGGTGGTCAAGGGGCTCAATTACGGCATCGACTTCAAGGGCGGCAGCATTCTGCATGTGCGCTTCATCGATGAATCGAACGAAAGCAAGATAAGAGACCACTTCAGACAGATCGCCAAAGACCGCAACCTTTATTTTACCGCCGACCAGATCGTCGTTCAGTCGGTAACCGGTGGTCAGAATCGCGAATTCATCATTCAGTATCCGGCGGCCCCAATGGATTCAGCCCAGAATGCTGAAGTTCACGATTACATTCTCGGCGATCTCAAACGCCTTGCACCATTTTCAGATGAGGCTCTCGAAGTTTCGAACGTCGGCCCCACCATCGGCGACGAACTCAAAAAGCAGGGGCTGCAGGCCGCCGTTCTCTCGGTTGTTGGCATTCTGCTTTATCTGGCTTACCGCTTCGAATTTCAGTCAGCAACCGGTGCGACCATCGCTCTCGTGCATGACCTCATCATCGTTCTCGGTGCAATTTCTCTCATTGGCCTTGAATTCGATGTTACCGTGCTGGCAGCGATTCTCACACTGCTCGGTTACTCGGTCAACGACTCGATCGTCATTCTCGACCGCATTCGCGAGAACCGCAAGATCACCAAGGAAACCAGTTTTGCCGCGGTAATCGACTCTTCGATCAATCAGACTCTCGGCCGAACATTGAATACCTCTATTACTACTCTGCTCGCACTGTTCTCGCTTCTGTTACTTGGTGGTATCTCAATCAAAGGTTTTGCAATGACTCTTACCATCGGTTGTATCGTCGGAACCTACTCTTCGATCTTTATCGCCAGCCCGGTTCTTTTTGAAATGACCGGCGACAAACTCGGCAGAGCCAAGCAGTAAGCCGTTTACAGAACTTTGCAGGCGCCCGTTTTCGGGCGCTTTTTTCTTGGAGGCAAAAATGAAAGCAGTTATACAGAAAGTCAAAAGCGCCTGTTTGAGCGTCGAAGGGAAACTTGTCTCGGAAATCGGCGACGGTCTGGTCTGTTATCTCGGCGTCGGCAGGGGAGACAGCGAGGATGATCTGCGCTGGCTGGTCAAAAAGACAGCTGGATTGCGCATTTTTGCTGATGCCGAGGGCAAAATGAATCTTTCGTTGCTCGACTGCGGGTTCGCAGCACTCGTGGTTTCGCAGTTCACTCTTTATGGCAACGTAAAAAAGGGGTTCAGGCCGAGCTTCATCGACGCCGAAGAACCTGAGGCGGCCCGCCTGATGTATGAACGATTCTGTCGTGAGCTTGCCAATGCCGGTGTAAAGAAGGTGGCTACAGGCATATTTGCTGCTGATATGTTGATAGAACAGCAGAACAACGGCCCGGTAACCATTCTGCTCGACTCAAAGCAGCCCTGACCGTTAAGATCAGGCGCCTGGAAACAGCTTTTTTTTGAGCTTGAGCAGATGTTTGAATCTGTTGTTTTCTTCAGGTATCTCACCGCTCTCGTTCAGATCGATCCTGAGATTTTTCTCGACCTTATTGAACACATCCGGGTCGATGAAAATATAGCCGGGTTTGGCCTTGTACGTCAGCGCCAGCTCAAGCAGAAAGTCGCGGTCGAATTCTTCGAGTCCCTTCTGAAGCCGCGCAGTATCGATAAATTCCATATCCTTGGCCGGAATCGACTCGAACGGGTTGGCTGACGACTGACGACTCTTGATGAAAAAAAAGAAAATGACCATGGCGCTGACTGGCAGGATGAACAGGAGGATGATTTCAGCCTCATAATCACCCTGGCTGAAAAAATCGCTGATACTGCGCAACAGTTCGCGGCCACTCATTTTCATTATAGCACCTTGAAGCTGAGTTCAGTCACCAGCTTGCGAATCTTGGCAGAAGTATCCTTGCGCAGAGCGGGAAGATACTGTGAGAGCATCTGCGGGTTGATGCGGCTGATTGCTTTGACGGCGTTGAAACGCAGCAGTTCGTCGCGATCGTTGAGAAATGGAAAAATGTAGTTGAGAAAGTTTGCGTCACCGATTTCACCCATGGCCCAGAGCGCACTGGCGCGCATGTTCTTATCTTTGTGTGTCAGCATTTTCTGCAGGACTGGGATCAGGTTGAAGTTCCCGATTTTGCGTATGCCAACGATGGCATTGGCGCGAATGCGGTTATTCGAATCATCGAGAAACGGCAGAAGAACCTGTATTGCCTGGCGATCTCCCAGCGAAGCGATGGCTTCTATGGTATTGGCTCTTACGCGAGGGTCGGGGTCATTGAAGAAGCCAATCAACTGCTTGATCAGCTGCGGATCACCCATGACCCCGAGGGTCTTGACCACAGCTGCCCGCACCAGCTTAGATGGGTCTTTCATCGCTGCCAGCAGAGCGTCTTTGCCTTTTTCGTCGAGCTGAATGTTTTCGAGCAACAGGGCTGCCTGTAAACGGGTCTGTGGGTCAAGTGATGAAAGATCTTGCACGATCTGGTCAGAGAAGCCCTGATCGAGCTTCTGAATGACTTTTGCCGCGAGTTTGCGGGTTTCGGGCTTGAGGTTGTTGAAATTGGCTTTGAAACGTTCTTTGCTGAGCTGCGCAATATGTTCGAGGGCGAAGCCCCGCAGCTTTTCGTTGTTGCTGTTGATGAATCGCACCAGCAGAGGAGCGAGCTGGCTGGCTGACAAAATAGTTTTGAGATGCTGCAGTGCGTTGAGAGCGACTCTATCTTCAGGGTCTGCGAGGGCTTCGACGGCAAAGTTTTTGAATTGGGCGAAGTGTTGCAGACTCATACAATTGAGAGCGGCCATACGCACTTCTGGGGAAGGGTCTTTGCTCGAGTTTTTAAGAAGCTCGGTAAGGCCGTTGATCTTGCATTCGCTGGCAAACTCGATCGCGGCGACGCGAACGCCGACATCGCTGTCCTTGAGAAACTTTTCTATTGAGATATTACGATTACGCGCTACCAGATTGCGTTTGAAAAGCTCGCGATCTTCTTTGTCGGCTATTATGGCCAGCAGCTTGAGCACTATTCGCCAGAGATTGTCATCGACGTTGCCCTGAAGTGCTGTCAGCAGTAGTGAACCAAAAGAAGGATCGCTGCTGATAAGCCATTCAAACAGATTGAACTGTTCTTCAAAAGGCCATTCTTTTAAAAACAGATAGGTCTCATGGAAATTTTTCTGAAACAATTCTCTTATAAACGGCCTGACCAGAGCGTGTCGATTGTTGGCGACGGCGTAAAAAAGACGGCGGGCCAGTTTACGCTGCTCGTCCTGCAGCTGCTTGTCGCGCATCATGCTCAAAATCGTTTTTTCCCAGGAGTCGTAAAGACTCGCCAGAGTAATGCGGTTTGGCTCATTCTTGTCGTTCATGCGTTCGAACGTTTTTTTGATAAGCTGAGTAAGGGCATTCACCGCCAGGGTTCTGAGCTCAGAGGCACCGTCACGCAACAGATCGAGAACCTTCTCGAAGCAATAAGGATCGATTTGTTTGAGAAGCTCGGGGATGACGCGATAGCGGTATCTGGTGTCGGCAATATTGGCGACAAAGGTCAGAATCTCACTTCTTGCCTTGCTGAATTGCGGAATCAACAGGCGGTCGCAGAGCTCGGAGATTCCTTCGAAAGAGCCCTGAACCAGTCTTTCGTTGAAGTATGGCAGCAGCTCGGCAATCGAATATTCAGTAAATATTTCGAGCATTTTGTCTTTGCGAGCCTGAGATGCTTTGCCGTAAAAATCAAGATAGAGCGGGATAAAATCGAGTCGGGTGAATCTGGTCAGGGTGTCGAAGTAAAAATCTTTTATCTTGAGATCCGGGTGCGAAAAATTGGCTTTGATGTCGCTGAACAGATCAAGATCTTCGAGAATTCCGACAATTTCGAAATACAACGGCGAGTTGCGATCCTGGGGCAACGCTCTGATCAGGGCACCCAGAGCCTCTTTGCCAAATTCAGCGGTGATGGCAGTCTGTACCTTCTGACGGATTCCGGGGTCGGGGTCGCTCAGGCAAGAAATCATTACGTCAAGGCTTTCCTGAGTGCCGAGTGCCGAAAGAGCCTGCAGTGCGCTTTCGCGCAGCTGTGAATCGGTGCCTTTGAGAAGGGCCCGGAATACTGGCATGGCTTCTTCGATCTGGCGCTTGCCGGCGATATCGATAAGCGGCAGTATCAGGTCGCGTGAGCTTTCGTTAAACGATTCGAGTGCGGCCAGGACCATCTGATCGGTTTTTTCGTCTTCATGATCCAGTAGCTCATGAAAAGCGGCTTCACGCACCTTCGGGTCGGTGCTTTCCAGTTCTTTGAACAGGATTTCAGGGTCTCGATTTGAATTTCCAAATGGCCAGATCATTGTTGTGGTGGCGGAGTCGGCTTGGCCGAAAGCACGGCCATGACCTCCTTCCTCACATTCTCGTCAGGGTCGAAACGAAGCGGTCTGATATAAGGCGCCAGCAGCATCGGGTTGGTGATTTTGCCGAGCGCTTTGATGACATTTCGTCGGACATCGGGTTCTGGGTCGCGAATAGACTGAATCAGTATCGGAAAGAACCTGGTGTCTCTGAGTTCGCCGAGTGCGAAGGCGGCTGAAGCTCGCATCCAGCGGTCAGGGTGGCGAAGCATTTCGATTACTGCTTCATAAATCTGGTAATAGCCAAGCTTCCATAGAGTAATGATTGTATTGGCGCGAACACGGTTGTGATCGTCGTGCAGCAGTGGAAGAATTTCTTCGACGAGCGACAGGTCGCCGACGACTCCCATGGCTTCGACGGCGTTGGCGCGCACGCGGTCATCCTGATCTTTGAGGAAGCCGACCAGCATGCCTGAAACTGATGGGCCGCCGATCTTACCGAGACCCATGATGACGACCGCGCGAACGTGCGGGTCGGGGTCCTGGATGGCGACGATCAGGTGGGTTTTGAGTTCGGGTGGAATGAAGTCACAGAGAACCTCGAGAATCTTGGCCGAGAGAACACGGGTGCGCTGATCAGAAGCCGAGAGGTCTCTGGTAATGTCTTCCATGAATGACGTATCCATTTTGATCAGCGAGGTGCCGATGGCAAGTCTGGTCTCTTCGCTCATCTTGTCGAAGCCGGTCATGTATTTACGACGGGTAATATGCGCTATCGCTTTATGCGCGGCCTGTTTCAATTCGACGACGTTGGAAGACAGCAGCTTGGTGAGACTGCTGATGATCGCCGGATGGTCGCGCTCCTTGAGTCTTTCTATCGCCTGCAGGACGATGCTGGAATCTGAATCCTTCAGCAGATTGAGCAGCATTTCGCAGCCGGCGGCATTCTGAAAATGCGGCAGATCGAGGATTTTGAGGATATTTTCGCGCACCGAATAATCTGGGTCACGCAGCTTGGTTTCGATGATCTGCAGGGCATTCATCGAGCCTGATTCGCCGAGAATCCAGAGAATACGTGAACGCAGGGTGGGATCCTGGTGGTAGAGAACTTCGGTGACAAAGCGCTGCAGACGGGGATCCATCATCAGATTGATGACTTCCGACTGGACTTTCTGTGGTACTTCCATGAAGTGTTCGAGCAGAAGAGTGTTGAGCGTTTCGATTATATAGTTTTCAGTCGGGTCGCCGAGGATCTTGAGCGCGGTTCTGCCGGTTTCGATGTCGTGATAACAGCAGGCATCGATCAGGAGTTTTTTGCGTATCTGGCCATCGAGGCCCTTGAGAAAACTCTTGAGGTAACCTTCGTTATAGCGGAAAATTTTTGAAAAATTACGTAGAATGACATCCTGGTCGTAGCGGCCCAGACGCAGCAGACATTCAGTCAACAGCTTGATACTGTGAAAATAGCGATCGTTGAGATTGGCTTCGAGCGGATCGGTAAAATACTTGATTTTGTCTTTGACTTCCTGGCTCTTTCTTTCGTCGGGGGACATGGATTCGAGTTTGTCGCAATAGTCTCGCACTATTTTGCCGATGGTATCTGCGACAGTAACCGGAATGCCCTTATAGGGATCCTGGAGGAAAGGAAAGAGGTTCGGATAAGACATCGGGTCGGAGAGCTGCTCCATCAGCTTGAGGGTGTGCTGGCGGAATCCTTCGCTCTTTTTACCGAGGCCATCAAAAACCTTTTCAAAAAAGACTTTGCCGTGCATCTGCAGGCATTTGAACACCGGGTAGCGCATGTTGGCCGCTATGGCAGGCAGTTCACGTATGCAGAGGTCGAGAAAATCAGGGCTTTTGATTTTGTCGACATGTTTGGAAAACTCGACCTGGATGATCTTCTTTTCTTCTTTTTTTGCCTCGACCACTTCTTCTTTCAGGATGTCGAGGAAAATCGGGTAAGTCTTGGGATTCTGCAGTTTGACGATTTCTTCGAGGTAAAGAATCTGCTCTTTGACCGTGTATTTGTTCCATTTGTTAAGGAGTTCGGTCAGCAGTCCAGATGCTTCGATGCCGTGCTGAATCGTGCGGTGGATGTCTTTATCGAGAGTATTGGCAAGGGCTTCGGTAACCGCCTTGACATTCTCTTCGTTAATGCTCGAAAGAATTTCCTTGAAAGTTTCGCGCAGCAACGTGTCGGGATACTTGATCAAGGTCAGTATCAGGCGCAAATCGTCTTCGTCAAGGGATTTGCGAGCGTCGGCAAAAATTTCGAGGATCTTGAGTCTGGTCTCGAGATTGTCGTCGGCTTCGAACTTCTCGACGAGAAATTCAATGAAACCGTGATTGAGGTTGCTGACAAAATCGCTTTTGGCGCGATCAGAAACCTTTTTGTCTTTCTGGATCAGCCGACTGTAAGCTTCTTCGGGGTCTGTAAGCTTTCTTGAGAACCAGCCCATTATGTACCCTGCATTCTTTGATTTTCTCTGGTTATCGACCTAATTCTGACATTATTGAATAGAGAGGGTCAAGTTTTCAGTATACCCTATTTTGCTCTTGAGCACACGAATAAATTTAAACTTTACTTTCTCGCGAAAGTGGATTATTTACAACTGAATGATAGTCTGGTATAGTCGTTTCATCAAGTAACTATAAGTGAGGAAATTCAAAGTGTGGTTCATTAGAAAGATATTCTGGATGCTGACTCTTCCTTTCGTAGCACTGACTGGCGTTCTCATGTTTGCATTTCCCGAAGAGATGAAAGAATTCAAGAAAGACCTCGTAGACATGCTTGAAAACTCATGGCTGCGCTGGATCGGTTTTGTGCTGTTTATCGGAGCCATGGCTCACATTGCCAGAATATTCGATGGTAAGCATACCATGGTCAGACTGGCTGATCCCAACAGCTGATTACTCGTAAGTTGTAACCTCAACCCTGAATGATTTTCCGCCTGGCGGAAACTTCTTGAAGGGGATCTCGAAAATAGAGCTCTCGTTCGGCATCAGGCCTCGCTCCGGAATCAATAGCGTGCCTGTTTCGCGGCGGAGCTCTCTTTTATTTTCGTCGAACATTTTTGCGGTAAGCACGATTTTCTGGCGTGTTCCCTTTGAAATGTTCTGAATCGTTCCAACTACGTAGAGGGTGTCAAGTTCGATGTAGCTGTCGATACGGTCGATCGAAAAAACCGGAGCGATGTCAGCATCGATAATCGGGCTGAATTTTTCGCGGCGTTTTTTTTCAACGTAATCTGCTGAAACTGTTTCGTCGTAGAGTGCCCATATTTCAAGATTCATCGGGGCAATGCGCAGGGCGGTGCGTAGCGCCTCTTTGGCCTGGTCGTATTTTTGCTCGACGATCATGGTTCTTGCCGATTCTACAAAGGGCAGGGAAGGATCGACCGGCGCCGTTGCCGTAATGTTCTGAATCGCTGCCGGACCAGGGAACATGCGCTGCGGGTTGCGTTCGATGCTGAGTTGAGCCGAGGCGCTGCCTGGCAGCAGCAGGCAGAAGAGCAGCGGACAAAGTAGTCGTTTCATAGTGCTTCTCCTTATCTGCCGAGTTTTCGGGCAAAAGCTTCGAGTATCAGCCGGTAGAAGCTTTCAAAGCCAAACATGATCAAGCCTTCGTGCAGCATGCTGTATGCCGAAAGACCAGCTTCGTTTTCGTTTTCGGTGAACATGCCCAGCAATGTGTTGCGATCGAGAGCCATACTGGTGACTTTTACCGGCGCGCCAGGCGGCAGGACGGCAGCAGTAACCGTTTCGGCAGCTGTTTCGTCGAAGCCTTCCCCTGAACAGATATAAAACAGGTCCAGGGTCAGATCCTGGCTGGTGACAGGTTCTGTGGTCTGAAGGCTTTCGGGCAGAAAGCTGCCGATGGCTTTAAGCTGGCCAGGAGTCAGTAGAATCGCGGTAATCAGAACATTGGCAAAATTGCTTTCAAGGTTGGAGCGAATGTCCTTGAGCAGTTTGCCAGCTGTCGGGTTTTCCTTGATATACATCTCGGTGAGCTGGGCTGAACCGAGAGCGAGCAGACATGCGGTCATCGGGTTGTCGGGGTTAAGGGCGCAGAGTTTGGCCTTGCCCTGCGGCAGCATCTGCACGATCCCCTGATCATGCAGAAGATGAATGCGGTTATAAGCAGTGCCGTAAGGCAGTTTGAGCCGGCGCGACAACTGGTGAATCGACAGCACGCCATCGGGGGTTTCCATAAACGCGCGTGAAATTTCAATGTTGGTTTGCATGGCAGGATTATACCAGTATTTATTCAAATTATCAATTAATTGAGAGCCTGTCTGCTGGTGCGATAGTACGAGCTACAAAAAAAAACATAACAAAAAGTTGACTCGTAAAGGTATAGATGTTATAATCCGAGACCATTTCGCGAATGGGCACATTATTTGCTTAGTTTTCGGAGTAAAGCCGGCATTGTTAGCATTAACTGCAAAAAAAATATTACTGTCCGGAAAACTGGAAGTCTCAAAAATTCTTTTTTACGTACGATCTGCGGGTGTTTCAGGCTGATGACTGGATACCCGTTTTTTGTTGTCAACTTTTTTTAAACTGTGCGCAAGCATGTAACTAATTTAAGGAGCAAGGCAGAATGATGGTCACAAAGCAACAGCCTGCAGCCAAAAAGTATCTGATGGCGAAAGAGCGGTTATTCGACAGCATACCCAATCTTATCGACATCCAGCTTAAGAGCTTCGAATGGTTTCTTCAGGCGAGCAGAGAACCTGGCAAACGGTCCAGGCATGGGCTGGAAGAAGTATTCAGAGAAGTTTTTCCAATCCAGGATTATGTCGGTAATCTCTGCCTTGAATACAACGATTACAGCCTCGGCCTGCCGATGTGCAAGAATTGTCCACAGATCAAGCTTCGCAAAAAATGCCTGTTCGACGACTGCAGTTTTGTCGAAAAGGAATGTGAAATCGCGTTCATCGGCGATTCACCCTTTCGCGTCAAGCACAGCCCTGATCAGTGCCGCAAGAGAGACCTCACTTATTCGATTCCGCTGAACATCAGAGTTCAGCTGATCATGCAGCAGACCGGCGAAGTTAAAGAACAGGAAATCTTCCTGGTTAACCTGCCCTGCATGACCGATCGCGGCACCTTTATCATCAATGGCGCCGAACGCGTCGTGGTCAGCCAGTTGCATCGTTCGCCCGATGTATACTACAGTTTCAATCGTGCCAAGAAGCTCTATTCAGCCAAAATCGTGCCTTACCGCGGTGCCTGGATGGAATTCGAACTCGACCTCATGAAAGACGCCGTTTTCGTGCGTCTCGATCGTAAACGCAAAATCCCGATCACCACTTTCCTGAGATCGCTTGGCTACTCAGATGACGAAAAGATTCTCGAACTGTTCGACAATAACGAAACCATCGCCAGTTCGCTTAAGTTCGACAAGCAGTCGGTAAGCGCTTCTGAAGGCCCAGAAAAGGTCAGCAAGGCGGTTACTGATGCACTCAAGGCCATTTTCAGCAAGCTTCGCCAGGGCGACCTCTTCGTTGAAGAAAACGCCCGCGGCCTGATCAAAAGCCTGTTTTTCGATGCCAAGAAATACGATCTCGGCGATGTTGGCCGCTACAAGGTTGATAAAAAGCTGCGCCTCGTCGATCGCCTCTCTGAACAGGTTGCTTTCAAAGATATCGTTAACCCGGCCAACAAAGAGCTCATGGTTGAAGGTGGCAAGCGCATCAGCAAGGCTGTTGCCGCTCAGCTCGAGTCGCTGCAGATTCCGTCATTCATCAGAATCGGCGAAGACAATCGCGGCTACCGCATTATGTTCAACCCGAAGTGCGCCGAAGTAAAACTTGCCGATGTCGAAAAAGGTATCGTCGATCTCGTTGGCCGCACTGCTTTTGAATCGATCACCGACAAAAAGTCCGGTGAAATCATCGTCGAACAGGGTGACCAGATTTCTGACGAAGCTTTCAACCGCATCAAGGAACTCAAACTCGATTTGATCAGAGTTAAAAAAGACCGCGTGCTCTGCGTTGAAGATATCGTCGGCGTAATCAGATATCTCATCGATCTTTCGAACGGTATTGGACGCCTCGACGACATCGATCATCTTTCCAACCGCCGCATCCGCCGCTGTGGTGAGCTGCTGCAGAACCAGTTCCGCATTTCGCTCTCGCGCATGGAACGCGTTATCAAGGAAAGAATGACGATTCACGATCTCGACAGCTATACACCACAGCTGCTTATCAATACCCGCCCGGTTTCGGCCGTGGTCGATGAATTCTTCGGCAGTTCACAGCTGTCACAATTCATGGATCAGACCAACCCGCTCGCCGAGCTGACACACAAGCGCAGGCTTTCAGCCCTCGGGCCTGGCGGTCTCAAGCGTGAACGCGCCGGCTTTGAAGTGCGCGACGTTCACCCGACCCACGACGGCAGAATCTGCCCGATTGAAACACCGGAAGGTCCGAACGCCGGCCTTATCGCAAGTCTTGCCGTTTATGCCCGCGTCGATGAGTATGGTTTCCTTACCACTCCTCTCTGCCGCGTTGACCCCGAAACCGGGAAGATCGCATACAATGAAGTAGAATATAAAGACGCCTACGATGAAGATCGCTATCGCGTCGCTCAGCCTGACGTAAGAATCAGTGAAGACGGCCAGATTCTGCAGGATATCATTCCGGCCAAGTATTTTACCGACGACTACGAATTCGACTATCTGCCGATCAAGGAAATCGAATACATCAAGTTTTCGCCGCTGCAGATGGTCAGTGTTGCCTCGGCACTCATTCCGTTCCTTGAGCACGACGACGCCAACCGCGCCTTGATGGGCACTAACATGCAACGCCAGGCTGTTCCGTTGATTCAGACTGAACCGCCGTTCATCGGCACCGGCCTCGAAGCTCGCGCCGCTCACGACTCAGGCGCCGTGCTTCTCTCAAGAAGTGCCGGCACCGTATCCTATGTCGATGCCGAATGCGTCAAAATCAAGCGCGCCAGCCGCCGCAAAGATGACGAAGAAATTCCGGTCACCGAACAGTCCTTCAGAAAAATCCAGGGTCGCAAGATCATGGATACAATAGTAGACGGTCTCACCGGTGAAATCATCATCGAAGCCGGTCAGACTCTTGATATTACCTTCCTGTCACGCATCAAGGCAATTACCGACAAGGTTCGCCTGCAGCAGGAATCGATCGACGTCTACCGCATGCAGAAGTTCATGCGCTCCAATCAGGGCACCTGTATCAACCAGAAACCGCTGGTCAAGATCGGCGACAAGGTTAAACCCGGCACCGTTCTTGCCGACGGCCCAGCTACCTCTGCCGGCGAACTGGCTCTCGGCCGCAACGTTCTGGTTGCCTTCATGTCCTGGGATGGCTACAACTTCGAAGACGCCATCATCCTCTCTGACCGACTGGTAAAAGACGACGTCTTTACCTCGATTCACATCGAAGAATACGAAATCGATGCCCGCGACACCAAGCTTGGCCCCGAAGAAATCACCCGCGACATTCCGAACGTCGGTGAAGACGCTCTGCGCAACCTCGATGAGAATGGTATCATTCGCATCGGCGCCGAAGTAGAAGCTGGCGATATTCTGGTAGGCAAGGTTACCCCGAAGGGCGAAACCGAACTTACCGCAGAAGACAAGCTGCTCAGAGCCATCTTCGGCGAAAAGGCCCGCGAAGTCAGAAATACCTCGCTGACCGTTCCGCACGGCGAAAAGGGCAAAATCGTCGACGTTATGGTGTTCTCACGTGATAACGGCGATGAACTGCAGTATGGCGTTAACAAGCTGGTGCGCGTATTCGTCGCCCAGAAGCGCAAGATCACCGTCGGTGACAAAATGGCCGGTCGCCATGGTAACAAGGGTGTTATCTCAAGAATCGTCCGCAGCGAAGATATGCCGTATCTCGCCGATGGCCGCCCGATCGACATCATTCTCAACCCGCTCGGCGTTCCTTCTCGAATGAACGTCGGTCAGGTTCTCGAAACCCATCTTGGGTGGGCCGCCGAATGTCAGAACCGCCGCTACAGCACCTCTATCTTCAACAAGGGTCGTCTGATCGACGGCGTCGAAGTGAAGAACGAAGAATTCGTCATGAAGCAGCTCAAGGAAACCTACGATAGAGACCCGCTCAAACTCGTCGATATCGAAGGCAAGACCACTCTTTACGATGGTCGCTCCGGTCAGCCTTTCCACAAGAAGGTCATGGTCGGTATCATCTACATACTCAAACTCGCTCACCTGGTCGACGACAAAATGCATGCCCGCTCGACTGGCCCATACAGCCTGGTTACCCAGCAGCCGCTCGGTGGTAAGGCTCAGTTCGGTGGCCAGCGTTTCGGAGAAATGGAAGTCTGGGCACTCGAAGCCTATGGCGCCGCCCATGTGCTGCAGGAAATCCTGACAGTCAAGTCCGATGACGTCGAAGGCCGTGTGCAGGTATATGAAACCATCATCAAGGGTCGCACCATCATGAAGCCCGGCATTCCTGAGTCATTCAAGGTTGTCGTCTCTGAACTGCAGAGCCTGGGTCTCCAGGTCGACCTCAAGAAAGACGCCAAAGAAGTGCAGATCGACGAGGGTGGCGAGCGCGTAATGGTTGCCGACACCGAAGAAGACTGGATGGAAGAAGCTTCTGACGAAACCGAAGACGATCTCATTGGCGCCGACATCGGTGAAGATGCCGACGAAGATGAAGAAGAAGAAGCTGATGACGAAGAATAAGCCCGATTCCGGTATAAGCATAAGGAAGGAGACATTTTAACATGTTAGATATGGACAAATTTGATGCTCTTCAGATAAGCATCGCTTCTCCCGAGAAGATCAGAGCCTGGTCCTATGGAGAAGTCAAAAAACCCGAAACCATCAACTACCGAACGCACAAACCGGAACGCGACGGGCTCTTCTGCGAAAGAATTTTTGGTCCCCAGAAGGACTGGGAATGTTTCTGCGGAAAATACAAGAGCATTCGTTATCGCGGCATCATTTGTGAACGCTGTAATGTAGAAATCACCAAGGCCGCCGTTCGCCGTGAACGCATGGGCCATATTCAGCTGGTAACCCCGGTTGGCCACATCTGGTATTCCAAGGGCAGCCCCAATTATATAGCACTGTTGCTCGACATCTCAGCCAGAGATCTCGAAAAGGTACTTTATTTCCAGAGCTATATCGTTATCGATCCGGGTAACCTGCCGCTTTCCAAAAAGCAGCTGCTGCCAGAAGAAGGCACAGCCGGCGAAATGGGCTACCGCGAACTGCGCGAAAAATACGGTGACATGTTCACCGCCAAGATGGGCGCCGAGGCGATCAAAGAACTGCTGGCCGAAATCGACCTGCAGAAGCTCGAAAAAGAACTTTCTGAGCAGCTCAAGACCTCAACCGGCACCAAGAGAACTCACCTTCTCAAGCGCATGGAACTGGTAAAGATGTTTGCCCGCTCCATCAGCCGCCCGGAATGGATGATTCTTGATGTCATCCCGGTCATTCCGCCCGATCTGCGCCCGATGGTTCAGCTCGACGGTGGCCGCTTCGCGACTTCTGACCTCAACGATCTCTATCGCAGAGTCATCAACCGCAACAACCGCCTGAAAAGGCTGATCAAGCTGCAGGCCCCCGATATCATCATCAAGAACGAAAAGCGCATGCTGCAGGAAGCAGTAAACGCGCTGATCGACAACGGTCGCCGCGGCAAGCTGGTCACCGGTCCGAACAACCGCCCGCTCAAATCACTTACCGACATGCTCAAGGGTAAGCAGGGCCGTTTCCGCCAGAACCTGCTGGGTAAGCGCGTTGACTATTCAGGCCGCTCGGTCATCGTCGTCGGCCCGACTCTCAAGCTGCACCAGGCCGGTCTGCCCAAGAAAATGGCTCTAGAACTGTTCAAGCCGTTCGTCATGAACCGCCTGCAGCAGGTCAATCTTGCGGCCAATATCAAGAGCGCCAAGAAGATGATCGAACGCGAACGCAACGAAGTCTGGGACGTTCTCGAAGAAGTCATCAAGCACCACCCGATTCTGCTCAACCGCGCACCGACTCTGCACCGCCTCGGTATTCAGGCTTTTGAACCAGTTCTTATCGAAGGCAAGGCCATTCAGATTCATCCGCTCGTCTGCGCTGCCTACAACGCTGACTTCGACGGTGACCAGATGGCCGTGCATGTGCCGCTGATGCTTGACGCTCAGGTCGAAGCCAGAATGCTGATGCTCTCGAGCAACAACATTCTCAAGCCGGCTGACGGTCTGCCGATATCGGCTCCCAGCCAGGATATGACTATCGGTCTGTTCTATCTGACTATCGAAAAGCCCGAAGGTGAAGGTTATCCGACCGCAGAAATCAAGCTCAGCAAGGGCACAACCTGGGAAAAACTGCTGCTCGATGAAGGTCGCCCCTATAACTTCAGGCTGGCCGAAGATCTTACTGAAAAATTGCTCACCGGTACAGTTTTCGATTCAGCCGAAACCGTAGAACTGCTTAAAAAGGCCAAGGTCGACAAGATTACCGTTTATCGTTCACCGGTATTTCAGAGTGCTTCTGAAGCAGTTAATGCCTATGAAACAGGTAAGTTCAATCTGTTGTGGCCGGTTTACCTGAAAAAATCTGATATCGCCAAGGTCAAAGATTCCGACAAGCATGCGGCAGTTCGCGAACACTATTTGCGCACTACTATCGGCCGCGTCATTTTCAATGACAACCTTCCGGCTGATTTCCCGTATCAGAACATTCAGATCAAGAAGGGCAATGTTTCTTCGCTGATCAAGCGCATGTTCAATGAGTATTCACTGACTGTAGTCGGTGAAGTGCTCGACAAGCTCAAAAACCTCGGCTTCAAGTTCGCAACCGTCAGCGGTCTGACCATTTCAATCGTTGATATGATCGATCCGCCGAAGAAGAAAGAAATTCTTGAACAGGCCGACAAAAAGGTGTTCAAGATCCGCGAGCGCTGGTCGAAGGGCGAGATTACCCGCGATGAACGCAAACAGGGCGAAGTTGACGTCTGGACCAAAGCAACTGAAGACGTTACCGACGATCTGTTGCAGAAATTCGAATCAACCGCTCACCTCGGCGAATTCAATCCCGTTTATATGATGGCGTTCTCAGGAGCCCGCGGTAACATGCAGCAGATCCGTCAGCTGGCCGCGATGCGCGGTCTTATGTCGAATCCGCGCGGCGACATTCTTGCCTTCCCGATCAAATCGAACTTCCGCGAAGGCCTGAATCAGTCTGAATACTTCATTTCGACATACGGCGCGAGAAAAGGTCTCGTCGACACCGCTCTGCGCACCGCCGACTCAGGCTACCTGACCCGCCGTCTCGTCGATGTCGCTCAGGATGTCGTTATCACTATTCCTGACTGCGGCACCGAACTGGGTGTTGAAGTGTCGCCGATTCGCCAGAACCGAACTTCTAACAATATCATGATCGACGATATCGTCGTGCCGATACGCTACCGCATTGCCGGTCGTGTGCTGGCGAAGAGTATCACTCACCCGGTTAACGGTGAAGTGCTTGATATTGAGCACGAAGGCAAGAAGATCATGCTCGAAGCCGGGCTCTACTGCACCGATGATATCGCAGCCGAAATCGAAAACCGCTGTGAATTCCCGGTTCCGATCGAAGAAGTCAAGCTTGAAATGATCTGTGCTGAACAGATCATCGACCCCAAAACCAATCGTATCATCGTCAGACCCGATCGCCCGATCAATGAATACGTTCTCGATCGTATCCGCGATTCAAATTTCCCGGAACTGAAGATTCGCAGCCGCATCATTATGCGCTCACCGCTTACCTGCCGATCCAAGGTCGGTATCTGTCAGTGCTGCTATGGCGCCGACCTTGCTACCGGCAAAGTCGTCGATATCGGCGAAGCAGTTGGTATCATCGCAGCCCAGTCAATCGGTGAACCCGGAACCCAGCTGACCATGAGAACGTTCCATCTTGGTGGCGTCGCTCTGGCACAGCGCTCTTATATCAAGTCACGCAGCGCCGGCACGGCCCGCTTCGACTCGCTCAAACTCGCAAAGATTTCCGACCGCTCGAAATTCGAAATCGGTTCAGGCACAGAAACCTTTGACAAGAGCGAGTTCGGTTCCAGCATCAAGACGGTTGTCGTTGGTGGTCACCTGATCATCGAAGGCAAGAACAATCGCAAAGATCGCCTGCATATTCCGGTTGGCTCGGAAATGCGTGTTGAGCCTGGTGAAAAGCTTACCCCGGGCAAAGCCGTTGCTGAATACAACCCGAACAACATCGTCACCGGCTACACCGGCGAAGTAATCTTCGAAGGAATCGAACAGAAAGACGGTATGGTCGTTTCTGAAGCCGGTATCATCAGAATCCTGACCCAGGATTTCGACCCGGTCACTAAAGATTTCATCATCGAAGACTACAAGATTCCTCAGGGTTCTACCCTCAAAGTTGACGACAACGAAATCATTCACGCCGGCAACCTGCTCGCCGAAATCTCAGCCCAGCCACACGCTGCTATCTCGCGTATGGACGGTATTGCCAGATTCGAAAACATTCGTGTTAAAAACAAGCAGGTCATCAGCGACAACGGTATGGTCTTCATCTTCCCGGTTGGCGAAAAGCATGGTGAACGCAAGGAATACAGTCTGCCCAAAGGCGTCAAGGAAGCCAAAGAAGCTGCCATCAAAAATGCCGGCATGATTCTCAATGTTAAGAACGGTGACGAAGTGTTCCCGAACCAGAAACTGCTGTCGGTTATCTCTGAAGTTGACGGAACAGTCTCACTCACCGCAGGTGGCACCAAGATTTCGGTATCGAAAGAAGCCGAAGAAGAATACGAATTCAAGGGCGAAATGGCAGCGGCTATCGATGAACAGAACAAGATGCTCTCTCTGATCGCGCCGATCTCCGGCCTGGTAAGAGTAATCAACGAAAAGAGCGCCGCTAACAAGACTCTTGACCGCAAACGTGTCATCGTTAAGAATGAGATCGAATACCCGGTTCCGCGTGGCGTCATCCTGCGCCCCAAAGAAAACTGCAAGATTCCGAACGGCGGCGATGTTGCCGAAAACGGCGAACTGACAACCAAACTGTTCGTTCAGGCTGAAATCGACGGTGTTGTCGAAATCACCAAGATCAGCTCGGAAACCCGCATCCATCTGATCAGTGAAGACATTGAACTGATCAAATATGCCACTCTGGCTCGTGCCGCGGTAAACCGCGAAACTGACGAAGTTATCGCCGAAAGCGGCACCGAAATCGATGACGACCTGTTTGCCATTATCGATGAAAACCGCGCCGCCGTGCGTGAAGTCTACATCGTGAAAGGTGAGCAGAAGGCTGTTAACGTCATTGGCGAAGACGACATGAAGGTTCAGTATCCGGTTCCGCGTGGTGCTACCATCAATGTCGACAACGGTCAGGTTGTCAAGGCCGGCGACAAGCTGGTGAGCGACATCGAGCCGATGACCAGCGAAATTTCGGGTAAGGTCAACTATATCTACGGCTACAACAAGATCATCTGCGAAGAAATCATCGAGAAGGTTCTTGTATACAGCGGCGTGGAATTCAGTTACCCGGCATCTCTCAGCCTCAAGTTCCCGCCGACCGTAGTAAAAGATGGTGAACTCACCGTCACGCCGATTCCATTCGAAACCTATACTCAGGTAGAAGACAGCGACGGCGCCGGAATCAGAATCTGCCAGAAGGTGCTGCGAGAAAAGAAATACGCGATTACCAAGGAAATGGTTTCCAGTGGCGCGCTGGTCGTCAATGACGGTCAGGAAGTCAAGGAAGGCCAGGTTATTGCTGTTCTCAAGGCAGCCAACAAGGGTGTTGTTCTGCTCGACCACGATTCTTCAAAAGAAGGCAAAGTCAAGAGCACCATCAAGAGCATCATCGTACAGCCAGGTGAATCGCATCAGATTCTCGATGGCGCTGAGCTCAGAGTGGAAGACGGAGCCAAGGTCAAGAAAGGTGAGATCCTCGCCAAGTGGGGTGCGTCAGCCAGAAAGACCACCGACATCATTCAGGGTCTGCCGCGCGTTGCCGAACTGTTCGAAGTGCGCCGCCCCAAGAAAGAAGCCGTTATCGCCGAAGAATCTGGCGTCGTGCATGTTGCCGGCAACACCGTCAGCATTCAGGACTACAAGACCGGCATTGAAAAGCCTGTTCGACTGGCCTTCGGGGCCTCTGGTCTCGTGGTCCATGACGGCGAATACGTCGAAGCCGGTGATGTTCTCACTGACGGCAAAGTATTCTCCAAGAAGCTGGTCAAGGTTGTCGGTCTGCCGATCGTTCGCCGCTACCTGATGGACGAAATCCAGCGCGTTTACCGCGATCAGGGCGTCAGCATCAACGACAAGCATATCGAAATCATTGTTCGCCAGATGTTGCGCAAGGTTGTTATCACCGAATCTGGTGACTCTGAATTCCTGCAGAACGAATCAGTCCATGTCAGACGCTTCGAAGAACGCGTTAACAAACTGATCGAAAAGGGCAAACGCCCGCCGGCAGGTGTTCCGATGATCCAGGGTATCACCAAGGCTTCGTTGACCACCGACAGCTTCATTTCAGCCGCTTCGTTCCAGGAAACCACCCGTGTTCTGACCAAGGCTGCAATCAAGTCGAAGGTAGATTATCTCAAGGGTCTGAAGGAAAATCTGATTATTGGTAAGCTGATTCCAGCCGGAACTGGCCTGTCGATAAGCAAGAACATCAACTTCAGGAACCTGCCGATCGAAGTAGAGCCTGTCAGCAGCGATGAAACCGCCGAACTTTTCCAGAATCCGGCCGACAATGGCGAATCTGAAAAACTCGACGAACTCGAAAAAGAACTTTTCCTGGAATCTCCAGAAAAAAAATAATCCTGACTTAACAAGGTTACAAAGTCGCCCCGGCAACGGGGCGACTTTTGTGTACACAATATTTTCATCGTCAGCGTCGGAATAATGCAACGATTGACACAGATATTTTGTGATATTTGCTCATGCATCGAAAAGTGGATCCTGCGAATTCGCACGCTTTCGCTAAAGCTTCGGCGCGACTGCGCGCAGACTGACCGAAAAAGAGTTGTTTTCATCCTGCGCTCAGTCGCAGGATTCAGGCCTGTCTTCTTATCTGGAATTGCTTTGTACGCAAAAAGGCTGTTGACAAGGTTGTAAACATGTGATAAGATCAAATTCCACCTCTCTGCATCAGGTGGGGATTTTGCAGTTTGTAAAATCAAATTCGTAAAGGAAGGTGTTGTCGTGCCTACTATTAATCAATTAATCAGAAAGGCCAGACAGGCGGTTAAGTACAAATCCAACTCGCCGGCGCTCGATAGCTGCCCGCAGCGACGTGGTGTATGTACTGTAGTTAAAACCACTACACCGAAGAAACCGAACTCGGCTCTTCGCAAAATCGCCCGTATCAGGCTGACTAACAAGATTGAGGTAACCGCCTACATTCCCGGCATCGGTCATAACCTGCAGGAGCATTCAGTTGTAATGATCCGCGGCGGCCGCGTCAAGGATCTGCCCGGCGTTCGTTACCACATCATCCGCGGAGCACTGGATTGCGCTGGCGTAGCCAACCGCATGCAGTCTCGCTCTAAGTATGGTGCCAAACGGCCCAAGAAATAAGGAGATTTAATTCATGCCACGACGTGGTCACGTATCGAAAAGAGAATTGACTCCTGATTCAGTTTACAACTCAAAGCTGGTCACCCGTTTCATCAATAACCTGATGATGTGTGGCAAAAAGAGCATCGGCAGCCGCATATTCTATGATGCGATTGAAATGCTCAGCAAGAAAAGAAAAGACGACAATGCGCTCGAACTTTTCAAAAAGGTTGTAGACAGCGCCAAGCCGATCGTTGAAGTTCGCAGCAAACGTGTTGGTGGTGCTAACTATCAGGTTCCGATCGAAGTTAAAGCCGATCGCGCAGTAGCTCTGGCTTTCCGCTGGATCCTCAAGCATTCACGTGCCAGAAAAGAAAAATCAATGGCTGACCGTCTGTCAGGAGAATTCGACGATATTCTCAACAACACCGGCGCAACCATGAAGAAGCGCGACGAAGTACACAGAATGGCCGATGCCAACAAGGCATTTGCACACTTCCGGGTTTGATGAATTTTTGTGTATAATCGTTTGCACTGAAGGAATCCATTAAATGACGACCCTCGAAACAATCAGTAAGATCAGAAACATCGGAATCGTGGCCCATATCGATGCAGGTAAGACCACGACCACCGAGCGCATTCTGTATTACACTGGCAAAGCCTACAAAATGGGTGAAGTTCACGAGGGAACCGCAGTCATGGACTGGATGGTCCAGGAGCAGGAGCGTGGAATCACAATTACCAGTGCGGCGACCAAATGCCATTGGCGTGATTGTGACATCAACATTATAGACACGCCCGGGCACGTGGATTTTACTGCCGAAGTCGAACGCTCATTGCGAGTTTTAGACGGTGCAGTAGTGGTTTTCTGTGCGGTTGCAGGTGTTCAGCCACAGTCCGAAACTGTCTGGCGCCAGGCCAATCGCTACAAGGTTCCCAGAGTTGCTTTCGTCAACAAAATGGACAGAACCGGTGCAAGTTTTGACCGCGTCGTGCAGCAAATTGCTGATCGACTTGGTTCAAAGCCCCTGCCGATCGTTCTTCCGGTTGGTGCCGAAGATAGTTTTGTTGGTCACATCGACCTGCTCACCATGCAGGAACACGTCTGGGACGAAGAATCCCAGAAGAAACTCGGTGCCGAATTCAAAACTGTCGATGTTCCGGTCGAGTATCTCGAAAAGGCTAAGGCCGCCCGTGATGCCATGATCGAAATGCTTTCGGCTTATAATGACGAAATTCTCGAGCTTTACCTTGAAGAAAAAGAGATTTCTCTCGAACTTCTACAGAAAACTCTCCGTCAGGCTACTATCGACAATAAGGTGGTGCCGGTGCTCTGTGGTTCAAGTCTTCGCAACAAGGGTGTCCAGGACCTCCTTGACGCTGTTACCTGGTATCTTCCTTCGCCGCTCGATATTCCGCCGACCATTGCCTATAAGCCCGAGACCCACGAAGAAGTGGCGATCAAGGCTGACCCGGCAGGTGAATTCGCGGCTCTTGTCTTCAAGATTGCAACCGATTCTCACGTCGGTAAGCTCGCTTACCTGAGAATTTATTCCGGAAGCATTGAATCAGGCAAAGTGGTTTATAACATGACCCGTGAGGGCCGCAAGGAAAGAATCGGCAGACTGCTGCAGATGCATGCCAATCAGCGCCAGGATATTCCAGTCGTTGCTGCAGGTGATATCGTAGCTGCTGTCGGTCTGAAAAACATTGGCACCGGTGATACTCTTACCAGTGTAACTGGCCAGCCGACCCTCGAAAAAATCACTTTCCCCGAAACAGTCATTTCTGTTGCCATCGAACCGAAAACTCAAGGCGACCTCGCGAAACTGACTGAAGTGCTTGACGCACTGATGAACGAAGACCCGACCTTCAAGGCCAAGATCGATTCTGAAACTGGCGAAACCCTGATTTCAGGCATGGGCGAGTTGCATCTCGAAGTAATCGTCGATCGCATAATCCGCGAATTCAACGTAAAAGCTTCGGTTGGCAAACCGCAGGTAGCCTACAAAGAAGGCATCACTGCTGCTGGCAGGGGCGAAAGCACCTACGAAAAGCAGATCGGTGGCAAGAACCAGTTCGCTCAGGTATCACTTACCGTCGAGTCGCTCGAAAGAGGGCAGGGTTTCAAGTTCGTTAACAAACTGCCGGAAGGCAGTCTGCCGAAGCCATTTCTGGCAGCTATCGAAAAAGGTTGCCAGGACTCAATGAATGATGGTATCCTAGCAGGCTTCCCGGTGGTAGATGTGCTGGTTCGACTTGATGGAGCAACGTTTCGCGAAGGCGAAAGCAATGATATCGCTTTTAAAATCGCGACTTACGAAGCTATGAAAGCAGCCATGCGCAACGCCAGACCAGTTCTTCTCGAGCCTTTCATGAAGGTCGAGATCGAGACTCCCGAAAGTTATGTCGGCGATATCATTGGTAACATGAATTCACGGCGCGGTAAGGTAATCAACATGGAAATGCGCGAAGATGTCAGAGTAATCGACTGTCATGCTCCGCTTTCCGACATGTTCGGTTATTCAACCCAGCTGCGATCGCTCTCGCAGGGGCGCGCCACCTTCACCATGGAGCTGTTGCACTATGATGAAGTTCCTAAATCGGTAACTGAACGTATACTTGGCGTGTCTGGTTACAGCCAGCCGCCGCAGCAAATGACAGCGGGCGATAACTGATCGTCGCGGTCAATTTCTTACCAAGATCCAGAAAAGGAGTTTGTAATGGCTAAGCAGAAGATGCGGTTGTCTCTGAAGGCTTTTGATCATCGTCTTCTCGACCAGTCAGTGGCCAGAATCTGTGACACCGTAAAACGTACTGGAACCAAAATTTCCGGCCCGATCCCGATGCCGACCGAGCTGAGAAAATATACGGTTCTGCGCTCTCCCTTCGTTAACAAGGATGCACGCGAACAGTTCGAAATGAGAATTCACAAACGCAACATCGATTTGTACAACCCGTCAAGTCAGACCGTTGATTCTCTGATGAACATGGACCTTCCCTCCGGCGTCAACATCGAAATCAAGATGTTGTAATCGGAAGGAAATCAGGAGGAAATTATAATGGGCGTTAAGGCAATATTGGGTACCAAAGTTGGTATGACCCAGATTTTTACAGACGATGGCAACGTGGTTCCTGTAACCGTTATCAGCGCAGGTCCCTGCACGATCATCCGCAAGGGTGACAGCAGCGTACAGGTCGGATATCGCGAAATCAGACCCGAAGCAGTCAAGAGACTGCTCAACAAGCCTCTGCGCATGAGCTTTGAAAAAGCCGGTGTTAAACCGTTCCGTTTTGTAAGAAGCTTGCCCGCTGACGAACTTGAAGGCATTGAGCCGAATACCGAAATCAATGTTTCAATGTTTAAAGAAGGTGACCAGGTAAGTGTCACTGGAACCAGCAAGGGTAAAGGTTTTTCCGGCGCTATGGAACGTCATAACTTCAATGGCCAGCAGACAACGCATGGCCAGTCTGACAGAGCACGCGCGACCGGTTCCATGGGTTCTGGTACTAACGCAGCTCGCACCTGGAAGGGTAAGAAGCTGCCTGGTCAAATGGGAAATGTGCGCAAGACCGTCAAAGGTCTGAAGATCGTTAAGGTTGACGAGCAGAAGAATCTTCTGCTGGTGAAGGGTTCCATCCCTGGAGCCGCGAACGGTCTGGTTATTATCAGGCGTCAGGCTTAAGGAACGGAGGAAATCATGGAAACCAAAATTTATAAAATGAATGGAACCGCCAGCGGTTCAGTTAATCTTGATGAAAGAGTTTTTGCAGTAAAGGCACATCCTCAGACCATCAACGACGTAGTCAAATCTCAGCTTAACAACGAACGTCAGGGAACCGTTTCGACCAAGACCAGAAGCGAAGTCAGCGGCACCACCAAGAAGATGTTCAAACAGAAAGGCACTGCCCGCGCGAGAAAGGGCGACATCAAGTCTCCTCTGCATCCGGGTGGCGGTATCGCCTTCGGGCCTCATCAGAGAATTTATGATCAGCGCCCGCCCAAAAAGGTTGTTGACCGCGCCATCGTTGGCGTTCTCACCGAACTCGCCAATGCCGGCACCGTTCGCGTCGTCGAAAATCTCGAATTCGCCAGCGGCAAGACCAAAGATGTAAGAATTTTCCTCGAATCACACAAGCTCAACAAGGTGCTTTTCGTGGTTCCCGAAATTTCTGAAAACACCAGACGTGCCACATTGAATCTGCACAATGTTAAAGTTGTCACTCCGATGAATGTAAACGTCGTCGATCTGCTCAAGTTTGGCAACGTAGCCATCAACGACAAGGCAGTCAAAATGCTCGAGGAGGTACTCGTAAAATGAACACACCTCAGGATATCATCATACAGCCTATAGTCTCTGAAAAGAGCTATGATCGCATGAGCGAAGGCATCTACCAGTTCAAGGTTGCCAAGGGCGCCAACAAAACCCAGATCAAGGACGCTGTTGAAGCTCTTTTCAAGGTTACCGTGAACAAGGTAAATACCGTTACCGTCGTCAGAAAGCCCAAGCGCCGCGGCGTTTTCCATGGTTTTACTTCCTCCTGGAAAAAAGCCATCGTTACCCTCAAAGAAGGCGATTCAATCGCATTCTTTGAAGGAATTGCCTGAGTGCAGGAATAGGAGAAAGTCATGAGTATCAAAAGTTATCAGCCAACAACGCCTTCCCGCCGTTTTATGACCGGCCTTGGTTTTGAAGACGTTACCACCGATGCACCCCACAAGCCGCTGTGCGAGTGGATCAAAACCGGTGCTGGCCGCAACCATCACGGCCATGTTACCCATCGGCATCGCGGCGGTGGCGCCCGCAAACTGTATCGCATTATCGACTTCAAGCGCGATAAAGACGGCGTTCCCGGCACTGTTGCCACGATCGAATACGATCCCAACCGCACCTGCCGCATCGCCCTCATTCACTACCGCGATGGCGAAAAGCGCTATATTCTTGCTCACGAAGGCATCAAGGTCGGCGACGTTATCGAAAGCGGCCCGCACGCTGACATTCTTCCCGGCAACTGCCTGCCTCTCAAGAACATTCCGCTGGGTTCAACCATTCACAATATCGAAATGAAGCCAGGCAAAGGTGCCCAGATCGCCAGATCAGCCGGTGCCAGCGCTCAGCTCGTCGGTAAAGAAGGCAA
>Ga0116144_10001471_pt1 | contig 27950 bp, 20 predicted proteins | sample AD_UKC035_MetaG_FD_89746 | JGI IMG/M metagenome (GOLD analysis project Ga0116144, IMG submission 89746) | Active sludge microbial communities of municipal wastewater-treating anaerobic digesters from USA - AD_UKC035_MetaG | ecosystem: Engineered > Bioreactor > Anaerobic > Digestate | place: USA...
ACATGAACAGTTCGTGCGTCGCCGCCTTTTCGACGATCTTCCCCACGTACATCACCGCCACTCGGTCGCTGATGTGCGCCACGACGCTCAGGTCGTGGGCCACGAACAGATACGTCAGCCCCATTTCTTCCTGGAGTTCCTGGAGCAGGTTGAGGATTTGCGCCTGCACCGATACGTCGAGCGCGGAGACCGGCTCGTCGCACACCAGGAACTTGGGGTTGGGCGCCAGCGCGCGCGCCAGGCCGATGCGCTGCCGCTGCCCGCCGCTGAAGGCGTGGGGATAACGCCGCATGTATTCCGGGCGCAAGCCCACCCGGCGCAGCATTTCCGCCACGCGATCCTCCAACTCCTTCCCCTGGGCGATGTTGAGCGCGCGCAGCGGCGCGCCGACGATTTCCAGCAGCGTCATGCGGGGGTTGAGCGAGGCGTAGGGGTCCTGGAAGATCATCCGCATGTTGCGGCGCACATGGATCAGTTGCTCATTGTCCAGCGTCGTGAGATTGACCCGCCCCATGGCGGGGTCCTGAAACCAGATTTCGCCGCTGCTGGGCGTGATGGCGCGCAGGATGCTGCGCCCGGTGGTGGTTTTCCCACAGCCACTCTCGCCCACCAACCCCACCGTTTCGCCTTCTTTGACGTAGAAGTTGACGCCATCTACCGCCTTCACATGGCCGACGACCCGTTTGAAGAAGCCGCGTTGGATGGGGAAATATTTTTTCAACGCGTTGACTTCCAACAAAGGCGGCGAAGCCGCGTGCTCCGGTTTCACTTGGGATTCATTCTGAGGATTCATTTGCTCGGTCATGGCGTCGCATCCTTATTCGTTTGCGCCTGGGCGGCGTGGGAAGCATACAGGTGACAGCGGACAATGTGGTTCGGGTCCACTTCGATCACTTCAGGCGTGATCTGGTTGCAGACCCCCTCTATGTACTGCGGACACCGGGGATGGAAAGAACAGCCTTTCAACACGCTGTACGGGTCGGGCACCATCCCCTTGATCGTTTCCAGCCGCTTCTTCTGGCCGGCGGCGCGCGCCATCACGTCATCAAGCTGCGGGATGGAGCGGAGCAACGCCTGGGTATAGGGATGCAGTGGTTTTCTGAAGATTGAGGTCACGTCGGTCTGCTCGACGACTTTGCCCATGTACATTACGGCAACTTCGTCGGCCATCTCGGCGATCACGCCCAGGTTGTGGGTGATGTACATAATCGCCATGTCGAATTCCCGTTGTAGCTCCCGCATCAGATCGAGGATTTGCGCCTCGGTGGTCACGTCCAGAGCCGTCGTCGGCTCATCCGCAATGAGCAGGTTGGGGTTGCAACTGAGCGCCATGGCGATCACCGCGCGCTGGCGCATCCCGCCGCTCAACTGGAAGGGATAGGTGTCCACGATCCGGTCGGCATTGGGCAGTTTGACGCGAGAGAGGATTTCGATGGCTCGCTTGCGCGCCTCCTCTTTGCTCACCTGTTGGTGCAGCATGATGGCTTCCATGATTTGCGCCCCCACCGTGCGGACGGGCAGCATGGCGGCCATTGGCTCCTGGAAGACCATCGAGATTTGATTGCCTCGGATGCTGCGCATCTCGCGGCTGTCGGGCTTGAGCCGGGTGATATTGATCGCATCCGCTGTGGTAGACGAGGCCGTTTTGTGAATAGTGCGGTAATAGGTAATCTCCCCTCCCTCGATCCGGCCCGGAGAAGGGACCAACTGCATCAGTGAGAGCGCCGTGATGCTCTTGCCGCAGCCACTTTCCCCTACTACGCCCAACGTGCGGCCTGACTTGATCACCAAGTCAACGCCATCCACCGCCCGAACCACGCCCTCGGCCAGGTAGAAGTATGTGCGAAGATTTTTGATTTCAGCCAGCACAGTATCGGTTGACATGGCGCCTCCTAAGTGACGTAGGGGTCTGCGGCGTCGCGCAAGCCGTCGCCCAAAAAGTTGAACATCAACACCGCGAGCACCACCACCGGCACCGGCCAGAGAATCCACGGGTAGTGGGCCACGTTCATAATATCCTGGGCGTCCTGCAACATCACGCCCCAACTGATGGTCGGCGGATTCAGGCCGATGCCCAGGAAACTCAGTGAAGTCTCGCCGAGGATCATACCGGGCAGCGAGCCGGTCAGCGAGACGATGATGTAGCTGGCAAAGCCGGGGATCATGTAGCGGACGATGATGGCCCACTCGCTCTCCCCGTCCAGCCGGGCGGCCAACACGAAGTCCTCCTCGCGCATACTGAGGAGCCGTCCGCGCACGCTCCGCGCCAGGCCCGTCCACCCCAGGATGGAGAGGATGAGCGTGGTGGCGAAGTAGATGCGCAACTGCGGCCACTCGCGCGGCAGCGCGGCGGCTAGCGCCATCCACAACGGAATCGTGGGCAGCGTCGTGATCACCTCGATGACCCGCTGGATGGCCTCATCCACGATGCCACCGAAGAAGCCGGAGATGCCGCCCAGGGTCAATCCCAGGACAAAACTGACGGCGATTCCGACCAGGCCGACGCTCAGTGAGATGCGCCCACCATAGAAAATGCGCGACATCTCATCGCGCCCGATGGAGTCTGTCCCCATGACGAAGAGCGGCATGTCATCCGTGCCGGTGCCAAAGAGATGGAGGTCGGCATCGAATAGTCCCCAGAACTTGTAGGGGTCGCCGCGCACAAACAGCTTGATCGGGTAGATGGCGTTGGGGTCTTCCTCGTAGAACGGGCGGAACGTGACCGGGTCGCGCTTCATCACCATCCCATAGACGAAGGGCAGGCGAAACTTGCCCTCCTGATCGCGGATGTGGATCGCCGTGGGCGGGAAGGAAAGGTATTGCTTAAAACGTCGTAAAGGATCGTGCGGGCTGACAAACTCGGCAAAGATGACAATGAAATACATGATACCCAGAACCACCATCGCCATCTGCGCCAGCTTGTGCCGCCGGAATTTCCACCACACGAGCTGCCACTGCCCCGCCCGGTAGAATTCCTCCTCCTCCCCGGCCTTGATCTGTGGGCGCTCTTTGCGCCCAAACCACTTTTTCAGCAAGTTGGATGCGCTCATGCCCCCTCCACTCCGCCGAACCGGATGCGGGGATCCGAGACGGCCAGCAGGACGTCGGATAAGATCGCGCTGATCGCGGTCAAGAATCCGGTGATCAAGATGTAGGCGCCGGCCATGTACATATCCTGATTCCGCAGCGAGGAATACAGCGCCGGCCCGGCCGTCTGTAGATTGAGCACGATTTCGACCATCAGCCCGCCGGAAAAGAGCCACGGCAACAGCCACATCACACCGCTCAAAATCGGATTGATCGCCAGCCGCGAGGGATAGCGCACGATGACCTGAAATTCAGACAGCCCCTTCGCGCGCGCCACCGTTACGTACTGCTTGCGCAGCTCGTCCAGCATCATCGCCCGCATCGTGCGGATCGTGCCGGCCACACCGCCGGTGCCGAGGAGGATAATGGGCAGCCAGAGATGGCTCAACAGGTCCAGGAACTTACCCCAACTCCACGGCAACACCAGGTATTCCTGCGAGAACAACCCGCCGGCCCGAATGTCAAATTTGGTGAGGGCCACATACATAATGATCATCGCCAGGAAGAAAGCGGGGACGGCCAGACCGATGAAGGTGATGAAAGTCACGATATAGTCGGTAATCGAGTACTGCTTGACCGCCACATAGACGCCGATGGGAATCGCCACCGTCCAGGTAAAGATGTGGGCGAACAGGGCGATGGCAAAGGTGTATCCCATGCGCTCCATAATAACCTCGGTCACCGGCTTTTCAAACGTGAAAGAATAACCAAAGTCAAATTTGGTGATGATATTGGTGATCCAGAGAAAATACCGCTGGTACATCGGCTTATCCATCCCATACTGCCGTATCAGGGCTTGAGCCTGGACTTCATCCACCTCTACCCCGCTGTTCCGAAGACGTTGGATTTGCAACGTCACAATGTCCCCTGGGGGAAGTTGAATGATGATAAAGGCCAGCACTGAAATCAACAGCAATTGGGGGACTGCCCGGACAATACGCTGAAAGATATATCCAAGCATACGGGTTCACCTCCTACAAAATCGGGAACGCGGGCGTCTCGCCCGCCGGCGGGCGAGACGCCCGCGTTCCATTCTGACATTTAGGCCAAAACCGGGCTGCTGGTTCCGGCCAGCAGCCCGGTTGGCGTGACGATGAGGGCGCTACGCCCGCTCGCCGCCTTCGTAGTAGAAGGCGCACGGATGATAGGAGTTGACGCCGTAGGTATCCCAACCAAAGGGCACTTTAGGCCGCGGCATGTTGCGCAAATTCTTGTTGTAGAGGATGGGGCACGGACTTTCGAGCACCATACCGATGGCTAAGGGCGTATCGGCCAGATAATCAAAAATCTTCTGCCCAATCGCCACACGCTCGTCGTCATCAACGACCAGTTTCATTTCATCCACCCAGGCAAACAGTTGCTGGATTTCTTCCGGCGGCGTGATGAGACCTTCCGCTTCCTTGTCCTCGGCGGTGTACCAGTCTTGCCAGGCCCGTGAAACGCCGCCCTGTTGACCGTCGGCCACGGGCACGTACCACTGCATCTGGATCGGCAGGAGCATGTCGGTGCAGCGGTCGGCGTGCCAGATACCGCACTCGACCTCGTTGGCCGTCATGCGCTCGCTATACAACTGCTCATCAATTTGCTTGACCGTCGCATCAATCCCGATCTCGCGCCAGTACGTGATGATCATCTCGCAGAACTCGGCGACCGAGGCGCCTACCCGGATACCCGCCTGCTCGATCATATAGCTCAAAGGCTTGCCATCGGGCCGCAGGCGGATGCCGTCGCTGCCCTTCGTCAGCCCCATTTCGTCTAGCAATTGATTCGCCAGATCGGGATCGTACTGCGCCCACGCCGTGCCGTACTTCTCCTTGTAGTACTTGGAGTTGGGCATCGGCGCCATCTGCCCCATGCGGGCCAGGCCGAAGAAGAGGCTCTGGTTGATTTCCTCCCGGTCAATGGCGACCGAGAGCGCGCGGGTCCAGTTGGGGTGGTTGACGATCTCTTCCAACACCGGATCGTTGGGGAGCGTGCGGCGGGGGTAGAGCGTGTAGCGGTCGGTCATACAGGAGAGGTAATCGCCCACCACGTACTTGCCCTTGTCCTCGTTTTCCTTGTACAGGGGGTACTTGGCGACGGTCACGTCGTGCATCCCCAGCCAGTCCAATTCGGCGCCGATCAGCTTCAGTTCCATCGTCTGCGTGTCGGCCATGTAATCCAGGCGCAGCGTGTCAATGTAGGGGAGCTGATTGCCGGCCAGGTCCACTTTCCAGTAGTAGGGGTTGCGCTCGAAGATGATGAGGCCATCTCCTAGATATTGCTTCGGAATCCAGGCCCCCAGTGTGGGGAAGCCCTCGGCCCAATCCGGGAACTGCCAGGTGTTCAAACCCCACTGGCTGCAGAAACGATTGATCACCTGCTGCCACGTCTCCATCGCCCACTCTTCCATCAATTTCTTGATGGCGGCCTCGCCGGCGTAATCCTGGTGGTAATTCTTCAGGAAATGCGCGGGCATGAATGGGCCTTCCTGCGGATAGCCGCCCATATTACGGGTGAGCATGTGGGGGAAGAGACCGAAGGTGTAGTCAAACGTGCAGCGGAACGTATAGTCATCGAGGATTTCGAGGACGCACCGCTTGCTCTGGATGCCGTTGAAGGGGTTGGAGACCCACCCCAGGCCCTCGACCGTGGCCCAGTCGTTCCACCAGAAGTCAACGTCGGCGGTGGTCAGCGGTTCCCCGTCCGACCAGCGCATCCCCTTGCGCATGTGGATCGTATACACCTTGCCATCATCGGAGCCTTCCCAGCTCTCGATCATGTTGGGGACGAGCGTGCGGAAGTCCGCGTCCGAATATTGCATCATCCGGTCGGACATCCAGTCGTAGGTATCGGTGGACCAGACAGTGTCGAAGTGGATCTGGCGCACTTCGCCGCCGTAGACGCCGATGGCGTCGCGCCCGCCGACCACGAAGGGATTCATCGGCAGACGTTCCTCCACGGGGGGCAGCGTCCCGGCAGCCACGAGCGCTTCCAGCATAGGCGGCTCGCCACGACCCTCCGGCACTTCAACTTCGACGACCTTCTCGACCTCCACGGTCTTCTCAACCACTTTTTCAACCTCCACGGTCTTCTCGACCACCTTCTCGACCTCAACGGTCTCCTTGATGATCTGCGGGGTCGGCGTGGCGCAGGCCGTCGCCACCGCGCCGACTGCCGCAGCCGTGGTCAGATGCAAGAACTCACGGCGTGACAATTTTCGCAACTTCATAGCTTTCCTCCTTCTTAAAAATGTGGTGAATAAAATTCTCGCACAGGGTGTTGGGCGCCCCGTGTTTCAACCTGTAGCAATCCACTCATGCCGATCTCAGTTTATACTGTAGCACGCCCCGGCCTAAAAGTCTTCTACTTTTCGGACAGATTTTGATACTTTTAGGACAAACCAGAGGGGATGAGTGTTTTTTGCAGCGGCTTCCCCGCTGCAAAAAACACCGCTATCTAAAGATCGAACTGTAGCCGCATTAGATAGCGCTCGGACTTAATTTCCATCTGTTCAGCGCGCAACTCGGTGCTGCAATAGGGATTTTCGTAATGCTTGAAGCCCGCCAGCGGCTGTTCCGCGCCGTTGCGCAGCAGCGGCCCTGTCCACCCAAAAGTCAACGTCTCGTGACGCAGGGTAGTACAGTTGATCGAAAGATCGTCAAACGTCACCGGCAGCGCGAGGATTTTCTCCTGGAAAGCTTCAAACTCCCCATCCACAGCGACGCGCCCCATGGCGCACAACCAGACGTTGCGCAGCCCCGGCGAGCGCAGCTCGCGGTAGGCCCCCGGCTCCTGCGTCTTCAACGTGAACCCCTGCGCGGCAGTGAGCGCCAGATACCCCTCGCCCTGCTGCGCGAAGGCCCACGGATGGCCGCCCGCGTCCTCCCGTATGGCATAAGCATCGAAAGCCTGCGTCGGGAAGTAGGCGTGTGTGTAGCCCATCCAGTCGTCGTCCGGCAGGCGATACACGGCGATGAGCACATCCTTCCACTGCGCCACGCGCGGCAGCACGCCGTTCCCGCGCCAAAAGCCGGGAACGTGGGCCTCCGTCGTCCCCACACACGCGGGATGGTTCGTGAAGACGCGAGCGCCCGGCCCCAGCGTGGCCTGCCAGACGTGCTCGCGCGTCCCCGGCGCGCCGGGGCGGTAGTCCTGCGCCGAACCCATCAGGTAATCCGGCGTCCGGTACGTGACTTTGTTGACGCTTTTTCCGTCAGATAAAAGATGCTGCTCGCAGTCCCACAGCTCATCCGGCGGCGTCGTGGCGATTTCCTCCATCAATGGCGGCAGCTCGTAGTCCTCCATACACGCCAGACTCGTGGCGGCGGCGATGTGCGGATTGAGGATTCCCACCCCCCACAGCAGCCGCGTGACGCCGGCCGTGGGCGACAACTCGCCGCCCAGCAGGCTTGCCGCGTCCGCGCGGCCCTGCGTCCCGCCCAGCACGCCGCGATGGCTGTTGAGCGCGAGCGTGAACAGCAGTTTGTCCATCACCACCGTTGCCATCTCCCAGACAGGCTCGCTCTCGACCAGGTCCATCAAGTGCGCCAGCGCTGTCAATTCGACCTCGAAGGCCGGGGCCGAGTCCCACTCGCCGAATCCGCCCATGGCCCGCGCGTGCAGCCAATCCAGCGTCCGCTGCTCACCTCGGTCGGCGTGCCATTGCCCCGTCTGTCCGCTGTGCGTGAACGGGTGTTCGGGATACAGCCGCCCGGCCAGAAGCTCGCACGTGCGGAAAAGAAGCTGTTCGCTCTCCGGCGCGCCGTCCGGCGCACCGTAGGCAAAAGCGAGGATGCCGGCTTCAAGCGGAGCTTTGAGCGCCTCCGGGAAAGTCGGCGCGTCGCCCCAGCGGAGGCGCATCCCCAGCAGTCCGAGCAAGTCCAGGGCGCTGCCGACCTCGCGGCGGGTCACGCGCTCCACGGCCTGAAGGAGCGTCTTGACCTCGAGGTCTTTCCACAGCCCCAGGCGCATCTTCGTTATCTCGCCGAAGAGCGCGCCCTCGCAGCGGGCGGCGTGTTGCAGTGCGGCGGCGCGCCGTTGCGCGCGCGTCTCCTCCGGCGTCTCCGCGTAGCGCGCCAGCCCCAACCCCCACACCGGGAGCGTGCGGCGCACCCGGATGTTCTTGTCGAAGTAAGGCTCAATCCGGGGCATCATGACGATGTGCAGCGGCCCTTGCGGCGCCTGGTGCGCGGAGACGAGCGGCGACTTGTCGCCGGAGGCCGCCACCGCGAGCGATTCCGCGTAAATGCGGCCCGCCGGGGTTTGCAAGCGGATTAAAATATCTTCAGGGCCACCCTCGCGCTCCGGCCAGTGGACGGTGACGAACTCGTCCCAGACAAACACATCGCGGTCGAGGGTGGCGCCGGCGAAGAGACCCTCAAGCTTATTGCGGTAGTCCACGTCTTCGATGAGGGTGGGAATCTGCACGCGCGCGTCGTCGGGCGCGTCGGCCACCCGCAGGGCAATAGCGTGAGGACACGCCCCCACGCCGACTTGTTCAAAGCGCACCAGGATAGCGTTGGCGCCTTCCGTCAGGTTGGCCGTGAAGGTCACATGGTGGAAACCAAACGCGGCGTGACGATAGCAATGGGTATCGTTGATCCACACGTCCGCCGGGCCGTAAGTCGTCAAAATCAGTGTCGCCGGCCCCGCTTGAGCGACCACAATCTGCGTATAAGCCCAGGCGCGCGCGTACTGCGGGGCGGCATAGAAGGCCGTGCAATCCACGAAATGATCGTCGCCGCACGCCGTAAACGCCCAGCGGCTTTGGTAATCGTCAAGGACGAAATCCGCCTCCGAGAGCGGCCCCGGCTCCATCGGCTGGCGGGTGACGCCAGAGGTTTCGGTGTAGTGCTGTTGGGAAATTTTTAGTTTAGTATCTGACTCCAGGGGAGTGTCAAGGGCGATGGTTTGGGGGCCGACCACCAACCACGGGTGGATGTACCCGTCGTGCAACGCATAAGGGATATAAGAAACTGGCATCTAAAGAGGCGCTCCTTGTATAGGATAGTCGAAAGTCCAAAGTCGTATAGTCGTGTAGTTCTGTAGTGACTGTGGCAAGTCCTGTTGATGAAACGTCAGGTGTGTATGGTGAGGTCATCCCGTTTCACGCATCACGTTTCACACACCGGCATTTCTTGGGAAAGGCTCAAATCCACGCCAACATCGGCCAACGCCGTACAGAAATCATCATAGAGGATGGGCTTGCGGAGGTAGAGGGCGGCGGCGCCTTCGTCCAGGTCGTATTCCGTCTCATCCGTCCACGAGCAGAGGATGATGGGAATGGCCGCCGTCAGGGGGGCGGCCTTGAACGCCGCCAGAATTGCCAGCCCGCGCTCGCCGGGGAAGTCCAGCTCGACGATCACCACCGTCGGGGTCTCACGCAGCGCCAGCGCCACGATGTCTTCGGCAAAATGCGCCAAAACGACAGGGCGTGCTATTTTCTGTGCGTAACGCTGCATTAAATATCTAAAACTTGTATCGTCGCCCACGACCATCAGGGGTGATAGCAATGAGGCCATACCCACCTCTCGCGCACTCAGTACCTCAATTCCCCTTTACTTTAGCCGTTTATGGCGAAAAAGTCTTTCACTTTTCGGACGACTTCTGGTACTTTTCGGACAAATCCTGACTCTCCTGAAAAAAGGAGGACGTTTCACGCAAAGGCGCAAAGGCGCAAAGATTTTTAAGATTGGACTAAGAATCTATCCGAAAATTCGTTTTGGCCCACGATTTGCGCCTAAAGGCGCGGTTTGAAGGGTATTTTTTTCGTGGGCGGGCGTAGCCCGCCCACGAAAAAATACCTTCCTGAAAGCGGCTTTAGCCGCAAGACCCGGCGCAGCGGCACAACGCCGCTATAATTTTCGGATAGGTTCTAAATCTTATAACGTAACCCACGATTTTCAATGAAGAATAGGAAGGTTGATTTGCATTTTTCTTGGCGGCTTTGCGCCTTTGCGTGAGATGTTTAGTTTCTTCAGTGGAGTCAGCCCTCGTTTCCGGCGTCGCCGCATTGATAGGCGCGCGGCGAGATGCCCATTTCTTCGCGGAAAACGCGCGTGAAGTAGCCGCCGCTGGAGAACCCCACCGCCAGCGCCACCTCGGTGACATTCATATCGCCGGCGGCCAACAGCGTCTTCGCCTGCTTGATCCGGTACCGGTTGAGGTAGGTCATCGGCGTGACGCCCACTTCCTGCTGGAAACATCGGGTCAGGTGCCGCTCACTCAGGCCGACGTGGGCGGCAATCTCGCTGCGCGATAGCGGCTCCATATAGTGGGTGTGGATGTAAGCCATCGCCCTGTAGACCAGCCGCTGGACTTCCAACACGGTTTTGCGGCGACGAGCCAGCACCGCCTCGATGTGCTGCAGGGTCTCTTCAGTGCTAAACAGTCCCTTGCTCAAGATGCTGACCGTCCCCTGATTGAGCCGCGCCATGTCCTCCTCGGTCAAAACCTGCGCGGTGAGGATGACGACGGGGATATTTTGCGTGGCGGGGTCAGCGCGCATGGCATCCAGGACGCCGAAGCCGTCCAGTTCCGGCATCATCAAGTCCAGCAGGACGAGGTCGGGATGTTCCTGGCGGATAAGGGTCAGGGCTTCCCGCCCATTGGTCGCCTTGAGTATCTGACAGTGGGGCGACTGCGTCCGCACCACGCGCGCGTGAACGTCTAAAATGTCGGCGTCGTCCTCAACGATCAGAATTTTCTGGGTTTCCGGGGCGTTCGGTTGAGACTCCAACAATCCCTGACCGAGCAAGACTTCGGCCAGTTGCGCCTTTCCCAACGGCTTCATCAGGAAGTCAATGTGCAGTAGCGCACCCTTGTCGCCCTCCTCGCCCAACGTGTAGCATAGCACCGGCACGTCGCGCGTGTGGGGATTCTCCCGTAGCATACTCAGGATGCGCCAGCCGTGCGCGGCGGTGATGGCCTGATCCAGCACCACCACGTCGGGCGGGCCGCCGGACAACAGCATCGGCCAATCCGCGTCGCCGGCGACGACGTGCATCACGATTTCGATATCCTGATGCGCGAGGCGCTCGCGGAGACGCTGCCCCTGGGTCACATCCTGAACGCACAGCAGCACACGCTGCGATGGCACCACGCCTTCGGCGGGGCCGTCGGTCAGGGAGACGCGCGCCAGGAGCGGCAACGTGAAGAAGAACTCCGAGCCGCCCCCCTCCTCCCCGGAAGAACGGACGGCAATCGCGCCCTGGTGCAGCTCCACCAGCAGCTTGCAGATCGCCAGCCCCAACCCCAGGCCGCCGTACCCGCACGCGGTCGTGCGCTCCGACTGGCGGAACTCGTCGAAGATCAACGCCTGTTCTTCGGGCAGGATGCCCAGGCCGGTGTCGCGCACCGTGACCGTCAGCGCGTTGTCGTCCGCGCACACAAGCAAGTTCACCGCGCCCTGTGTGGTGAATTTGATGGCGTTATTGAGCAGGTTCAGCGCCACCTGCCGCAGCCGCATCCGATCCCCCCAGATACGGGGCAGGCTCGTGGGGATTTCGACATGCCATCCCAGCCCCTTATCCTGCGCCAGTTGGCGGGCGATCACCGTGACCGGCTCCAGCACCTCAGCCATGTCCAACGGCTCGTAACTTAACTGAAGTTGCCCCACCTCGATGCGGGTCAGGTCCAGCACGTCGCGGATCAGGCCGTCCAGGTGTTGCGCGTTGACGTAAATGCGCTCCAGGTCTTCGTGCCGGCTGCCGTTCAACGCTGCGTCGGGACCGGCTTCGCGCAGCAGCAGGTCGCTCAGGCCGGAGATGAGGTTCAGGGGCGTGCGCAGTTCGTGGCTGACCATCGAGAGGAAGCGGCTCTTGAGGCGGTTGGCGTCCTCGGCCATCTGCCGACGCTCTTCCGCCAGACGGCGGGCCTCCACGGCCTCGCGGTACAGGCTGATGCTCCGCAGCGCCGCCGCCAACTGGCGCACCACGTCGGCGCACGGCTCCAGGTTGCCGGAATCGAAGGCGACGAAGCCGGACGCGCCCGCCTGGACGCGCAGGGGCAGCAGCGCCAGGCTGAAAGGCTGGTCGTCGGGATACAAACCTGCCGGGGGGAATTGCCGGCTGGGGAAGCGCCGGGGCGCCGGCTCCCGCGCCGTTCGACTCCGCTCACAGCAAGCCGGCGCCGCCTGCACCACACTCCAGGCCGCCGGATCGTCGTCCTCCGGCTCATAAAAGGCCACCACGGCGTGTTGGATGCCAATCTTGGGCAGGCTATCCGGCAGCACCGCCCATATCTCGGCTTCGTCTTGCGCGGCGAGGAAGCGGGCCGTCATGCGCCCCATCTGGTCGGCGCTGTCAATCTGGTGGAGCAAATGGCGCGTGTGCTGCTCGTGCGTGATTTCCCCGATCACGAGTCTGGCCCGCTCAAAAATGTCCCCCACGTAGGAGTACGCGAGCGGATCGGCCAGGGTATCCGCCAGCGACCGGGCGTTGTTCTTGAGCAGCGAGAGGGACTGCTGCCAGGCGTGCAGGTCGTCGCCGGAGGCCATCACCCGTTGCAGGACTTGCTGCAGGGCCAGGTGCAGGGGCATCCCATCGTGCTGGGCTAAGCTCGTTACAAACGCTTCCACCAATTCCCGGCACAGGATTTCCACTTCATCCAGGGCCAGGTGCGGCACGTGAATCCCCATAGCGTCCGTTAAATCTTGCGTGACGGCGGCGATAGTCTCCTCGCGGCTGCGCGCGCCGGAAGCAGATACAACTTCCGACTCTGCCGCGCGCTGCATGGGAACGCCGATCAGGCAGCCGCACGACTCGCGGACGACCAACCGGGTAGGAATCTGGACGATCTGCTGGCCCGTCGCCCGCCCTTCGATATACGCGAGCAGCAGTTCCACGGCCTGATAGCCTTCCTCAAAAGCCGGATAGCGGATGGTGGTCAACGGGGGAACGTGTGCGGTGGCTTCGAGCCGGTCGTCGAAGCCGACCACGGCGACATCCTGGGGGATGCGCTTCCCGGCCTGGCGAAGCACCTGCATTGCGCCGAGCGCGGAGAGGTCATTGCTGGCGACGAGGGCGGTGAAGGGCGCGCCGGCGGCTAAAATCTCCTCCATCGCCTGCCGCCCGCCGCCGGTGCTGTGATTCCCATACGCCATCAGGTGGGGATCGATCTCCAGGCCGTAGTTCTGCATAGTGGCATAATAAGCGTTCATCCGACGCGCGCTGTCCCCGTCGCCGTCCCGTTGGTAGCCGGCGATGAAGGCGATCCGCCGGTGCCCGTGCGCCACCAGGTGCGTCACCGCCTGGCGGATGCCGCCCTCGTTGTCGGCCATCACCGTCGGCCCTTTCTCCCCCGCGCCGACGAACACCACCGGATATTGCTCGGCAACGAGGCGCTGGAGGTAACTCGCCATGGGTTCCGCCGTGAACCTCCCCACGACGATCAGGCCATCCACATTCCAGGGACCGACGGGGATAAAATCAATATCGGGTAAGGGTACCGCCCATGCTTGCCGCGGATTCCCCTGACCGATGCCGGCATCTACACTACAGGAAAGCAAAAGGTTGCAGCCCCGCGCGTGGGCTGCGGCGCAAGTTCCGTTATAAACCGGGCCAAGGAAGGTGTCGAGCGTTCCAGTATACACTCGCCAACCGGCCAAGACACCCAGTGTGGGCCGCGTCCGTTTAAGTGGTTGCATAGCGCATTTCACCTTTCCTTAAAAAGACTAGCACCATCAGGGTATTTGACAAGTTGCCCTGTTCGGCGCTCCAGTGCCGGTGCGAGGATGGATTCTTTGAGTGAGGTGTAAGTCCACGGTGCCAACAGCCGGATGTCGGGCGGTCAACTTTCCAGCGCGTCGCAAGGCTGCAACGACCGGCACCTCCGATAGTCCAGGCCCTTCTCAGGATCGCATATAACTTAAAACGGCTAACGAACAACTTGGGGGGTGTTCGTTAGCCGTTTATTAGATGCGCTTATGCCAGTGTTTTAGCTCCCCGGGTAAGACTCGAACTTACAACCAACCGGTTAACAGCCGGTCGCTCTGCCAATTGAGCTACCGAGGATTGCTCTCTGTACTTCCAGGAACACTGTTATTATACGTCAAAGCGCAAAGTCGTCAAGTCATTTCTGACGCATCGGGAACCTCTATCCCCTGCTTTCAAAGGCTGTCTTTGTTCAGAACTTATGCAAGTGCTTGAAGATTCACCGCAGGGCACACAAAGATCGTAGAGATTTTTTACCGTTCCTTGGCGTTCTTGGCGGTGAAGTAGCGCCATCCTTGCGTAAGTCCTATGGCGTCAAGGGATAGCAAAAGGGCATAGATCATCACGTTCATAGACGGGGTTGGCGTAGCCGAAACTGTTCAAAAAATCGAGGACGGTTTGGGTTTCCGGTGCGTCCAGGGCTGCCTGACAAGCATACGCCATATTCTGATTTTCTTCAAAGCTGGCCTGGAAGCGTTGCGCCAATGTCGTCACCGGTGAACCGGCCTGACCGGGGGGAAAGTCGTTGATGAGTTGCGTGTGGTGAATCTGCGCCGTGTCGGCATCCCCGGCGCGTGTGGCCTGCACCAACAGCCGCCAGTGCGCCAGCGCATTAAACCACAACCGCTCTTCTTCCCGACTGAGAAACGCATCCCAGGCCAGTAATTCATTGTCGGTCAGCACTTGGTGATAGGCTTGCGTGGCGCGCGCATCGTTCCCGGAAAACAGCGCTTCGTCGCCGTCACGAAATGCGTGATAGCGATACACCGCCGGGCCAATCGCGGCACCGGTGACCGTGATGACTTGACCATTCCAGGCCAAGGTTGTGGTAAGGGGCCGTTGCGGACCGGCGCCCACAGAGCCTATGCCGAAACTGGAAACAGCAATTTGCTCGGCTTCGAGATAAAACGTGGCATAGGGCGACATAAAATCGGTCCCCATCCGCTCGACAAAGTCCGCGTTATTCCAGGCCCAAACGTGCAGTGTGTCCCAGCAAGTATGCGCTCCACAAGTTGTCTCACTGAAGACCAGCTCCGCAATCCCATCAGCGGTCAAATCTCGCGCACCGATCAAGTTGAGACTGAACCATTCACCTGGATGATAGGTATAGCGCGTATGCACTGTTCCCTCCTGGCAGGTGTACAGGATCAGGGCGGCTTCGGAGTCAGGAGGGGCGAGGGTCGGATTGATTAACGAAACCGCCATATCTACCACACCATCTCCCGTTACGTCGGCTTGCGTCATAACAGCGCCATTGGGGGGAAGTGCCTGCCATCCACCCAGGATCGCCGGAAGTTGCGCCGGATCGCCGCCATCCGCCAGGTAGCCGCGCAGGGCCTCCCCATAGGCAGAAAATTCCGCCGGGAGGGTGGGTGTTGGCGCGGCGCGGCGCGGGGGGCAAGGCCCTGACGTCGCCGTTAGCGCCGGTTGCTGCGGGGCGTGGGGCGTGGGCGCGGTGATGACAGTCGGTGTGAACTTGGGGAGCAAGGGCGCCGGCAGAGTGGTCGGTGGGCTGCAACTTACCAGCCCTCCCAAGAGACAAAGTCCTCCGATGATTCGGAGATTCCATAACCACCTATGACTCATACCTTCAAATCCCAACCCAGAAACTTTAAGAAATGCAATGTGTAACTGCCTTTCAATTTCCAGTTGTTTTCAAAAGAACACGCCTGTAGTATAACCGCCCCCTCTGGAAGTGCAACTTTTCAACGAAGGGGCATTGCCGCATTTTCAAACATGTCTATAATAGAGTTAGATTATTAGCCAGGAGGCGCGTTCAATGAAAGGAGTTGTCCCTATCACAGACATGAGTCATGATTCTATGGGGATGCTACTAGAGCAGTATTTGGAGACGAAGCGGTGCCGGCGCGGTGATATTGTGCGAGGCGTAGTTGTATCTGCGTCAGAAAAAGCCATTCTGATTGATGTGGGGGGAAAATGCGACGCAGTCGTACATCCGCGCGAGTTAGAGCAGATGGCTCCACAGGAGTTGCTTGCCTTGAAAGCTGGGCAACCCGTCAATGTTTACATCATCGAAGACAGTGATGACAATGATGTGATTTCCGTCTCATTGGCGCGCGCCGCTCAACAGAATGATTGGGATCGCGCGCGGCAGTTGATGCGCGATAACGAGATGGTGATTCTGCCGGTTATTGATGTTAACAAAGGTGGCGTCATTGTGCGATTGGGACAATTGCGTGGATTTGTTCCTGGATCACAGTTAATTTCATGGCGTAGCCAGCAGAATGACAACGACCCGGAACATCGCTGGAACGCGCTGCTCGGGGAGCGCTTGAAATTGCGAGTCATCGAGGTCACGTCGGAACGCAATCGTCTGATTCTGTCCGAACGCACCCCTGGCGATAGCAAGTCCGGCAAACGGAAGGCCTTGGAACAATTGGAGATAGGTAGCATCCATCGTGGTACGGTGAGTAACATTGTCGCGTTTGGAGCTTTTGTGAACGTCAATGGCGTGGATGGTCTGCTGCACATTTCCGAATTGTCGTGGAAACGGGTGAATCACCCTAAAGAAGTGGTCCACGTCGGTCAGGAACTGGATGTCTATATCTTGGATGTGGAACTCGAAAAGGGCCGCCTGGGATTAAGCCTTAAGCGGATCACGCCTGATCCGTGGGACAATATCACCTCTATGTATCAGGAAGGGCAATTAGTGGAGGTGAAGATCGTTAATTTAACGACGTTTGGGGCGTTCGCTGCGTTTGTGGATACGCCAGAGATTGAGGGACTGATTCATATCTCGGAGTTGAGCGCGCAAACTATTGCACATCCTGGCGAATCTGTTAAAGTAGGGATGGTTTACCCCGTACGCATTATTTCGCTGCAACCCCAAGAGCGCCGCATCGCCTTTAGTCTTAAGCAAGCGCAGGAGCCGCCGTCCCCTGTTATCGCGGGGGCGCCGGTAGTGGAATCAGCACCTACAACAGAATCGTCAACGACCCTAGACTCGGCATCTGTACCGGACGCGCCGCCGGCGCCGGAAACATTGCCGGTGGAGGTAGAGCCGGTGGTGACGGATCCACTGCCAGTATTAGAAATGCCGCTTGTCTTGGATATGAAGTCTGACGTCAGCTCGGTTTGATGTTATCCCAGGAGCGTTCGATGCTCCAACAGATTGCTTGCCCTAATTGTCGTACCCCCCTTGACTTGCGGCAAAGCGCCGCAGGCGCGTATGTCCATTGCGCAGCCTGCGGCGGCGAATTTTTGCTGACCGGCCACGTCTGTCCCCGTTGCGGCACTTACGAAGCCCACGAAACGGCCTTTTGCCGGCAGTGTGGGATGCCGTTGAGCCGGCGGTGTCCGCAGTGTCAAACTCTCAATTGGATTGGGGATGAATATTGCCGGCAGTGTGGCGCCGCCCTCGATATTCTTGAAATCATTGTCCACCGCCACAACGAAAGTACCCAACAACGTCTCTACACTCATCTGGAAGACGCACCGCGCCTCAAAGCGGAAGAAGAAGCCGCGCTGCAAGTGCGTCGGGAGCGCATGATGGAGCAAGATCGGCAACGGCAAATCGCAATTCAGCGGCGGATTGAGGAACGGCGTGCGCGTGATAAGAAACTGCTGAACGGTATGTTGGTCGCTGCCGCGGTGATCGTGCTGATTCTCATCGCAATTGGCCTGATCAGTGTGCTGCTTTAGGAGCAAGACGATGTTGAAAGAGGCTACCTTAGTCCGCCCGCTCCAGGAGATGGCGGTGCAATGTCGTGTCTGCGAACATTACTGCGCGCTGGAACCCGGCGCGTGGGGCAAGTGTGGCGTCCGCACCAACCGCGAGGGCAAGCTCTATTCAGTGGTGTATGGCCGCTCGGTGGCCGCCCACGTGGATCCCATCGAGAAAAAACCCCTGTTTCACTTCCTCCCCGGCAGTGACGCTCTCTCCATTGGCACGTATGGCTGTAACATGCGTTGTCGGTGGTGCCAGAACTGGCAGATTTCCCAGGTGCGAGAGGTGGATTGGGAACACGACAACTTAGGGGAGGCCCTTTCCCCAGAGATGTTGGTAGACCTGGCTGTGAAACGGCGCATCGCCTCCATCGCCTACACGTACAACGAGCCGACCGTCTTCTTTGAGTACACCTATGACACGGCGAAACTGGCCCACGAACGCGGCATCAAAAACGTCTACGTCTCCAACGGCTTTATGTCGCCGGACACACTGGAAGCCATCGGCCCATACCTGGACGGCATCAACGTGGACTTGAAGGGCTTCACTGACGAATTGTATCGCACGTACACCGGCACCCGCATCGAGCCGGTCAAGCGCAACATTGCGACCATCGCGCGGGACACTGACATCTGGATTGAGATCACGACGCTGGTAGTCCCCGGTTTAAATGATTCGGATGCAGAACTGCGCGCCATGGCCGAGTGGCTGGCGTCCGTTGACCCGGACATGCCGTGGCACGTCAGCGCATTTCACCCGGATTACCAGATGCACGACCGCTCCCGCACCCCCACCCAGACGCTCAAGCGCGCTTACGAGATCGGCAAAGCCGCCGGACTGCGGCATATCTACGTCGGCAACGTTCCCGATCCAGAACATGAAAGCACGTATTGTCCCGCCTGTCACACCCTGCTCGTCCAGCGGTACGGTTTTTCGGCCAAGCCGCACTGGAAGACGTCCGGCGTCTGTCATCAATGCAGCGCCGTCATCCCCGGTGTCTGGCAATGAGATAGCCATCAGTGGAGGTGTGCTATGAAAAATGAAGCCATCCGCCCCCCCGCCGTGGCGGGAACCTTCTATCCGGGCTTGCCGGATAAACTACGGAAGGATATTGAAACGTACCTGGATGCCGCCACGCCGCCCGCGCTGGAGAACGTGCGCGCGGTGCTGGTCCCCCACGCCGGATACATGTACTCCGGCGGCGTCGCAGCCTTTGCGTACAAACTGCTCGCGCAGCAACCCGCCCCGCCCCGCCGCGTCTATCTGCTGGGACCGGCGCACCGCGTGCCTTTCCACGGCGTCGCCATGACGAGCTATTCAGCGTTCAAGACCCCCCTGGGCGACTATCCCCTGGATACCGCCCAGATCGCGCGCCTGGCCGAATCGGGCGGCGTCTTTAATACCCAGAACGCGCCCCACGGGCCGGAACACTGCCTGGAAGTGCAAGTTCCCTTCTTGCAGACTATTTGCCCGGCAGCGTCGTTGGTGCCGATGCTGTTCGGGCAGGTGAACCCGATCACCGTGGGGCAACAGTTGGCCGCATTCGTGGAGTCGAACGACCTGATTGTGGTCAGCTCGGACCTCAGCCACTTTCATTCCAACGAAAAAGCGCACACTCTCGACCACCAGTTCCTTGACGCCCTGCTGTGTGGCGACCAGAAGGGAGTCGCCGACGGTGAAGCGTGCGGACAGGCCCCCGCGCTGGCTCTGATGACGATTGCGGCGGCGCGCGGCTGGCAGCCGCGCCTGCTGGACTATCGCACGTCCGGTGATGTCACCGGCGGCACGTGGGAAGTCGTCGGGTATGGGGCGGTGGCGTATACCGGGTAGCCGGCAGACGGTAGATAGGGGGGATCCAAACAGAATGACAACCCAACCATTGAATATAGAAGAACAGCATTATTTACTCTCCCTGGCGCGCAGCGTCATCGAGGACTCCGCGCGCGGGGCGCGGTCATCGTCCATGCCCGATCCGCCTTCGGCGCGACTGCGCGAGCCAGGCGCGGCCTTCGTCACCCTGCACACGCGCGGCGGGGATTTGCGCGGTTGCATCGGTTCTTTGATGGCGCATCGTTCGCTGATGGAAGACGTCCGGCACAACGCCCTGTCCGCCGCCTTCGAGGACCCGCGCTTCTCGCCGGTGCAGGCCCGCGAGCTGTTCAACCTTGTTGTCGAGGTGTCGGTGCTGAGCGCGCCGGAGCCGCTGGACTTCGACGGGCCGGACGACCTGCTCCGCAAGCTGCGCCCCAATGTGGACGGCGTGCTGATCGAACGCGGCTGGAATCGCGCCACATTTTTGCCGCAAGTGTGGGAGCAAATTCCCGATCCGGAAGAATTTCTCGGCCATCTGTGCCGCAAAGCCGGCCTGCCCGCCAACGCCTGGCGCTGGCCCGACCTGCAAGTCTCCACGTATCAGGTGGAGATGTTTGAGGAAGAAGTGTAGAATTGCCCCTTTGTGGCTTCAGCGGATCGGCGAAAAGGCGAATCAGCGAGAAAGTGAGAAATGTATACCTTTTCCCGACCTGCAACCTCCAATGGATCTGTGCGTAGTAAGAAGTAGGTTCGTGATTAAGCACAATCTTATGGAGGATAAAGAAACAATGAATACGGAAAATGAATTCTACAGTTCGCCATCCCCAGAGCGGGAAGTTTTACCGGCGCCCAATCCCACACCTGTTCAACCGCTTTCGCCGGCGGATGAACGCACCTGGGCGATGCTCGCGCACTTGAGCGTGCTCCTGAATCTGGTGACGGGGTTCCTCGGCGTCGGCGCGGCGCTCGTCGTCTACCTGGTTTACAAAGACCGCTCGCGTTACGTGGCCTACCAGGCAATGCAGGCTTTTCTGATGCAGCTCATCTTCTGGGCCGGCGGCGGCCTGCTGATCGGCGTGATGTGGGCCATCGTGGGGGCGCTCAGTGCCATTCTCATCGGCATCCTGCTGATCCCGTTCGCGCTCGTGTTGACGTTTGTGTTATTGCTGTTCCCGGTGGTCGCCGTCATCTACGGCATCGTCGGCGGGATTCGTTGTTCCAACGGGGAGGATTTCCGTTATTGGCTGATCAGCGATTGGGCGCTCCACTTGATGTAACCCCGCGCGTCGCCTGCTCGCTGATGGGGACGCCGATCCACGACGTGACCCTGGCGGAAACGGTGGCCTACGTCGCCCGGTGGATTGAAATCGGAGGCATCCACCAGATCGCCACCGTCAACCCCGAATTCTTGATGCAGGCGCGCAAAGACGCGGCTTTTAGGGCGGCTCTAAACAGAGCCGCCTTTGCCTTCCTGATGGCTACGGCGTGCTGTGGGCTGCCCGCCTACGCGGGAAACGCCTCCGTGAGCGTGTCCCCGGCTCCGACCTCGTGCCGCGTCTCTCGGCGGAGGCGGCGCAGCGCGGCTGGCGCGTCTTCTACCTGGGGGCTGCGCCCGGCGTCGCCGAGAAAGCCGCCGCCATCCTGACCGTGCGGCATCCAGGGCTGACCGTGGCGGGCTGTTACGCCGGCTCTCCGTCGCCGGATGAAGAAGACGCCATCGTGGCGCGGATTCAGACGTCCCAGGCGGATTTGCTCTTCGTGGCTTACGGGGCGCCGCGTCAAGACCTCTGGCTCCAACGCAACCTGGCGCGCACCGGCGCGAAGGTGGGTATGGGCGTCGGCGGTTCGTTCGACTTCATCGCCGGCGTGCGCAAGCGCGCCCCGCGTTGGATTCAACGCATCGGCCTGGAATGGTTCCACCGCCTGCTCGCCGAACCGTGGCGCTGGCGGCGACAGTTGGCCCTGCCGCACTTCGCCCTGTTGGCGCTGCTCCACCTGGATCAACCGGTCAGTAAAACGTGAAACGTGAAACGTAAAGTCTACACAATGAAAGCCTTACGTTTTATGTTTCACGTTTTACGTTTCTATTTGTCAATCCCCTTCATTCTGACTATAATCTGAAACGTATCTAAACCCCATAACAATCAGGAGGGACACCATGCCAATCATTCGCAAAGAAGAAGCCGGCGTCGAAAAAGCCAAATTTACGGTGGGCGTCAACATCGTCTTGACCGGCAGCAAGAAGCTCACCAGTGAACAGCAGGAAGCGTTGATGACCGTGGATAAGGTGCGCGTTCTCATCGTGGACGCCGCCGACCCGGAAAACGTGTTGGTGGATGATACCGCCTCTGCCCGCGAGTTCGCCACCGGCTCCGTGGGCTACGGGCTGAACATCCGCGAGGCGCAGTTTAAGAAGTAAAGAGCGTTAGACCTTGCGTTATCTCTCAATCTACTTGTCTGAAACGTAAAACGTGAAACGTGATGCCTTCACGTTTCACGTTTTACGTTTCATAGCATTGTGTGGAGGGAGCCATGTTTAATCCAAAGATGTATCTGAACACACGCCCGGATGGCGTGGGCGTGTTGCAAGTGGTGGGGGAAGAAACGACCGGCGGGCCGCAGTTCGTCCCCCTCAAACGCACGGAACTGCGCGGCGACATCATCGGGCCGCTGGCTGCGCTCACCGTGACCCATACCTACGGCTATCGCCGCGAGGTCTGCGACAAGGTGCTGGAAGCCGTCTACCGCTTCCCTCTGCCCGGCGACGCGGCTGTGACCGGGGCGCGTGTCCGCTTCGGCGACGTGGAAATCATCGCGCAGTTGAAGGAACGCGCGCAGGCCGAAACCGAGTATCAAGAAGCCGTCCAGCAGGGGAAACAGGCGGCCCTGCTCACCCGCGAAGCGCCGGACGTGTTCACGCTGCGCGTCGCCGGGATTCAGCCGGACGAGGAGGTGCTGGTGACGACCACCTACGTCCAACTCGCCCGCCCCCACGGCGACCAGGCCGGGTGGCTGCTGCGCGTTCCGCTGACCACTGCGCCGCGCTACGTCCGCCAGGACGACCTGGAGACGCGCCACGCGCAGGGCCAGCCGCTCGCCCTGCTGCGCGACCCCGGCCATCGCTTCGCGCTCGATCTGCGGCTGCGCGACGTGGGCGACATCGCCAGCCCGACGCACCGCCTGGACATCCTGCTGGACGAGCGCGCGCACGACCGCCGCATCCAATTGCGCGACGGCGAAGTGATCCCGGATCGGGACTTCGTCCTGACCTGGACGCCCGCCCAATCCCCCGACCGCCCGACGTTGAGCGTGCTGCTCCACACCGACCAGGCCGCCGGGCAGACGTATTTCCTGGCATTGGTCGCGCCGCCGTCGGAATATCAGCAGGGCAGCGGCAAACCGCGCGAAATCGCCCTGCTGGTCGATCATTCCGGCTCGATGAATGGCGCGAAGTGGCAGGCGGCGGATTGGACGGTCAACAATTTCCTGGGGCGGCTGAATCCGCACGACAGTTTCGCGCTCGGCCTGTTCCACAACACGACCAAGTGGTTCAAGCCGGGCCCGACGGCGGCGACGGAAGCCAATCTGCGGGCGGCGGCGGAGTTCCTGGACAGGAACCGCGACAGCGGCGGCACCGAGTTGGGTGTGGCGCTGGAGCAGGCGTTGAAACTCAAGCGTGGCGCGGCGAAGGACGGCGCGCACCACGTCTTGATCGTCACCGACGCCCAGGTGAGCGACGCCGGGCGGCTGTTCCGCCTGGCCGACGCCGAAGCAACGCAAAAGCTGCGCCGCCGGATCAGCATCCTGTGCATTGACGCCGCCCCTAACAGCTTCCTGGCGCAGGAGTTGGCCGAGCGCGGCGGCGGCGTGGCCTACTTCCTCACCAGCAGCCCCGACGAAGAGGACGTCACCACGGCGTTGAGCGACGTGTTGGCGGATTGGGACGAGCCGATCCTGGTGGGGATGCAATTGACGCTCAACTGCGCGCGCGGCGAAGCGTCCGGCTATCCGGCCGCCGAGTCTCACGGGCAAACCGTCATAGACCTGGGCGACTTGCCGTGCGGCCGCGCCGTCTGGGTGGTCGGGCGCGTGCCGGCCGGCGATGGGCTGACTTTCAGCCTGACCTCAGCTTCCAGGGAAATGCCCGTCGCCATCCCGCCGGTCGCTCTGACGGAGGCGGAGGGCGGCGCGGCGCTCAAGGCGCTCTTCGGCGCGCGGCGGCTGTTGGGATTGGAATATTTGATGCACGCGCGCTACGAGGAAAAGCAGCTTCAGGCGCAACTGCGGCGTATGGGGTACGATCCCGCCGCCGTGATGCAGCGCGGCGACAGTGTGTACGCCGAAAACGTCTATAAAGCTGCGGTGGAAGCGCTCAAGCCGCTGCTGGTGCAGGAATCGCTGGCCTACGGGATTGCGTGTTCCGAAACGGCCTTTATTGCCGTGCGCACGGAGGCCGGCAAGCCGGTGGAGGCGTCGGTCGCGGTCGCCAATGCGCTGCCAGCGGGCTGGTCCGATGACTTCCTGGGCGCGCCTATGGGATTCGCGGCGGGCGCCGGTATGCCGGTGATGCGCGCGATGGCGATGCCCTCGGTCCCGCCGTCGCCCCAAGCGGCGGCTGCCGACTCCAAGGCGGTGTTCAAGCTGGGGAAGCAGAAACGGGAGAGCAGCGCGCGCCCCCGCGATATGGCGCATTATGCCGCGACCGAGGCAGAGCCAACGTTGGCGTCGCGCGGCGATGTGGACATCTTCTCCGGCGTTCCCGTCTTCCAGAACGGGGAGGCGGTGCTGTTCGATTCGACGCAGACGGCGCTGCTGCCGGAGCAGGCGACGTTGACGAGCCTCACGCTGCACTTTGTCGGCGGCGGGGAGCAAAAGCTGGATCGCGGCCTGCAAGTGCAGCTCTACGTCGGCGACCTGGCGCTGCCGCGCGCCACCATCCGCCTGAGCGACCTGCTGCGCGGCCCGCGCCCGCTGAATCTGCGGAAGATGGCGGGCCAAGTTGTGCGCGTTGTCCTGGTGGACGCCAACGGTGGGTGGGCGTCCGGCGCGCCCGAAATACGGGTGACGTTGGGGATGTAGTGAACTGCTCCTGCACCCAGCTTCGGGTGCAGGAGCAGTTCAATTTTTCTGATCTTGACAACCCCTGCTGCCGGCCCTACAATGCCCTCATCTTGTGAAGAGGTATCCCTATGAAAGTCCTGGTAACGGGCGCATTTGGTCACGTCGGCTCGCATTGTATTGCAGAGTTGTTGCAGCAGGGCCATGAAGTCCGCTGTTTTGATGTGCGGCGTCCTCAGACCGAGGCGGTGGCTGCGCGCTTTAACGGCTGCGTCGAAGTGCGGTGGGGCGATGTGCGGGATGCGGCGGCCGTGCGCGCCGCGGTTGCCGGGTGCGATGTCATCATCCACCTGGCGGCCATCATCCCGCCGTTGAGCAACGAGCAGCCGGAGCTGGCGCGCCAGGTCAACGTGGATGGGACGCGCAACGTGTTGGAGGCAGCGCAGGCTCAGGCCACGCCGCCCAAGCTCCTGTACGCCTCCACCTTCGACCTGTTCGGCCACACCCGGCATCTCCCGCCGCCGCGCCGTGTAACCGATCCCGTCTTCGCTACTGATCCCTATACCGAGCACAAAATGGCGGGCGAAGCGATGGTGAAGGACTCTGCTTTGACCTGGACGATCTTTCGCTTCTCCGACGTGCCGCAGATCGCGTTGCGCGAAGCGCACCCCATTGCGTTTGAAATCCGGTTGGACACCCGCATGGAAGTCATCCATCCGCGAGATTTGGCGCTGGCGCTGGCGAACGCGCTTCGGTGCGACGCAGTGTGGGGCAAGCTCTGGCTCATCGGCGGCGGCCCGACCTGCCAGCCAACGTATGGTGAATACCTGGGGAAAATCCTGACCGCGATGGGCATCGGGATGTTGCCCGACGAAGCGTTCACCACCAAAGAATACGTCACCGACTGGCTGGACACGGAAGAAAGCCAGCGGCTCTTGCAGTACCAACGCGCCAGTTTTGATGATATTGTGAAAGAAATCGCCGCGTTATTGGGCTGGCGGAAATACTTCGTGCCATTGGCGCGGCCGTTTGCGCGCCGGGCGATTCTCAAGCTGTCCCCGTATTGGAAAGAATACCAACAGCGGCGCGCGTAAAAGTGACTCTTGACGTTCAGTCTATTTAGTTTTACAATTTGATTAATCAATTGATTAATCAAGAGAGGTGGATATGGAACGACAGATGAGTGCAACCAAGACGCGGATTAATTTTGGCGCGGTATTGCGCTATGTAAACATAGAGCAACAACCGGTGATTATCCAGCACGCCGGCAAGCCCTATGCAGTCATTATGGCTATCGAGGAATACGAGCGGTTGAAGGCTAGAGAACCACAGGCAGATTGGCGCGCCGCGTTGGAACAAGCCCGTCAATTACGGGAGAGAATTTCTGCCAGGAGAGGCGGCGCACCCTTGCCAGACCCGGCGGAGATTCTTCATCAGCTACGGGAGGAGCGGGATGTTCAACTTGCCGAAGCGATCGGTTTGCGTTGATGCAAGTTTTTTACTGCAATTGCTTGTAGAGGCAAAATGGACTCGTCAAGCGGAATCTCTGTGGGCGCAATGGTGTGAAGCTGAAGTCAATCTCATTGCCCCGACTTTGTTGTATTATGAAATATGCAATATTTTGCATCAGCAAGTCCGCCACAACGATCTCCTGCCAGAAGAAGCCCAATCTGCGTTAGAAATGGTGAGCGTTTTTAAAATCACATTTTATGGCGACATTTTGTTGCATTATCAGGCTGCGCGTCTGGCGCGAAACTTAGAGCTTTCCGCCACTTATGATGCACATTACCTGGCATTATGTGAAAAGTACGGCGTGGAATTCTGGACTGCGGATAAACGTTTGTATAACAGTGTCCATAGTGCGCTGCCGTGGGTGCATTTGCTGCAAGAATCCGAGGTGGATTGTCACTTGCCGTAAGATGCAAATTCCTCATACACTGTGCCTATGGCAACGTCTCAAGCTGGTTTCATGCGATGGGTAAGGCTGTCAACGAGGAAGTTCGCAGCCTTACCCATTTTTATTTCTGCTGTTATGAACCAGACGCACCGGCGCTGATGAAATTTCACGCAAAGCCGCCAAGCACGCCAATTTTTTTCTTCTTTACTTTGCGTCTTTGCGCCTTTGCGTGAAACGAGAATTTATCAACGGATTGAACGGATTAAAACGGATTTTTGATCCTATCATTCCGTAAATCCTGTTATCTTTGGAGGAGGGTATGGCGCGATTGCACGAATATCAGGGTAAAGCCCTACTGAAGCAGTTCAAAGTGACGGTTCCGCAAGGACGGGTGGCGGCAACGCCAGAAGAAGCCCGGGCCATCGCTGAGGAAATCGGCAAGCCAGTGATGGTGAAGGCGCAGGCGTGGATCACGGGGCGCGCGAGCGTCGGCGGCATCCGCAAGGCGGACACGCCTGACGAAGCCGCGGCGGCGGCTCAGGCGATCCTCGGCCTGAAGGTCAAGGGGTTCACGGTGGAGCAGGTGCTGGTGGAGGAACAGATCGCCATTGCGCGCGAATTATACGCCGGCGTCATCGTGGACGACCGGGCGCAGGCCCCGCTGGTGATGTTCGCCAGTGTCGGCGGCACCGGCATCGAGGACATCGCCAAAGCGCATCCCGACAAAGTCGCCAGCGCGCACGTGGACATCGAGTTCGGCCTGCAAGACTACCAGGCCCGCGACCTCGTCCGCAAGACCGGCATCGGCGGGACGTTGCAGCGCGACCTCGGCGGGCTGCTGGTGCAGCTTTACGACGTGGCGCGCACCTATGAAGCACGTGCCGCAGAGATCAACCCGCTGGCGCTGACCGCCGACGGCAAGCTCGTCGCCGCCGACTGCCGCGTGACGGTGGACGACTACGCCGTCTTCCGCCACAAGGACCTGGGCATCGCCATCGCCCGCGAGTACGACCGCCCACCGACGGCGCTGGAGAAGATTGCCTACGACGTGGAAGCGGGAGACTATCGCGGCACGTTCTACTTCATCCAGATGGCGGAGGATTTTGAGGCAGGTCAGGGGTACGTGGGCTTTCACGGCGCGGGCGGCGGCGGCTCGATGATGAGCATGGATGCCGTGCTGCGGCAGGGTTACAAGCTGGCGACCTTCGTGGACACCAGCGGCAACCCGCCCGCCAGCAAAGTCTACCGCGCGGCGAAAATCATCCTCGCCACCGGGCCGATTGACGGCTATTTCGGCTCCGGCTCCGGCGTCGCCAGCCAGGAGCAGTTCTACTCGGCGCGGGGGCTGTTCAAGGCCTTCCTCGAAGCGCAACTGGATGTGCCTGCCGTCATCCGCCTGGGCGGGAACGCGGAAGATAAGGCCGTCGAAATCCTGGAAGCGCTCAACGGGCGCATTCCCGCGAAGGTGGAAGGCTACAAGAAGGACGATTCGCCG
>Ga0116144_10001472_pt1 | contig 27930 bp, 26 predicted proteins | sample AD_UKC035_MetaG_FD_89746 | JGI IMG/M metagenome (GOLD analysis project Ga0116144, IMG submission 89746) | Active sludge microbial communities of municipal wastewater-treating anaerobic digesters from USA - AD_UKC035_MetaG | ecosystem: Engineered > Bioreactor > Anaerobic > Digestate | place: USA...
CACGGCCATCCGCAGGACCTATAAATATCCGGTCGCGGTGGGGCGATACGAAGTCCAGCTTTTGCGCACCAATGCCAAGGACAATTCCGCCCGCGCGGGGAACGATGTCAACTGGAGCGCCCTGAAAGCGCATCTGGTCGGAGAGTCCGATTTCGGAAATATCACCTTGCTGGCCATGAAGATGCGGGCGACCGACAACCTGTCGCAGCGTTCTTCCCGTATGGTCAATTGTGTTGTGACCCGTAAATTGAGCGTCTGGCATCCTGATACAGGCTGGGGCGCATTGCAGCCGACCCGTTCGATTGCGTGGGCGATGGCCGATATCCTGAAAGCCAATTACGGCGCAAAACTGGCTGATGCCCGTGTTGATCTTTCCGCCCTGGTGGCGCTGGATGCGATCTGGACGGCGCGTGGTGATACGTTTAACGGGGTTTTCGACCGCAAACTGACCGTGTGGGACGCGCTGACGCAAGTCGCACGCTGTGGCCGCGCCATTCCGTTTTTGCAGGGCGGGCTGGTGCGCTTCGTGCGGGACGAGCCGCGCACGCTGCCCGTGGCCATGTTTTCGCCGCGCAATATCGTCAAAGGCAGCTTCAAGATTGATTTTGTGATGCCTGGCGAAGATACCGCTGACAGCGTCAAGGTTGAATTTTTCAACCAGAAGACCTGGAAACAGGATGAAATCATTGCCAGCCTGCCGGACAGCGCGGGTGAACAGCCCGCCAGCGTGTCGCTGTTTGGCTGCACCGATAAAAATCAGGCGATCCGTGAGGGCATGTATATGGCGGCGGCGAACCGTTACCGTCGGCGCATCGTGTCCTTCCGCACCGAGCTTGAAGGAATGATCCCGACCTATGGCGACCTGATTGCCATTTCCCATGACATGCCGCGCTGGGGGGAAGCTGGAGACATTTTGGCTTATAACGCCCCCGTGCTGTCCCTGTCCGAACCTGTAACCTTTGGCGATGCTGGAACGCATTATGTGGTGCTACGCCGGAAGGATGGCTCTTTAAGCGGCCCGTGGATGGTTTCTGCGGGGGGAAGTGCCTATGAGCTCCAGCTTTTGGAGGAAATCGATTTTACGCCCTACACAGGTACGGAAGAAGAGCGCACGCATTTTTCCTTCGGCGTCGGTGAGCATTGGGGTGTGCTGGCGCGGGTTCTGGCCGTGCGCCCGCGCGGGGAAATCATTGAAATATCGGCGGTGGTGGAAAACACACTCGTCCATACCGCCGACCAATAAATCTTTAAAAGGAGAGAAGTGATGTCTGCTGCAAAACCACCGCAGCGGGAGGATATGATTGTCATTCCGCGTAGCGAATTTGAAACCCTGCTGGAGCAGGCCGCATGCCGTGGCGCACGAAAAGCCCTGAAAGAAGTCGGACTGGCTGACGAGGATGCTGCCAATGATATCCGCACGCTACGCGACTTGGCAGGCTCTATCAAAGTTATGCAGCGGACATTCCTGCAAACGCTGGTGCGCTGGGTAACGGTCGGGCTTTTGGTCTTGCTGGTAGCCGGTGTCGCTGCCAAGGGAGGTATATTCCACCGATAGGCAGACACACAGACACGCTTTTTCAGCCGCCCCGCAACGGGCGGCTTTTTTCATTTCAACAAAGGAGAAAGACCATGACCACGAAACAGCCTCGCGGCATCCGCAACAACAACCCTGGCAATATCCGCCGCAATGGCGATCCCTGGCAGGGGCTGGCCAAAGATCAAGCCGACCGTGAATTCTTCACGTTCAAATCTACCGTTTATGGCATTCGTGCGCTGGCGCGTCTGCTCATCACCTATCAGGACAAGCACGGCCTCTGCACCATCGAAGGGATTATCACGCGCTGGGCGCCGGCTATTGAGAATAACACCGCCTCGTATATTCAGGCGGTGGCGCGGAACACGGGATTTTCTGCGCTTCAAACGCTGGATATGCACCGCTTTGAACATCTGAAGCCTGTGGTAGAATCTATCATCCGGCACGAGAATGGCCAGCAACCGTACAGCGATGCCGAAATCACCAAGGCGCTGGTGTTGGCGGGCGTAGAGCCGAAACAACAAAGCCTACAGGCCTCGCGTACGGTCAAAGGCGGACAGGTCGCCACGGCAGGCACGCTGGGCGCTGGGGCAATTGAAGTTCTGCAGGAAACGCTGGAGCCTGCCACGACAACGCTGCTTGCCATCGCGCCTTATCTGGAGGTAGCTAAATGGGCGTTGCTGATCGTTACGCTGGTCGGTATCGGCGTGATGCTGTGGGCGCGTATCGATGACCATCGGAAAGGCCTGCGCTGATGCTGGCCATTTTGAAAGGCTGGCTTTCCAGCCATATGCTGCGCCTCATCGGATGGGGCGTGGCTGGGCTTTCGGTTCTAACTGTCCTGCTTGGCGCACGCCAAGCGGGACGCAATGCCGAACGCAACGATCAACTCAAGAAAATCATAGAGGTAAAAGATGCGCAACTTCGTGCCACACTGGATGCTCCCCGTACTCGCGGTGAGCTTGTTGACCGCCTGCGCAGGGGCAAGTTCTAACCCTGCTACGGTATGTCCACCTATCAAAGAATATAGCCGAGAATTTCAGCGCAAACTGGCGGATGAGATTGAAGCTGCACCAGAAAACGCTGTTTGGCCGATGGCGGTCAAGGATTATGCTTTGTTAAGGGGGCAGTTAGGAAAATAGATTATGTTGGTTGCTAAGTTGCGTAATTTTATCGAGAATAATTGCGCGCATATTTTTTAGAATTTTTTGATATCATTGCTCACATCCTTTGCAATGACAGGTTTTTCATAAACTCAAGATTCTATTATGATGCTATTCAATATATAACATTGTAATGCTGTATAATTTCGTAATCACATAGGTTTGTCGCAATGGGGGCGGCTATAAGAATATCTATTGGCGAGGCTGAGGTTTATGTTCGTTAAATCAGCCCTTCTTCATAGAGGCTCTCTCTCTTCTTTACGAGAGTTTTCTGCTTTCAAAAGCGTTCATTTCAAGGCGGTTGCAAGAACTTGTATAAATAATGTGGATGTTATTGAAATATCTGAAAAATATTATGTATGCCTTTATATCTACATGCTATCAATGCCACATATTATTGACAAGAATAGAGCTTACAATGATCAAAAAAAATATGAGCACAATTATCGAAGCTGGGCATGCCAATCGAAATTATTGGTATGATTTATGGCGCTTTCGTGAATTGTTTCTTTTTCTGACGTGGAGGGATATTTTAGTTCGGTATAAGCAAACAGTCTTTGGTATATTATGGAGCGTCCTGCGTCCCGTTATGACGATGCTTGTTTTTACATTTGTTTTTGGAAAAATTGCAAGGCTTCCAACTGAGGGAGATGTTCCGTATGCGTTATTGGTTTTTGCTGCTATTCTGCCATGGCAGATGTTTTCGAATGCCTTACAAGAGAGCAGTAATAGCTTAATTGGTAACGAAGGGTTGATTTCGAAAGTTTATTTCCCTCGTATTATTCTTCCAATCAGCTCTATTATCACCTCTGCTGTCGATTTTTGTATATCATTTGTTGTTTTTTTAGCCATGATGATTTTTTGGGGCGTTGGCTTTCATATCCAACTTCTTCTTCTTCCTCTTTTTGTCTTCCTCTCTCTCTTAACAGCCATTGGGGCGGGCTTAGTTATATCTGCCCTAAATGTATCGTTTAGGGACTTTCGTTATATTATTCCATTTATCGTTCAATTTGGTCTTTACGTCTCACCTGTCGGATTTTCTTCATCCGTTGTGCCTGAAAAATGGCGACTGTTATATTCTCTTAATCCAATGGTGGGGGTTATAGATGGCTTTCGTTGGTGTCTTTTGGGGGAAAACGTCCAATTCTATTGGCCAGGATTTTGGGCTTCTATAGCGGCTGTCATCGTTCTTTTGTATTCTGGATTAAAAATATTCAGAGGCATGGAACGTAGTTTTGCGGATAAAATATAGGAAGCCAACATGGTAGCATCTATTCGCATTGAAAATCTTGGCAAAAAATACATCATAGAAAAGCAACGTCAGGCTGGATCGAACTACGTTTCCTTAAGAGACGTTATCTCTGAAAAAGTAAAATCTGCAGGAAAAAGAATTCTACATCCAACACAGCGAATTCTTCCTCCAACAAAGCAGGAATTCTGGGCGTTAAAAGATATAAATCTTGAGGTGGATCAGGGGGATAAACTTGCGATCATTGGACACAATGGGGCAGGAAAGTCAACCTTGCTGAAACTGTTAAGTTGTATTACTGAACCCACAGCAGGCAAAGTAACAATGAACGGACGGATAGCCAGTTTGCTGGAAGTTGGAACAGGATTTCACCCAGAATTGACGGGGCGCGAAAACATTTTTCTGAATGGCTCCATCCTCGGAATGAGTCAGAAAGAAATTAGATGCAAGTTTGATGAAATTGTTGATTTCGCAGGTGTTGAAACATTCCTAGATACTCCAGTTAAGCGGTATTCTTCTGGGATGAGGATGCGCCTTGGTTTTGCGGTTGCAGCTCATTTGGATAGTGAAATTCTGATTGTTGACGAAGTTCTTGCGGTGGGGGATGCCGCATTCCAGAAAAAATGCCTTGGTAAAATGGACGCGGTATCTAAATCTGAAGGGCGGACTATCCTATTTGTGTCTCATAATACAGATATTGTTCAAAGTTTGTGTAATAAGGCAATTGTTATGAGGAAAGGCAGTGTCATATTTGAAGGGGATGTTAGGGCTGGGGTGGATTGTTATTGTCAGAGCATCAAAGAAAATAACACTGATGGTAAATCTCATATAAGTGAAACATTGGAGCTTACTGGAGTAGAGTTCTTTCAAGATGGAAACTATGAGCCTGACACGGTTATAGAAGGAAAGCCTTTTCAATTGAAAATGATTGTTAGGGCAAATAAGAAACATAGCGATGTTGTCGTTATGGCAGTAATTCAGAAATTATCCGGTGATATTCAGGCATTTCTTTCCACAGACATTAGTCACAGTGTAGTCAATTTAGCAGAAGGAAATAACCAAGTAACCTGCTTTGTAGACGATATGCCATTCTTATCTGGGACGTATAGCATAACAATAAAGCTTATAACTAAAGAGGGAGAAAAGCTTAATGTTCCTGACTATAAAATATTATTTATAAAAGATGGTGTGAGGGGTGAGGCTATCTCCATGTACAGAAAGTGGGCTGGCGAAGCACTAATTAACCATTATTGGGAAAGTGAAAGTATATAAAATGAATATTATTTACTACGGGAACTGTTGTGCAACCAATGTCGGAGAAGCTTTTATTGATATAGGGGCTATGTCCTTGCTAAAAAAAGCAATGCCTGAGGCTAAAATTATATATGTTAGCCCTATGTCGAAGTATTATAATAGGGAGCTTCGCAAAAAAAAGAGAATGACAGGTGTGAATTTTATGAATCCATCTCTTTATGGAGATGGAAACTCCATTTCAAATGGAGCAAACCTTGCGATGTACATGAAAGCTGATCTTTTTGTTTTAGGTGGAATGTTCGCAACTTACAATTTCCCTGATTTGGATGGTGAGTACTTTGTTAAACCACTTTTTGAGAAAAATAAGAATCTCAAAACTTTGTTCTTGGGAGCAGGGGGGCTTCATTACACAGAAAGAGAAAGTCAAAAGTTTTTGTCGTTTGCGCAGAATGTTATGCGTCCTATAGGCTTCATTTCTCGTGATAATACCGCTTATGACCTTTACAAAAATGATTTCAAAGAAGTGAGAGCGGGCATAGATTGTGGATTTTTCTGCTCCGACGAATATGATCCTCGCGGATTTTCAAATGAGTCCTATGACGTTGTCACTTTCAATAGAATGAAAGAGCCGCCATTGTTCTCACCATGGCCGCGCCCCATCATACGCGCTGAGCATATGTTTTATTATGCTGATTATAAGTCAAACGTCGAGAATTATTTTATATCTGATTATCCGCATGAATATATGAGTTTATATGCCAATGCCAATGAAATTCATACAGACTTGGTTCATGGAACGGTTATGGGGCTAATGTATAATCGCCCTGTTAAGTACTATCATGACTCTAAGCGTTCATATTGTTTTGATGCAGCGGGGGCAGTCGTTTCAGATGATGGTTTTTTAAGGCTATCTCCTGAAACGCTTCAAAAGAAAAAAAATGAAATGATAAATAATGTTCGTGCAATTCTTTTAGGGCAAGTTGAATAAAATATGAAAAACTTAAGGCGAAAAGTTGGCAATACACTAAAGCACCCTATGAATAAGATCAGGGCACTCGTTAAAGATGAGCCCAAGAGCCTTGTTGATTCATACATTATTGCTAAGAAATGGATTGAAAGGAATACGCTTCCCAAATCAGGAATACGAATTTCTCATCAATCAAAATATGCTTATCCTGAAGTTAGTGGGTATTATATTCCGACACTACTGGAATGGGGGATGAGGGACCTTGCTGAACAATATGTTGCTTGGCTGTTGTCGGTGCAAAATAAGGATGGATCATGGTCAGACCCTAGAGGTCAGGCTCCATATGTTTTTGACACAGGTCAAATTCTAAAAGGGTTGATCTCATTTTATAAATACAAACCGTCACCGGAATTAAAAAAATCAATTTTAGATGCCTGTAATTGGATTATATCTTGCCAGCTCTCATCGGGTCGAATTAAGACCCCTAATGAAGGTGCTTGGGGGGATATGGTTAAGGAGACAGTGCATTTATATGCATTGTCCCCGCTGGTTGATGCGGCGGATATTTTTGACATGCCAGATTACAAAATTTGTGCCAATGCGGCATTGGATTACTATCAGAAGGAAGACTTGCCATTTGAATTTAACCAACTTGCTCATTTTTACGCTTATGTTTGTGAGGCCTTTGCCGATTTAAATAGGCATGATTTGGCGGTTAAGGCATTAGAGCCAATGACAAAAATCATTGGAGCCACAAAAAAGTCGCCAGCATACGCAGAGAAAAACTTTGAATGTCCGACGGCCATTTTTCAATTGGCTTGTGCCTATTATAAAATTGGTTGGGTCGAAATGGGGGATAGGCTTTTTGAACAAGGCAGAGCTCACCAAAGAAAAACAGGTGGGTTCTATGGTTCTGTTGGTCAAGGCGCAGATTATTTTCCATCAGCCGAAATATCATGGCCTGTGAAGTATTTTATGGATGCGCTTCTTCTGAAGGTTAAAACTAACTTTGATAGAGACTTTATTCCAATTGCCCCAGATTATATTTCTGCGGAAGACGGGCGCTATATATTTATCAAGGATAATATTGGAAAGGCCGAGACAATTGCAGATGTTGGATGTGGAAAGGGAAGATTTCTCAAGAATCTTACCCATGATTTTCCCGATAGAGTCTATACAGGAATTGATATATCGGAGAAAATATTAGGTTTTGTACCAGATGGTATAGAAAAAATTCCGGGAGGATTGCTTTCTCTTCCCATATATAATCGGAAGTTTGATCTTGTTTTTTGTATTGAAGCAATAGAGCACGCTTTAGATATGAAGCAGGCATTATCTGAGTTGGCTCGTATTGTAGCCGATAGAGGGAAGCTGATTATCATAGATAAAAGATTAGCTAGAAGTGGGCGCATGAATCTATCCCCGTGGGAGCAATGGTGTGATGAAAAGTCATTCAAAAATATATTAGAGAGTTTAGGGTTTAAAGTTTCTATTCAGGTTGGAATTCCATATGATGGAAAAGATGATGATGTATTTTTTGGAATTGTTGCTACAAAATGAAGAAAGTTCTCACCATAATAGGCACACGACCGGAAGCCATTAAAATGGCTCCAGTTATTCGCGAATTAAAAAGACGATCTGACGACGTCAGATCAGTTGTATGTGTAACAGGTCAGCACACAAGTTTGTTGGCAGGTATTCTAGAGAATTTTGACATATCCTCTGATTATACGCTCGTTTTGGATGATGCAAGCCAGACGCTTCCTAAAATATTTGCCAATCTTTTTACTAATTTGAATGATGTTATTCAAAAAGAAAAGCCTGATTGGTTAATTGCGCAAGGTGATACAACCTCTGTTGTTGCGGGATCTATGGCGGCCTATTACAACAAAATTAAATTTGGACATATCGAAGCGGGATTAAGAACTTATGATCTTTATTCACCGTACCCAGAAGAAGGTAATCGCCTAATGGCAGATGTATGTGCTGAAAAATTATGGGCGCCAACCTCTGTGGCCAAAGAAAATCTTCTGAATGAAGGGTATGCTGAATCTCGAATTAATATAACTGGAAATACAGTTATTGATGCTTTGCTCTATACAGCTGCACGCGTGCAAACACCGGCAGCACTTAAGAAATTTGAAGGACGTAAAATTATATTGGTGACAGTCCATCGCCGCGAAAGTTTCGGAGATACCCTCCTTGATATCTGTGATGCGTTAAAAGAGATCAGTAAAAAACATCCAGATTTTACAATAGTATATCCTGTGCATCCAAACCCAAACGTTCATGATATTGTCCACGCTCAATTAAGTGGTATTAATAATATCGAGCTTATTTCTCCTTTAGGATATGTGGATTTTATTTGGATCATGAAGACGTCATTTCTAATACTGACAGATTCCGGTGGAATACAAGAAGAGGCGCCTTCGTTGGGAATTCCAGTCTTGATCTTAAGGGAAAAAACGGAGCGCCCAGAAGGAGTAAAAGCAGGAGTGGCTATTCTTGTAGGAAGAAAGAAAGAAGAAATCGTTTCTTATGTCTCGAATTTAATTGCAAACGAGTCTGTCTATAAAGATATGTCCTCTGGGGTAAACCCCTACGGAGATGGTAAGGCGGCGCATAAAATCGTTGAGGATATTATCAATGCAAAGTAAGGATGATAAAAAGATATGGGATGCTCAAGCGGATTCAATCAATATTGATTATTATATAAATACATATATGAGTAGCCCTGCAGACTGGCATGTCAATCTTGTTGATTATATTAACAAGATTGGTAATGACGGTGATAAAATTATAGAAGTAGGAAGCTTTTCAGGAATTACGACTCTTCTTTTGAATAGAAAATTTAAGAAGACAATCCTTGATTATTCGCAAGCTGTACTTGAAAAAGCAAAGCTTCTTTTTGAAAAAGCAGGCCAGCCAGTACAAATAATTTGTGCTGATATGTTTTCTATACCAGTTGAAGATAAATCATTCGATGTGGTTTTTAACTCTGGCGTCATAGAGCATCTTGATTTTGAGGGGCGTGTTGCGCATTTGAAGGAAAATGCTCGAATAATGAAAGATAACGGGACAATGGTAATCGCGTACCCTAATCATTCTAGCTGGTACTATCGCTTTGCCTATCTGTATTTAAAGGCAAAAGGAGAATGGAATTATCCTGATGAGAATAAGCTTTACCATCTAAAAAGGGAAATTAAAGAGGCGGGCCTTAAACTGATAGAATACAAGGTGTACGATCCCCAAACATCTCTCGTTTTTTTGTTTAAGCACTCCCGTTATAAAGAGTTGGTTTATGCCATAGCGAGAGTCTTGAAAATTGGTGGTTACCTAATGGTTTTAAAGATTGGGAAAGAAAAATGACATCGCAAACTAAGCTGGTATCCATTATTCTCCCAACCTATAACGGGGAAAAACACATAAAAAATAGTATTGAAAGCTGCCTTTGTCAGACATATCGGAATATCGAGCTGATCATTGTTAATGATTGTTCGGCTGATGGGACGCTTGAGCTGATAAAAGAATATGCTGAAAAAGATAATCGTATTCGCATTGTTGATAATCCTAAAAACATAAAATTGCCAGCGTCTCTTAATGAGGGGTTTAGGGTGTCTAAAGGACTGCTTCTGACATGGACATCAGATGATAATATGTTTCGCGAAAATGCTATTGAAAGAATGGTTAATATGTTATCGGAAAAATCGGCAGATTTCATTTATTGCGGCTATAGTGTCGGCGATATGAATGGCAATATTGAATGCGTTCGCCCGCCCGCAGATCCAAAGGATATGCTGTTTAGGAATGTTGTGGGGGCGTGTTTTCTTTATACGCGCCAAGTATATGAAGCTATTGGTGAGTATAATGTGAATTTGTTCTGCGCAGAAGACTATGAATACTGGAGTCGTATATACCGGAAGGGCCTCAAAATCGTAACCTGCGATGAAGATTTATATATTTACCGGCGTCACACAAATTCTCTAACATCAACAAAAAGTCGTCTTATTTGCCTTAACACTGAGAAAGTTATTGCGGATAATATTGCGAGTAAAGGAATCTTACCCAAAGAAAAATCCCAAATTTATCTCGATTACTTTAAAAAGTCGGCACTTCGTACTGGATATATTTTTAGTGCAAGATTCTTTGTAAAGTATATTTATTTCTTGGCGCTTTCCAATTTTAGAAAAGAGAGTGCTAAATGAAAGTGGTTCATATTAGTGCAACCCCGCTTGCCGGCTCACCCATTCGAATTGTTAATGCTTTGAACAAATATACAGATGTTCAGGCGCGATCAATTAACTTAAATGCCAAAGCGTACGGAGTATTAACCTTTCCTGAGGATTTGCTTTGGAATGAGAATAAGGAAGAGTGCGAAGATATTATCAGGGAAGCTGATATATTACATTTTCACCATTGGTTTGATTTTTCATCTAAAGATAATTCCTTTAAGTTTGATTTTTTTGCTGCAATGAAAAAAGATGCCCGACACCTAATACACTGGCATAGTAATCCGATGACAATTTCTTCTTTAGCAGGGCAAAGTGTTGATTCTATAGTTAGTAGCAATATACCTCAGATGGTGGTCGCCCAGTTTCACGAATCTTATTATCCGAATGCTTGCCCTGTTCCTTTGATTGTTGAAGTAGAGAGTCTTTCACCAAAGCTTGAGCAAGCTGAAAAACCTGTTGTCTTTTTTTCCCCATCTAGCAAGAGGCATGCTTATGAAGAGCGTTGGGAAACAAAGGGAAAGCCTGAGGTTGTTCATTTCCTGGATAGCCTTAAAAGGGAGCGGAAACTAGATTACAGATTGGTTGAAAATATACCTTTTGCCGATTGTAATAAAATGCGCGGGGAGTGTGATATTGTCATTGACGATATTGTAACCGGTGGATTTCATACAACTTCCCTTGAGAGTATGGCGTTAGGAAAGCCAACCTTTTCATATATGGATGCTAGAACTCAAATGGTGTTGTCACAATTATCTGGTACGACTGATTGCCCTCTCATCAATGTGAGATATCAAGATGCAAAAAATATTTTGAGAGAGCTTGCGGAAAATAGAGGCCTTCGTAAGGAAATAGGGCAATTCTCTAGGGACTGGATGGTAAAATATTATTCAGAGGAAAGGATGGTTGGTAGTTATAAACGAGCTTACTCTAATTTGCTGGATATAGGTGTACTTTATAACGAAAGATATCATGACAACAGAAAAGCTAAACTCTGGCTATACACCAGAGTTCCTGATTTGATTTGGCAAGAAAGACGCAGCAAAGAAATTGGATTGGCACGAATGGCGTTGGATTTCCTAAAATATAAGAATGTTAGGGAGATTATTATTCAGAAATTTCCTTATGTCCGAAATCAAGTAAGAAAAATAAAAAAAATATTTAGAGCTTAGAATTGCATATTTTGAAGGAGAGAAAATTGATAAAGTTAATTTTAAGAAAGTTTCTATCTTCGCTTGATGATATTGATTCCTATATCGGTGCTAGGAGAGTAAGAAGAAGCCCGAAACGGAGCCTCCACAATGTATTATGGGAGCGTGCAACTCAGCAGTCGGCTGATTTTGTAGAGGAGTTTCTTCCACATTCAATGATTTTTATAAGTAAAGAAGATATGTGGGCATATGTCTCAAAAAAAATTCATGATAGGTATGAAGGTGGTGTGTGTGTTGAGTTTGGTGTTGCGGGCGGGACGTCAATTAATTTTATATCTGCGCGCCTCCCCAAATTTAAATTTTTTGGGTTTGATTCATTCGAAGGACTCGCTGAAGATTGGGTAGGACATCACGCAACAAAGGGAGCCTACTCTCAGAATGGAAATCTCCCCATCGTGAACGAGAATGTGTCCTTGGTAAAGGGATGGTTTTCGGACACAATCCAGCCATTCATTAACTCTGTTGATGAAAACGATCTCCGTCTTATTCATATTGATAGTGATACATATGAAGCGGCAGAAATAGTATTTAATAATATAGGAGATAAAATAAAGAGTGGATGTTTGATTTTATTTGACGAGTTGATTGGGTATCCGAATTGGAAAAATGGAGAGTATCGTGCATTAGAAGAGGCGCAAAGAAAATTTAATTTCAAATATAAGTTTTTAGCTTTTTCATCGGAGCAAGCATTAATAGAAATTCTTTGATAATGGTTGACAGATTTCTTCTCGGCTAACAGTGAAAAACAATGAAAAGTGAAATTAAAAAATTCATTAGAAATCGATTGCCTTTATGGGCAATTCGCCTTTATCTGAGATTAAGATATGGGCCCCCTCGACTTGTTTATGAAAGTATTGTGCAGCAGAAAATTTCTATCAAACAGGGCCAGTATTCTGGGAAACGCTGCTTTATTGTGGGAGGGGGGCCATCTATTAATGAAATGGATTTGACACCTTTAAATGACGAATATTGTATGGCTGTTAATCGAGGATTCTTATTAAAGGACAAAAGTCTCCGTCACGTAGAGTTCTACGGTCTAAGCGATATCGGTGCCTATGCGGAGTATGGGCGTGCAGTGCCTGCAGATTTTGCAGAGCACATTTGTGTTTTTGGAGAAATTCCGTGGGATCGTAACGATGTTAAAAGTTTATCGGTATTTTCTATGTATACGGAGCATTGTAAGCAAAAATTTATGTCCAAAGGTTTCTTTCAATTTGATTTAACCCAACCTGTCGCTCACACATATACAATTGCTCTTCAAATGTTACAGGTGGCTGTTTTTGCAGGATTTAAGGATATATATTTTATAGGTGTTGATAATGATTTTTCTGGCTCAAATATGCATTTTTACCCTGACTCGGAAGTCGAGAAAAAGAGTATGAAAGATTGGCGTTTTAATCCGTGCCCAGATAATGAAAAGGCATTCCAGTATGCGACTTCTATTTTACAGCCTATGGGGATAAATTTATATAATGCAGGTGTTGGCGGGAAGCTAAAGGCCCTCACAAGAGTTGATTTTAAAGGACTGTTCTAAATGCAAACTATTCAGGTCGCTTTTGCCTCGGATAATAATTACGCCCAACATATGGCTGTAAGTATCGTATCTCTATTAAAGAATGTAGATGACAGTATAGCTGTTCATATCTATATTTTATACGAAGATCTAGAGAAGCGTCATATTGATAACCTGAAGAAGCTTATAGGACTTCATGAAAACACAGAAATTGAATTTGTAAAACTTTCTTTGGATGATTTCTCTGGGTATCCCCTGCACACTGAATGGCACAGTATTGCAACCTATTTTCGATTAAAACTTCCATCGTTACTACCTCATATAGATCGGATCGCTTATTTGGATTCGGACATAATTGTCTGTGGGGATATATCGAATGTTTGGAAATCTTTCATGGCGGATAATGTGATGCTGCAGGCGGTAGAAGAGCCTACACCGCTTTACGCTCATCGCCTAGAGTCACTGGGAATGAAAGTGGGTAGCCCTTATTTCAACGGGGGCGTATTATTTTTAAATCTTAAGAAAATGCGAGAGAAATGTTTTGAAGATAATGCTGTGTCTTATATTCAACAATATAATCGCTATATTCAGTTTCAGGATCAAGATGTATTGAATGCTTTGTGTGAGGGGGACTGGAAACCTCTACCACTAAACTGGAACAGTTTTTTCTTTGTCTTGGAGGGTATATACAAAGATAAATACAGACTCTACAAAAGGCAGGACGTATTAAATGCAAAATCAAAACCTGCAATTATACATTTTAACCAACACCCAAAGCCTTGGGCAGAGGGGTGCATTGATCCGCGGCGGATGGAGTATTTCAAATATTTGGAATATACACCGTATAAGGGATTCACAGTTAATCAAGCAAAGTCAATTTGTCCAGTTTTAAAGGCATATTTCTCAAAAATAATATTGCAAATAAATATATATTGTCCATCGTTGTATGTTCTTCTTAGGTCATTTAAGAGAAGGATTGTTAAAGCCCATGGATAAAGTTTCACAGAAGGTCACGGCAATAATAAAAACTTTTGAGCGCCCAGAAAAAGTTATTTGTCTGCATAAAAGTATTAGGAAATTCTATCCGCACTTAAGAGTTATAATTATTGATGATTCAAAAAGGCCAATAAATTATGCTTGGGATAATGGTACAGAATACACACACACTTCATACGATATAGGGCTGTCAGCAGGTAGAAATATGGCGGTTGGTATGGCCAGTACGCCATATGTACTTCTGCTGGACGATGATTTTCTATTTACGGAAGAAACAAAAATTGAATTTTTTATCGATGTTCTGGATTCAACAGGCTTTCATATTGTTGCAGGCAACGTTCTTGATTGCGGTAAGAAAAAGCTGATATTTAGGGGAATGATGAATGTCAAGGATAATATTCTTTATCTTAATAGCTATCAGAGGGGAAAGGATTTTGAAGGTCATATAAAATATGATTTTGTTTTGAATTTTTTTCTTGCCAGGACAAAAACGCTGCTTGATTATCCTTGGGACGATGCTCTTAAAATCAGAGAGCATGAAGCTTTTTTCTGGAATTTGAAGCAACATAATATTCCCATCACGGCCATATCAAATGTTTCTATTTCACATTTTCCGACATCCGATATTGCGGGGGAGAAAGATGAGTATTTCGTGAAAAGAGTTGAGCGAATGAAATATTATCATGCATTGGCATGTCAAAAAATTGGGGTCAACGATTTTCGCTCTCTAGGAGCTAAGTATCAAGGTATTGGGATTAAACATTTTCTTATCTATATCAGATTATTGTCCGAAGAAAAATCTAATCATTCTATATTTTGGAATATCTTTAGATGCGTATTCTCATTCGAGAAAAATATCAGACAACACGCGGAGCGAGCTACAGGCAAAAGAAGGGCTTAATTGTATCGCTATTAAAGGCTTTTCGTTTTCTCCCAACCGAGGGCAGTTTGCACAATGATATCCAAGTTATCATAAATTGGCTTCCACCCAGTTTCGACTGTCAGTAAAGTTGAATCCGCGACTAAGGCAACAGGGTCTCCGGCCCTACGACTAACCGGAAGCTTATTGAGGGTGATGCCTGAGCTTTGTTCAACAACTTTGATAACATCTAAAACTGAGTATCCCTTACCATATCCGCAGTTGTAAATTTTATTGACGTGCTGCTTTTTCATGTGCTCATAAACGCACAAATGGGCATTGGCAAGGTCACTGACATGGATATAGTCACGAACACAGGTGCCATCGGGGGTGTCGTAATCTGTGCCATATATATTCATAGATGAGCGCATTCCCAAAGCCGTTTCACACGCCACCTTAATCAGGTGGGTTGCGTTTTCTTTAACTTGTCCTGTCCGGCCTTTGGGGTCAGCGCCAGCAACGTTGAAATAACGAAGAATGGCAAAATTGAGCCCATGAGCATTTGCTGTATCCTTGATCATCATCTCTGTCATCAGTTTTGATGCGGCATAAGGATTTTCAGGTTGAGGAGAGTATTCTTCTTTCATCAACTGTAAAGGATTATTTCCGTATACGGAAGCTGTTGATGAAAAAATAAAATTCCTAACCTTAAATTTTACGCAAGATTGTAATAGGCTTAAACTGACACAGGTGTTGTTCTGATAATATTTTAGTGGATTTTCTACGGACTCGGGCACAATGATCGAGCCCGCAAAATGGAGGACGGTGTCAATATCATGGTCAAAGAAAACGCGATCCATTAAATCCTGATTCCCAACATCCCCCTCATAAAATGAAAGGTCATTTGGCAATAGGCTTCTAACACCCGTTGAAAGATTATCGACAACAACCACATCATATCTCTTGTCCAGAAATTCATAGACGACGTGAGATCCGATATATCCAGCACCCCCAGTAATTAAGATTGCCATGCTTACTCACCTAATTTTTTCTTTAAGTTTTTATTTTGCAAATCTCTCCATAAAAAGTGTACATCAACCAACGCTAACAGAGGCCATAATACAAATCCTGTAAGACCCATTATTGGAATTTCGTAGAAAACAAGATGTTTATATTGAAATGATGTGCGTATCGCATAAAATACGCCCAAAAGACAATAACCATAAAGAAGATATGTAAACATTATTTTTCTCCGCTATTTGTTTTTATTGTATTATCTGAAGATCTGCAACTCGATTTCTCCTATTTGGGGGAAGGGAATCGTAAGGAAAGTAGAATGCTATGAAAAAAATCCTCTTTTTACGAAGAGACGGTGTCTATTTGCCAGAGATTAGTGCCTATATGGCCTATCTTAGGAAAAAAATGCCGTTATTTGAAATCTGTGATTCTTCAGAAATAAAAGAAAATTTTTCCGAAAGTGACTTTGATGTCATTTGGAAATTTATGGGGTTTGACCGACAGAATCATCATGGTCGGTTTGTTGTGCATGAATATGGCTCTTTATCTGTCGGGCGTCTACCCAGAGTAAAAAATGTTATTAAAAGAGTGCTCAACTCAAACCCATCTATGCGCGTTTTCTTAAACGAGGCAGTGCGTCAGGGAATGGGATTCAACGGCAATACAGATTATCGATTAAGAGATATGGGGGTTAGCTCTCATTTTTTTAGGAAGTTTTCTAATCCAGATCCTGAATTTGATTTTGTGTATTCTGGAAGTCTTAATCGCGGGAGAATTATCTCCTTAATGCTTGATCATTTCAAAACCACCATGAAGGGGTCGAGACTATTGGTTGTTGGGGCAGTCCCAGATGATATTCATGAAATGTTCGGGAAGACACCCAATATCCATTTCACTGGACGATTAAAATATGAAGACGTTCCTGATGCTATTACCCAGGCCAGGTACGGGCTTAATATTATGCCAGATATCTATCCCTTTAATATTCAGACATCGACTAAAGTTTTAGAGTATTGCGCTGCGCGAATGCCCGTTATCAGTACCAATTATAAATGGATTAGCGAATTTGAAAGGGAGGCCAAAGGAAAATTTTTCTATATTGAAAATTCTTTCAGTAACCTAAAGATTGATGACATAAATAAGTACCCATTTGTAGTGCCCTCGATGGAGGATTACGAGTGGGACAAGATTATCGAGAAATCAAAAGTATTTGATTTTTTAGGATAATCTTTTAGAGAGTTTAAACCGAAGTATTGAATACACAACCAATAAAACATAATAAAATCAACGACTTACAAGAAAAATAAAAATCCTAAAATTCAAGGAATTTTTTCCATTGCCGCACTGTTGCCGCAAAATCAGTTAGGCAAGATTCTGTTCGAGTGCCAATCACCAAATTTCTACCTTCCCTGATTCATTAAGGCTCCAGACTTGAATTTCAATCTTTTCCAAAGAACCCTTTGTTTCTTCGAAAAGATCCCTGTAGCGCTTGAAATTTGGAATTCCGATGGCAACTTTTGCGTCTGGATATTCAGTTTTTAGTCTCATGCATTTTAGAATCGCATGAGCATACCAGTGAGAGGCCTGAAGGGTGGGAGATGTCTTTTTTATCTCATGTGCGCGATTGGGATCACTATAACTTACTGATGGATAGCCTTTTACCTCCATCAGCAGGGTCATTCCCGATTTAGTAGCTCGGATAGCTGCCTTGATCGAGTCGTTCATGACCGCGTAGAGACCGAGAACCTTACTGCTGTTCTTGCCGGCACCTTCGATTCGCGTATTCATCGACTCGATATTTTTAAGAACGGCGGCAACGCGCTGATCGGACGTGGTCACAAAGTCGGCAGCCGTCTGGTTCAGCTCTTTTTGTTTCTCGCGGTGAGCATCGGAACTGATATCCAGCAAAGTCGTCAGGTTGTATTTGACGTCCTCAAGCCCTTCGAACTGGGTAACTCTCGGTGCATCAATCGCAGTCTGGGTATCCTGGATTTTTGTGGCCAGACGACCCATCTTTTCGCGCTCTTCCGCAACGCGCAGCTCGATCTTGTTGATCTCGGCTTGCGCGGACGGTTTGATTTTCGTCCCGAAAGACCACCAGCTGGTCTCGGTTTTAAGCTCGGCAACCATATCGTTGTAATCGCGAATGGATCTTTCCGAACCATCCATATCGCGTTCATAACCATCCAGTTCGCCGTTCAGACGCTCCAACTCCTCGCGGTCCTTGATGATCTCGCCGAGCATGTCTGAAGTCTTCACGCCCTTGAGCTGCATCTTGTACAGGGAATCGAGAATATTCAGGAAAGGCTGGATTTTTTTGTTGAAGTCCAGAATGCCTTGCCCGAGTTCGTCGATCACTTCCTTGAGCTGTGCAAACGCCTCGGAATCATTGAGCTTCAGCATATCAATCGCCAGTTCCTTGCGTTTGGATTGCAACCATTCGCTGAACTCGACAAAGGAATGAAGGCGCTGGGCGTTTTGCTCCTCGGTTAAGGATTTGTCGAAGGTCAGGGCATTCGTCATCGCTTCACGTTTTTGTTCAAGCCCCATAGACGGATCGAACATGATCTTGTGGAATGGGTTGCCGGTAATTTCGGCAGTCGCCACTTTTGGTGCGGCGGTCGATGTTTTTGTACGCCCTGCGACAACCTGACGGCTGGCCTCAAGGACTTCATCAACGCCTGTGCTGACCGGTTTAAAAGCTGCAGCGGCAGCGGTTTCTCTTTTAGTCATTTTTTTCTCTTTCGTTAGTGAGTGAGCAAAGTTTTCCCGCCGCGAACACACCATGTGTCCGCGTGACGAGGCATAGAGAGGCCGTTGGCAGGAACAGGGTCTCGCCGTTCGCCTCGCTAATTCCGTTAAAAATTTCAGTTGGGTGTTATGGGTCTAACGACGTTACGTTCGTTATCCTTAGAGTGGGTTTCGGTACTTCATGTCGCGCCTCCTACGGGCAAAAAAAGACAAAACTTCTCCATTCCGGCATGACAAAATCATGCGAAACGATCAAACGCAAAAGCCCCTTACAGACTGCCTTTGGCAGCTGACTGTCGCTTTTGGGTCAAACTTTTAAATTGTTGGGATTTTAATCTTTGCAGAGGAATCCACGTATGCAGTGCGCATACCGGGTCATTCCCGCATCTCTCGATGCAACCCCGGTGAACCCTAGTTCAGAGGGATATACATTCTTCATTACTTCCTCACGCGCTGGGGGCAAATAGATACCTGACACACCCACATATTAATTATTATAATTTTTATATTGTGGCATATAATCCAGCGTTAGGTTTATGGTCTCACATATGATTTCTGAAAGTCAAGAAAATCCGGAAAAATTTTCAACACCCGCAAAAACTGGACTAAATCCGTCCGCGCATGGTCTTGGCAGCTGCCACCATATGCTCCAGAGCGGGTTCGACTTCTTCCCACCGACGGGTTTTCAAACCGCAATCGGGATTGACCCAGATCTGCGACGGGTCGAGAACGGTCGCCGCCTTTTCAAGCAATTTGACCATTTCATCCTGTGTCGGAATACGCGGCGAGTGAATGTCATAGACACCTGGCCCGATTTCGTTGGGATAATTATATTCAATAAAGGCCTCAAGTAACTCCATTTGCGACCGGCTGGTTTCGATTGAAATCGCGTCGGCATCCAGTTCGGCAATAGAATTGATGATGTCGTTAAATTCCGAATAACACATATGGGTGTGAATTTGCGTTGAGTCCGCAACACTGGAAGACGACAGACGGAACGCATCGACCGCCCAGTTGAGGTAATCGTCCCAGTCGGCCTTGCGCAGTGGCAACCCCTCGCGGATCGCGGGTTCATCAATCTGGATGACTTTAATGCCCGCCGCTTCGAGATCATGCACTTCATCACGAATGGCCAATGCGATTTGTTTACAGGTTTCCGACCGTGGCTGGTCATCGCGCACGAACGACCAGAACAGCATTGTAATCGGCCCTGTGAGCATTCCCTTCATCGGACGGTCTGTCAACGACTGCGCATACACCGACCACTCGACGGTCATCGGTTTCGGACGAGACACATCCCCGAAAATAATCGGCGGCTTGACGTAGCGCGACCCATAAGATTGAACCCATCCGTTTTGCGAGAAACAATATCCCTGCAACTGTTCGCCGAAATATTCGACCATATCGTTACGCTCCGGCTCGCCATGAACCAAAACATCCATATCAAGTTTCTCCTGAAAACGGACAACCTGTTCGATCTCGCGTTTCATTGCCGATTCATAATCGACGGCACTCAATTCGCCTTTCTTGAAGGACGCACGAGCGGTACGGATTTCGGCAGTCTGCGGGAACGACCCGATAGAGGTCGTCGGAAATACAGGAAGCCCCAGAGCGGCATGCTGGGCCAGACGGCGCTCCGCAAAATCGGATTTACGTTCGAACATTTCCGGTTTCAAATGTGCCATACGCGATTTAACTTCCGCGTCATGAATGCGCGGCGACGTGGCGCGGTCGGAAACGACGGCGTCGCTGGCCGCCAGCAAATCGGCAATCGCCTCTTCACCTTCATTGACACCCTTGGCAATGGCCGCAATTTCGGCGAGTTTCTGTTTGCCGAACGCCATCCAACTCCTGAGCTGGCTATCTAGCTTGGTTTCATGATCGAGGTCAATCGGCGCATGCATCATCGAACAGCTGGGAGCGATCCAGACTTTGTCATTCCCGAGTTTGTCACTGACTTTTTGAGCAATCCCGAGGGCCGCTCTCAAATTGTTTTTCCACACGTTGCGCCCGTCAACCAGTCCAAGGGAAAGAATCTTGTCCGCCGGAAAATGTTTTAGAACAGCATCTAGTTGATCCGCCCCGCGTTTCAAATCAATGTGTAACGCATCCACAGGCAAGGTGCAGGCAATGTCGAGATTATCACGCAGCGAATCGAAATATGTCGCCACCATGATATTGAGATCGGGAACCGCTTTGCGCAATTCTGTGTAGCCACGTTCGAAATCCTGATCTGCCCCTTCCCACAAATCACGTACCAGAATAGGCTCATCAAGCTGGACATGGGTTGCACCCATGGCTTTCAGCCTGTTCAAGATCTCGATATAGACGGGAAGGATATCGGCAAAAATTTGAGCATCATCCAGGCTGTCGTCTTTCTTTTTACCGAGAACCACATACGTCACCGGACCGACCAGCACGGGCCGCGTGCGAATACCCAGATCAAGCGCTTCCTGAAACTGGTCGAAAAATTTCATGCTGGAAAGCTTGGCTTTCATGCCCTTTTCGAATTCCGGCACGATATAGTGATAATTGGTATCGAACCATTTGGTCATTTCCATCGCGGTAACGTCGAGGCCGTTTTTCTGCGCCCCGCGTGCCATCGCAAAATAAGTGTCGAGATCGACGTTTCCGCCAGTCCATTGGTAACGCTTTGGAACAAGGCCAAGCGCACAGGTCATATCCAGAACCTGATCGTAAAAAGAAAAATCGCCCGACGGGATCAAATCAAGCCCCGCATCCTTTTGCATCATCCAATGGGTCTTGCGGATATTCTGTCCGGCTTCCAACAATTCGGCCGCGCCGATCTCGCCCTTCCAGTAACTCTCCGTCGCTTTTTTCAGTTCGCGTTTAACCCCGATCCGTGGAAAACCCAGATTTGTAGCCAGTACCATTTTTAAAGTCCTTTGATATGGTTGAGTGCGGATAAGATCATATCCGCTTTGTTAAGCGTATAAAAATGAAAATGCGTAACACCCGTTCCACGCAATTCAGAAATTTGTCGCGCCAGAAACTCCGCGCCAACCCGAAGAGGATCGTCGCCTTCGGTAAATATTTCTTTAAGGGTTGCCGGAATATGTGCTCGACATTTTTCGGCAAAACTGCAAACTTTTGCAAGATCGCTCACGGGTAAAAGACCGGGGACGATGGGCGTAGTAATCCCCGCCGCCCGCACCTCATCCATAAAATGCGCAAAAGTCGGCGTTTCAAAAAAGAACTGGGTAATAGCCCGCGCCGCACCCGCGTCACATTTCTTTTGAAGGGCAACAAGATCCGCAGCCAAAGACGGGGCATCAGGATGTTTTTCAGGATACGCCCCAACAGATATGTCAAACGGATGCCGTGCCAGCAACGCTTCGACAAACTCGCTGGTATATTCGAAATAATCGGGTTCCCTGAAATCGGCCGGATGTTGTCCCGTCGGAATATCCCCCCGCAACGCCACCAGATGGCGGATATCATTTTCCCATAATGTATCCGCATAAGCGAACAACTCGGATTTAGGGATTCCAAAATAACTGAGGTGTGCCCCGACTTTAAGACCGGTCTCCCGTTGCAAGATCTGGGCGGTCTCGAAGGTCCCCGATTTGGTTGACCCGCCCGCGCCGAAGGTGACGGTCACGAATTCGGGTTTCAAAGCCACCAAAGCAGAAGCCGCCGCCAGCAACGCCTCGCGGCCAATGTCGTTTTTAGGCGGAAAAAATTCGAAAGAGAGAGTAAAGGGCAGGGGCATAACGGAAGCGATGCTACCACGAATTGCCTTTGATGTGTACCGAAACCGCAAAAATGGGTGTTCAACCGTGTGCATCTGTGGTTAAAAGAACCCATTCAAAACAAAGGTAAAACGACAATGACCCACGACCACATTCTCATTCTCGATTTCGGTTCCCAAGTAACGCAATTGATCGCCCGCCGCGTGCGCGAAAGCGGCGTTTATTGTGAAATCTGGCCGTTCAATCACGCCGACGAGAAAAAGGTCAAAGACTTCGCCCCGAAAGGCATCATCCTCTCTGGCGGCCCGATGAGCGTGACCGCCGAAGGGTCGCCCCGCGCCCCGCAATTTGTGTTTGAAATGGGCCTGCCACTTTTGGGCATTTGCTACGGCCAGCAAACCATGTGCGAACAATTGGGCGGCAAGGTCGAAGGGTCGGACCATAAAGAATTCGGTCGCGCCTATGTCGAGATTACCGAACAGTGCAAATTGTTTGACAGCGTGTGGGACAAGGGCAGTAAGGAAATGGTCTGGATGTCGCATGGCGACCGCGTGACCAAACTCCCCGACGGTTTTAAAATCGTGGGGATTTCCGAAGGTGCCCCCTGCGCCGCCGTCGCCAACGACGATAAAAGAATGTACGGCGTCCAGTTCCACCCCGAGGTCGTCCACACCCCGCATGGCGCGGCCCTCATTAAAAACTTCACACATAATATTTGCGGCTGCGCAGGCGACTGGACGATGAATTCCTTCCGTCAGGAAATGATCGAAAAAATCCGCAAACAAGTGGGCGACAAACGCGTCATCTGCGGTCTTTCGGGTGGCGTGGATTCCTCGGTCACTGCCATCCTGATCCACGAAGCCATCGGCGACCAGTTGACCTGCATCTATGTCGATACCGGCATGATGCGCGCAGGAGAGAGCGAACAAGTCGTGAGCCTCTTCAAAGATCATTACAACATCCCCCTCATCCACGAAGACGCGTCGGAATTGTTTTTGGGCAAGCTCGCAGGCATCACTGACCCCGAACAAAAACGCAAAATCATCGGCGGATTGTTTATCGAAGTGTTCGAGGCTTGCGCGAACCGCATCGGCGGCGCGGATTTCTTGGCGCAAGGAACCTTGTACCCCGATGTGATCGAATCTGTTTCGTTCATCGGCGGCCCGTCGGTCACGATTAAATCACACCACAATGTGGGCGGCCTGCCCGAACGCATGAACATGAAATTGGTCGAACCACTGCGCGAATTGTTCAAGGACGAAGTCCGCGCATTGGGCCGCGAGCTTGGCATGAACGAAGACTTTATCCGCCGCCACCCGTTCCCCGGCCCGGGCCTCGCCATCCGTATTCCGGGTGACATCACGCGTGAAAAACTGGAAATACTGCGGAACGCCGACAAGATTTATATCGAGGAAATCAAAAACGCAGGTTTGTACGATACAATCTGGCAAGCCTTCGCCGTCCTCCTCCCCGTCAAGACCGTGGGCGTGATGGGCGACGATAGAACGTATGATCATGTCTGCGCGCTCCGCGCGGTGACATCCACCGACGGCATGACGGCGGACTATTTCCCCTACGATCATGCGTTTTTGGGGCGGGTCGCGAACCGCATCATCAACGAAGTCCGCGGCATCAACCGCGTCGTCTACGACATCACCAGCAAACCCCCGGGCACGATTGAATGGGAGTAGGGGATGGAAAGGGCATAAAACATGGCGGATCAACCAGTACTCCTTCCTCTAATTCAGAAAAGAGTTGATGAAGAAAAGAGAAGTATTCTCCAAAAAATTACCTCTTGGGTTATGCACTTTGCAAGCGGGAAAGGTCACATAACAACTTTTGAAGGAAAAATTTGTTCATGGTCTGGGGTTGGATTTGAAGGGAGTCCAAGAGAGGTATTTTGGGGAAGATATATCGAGCCATTTTTAGAAGATTCCACAGAGCGGTTAATCAGGTTAGTCGCTGAAGAGTCAGAAAAAAATAAACTTAATATCAGATTGGAATTAGACACGCTTTCCAACCATATGCGCGGAATGTATGCAAGAATATATAGCGAAATGGCAGATGCAGATCAAAGAATGCTTGGAAAGGGATTTCCTGAGAAAATAGATAGAAAGGACATCACTTCTGAGATTATCATCATGAGTCACTATTTAGATCAGCATATAGCTATGACTCTAAATAAACATGAGTCGCGCACATCTTATAAAAAGAAATTTGTCGAAAGTTTGAAAGAACAGACAATTCAAAAAACCGCAGGGTATGTTATTCTCGGAATTGTTGTTATTGTGGGATGGATTTGGCGAGAATACGTTATTTCCGTCTATAATTTTTTGATAAATCAATTGGGGTAAGATAATTGATTTTCCTGCATCCCCCGCTTTAGGCGGGTGATTTGTTTTTTGGCGTCATCGCCCGAGTTTTAAAAAAACTCTAGGGCGATCCAGAAAATGGACATGGATTCCCCTAGAATCCTTTCAGGATTCGGGGAATGACGGCCCCGCGGAAGTCTTCGCGTTTTAGAAAACTGGATCCCCGCCTGCGCGGGGATGACAGAGGGGAGGGAATGTCAAGAGGGGGAAAACCCGAACAGCCTCCGTTTAACAGGCGAAACGTTGCTAAAAACGGAGGAAACTATGACAACACACGCTCACACATCTTTGATAAAACGCGCCACACTTGCATTCGCCACACTCGCGGCGGTCATGGTTCTGGCCTCACCCGCTGCCTTTGCCGATAATGGCCGCCACGACAACCGTTATCGTTACAATGACGGCCCGTACCGCTATGACACGCACCGATACACCCACACCCACCAGTACAACTGGAACAATGCCTACCGTAATTATCATTACGCGCCACAGCCCTATAAAATCGGTCGCCCGCTGCCGTATTTTGTGAAATGCGAGCCGGTCTCGCGCCATGCGCTGGGGCGTCTGCGCCCCGCCCCGCGCGGCACACGGTACGTGCAGGTCGGACCGGACGTTCTGCTGATCTCCCAAGGCTCGAAAATGGTGCTGTGGTCCGTTCGTGTCTTTTAGGCCCACCCCCACCTTGACCCTCCCCCCTCAAGGGGGAGGGAGTAAGGAAGGTAAAAGGTGAGATTTTTCTTTACATTGGAGCGAAAACCCTTATAAGTACCCTGCAAATCCGGTTCCACACGACACATATAAAGGGGTTTGCGCCATGGCTTTTCATCAAGACAAAATCAAAGAAGGTTTGACGTTCGACGACGTGCTGTTATTGCCCGCCGCGTCCAGTGTCCAACCCACCGAAGTCAATACGGCCACAAACCTCACCAAAACGATCGCGCTCAACGTCCCGTTGCTTTCTGCCGCGATGGACACCGTAACCGAATCCCCGATGGCGATTGCGATGGCCCAACAAGGCGCATTGGGCATCATCCACCGCAATATGAGCATCGACGCCCAAGCCGAAGAAGTCCGTCGTGTGAAACGCTATGAATCAGGCATGGTCGTCAACCCCATCACCGTCTATCCCCACGATACGCTGGCCCATGCGTTGGAAATCATGGGGCGTTTCAAAGTGTCCGGTTTGCCTGTGATTGAAGAAAACGGCAAACTGGCCGGTATCCTCACCCACCGTGACGTGCGTTTTGCCGAAAACCCCGACCAGTCGGTGCGCGAATTGATGACGTCTGAAAACCTGATTACGGTCGTGGGCGGCGCGGACAAGGACGAAGCCAGAAAATTGCTCCACAAATACCGCATCGAAAAATTGCTGGTCGTGGACAAAGACGGCAAATGTACTGGCCTAATTACCGTCAAAGACATCGAAAAATCGCAAAACTATCCGCTGGCCAGCAAAGACGAGAGAGGCCGCTTGCGCACGGGCGCAGCCGTCGGCACAGGTGAGGTCAACGGCTATGAACGCGCCTTGGCCTTGTGTGACGCCGAATTGGATGTAGTTGTTGTTGATACCGCCCACGGCCATTCGAAAGGCGTCCTTGATATGGTCGCTCGTATTAAGAAAGAATGCGGCGATAGAATGCAAATCATCGCGGGCAATATTGCGACAGGCGATGCAGCTGGAGCCCTGATTGACGCAGGCGCTGACGCTGTGAAAGTCGGCATTGGCCCAGGGTCGATCTGCACGACGCGCGTGGTCGCTGGGGTCGGTGTTCCTCAACTCACTGCCATCATGAACGCTGCTGAAGTGGCCATGAAAGCGGGCATCCCCGTGATTGCCGATGGCGGAATCAAATATTCGGGCGACCTCGCCAAAGCCATTGCCGCCGGAGCAAATTGCGCCATGATGGGCGGCGTCTTCGCCGGAACTGACGAAGCACCAGGCGAAGTGATCCTCTACCAAGGCCGCTCTTACAAATCCTATCGCGGCATGGGCTCGGTCGGCGCAATGGTCGAAGGATCGGCTGACCGCTATTTCCAAGGCAAAGTATCGGAAACCAACAAACTCGTTCCCGAAGGGATCGAAGGTCGCGTACCGTATAAAGGCTCCATCGTTCCCGTTGTGCATCAGATGGTTGGTGGCCTGCGCGCTTCGATGGGCTATACCGGATGCCCGACGATCCCCGAGATGCAGCAACGCGCTGAATTTATCCGTATGACGGGCGCAGGCTACCGCGAATCCCATGTCCACGACGTGACCATCACAAGAGAAGCCCCGAACTATCGGACGGAATCGTAAATGCGCGTTGTCGTTCTCGATGCTGAAATGACAGATCTGGATCTGGAGAGCGGAGCGAAAATAATCGCGCTGGGCTTGGTAGAAGTATTCGACAAGGCACGGATAGGCGAAGAGAAAGAATGGTTCTTTCATCCTCATGGGCGGCCAATTCCTCCGGAAAATCAGAAACTTCACGGCCTCACGCAAGAGTTTCTGGAACAACACCTCATATTCCCGTTGCAGATTGATGATATAAAGAAATTTATCGGCGATTCCCCTATTGCGCATCATTGCTGGCTCTATCAAGGTGGGCCTCAATCGGTGGATGAAAAATTCATGGAAAAGGAATTTGAAAGATCGCGTCGTACACCGATCGACCACGCGCGCTGGATAAATATGAAAACGCTTGCCAGAAAAATTGATCCTGAACATAACAGTCTGAATGACATGCTGGATAGATTCGGAATAGACAGATCGTCTCGTAACATTCATCACGGAGCTTTAATTGACGCCCGCCTGACCGCCGAACTTTATCTCAGATACAAATCTCTGGGTTTTAATTTCTAAACCTGATTTCTCCCGCTTCGATAATCGCGCCATCGGCGTTTTCGCCGCGCTGGACGATGACGGCGAATCCTGCCGCGTCGTCGGGAATATTGCTCTTTTTAATAGAGAGGGTTTTGTTTTGCCCGTCCCAATGGCCGAGAAGAGTCGACATGGATAGGACAGGTCGTACATAGGTCAAAGTTTGCCCAGAATTCTCGCCGCGCCCGATGGGAACGGTTTCATCCGGCCTGTAAAAAAATGCCACAATACGCGTCGGGTGA
>Ga0116144_10001477_pt1 | contig 27883 bp, 21 predicted proteins | sample AD_UKC035_MetaG_FD_89746 | JGI IMG/M metagenome (GOLD analysis project Ga0116144, IMG submission 89746) | Active sludge microbial communities of municipal wastewater-treating anaerobic digesters from USA - AD_UKC035_MetaG | ecosystem: Engineered > Bioreactor > Anaerobic > Digestate | place: USA...
CACGGTGCGTCGCGTTCACACGGGTCGGCTGCTCATCGACCTCGGCGAACAGGGGCTTCTCTCCAGGTGCTTCCACCCGCTCCTGCGGTGGGTGTTGCGGTTGCACTGCATTGATCGGTCCCGGTGTTCCCGCGATCATCGGATCCTCGATCGGAACGACCGGAACCACCTGCTCCTGTCGCACTGCTTCGGGTCCCAGGCTGGGAGCCGGAACCTCCTTGCGCAACTCCTGGTCCGGCGCGTTCGCCTCGGCAGGCACCGTATCCCGATCCACGATCGCCTCTTCCGCTGTACCGGTTTCCAATGAAGCTTCTGGCGCCACCACCGAACGCTGCTCCGGCCTGTTGTCCGGCACCCGTGCGAAACGATCCGGCGCATCGGAGGACTTGTCGCTCAAGACCAGACCAAGGACGATGAGCAACGCCACGGTCGCCGCAGCCGCCCAGCTCGCCGCCGGACGTTGCATGCGGAACGCGATCACACGGCCTTCCTTCTTCTTCAGCGAAGCCTTGTCCGCATACACCACCGCTTCCGGTGCGATGCGCGTCGCTTTGATCAGCGCTTCATTCCGCCGGAAGGACGGATGCGCCTCCAGGAAGCGCGTCAGCGCGGCGGCCTGTTCTGCGGTAAGGTCGCCTTCAAGACCGGCGATGAGCTGGTCATCGATGGTGTATCCGTTCACGAGCCCTTGAGGCGGAAGGTGACGAACGAGCCCCGGCCTGTCGACGTAGGCCAAGGCCTCGGGAACCAACTTGGTGAGCGCATAGATCCGGTCGGCGTGCTGCCACTCCGGGTGCGCCAGGAGGTAGGTGCGCAGAGCCTCCGATCGTGCCGCGTCCAGATCGCCCTCCAAGCGCGCAATGAGGTGGTCGTCCACATGCTTGTCATCGACCATCCCCACTGGCGGAATGGAGCGTTTCAACAAGGCCTTATCCAACGTGGACAAGGTGCCGCTCATGGGATCCACCACCGGAAGTTCAGGATCGACCGGAGCGAGCTCGGGATACGCCAGCAGGAAGGCCTCCAGCTCGCGCTCCTGTTCAGGCGTGAGCTGCCCTTCCAGCTTATCCAGCAGCCAGGCTTCGTAGTTGCTATGGTCGATCCGATCGTTCACAGAACAAGGTCCAGTTGACCGATGTATTCCTTCAATGCCGTGCGTCCGCGATAGATGTACACCTTCACCTGAGGCAGGTTCAGACCGGTGAGCTCTGCGATCTCCTCGTAGGTGTATCCTTCCAGGTCGCGCAGGAGCACCACACTGCGTTGGATGGCGGGCAGGGTGGCGAGCGCGTTGTCCAGCACCTCCTTCAGGTCGGGCTGGTGCTGGCTGGTGTGCCTGATATCCGCGTGGTGTTCCTCCATCCGTGTACTCCGTTTCTCCTTCCGTACCTCATCCACCATCACGTGATGCGCGGTGGTGAAGAGGTAGCTCTTCGCCTTGGCCCCCTCCACTTGCTCCAGGCGCGTCCAGAGGCGCGCGAAGCTCTCCTGCACCACGTCCTTGGCCCGATCCTCATCGCGCAAGTGCTTGAGGGCGAACCGATAGATGCCATCGGCGTGTTGATCCACAGCGCTATTGTATTCGGCCAGCGTCATCGGGAGAGGGAGCCCGTTGTACCGATAGGACGGAGAGGTCGCCGGGAAGTTACAGCCGGCCTGGCTCGAACTATGGCTCCTGAACGAAGGTCCTTTCGGGGAAGCGAAGGGCGAAGGTGGTGCCTTCTCCAACGGTACTGCTCACATCGAGGTGGATGCCGTGACTATGCAGGATGCTTCGAGCGGTGGTCAGGCCAAGCCCGAGGCCACCGGGACGGCCGCTGTAGAAGGGCTCGAACAGGCGTTGCAGGTTCTCCGGGGAGATGCCCTTGCCGTTGTCCGACATGGCAAGGATGACGGCATCACTATCCCTCGTGACCCGGAAGCGGAGCAGGCCTTTTCCGGGTTCCATCGCCTCCACGGCATTTACCGCGATGTTGGTGAGCGCCAGGTTGATCAGCTCGCAGTCGGCCATGACCTCAGGCAGGTCGTCGGCGATCTCGACGGTGTGGCCCATTTCCCGCAGGGCAAGCCGATCTCCCACGGTCCTGACCACGGCGCCCACGATATCCTCCAACCGACAGGGGGCCAGGTTGAGCTCACGCTTCCGCGAGGATTCAAGCATTTCCTTGATCAGCGTACCAATGCGCTTCAGGTTCCGGTCAACGATCGCGAAGTAGGGCTTCACCTCCTCTTCCTTCCCCTCCATCTCGTCCTGGATCTGCTCCAGGGCCAGGTGGATGTTGGTCAACGGGTTCCGGACCTCATGCGCCACGGTGCGCGTGAGTTGCGCCGTCAGGTCGAGGCGATCCGTCTCCTGATTGATCAGCTCCGCGCGCTTCTGATCGGTGATATCGTTGAACATGACCATGAAGCCATCGTCCAACTTGACAGCATGGTTGCGGAACCAATTGTTGAGCCCGGATCCCTTGTATCGGAACTCCTTCACCGATGGGGTGCCCTCCTCCACGGTGCGCACGTATTCATCGAAGAGCCCGTGTGTGCGATTCTCCGGCATTTCCTCCAGCAGTCTTTTCCCGACCAGATCGGTGCGTCCGGTGATGGCATTTGCCGTGCGGTTGGAGCTCAGCCACTCGAAGTCGACGATCCCGCCCTCGCTATTCCGGATGGAACGGAAGGCCATGATGCCACTGGGCGAGACATCCAACACCTGTTGCAACAGGTTCTGCAATCTGGCTCGTTGGGTCACCTCGTGATCCAAGGCCCTGACCTTGCTTCGCAAAGCCACGCGCACTTCCTCGTTGAAGCGAAGGGTCCGTGTAAGCCGCCAGAACATCAGGGCCGTCGCGAAAAGTGCCAGCAGGGAATAGATCACGAGCATGAACGGTGCATCCACACCCTCCTCCCGCTCCCGGTCCAGCAGAACGTCCCTACGTCGCGTACGATCGTTCACAAGGCCATCATGCACTGTCCTGATCGAGTCCATGTAGGACTTGGCCACGCGCAGGTCGTAGACCATGGACGGACTGCGGACAACGACGGTCGCATTGGTGAACACCATGCTCCGCCAGAGCTCCCCCAGTTCACCCGACAGTCTGCGCAGTTCATCCAGACCGACCGAGTCGGCCTTGTTCAACTGATGCAGGCCCAGTCGCGCCGAATGGTCGCGTATCCTGCGATTCGCCAGGCGGTATGGTTCGAGGAAGGAGGTATCATTGGTCAGCTGGAACCCACGGACGCCGGTTTCGGCATCACGCAGGCCGGATAGCCATCCTTCCAGCTCGAGGAGCGCTGTGTTGTGCGAGCGCACCTCGGCCACGGTGTTGGAATAGTTGCGGATATTACGGTAGGTGGCGTAGAGCAAGGCCAGTAGCACCGCCATGGCGGCGATGTAGAGCATGGTCGTAAGCCTGCGCTCCTCGCGATCCTTGCGCAATTCCTCCATGGTTCCGGGCTGATGGAGCTGGTCGTTCGGGTGTCAGACCTCCAGACCGAAGGACTTCAGCTTGTTGTACAGCGTCTTCCGATCGATGTTCAATTGTTCCGCCGTACGGGACTTGTTGTATCCATTACGCTCCAAAGCTTGCAGGATCGCCTCCCGTTCCGCTTGGTGGGCCACACCTTTCAGCCCATCCGCCCCCTGGGCATCCTGGGGGGAACGCGCACCGGCCTCCACGGTGTTCGAGGTACGTGGCGCGGCTGCCCCGCTCAGCACCACGGCCGGGAGGCAGTCGGGGGTGATCCGCGGACCCGTGCTCAGCAGCACAGCGCGTTTGATCACATTGCCCAGCTCGCGCAGGTTGCCGCTCCATCCGTGGTCCAGGATGTGCTTCAGGGCTGCATCATCGAAACCCTCCACCTGGCGGCCAAGCCGTTCATTGGCCAGGCCGATGAAGTGTTCGGCGAAACGCGGGATGTCCTCACGGCGCTCACGCAGGGGCGGCAGATGGATGGTGAACTCCTGGATCCGATGGAGCAGGTCCTCGCGGAAACGGCCTTCGGCCACCGCCTTGCGCAGATCCTCATTGGTGGCGGCCAGGATGCGCACATCCACCTCGATGTCCTTGGTGCCGCCGATGCGTTTGAACTTCCTTTCCTGCAGCACGCGCAGCAACTTGATCTGGTTCTCATAGGAAAGGTTGCCCACCTCATCCAGGAAGAGGGTGCCACCGTCGGCTTGTTCAAAGCTGCCGGCGCGGTCGCTAACAGCACCCGTGAAGGAGCCCTTGGTATGCCCGAAGAGCTCGCTGCCGGCCAGTTCCTTGGGGAGGGCACCACAGTCCACTGACACGAAGGGCGCTCCGGACCGGGTGCTTTCCGCATGGATGCGTTTCGCCGCGAACTCCTTTCCGGTGCCGGTCTCGCCGGTGATCAGCACGGACATGTCCGTGGGAGCCACAAGGCCGATGTGTTTCACGATCAGCTGTGCGGCCGAGCCGGTACCGTCCACATAGGCCGGGCCGGAGGACCTGGTGCCCTTGCCCCGTTCCTTTCCATTGGCGCGTGGTTCCGGGGCCGTATCCACGGCCAGGGCATCCTGCACCCGCATCAGCAGTTCATCCGGGAACAGGGGTTTGCCGATGTAGTCGAAGGCGCCCTTCCGCATCAACTCGACCGCGAGCCGCACCTCCGAATAACCGGTGATGATGATCACCTGTGTGCCCGGCGAGGTGGAGCGGATGTGCTCCAGCATGGCGGGTGCGTCGGTATCGGGAAGGCGATGATCGCAAAGGACCAGATCGAACCGCTTCCGGCTCATCAGGTCACGCGCCACAGCCCCGCGGTTGGCCGTGGCCACTTCATAGCCGCTTTTGGTCAGCAGGCGCGAAAGGAGGAGGCAAAGGTCCTGGTCGTCATCGATCACGAGTAGGTTGGCGGTGGCCATGCAGCGATGGAATTGGTGGTGGTGAGGTGGTCAGGCTTGAAAACCCAGATCGCGGATACTGGAGAAGATGGCTTCGCGGTTGAACGGCTTGGGAATGAAGACATCCGCGCCAGCGGCCACAGCGCGTCCCCGCTCGGAATCCATGGCACTGATCGCGATGCAGCGCGCATCGGGCCTGGCGGCCTTCACTTCGGGGATCAGCTCATACCCCAGACCATCCGGAAGGTTCACGTCCACGAACACCGCATCGAACTCTCCTTCCGCCAGCGCAGCCCGACCTTCGGCGAGGCTGTGGGCGAACGTGCAGCGGGTACCGGTGCGTCGCAACATGGCGCTCAGTAGTTCACAGATCTCGTGTTCGTCATCCACCAGCAACGCGTACTTCATGACCTTCTCTTCTTCCATGACCGTTCAGTAGGACGGCCCAAGTTACCTGTGCTGTGGTAGGTAGGCTGACCCCCACAGTTGAACGAGGTCCCCGCATCGATCACCGTGCCGCGTTGGTCACGAGCTGAGGAACAGGAGAAAATGAGGATGGGTCCCGTTCACGTGTGGAGGACATTCCCCGATCCTGTGGATACGATCGGACACCGACCACGCGTGCCTGTCCACAACGGCCATGGGGTCGCACGCCCTTTTGGTCGGCGATCGAGGGAATGAACAATGAACGGGGGTCGGCCATGGATATGCCCGCCCCCCATCACTCGCCAAGCAGTTCTACAACAGAATGATCAGGAGCAGCAGAATGATGATGACCCCGGCGGTACTGAGATAGATCACCGTACCGCCAGTATTATAGCGGTCCATCTCCTGCTTCAAGGCGCGATACTCCTGACGGAGCGCTTGTCGCTCGGAGCGGTCCAAGGTGCTCCGATCGGTGGCGAGGACCGCATCAAGCTTGTCACGCAATTCCAGCACGGATCGTTGGTCATCCTCGCTGAGCGCATGCGGTCTTGCCTCGTTGATGATGACGTGGCGATGACCCACTGGGGCGGCATAGAGCGGACTGGTGGTGAGGAAGAGAGAGAACAGAACGGGGATCGAACGGGTGGTGAACATGGTCATGGGTTATTAGTTGGCCAGCTGCAGGCGGATACCTGCTGAGAGGTTGATGAGGTTGACACGCGGGTTGGTCTCGAAACGGGCACCTTCGAACACGTTGCTCATGGCCACATGATACCCACCCTCCACGAAGAGGAAACCAAGCGTGAGCCCGGCACCAGCACCCAGGTACCATTCCGCAGGCGAGGTCTCCACCTCCAGGCGATCGTTCCGCAGGTCGGCGTTGAGGTTGAGCAGGGCCGTGGGACCTCCGACGACATAGATGTTGATCGCAGGATCTGATGTAGGGTCGATCAAATTGAGACCCGCCATCAACGGTATCCGAAGCGACCGGTCCGTATACCGGAATTCCACATCGTTACCGATCCCCTCCCCGTTCTGATCCACTCCAGCAAGGGTGTAGTTCAGGTTGCGCACGAGGAGATGGAAGCCAGGGCGGAGGAACCAGGTCGACCCCAACTGAAGGTCGGCGCCCATATGGTATCCCGCCCGACCCACCCATCGTTCTTCGCCCGCTTCGCTCACATTGCTTCCGGTGTAGCCGCCGCCCAGACGGAACTCCTGTGCCGCAGCGGTGAACGAGATCGGTAGGATCAGTAGCAGGAGGTTGATGCGTGGGTTCATGGCTTCGTGTTCAGTTCATGACTTCCTGTTCGATCCGTGTGCCAACAATGGCGGAACGCTGGATCGCCGCTGCCATCCATCACTTGAACGGTCCCTGCCGTTTGATCCGCCGTGGAGACCATTCCACAATGCGATCCTCAAACTCCCCATCATGCCGATCGCATCGCTCCGCTCTCATGGGACCCACCTCGGATCCCTGCGATCGCCCGGACGAGTGATCGATGCAGGTCCGCTTCCCGGGTCTGGCACTTGATGGCGGTCCGGTACAACTCAACATCGTCTGCAAGAAGCTTCAATTCATCCGCGAGTCGACTCCAGAGACCGATGACGTAACGATGCACCTCCAGCAGGCGTTCCATGATCCGCAAAGCCCGGTTCACATCCGCTCGTGGCGCACGGTCCGCTGTGTACACGGCCTCCACCAGAGCAGCACCTTCGGCACAGACACAAGGGCCGGGGGGTGCACCCAGATCAAGGGCGAGCGATATGATGCCGCGGAGGGCCATCAGATGATGCGCATGTTGTGCCGTGATGAGATCGCCGATCGGTCCCTTCGTCTCACGTGCCGTCATCGCACGCATCAACCTGGACATGCGGTCGTGCGTGAAGTGGATCTCGTTGATCACGGTCTGTTGCCGCGCGCGGTGCTCACGTTGCACTTCCCAAGGGCGTTCGATGTTCTTCATGTATGGTTGGGTCACGGCCAGCACCGTGCCGATCGGAGCATCGGGACGGAACGGAAGAAGCCGTCCCTCCCGGAACGGCTTCTTCATCGGGCGTCGAACGTACTAGCGTACTTCGGCCACCAGGTAATGGCTCAATCTCCAGAACGCATCGGGGTCCTTGATCCTCAGGTAGGCCAGCTCGTCCTTCTCCTTGACGATCTCGTAAGAGCCAGACGGATGTTCCGTTACCAGTTCCACTTTCTTCCCGGAGAGGGGTATGCGCTCCGTGTTGCGCGTATCGATCGTGCTCAGCTTGTTGCTTGAAACGGCTTCGTTCAAAGCGCTCGATCGGCCGATCCCAAGCAGACCGCCATCACGCTTCACCACGCCGTTCTCTTCCAGCTCCTTCACAGAACCCACGGCGTAGTATGCGGTATGCATCTCATTCCCCAGCTGCTCGATCGTGGCCTCGCGACGAGCCATCTCCAGCTCGAAGGTGTTCAGCTTCTGGTTCACCTCCTCGATCTTGAAGTCCTTCGCGAGCAGCTCCTCCTTCATCACCAGGATGGCGGAATCGCGGCTGGCGAGCTCCGCGTCCAGTGCCTTCAACTTCTTCCGCAGGGATCCGGAATCGACGCGCGATCGGTCGAGCTTCTTCGTCAGCTCGGCCACTTGATCACGACTCTCCTGCATCAGCGAATTCATCAATTGGATGTCGCGCATGATCCGCTCGCGTTGATCCACGGTTAGGCTCTCCTCGCCGGGTGGGAGCAACTTCTCCTTGTCCTCGATGATGGCCAGGTTCTGTTCGATATCCCCGAAGGAGCGCGTCATGTCCTCGATGAGGGAATCACGGCTTTGTACCTCGGTCTTCAGTCGGGCGTTCTCGGCGAGTGCGGCTTTCTCACTCTCGCTCGGACCACGCTCACAGGCGACCATTGCGAAGGTGGCCAGGACGGCTGCACCGGCAATACGAAGTGATGGACGTTGGGTCTGCATGGTTCAGGTGTTTGGAAGGTCCAGAGCGGAAATGGTGCCGAAGCGATCCCAGCACGCTGTCCATCAATGATCGGGGTGAAAGCACCCCGGATCGAGGAACCACATACCGAGAAGCCGGTGATATCGGCGTGTCCCGGACACGCGCAAGTACCAGGCTGCAGCAGAGCGTCAGTTGTCAGAACGGAACGGGCCGCACGCTCACGCGCACGGCCCGCCACCAATTGTCCCGCTCGTTGAGCAGGACACCACCACTTCCTCAATGGCCGTCCATATCCTTGTCCGCGTCGGTCTTCCGGTCGACCTTCTCGGCCTGGCGGTCGAACCAATCACCGATGTCATCGACGGTGCGGCGCGTGCCGGTCTTCACGTCATCCCACATCTCGGTGGTGGCCGACCCCACATCGTTCAAGTTGCCGTCCACGCGGTCCAGCTGTGTCTGCACATCCGCCTTGTAGGCTTCCCACTCGGACCGCTCCTCTGTGGTCAGCTCCGGGTCCTTCAAGCGTTCCTCGGCACGCGCGTGCTCAACGACCAGCTTCTCACGCAGGTCGCGTAGTTCATTGCTCACCTCTTCCTTGCCGGCGCGCACGTCGTCCATGGCCTTGTCGACCTTGTTCTCCATTTGGTCGGCGTTGTTCGGAGCCTCACTGCACGCGGTGAAGGACAGGAATGCGCCGAGCACGGCCGCATTGATCAGGTAGGTTCTCATGTCATTGTTGTTTGAACGGAATCGTTCAATCCCGATACCGATCGCCCCACCCGATGGATGGATACGCCAGAAGCCGCTTCCCTCTAGTGAAGCCACGCACCGCCCCCTCTTGCTCTGTTCGATGAACGGCCTCGGTCACGGGGTATATCCACCCGTTCGTGTGGAACGGTCACCTCGGTCACTGGCCGGGAAGCACATCGTTCTTCTTGCGCTGAAGCCACCGGGTCCCGCGTTCCACCGAGGTCGGTCGCTCTCGGAAACGCTGAGCGTAGACAATGCGAACCACCCCTACGTCCCAGGTGAAGCGCTCGCCTGCACGCTGCAGGTAGCCGATGTGTTCCTGACTGAAGACCGCACCGATGTAGCGTCCCGAGGTGTTGTACCCGAGCGCGACCCGGAACTGACTGTGCCAGCCCACTCCGGCGCGACTCTTTGTGTGACCACCCGGGGCACCCTCGTGTAGTGACACCTGAACACTGCCGCCGCCGCCGATCGCTCCACTCGCCGTAGCGAACCACTTCCTGCCCATCACGTGGGTGTATGCATAGCCCACCATTGGGCCGAGGTCGAAATAGGAGGCGCCTTTGACATCGGCCGTCGCCGGGAACTGGTCGCGCAACCTTGCGGGGATCAATGAGGAATCGGCGCGGATCACGTAGGCCGTGAGGTAGCCGCCGACGAGCCAGGTGCCTTGAGAACGGAGTTGTATGGCATCCTGGTTGAAGCCTGCGCGGTAACTGAACCGACGGTGGTTGAGGATCCGCAACGAACTGAGTCCGATGTTGTACTGCAACAGGTCAGGCCGGTAAGGGAACTCGGTGGGGCCGTCCCAACCGAGCATTGCCTTGGTGTGACTGGTGATATGATAGCCCTTGAAGACCTGAAGGAAGAGGTTGCTCGCCTGCTTGGTGCCGTAGATATTGGCTTGCGCATCCAAGTACCTGGTCCGTCCTTTCCGGTCATTGTCGTTGTTGAGGAACGGAATGGACACTCCGATGTTCAAGGTGAACTTGCGCAGACTGGCACCTACCCCATAATTGATGCGACCATTCGGGCGGTAACGCAGGTCATCACCAGCAGCGCTTGAACGCACCTGTAGGCTGTTGAACTTATGGCTCAAATAGGTCCTGTAAGTGATCCGGCGGGAATAGTCCTTCACGTAGGTGGTGTCCTGTTGTGCAACGGTCCGGCGTCCGGACAGTACTACCAGGATCATAAGAACGGCGACCCTGCCAAGGCCTCTTGACCACAGGGTCCAGCTCCGAATCATCGGCTCCTTACCAGCGGGAACGATGAGCGTTCGGCGCCTCCGGTCCCACGATGGTCCGGTCGATCCCTGCGCACCACGGCCGATCTCATCTGCCACGGGATCGCGAATTGTTCGACGTGGCATTGAGAACGACGCCGGGCAACATGCTCGCCTTGGCCCCTTCACGCACGCCGGCCCAGAGGTAGTTGAAGACGGCCCGGTCCCTTCGGCGTTCAACCGTGTAGTTCGTCCACCCTTCATCCTTGTGACGGCCCTTACGCTCCCGCTTCACGATCGCATTGAGCAGCGCATCGAACACGGGATCGAACAAGGCCGGATCCCGGCCGCGCCTGGAAGGACGAAGCTCCACCTTGAGGCCATCATAGCGCATCCAGCAACTGGCACGAGCCGAACGGTCCCCGCCACGCATGCGCATGATCAAGGTATCGATCCTTCCTTCGGGGGCAGCCAATGCGGTCAGTGGTGGCAGCACCTGGTTCAGGGTAGAAAACGAAAGGCGTCCAACATGGGCATCGACGAACATCAGGTCCGTGCTGTCACCGATCGCTCCACGCAGATCCAAGGTCAACGGGGTCTGGCCGAAGACCATGCCGGAGGCATGCACCCGTAGCGTATCGTTCGGAAGGTGATGGACATTGGTCAGAACTCCTTGGATGCTGTCGAACGGAATAAAGGCGAAGCCACGAGCAGGATCGACCTGTTCATGATAATGGACGCTCATCCGCTCGACGATCAGCGAATCGAAGCCCGCTCCGGAAGGCAAAAGGCGCAGCAGCCGTTGCGGAAGTGGTTTATGGCGGAAGGCAGGATCGGGACGGGACTTGTCCCTCGCCACCTGCAGCTCAGCAGGCCCGATATGCATGGATCGCGCGTGCAGCACACCCCGCATCAAGGTGTTCGGGGCAATGCCGTTCATCGTGATCCGCTCGAAGCGGCCACTCACGATATCCCGTTCCAAGGCAAGTGCCGTGGAAGGCACCACCACATCATCTGGACCGAAACGCACACCGCACAGCTCCGCTCGCTGAGCTGCATCACTGAGCTTGATCCGCTCAACCGCGAGCATTGAGTCGGCCATGGGTTCGATGCGCAGGTCCGACAAGCTCGCATCGCACCGCCCGGCGTCCCAGGTGGTATCTCGAAGGCTGAAAGAGACCTCCAGACCGTTAATGGCAAGTTCATCAAGGTGTATCCGGACCGAGTCCTCCATCTGAACGTTCGTTGAACGCAGGTGGATGTCGAGGTCATCGACCACGAAATGTTGGAAACGGGTTGATCGTTCCTTCGCAGAAGGTGAGCTGGTGGTTCCGCGTCGAACCAGGAGGTCCTTCACGCGCACAAGCAAGCTTGCGGTGCGCACCTTGCGATCGAAAAGGAGGGCACTGTAGGACAGGTCCTGTATCTCCAATGTATCCAGATATCCCGTGATCGACATGCCGGAGTCGGGACGCACTGTGCTCGATCCCCAGCGCATACCGGTCAGAAGCAGGTCACCAGACCAAAGGTCGAGAGCGATGACGCAGCTGTCGGCATCAACCCATCGTGCACCATGGAAAGCCGCGGCTTGTTGCATCCGGTCCTTCAATTCACGGACCGCCCACCAGCTGAGCGCCTCGAAGGCGGCCAAGCCCGTCACAAGGACGATGCCCAGGACGATCAGGACCCGAGGAACCAGCCGCAGCTTCGAAGGTTTCATCCAGCTGGTTCACAGCTTCGCCTTCCCCCCGGAGACGAGACGGATCACGATGGCGACCACAGCGAGGATCAGAAGAATGTGGATCAAGTTGCCGACCATGGCGCCGAATCCGATGTACCCGATGAGCCATCCGACGATGAGCAGCACGATGATGATGTTGACCAGGTTGTTCATGGGGTTGGTGTTTCTTCAACCCCGGCTATCACCGTGCCGCTTCCCGATCGAACACGGATACTGGCTCCATGACCGGTCCAAAGGGGAAAAGCTTTCCCAGTTCCGTGGAACCATGGCTCAGCGAACCGCTTGGACCTTCTGGACCCGTTCCACCAACTTAGCCGGACCGTCGACCCGCACATGGAAAGGTTCAACTCCGCTGCCGCCACCATGTTCGCCTTCCTGGCCCCGCTGTTAGCCGGTGCCCAGGGAGCCGCGATCACCATGGACGGGCTATTCGACGATTGGAGTGGAACGCTCACCACCTGGAACGACGCGACCGTCCCTTCCAGCGGTTTGGACCTGATCTCCATGCAGGTCACCAATGACCAGGACCACTTGTTCATCAAGCTCGAACTGGGCACGGAGACCGATCTGCTGGACGACCTCACGCCGCATGGTATCCGGCTGTACATCGATGGTGACAACAACGCTGCGACGGGGCTTGCGGTACAGAGCGGGTATGGTGCCGAGCTGCAGATCCGCTTCGACACACGAACCGTCACGGAATACTTCGGCACCTCTTCCAACGTGTCCTGGAGCACGCTGGACCTCGTGCCACTTCCAACGGTCACCAGCACCGTCTTCGAGATCGCCATCGCGCGGAACGCGCGGCCTGATGGAACGAACCTGCTCTTCAGTTCCTCCACGATCGGGCTGCTCATCCGCGAAACGGATGGCGGGGATGCCATGCCCGATGCAGGCAGCGTCCTTTCCTACACCTTCGATGATGCTTTCCTGGCGACCACCGCTGCCATTCCGCTCATGCGTCTGGATCCGGAGGCAGTGCGGGTCACGGCATGGAACGTGCTCGGCGACGGCATCACCGACCCCGCGCTTCAAGGGCCCTACCAGCGCATCCTCTCGGCGTTGGCCCCGGATATCATCGGCTTCAGTGAATGCGTGACGAGCACCCCATCACAGGTGAAGAGCCGGCTGGATGCCTGGATCCCCATTGATGGCAACGGATGGCAGGTGGTCAAGGATGACTTCGACATGGTCATCGCATCGCGCTGGCCGATCCTCACGACATGGACGCATCTCAACCGGCAGTTCGCCGCGCTCATCGACCTGCCGGCGACCTATGCCACCGACCTGTTGTTCACCGCCGCACACCTCAACTGCTGCACCGCGGATGCGGCCCGACAGGCGCAACTCGATGCGTACGTCCAGTTCGTGCAGGATGCGCGCGCTCCGGGAGGCTTGATCAGCTTGCCGAGCGGCACGCCGATGGTCTACGCCGGCGATCTGAACTCAGTGGGCTGGGCACAACAGCTGAACACACTGGAGACCGGTGACATCCAGGACAACGGGACCTACGGGCCGGACGGACCCATGGACTGGGACGGTAGCGGGCTCGATCGTGCGCCATGCCGTCAGAACGAAGCGCGCATGGCCTATACCTGGCGGAACAACAACAGCGCCTATCCGTGTGGGATGCTCGACCATCTCTACTTCACGGGTGCCGTCGCCGAACTCATGGGATCCTTCGCACTTCGCACGGCATCCATGAGCGCGTCGACCTTGCTTGCGTCGGGCCTTGAGGAGTTCGACAGCTCCCTGGCCAGTGATCATCTGCCGCTCACCGCAGACCTTGCACTGCCGATGGCCGGCATGAACGTGGTCGTCCGCGCCATCCTCGACGGGCCATTCGTTCCCGGCACGGGCCTCATGCATGACAGCCTGCGCACACGGGCCCTCATTCCGATCACGGAGCCTTACAGTGCGCTCGGCTTCGAGCGGGCGGGATCCGCGGGCGAGACCATCGACAACTCACTGCTCACCGTCATTGGACCCAACGCCATCGTTGATTGGCTGCTGGTGGAATTACGCTCCCCGACCGATCCGACCATGGTCCTGGCGACCCAAGCGGGGCTCGTGCAACGCGATGGCGATGTGGTGGCTGCCGATGGATCACCTGCCCTTCACTTCACATCAAGTCCGGCTCCCTTTCATATCGCGGTGCGCCATCGCAACCACCTTGGCGTGATGACGGCAGGGCCGATAGCGCCTGTATCCGGCACCTTGACCGTTGACTTCACCGACCCTGCCACCGACCTCCATGGTACAGGGGCCGCAGTGATCTCGAACGGTACGATGCGCTTGTGGGCAGGCAATGCATTGCGCGATGGCGTGTTGCGCTATGCGGGACTGGACAACGATCGTGATCGGGTACTGACCCGCATCGGAGGCGTGATCCCCACCAATGTGGTGGATGGTTACGCACAGGAGGACCTGAACTGTGATGGCTCGGTGAAGTACAGTGGCGCGAACAACGATCGGGACCTGATCCTATACGGCATCGGGGGTTCGGTGCCTACGAATACGCGACAGGAACAACTACCGTGATCGCTCTTCCGGAACGCGCTCGACCAATATCGGCAAGTCTTCCAGGGGAAGCACGTTCCCGGGGATGTCCGCACCCATCCGGGTCCTTCTGACGCCCCCCCCGAACGGAAGAAAGAACCGTTCACTGAGGCCGGTCGTGCTGGAAAGCGCGCAACGGAACGTCGGTTCTCAGTGCTCGTCCTGCCCGAGCAATTTTCCGCGCAACATGGACCATGTGTATGGCAGCACGAACTCATCCCGCGGGAACAGGTCCGTGTTGATATCGGCGCCACCCTCACTCCCGAACTCGTCGATATCCTTGATCTTCCTCAATGCAGGTACCACCAGCGTGTCGATATCGATCCCAGCGCTCTTGAAATGGTGCTGGACATGTGCAGTTGCAAGCGTCCGCATGGTCCTTTCGAGGTCCAGTTCCAAAGGGGAGTTGCTCCCGATCATGAGCAGGTCGTCGATGAGCACGGCATATGGAAAGACCTCGGCGGCCGTGCGTGCGACCCGCGGGGTCGGACACCAGGTGGCAGCGAATCCCCCTGGCCGGAGGCGTGAGAGCAGCAGCTGGTAATACTCCTTGGAGTAGATGTTCCCCGAGAAGGCCGAGTTCGGTCGAAGCGCATCCGCCTCGATCACATCATACCGGGTCGTGTCGGTGGTCAATCGATAGCGACCATCATGTAACACCAGGGACAGGCGCGGGTCGTTCATCGTGGACATGATCGAGCGATCCTCCACCTTCTCTGCGTACTTCATCAATACCTCCGCCTGATTGCTCATGATCTCGAAGCACACCAGCTCCCTGGTCTCCAAGCGCGCTGCCGTACCGTGCAAGGTGCCGGACGAGCCGAGTCCGATGACCGCCACCCGTTCCGGGGAGGGATGGAGCAGGACGGGCAGGGCACCCAACTTGGTGTGAACCGCATCCAGCTTGTACGGTATCACGCTCTGGCCGAGTCCGTTCGAGAAGACCAGCCCAGCCATGGAGCCGTGCCTTTCGTAGCGCTTGATCACGGAAAGGCCGGAAGCGTTCTCGTCATGGAAGAAGGTCGCCGGGTCATCCATGCCGCTCATCCGGCGCCAGAAGTCCGTGTTGCCAGGAAACAGCACAGCCACCAGCAGGACCGAACCGGCACCTGCGGCAAGAACGACCGGTCCCAGGTGCCCACGTTGCCACGCTACCAGCAGATAGATGATGGCGAGCAGTGTGAGGATCCTGATCAGGGTGGCCGTTCCCAGGAACTCGAAGCCCACCCACGTCACCCACCATGCGCCTAGTGCCGAACCCGCGATGTTGATGAACTGCAGCCAGCCCAGTCTGCGACCGACGAAGGCCGGGTCGTCCTGGATGATGAGCTGGGAGGTGGAGAAGCTCACGCCCATGATGAAGGTGGGTATGAACATCAGGAATAGCGGGATCAACCCGTACGTAGGGATGATGATGCCGGGAGTGAGGTCCGGTTCGTAGCTCCTGAAGTAGGTCTTCAGGAATGCCAGCGCATCCAACGAACCCACGGCCCAAAGAAGAAGTAGAAACGAAGCCCCGACGTAGGCATAAAGAACAGCCTGAACGCCCAGGAACAGGGATCCTCGCCGGGCCCGATCCATGCGTGCAGCCCATCGCTCACCGGCCAGCGAGCCCATGGCCAGCGAGCCCAGATAGATCGCGAGAAGGATGGAAAAGGTGAGCGAAACGGACTTGATGAGCGTTTCCAATACGCGGAACCAGATCAACTCCAGGGAAAGCGCCGCAAACCCCGACAAGGCATACTGGATCCCCCACACCTTCATGGAGATGTTCCATGGGAGTGGCTCCGCTGCTGGCCTGGGCTTGCCGACATCCACGGCACCTTCGGATGATCCGCTTACCATGAGAAGCGTGGCAAGCACACAAACCGCGTTCATGGCCACGCCCACCCACAGGACGTGCTGGTAGCCCATGATGCGCACCAACACCACACCGGTGACCAATGCTCCGACCGCGGCGCCCAATGTGTTCGTGAAGTACAACCGACCGATGAAGCGACCTTGGTCCTTCATATCCGCCATAATGGCCCCCTTGGCCAGCAACGGAAGCGAGAGTCCCATCAGGAAGGTCGGGAGCAGCAACACCACGAATACCATGGCATAGAGCACGGCCTGGGAGTCCTCCGGCTGCGGGCCATGATGGTAGAGGAGGTCGTACAGGACGAACTTGCTGGAAACGGCGAAGAGCAGGATACCCGTCTCCGCTATCACGAACGTGAGAAGGTTGCGCCGGTGACCCTGCCTGTCGGCCAGGTGACCACCGCAGAGGTATCCGAGACCCAGGCCGCACATGAAAGCGGTGACGATCAAGCTGATGCTCACCGTGTCCGAGCTGGTGTAGAACACGAGCATGCGCTGCCACGCGACCTGGTACAGCAAGGCGGCGAACCCGGAGAGGAAGAACACCGCAAGGAGCGAGCGTCGCATCATGCGTCCTCAGTACGGGTCAAATGGCTCGCACGTGGTGCACAACCTTGATCAATCCAGCTTCAACACCGCGAGGAAGGCCTGCTGCGGGATCTCCACACTGCCCACCTGCCTCATCCGCTTCTTTCCCTCCTTCTGCTTCTCGAGGAGCTTCCGCTTCCGGCTGATGTCGCCACCGTAGCACTTCGCCGTGACATCCTTGCGCAGGGCCTTCACCGTTTCGCGCGCCACGATCTTGGCACCGATGGCGGCCTGGATGGGGATGTCGAACTGCTGGCGCGGAAGCAGCTCCTTCAGTTTGCTGCACATCTTCTTGCCCAGTTCATGCGCATGGTCACGGTGGATGAGGGCGCTCAGCGCGTCCACCTTCTCGCCGTTCAGCAGGATGTCCAGTTTGATCAGATCGCTCTCCTTGCTGCCCACCGGGTGATAATCGAAGCTTGCGTATCCGCGGCTGATGCTCTTCAACTTGTCGAAGAAGTCGAACACCACCTCACCGAGAGGAAGCTCGAAGGTGAGCTCCACGCGGTCGGTGGTGAGGTAGTTCTGCCCGATGAGGATGCCGCGCTTCTCGATGCAGAGCGTCATGATCGCCCCGATGTACTCCGCCTTCGTAATGATCTGCGCCTTGATGTAGGGCTCCTCGATGCTCTCGATATGCACCACCTCGGGCAGCTCGCTCGGATTGTGCACATCGATCTTCTCACCCTTGGTCGTGGTCACTTGATAGCCCACGTTGGGCACGGTGGTGATCACCGTCATGTTGAACTCGCGCTCCAGCCGCTCCTGGATGATCTCCATGTGCAGCAGGCCTAGGAAACCGCAGCGAAAGCCGAAGCCCAGGGCAGCGCTCGCCTCAGGTGTCCAGGTCAGGCTTGCGTCATTCAACTTGAGCTTCTCCATGGCGTCCCGCAGTTCCTCGTACTCGTCGGTATCCACCGGGAAGATGCCCGCCCACACCATGGGCTTCACATCCTCGAAGCCTTTGATCGCTTCTGCACACGGACGATCCACCTGGGTGATGGTGTCACCCACCTTCACCTCGCTGGCGGTCTTGATGCCGCTGATGATATAGCCCACATCACCGGCGCTCAACCGCGGCTGCGGCTTCAGGTCCATCTTCAACACGCCGATCTCGTCGGCATCGTAGGCCACGCCGGTGTTGAAGAACTTCACGCGATCGCCCTTCTTGATGGTGCCGTTCAGCACCCGGAAATACGCGATGATGCCACGGAAGCTGTTGAATACGCTGTCGAAGATGAGAGCTTGCAACGGTGCGTTCGGATCCCCTTTCGGTGCAGGGATGCGATGCACGATCTCCTCCAGCACCTTGTCCACACCCAGGCCGGTCTTTCCACTGGCGGTCATGATCTCCTCCCGCTTGCACCCCAGTAGGTCCACGATCTGGTCCTTCACCTCTTCGGGGTTCGCCGAAGGGAGGTCCATCTTGTTGAGGATGGGGATGATCTCCAGATCATGCTCCAGGGCCAGATAGAGGTTGCTGATGGTCTGGGCTTGGATCCCTTGGGTGGCGTCCACGATCAGCAAGGCACCCTCACAAGCGGCGATGGAGCGGCTCACCTCGTAGCTGAAGTCCACGTGGCCCGGGGTGTCGATCAGGTTCAGCAGGTACTTCTTCCCATCGAGCGTGTAGTCCATCTGGATGGCCTTGCTCTTGATGGTGATCCCCCGCTCCCGTTCCAGGTCCATGTCGTCCAGCGCCTGGTTCTGCATGTCCCGGTCAGCGATGGTGCCCGTCATCTGCAACAGGCGGTCGGCCAGGGTGCTCTTACCGTGGTCGATGTGGGCGATGATGCAGAAGTTGCGGATATGGTCCATGGGATTGCCGGGCAGGGCCGAAAAAGGCTGCGAAGGTAACCAGTATCCGCCCCCCGGCGCAGGACCACCGTACCTTTGAAAAGGCCGGGCGGTTAAGGGCTCAGGCAACCTCCTCCCTGCGGATCGCATCATTGGAACGGATGACCATGACGGATGAACGGTTGGTGGAAGGCTGTGTGAAACGGGACCCCGTGGCACAGAAGGCCTTGTACCAGCAATACGCCAGGAAGATGATGAGCATCTGCATGCGCTACGCCAATAACCGCGACCAAGCCCAGGACATCCTGCAGGACGGCTTCGTGAAGGTGTTCCAGAAGATGGACCACTACCGCGGGGATGGCCCATTGGGCGGCTGGATCGCGCGTACCATGGTGAATACCGCGTTGGACCATATCCGCCGGAACAAGCCCTATGACCAGAGCTTGGACCTGACCGAGGCCGAACATCTGCACAGCGAGGATGAGCATATCCTGTCCGGAATGACCACCGATGAGCTGATGGCACTGATCCAGGCCCTGCCTACCGGCTATCGGACGGTATTCAACCTCTTCGCGATCGAAGGCTATGCGCACAAGGACATCGCCGATAGGCTGGGTATCAGCGAGAACACCTCGAAATCACAGTTCATGAAGGCGCGGGCCTACCTGCGCAAATTGCTGCCCAAGGAGGTGGTGGCCCATTACGGACATGTACATGAAGGATAGCATGAACACCCTCTTTCAGCAGCGCTTCCGGAGCCACGAGGCCCCGGTGGACCCGGGTGTATGGACCAGCATCGAGCAGCAACTGGCGGCCGCACCCGCCGCAGATGGTGTGAACCAACTGTTCAAGGACCGCTTCAACGGGCACGAATTGAACGTGGACCCCTCCGTGTGGAGCGGGATCAGCAGCCAACTCGGACACCCCGTTGCCGCAGGGACATCATTGGGTACTTGGGCAATGGTCACCGCAGGGGTGGCCGCCGTCGCCCTCACCGCCGCCGTGGTCTTCAGTGGTGGTGCCGAAGAGCCTGCCCAGGTTGCCACCGAACGGGCGAAGCCGGCACAAGAGATCACCCTGCCCGCAGCGGTACCGGTGGTTCCCGAAGCCTCCATCGTGGCGCCGCGAACCGAAGCAGTGAAGGCAGTTCCGACCAAGGCGATGGCCACTGTGGCACCGAGGACGAGGAACCCGGAACGGGAGACCCCTGAGCACAGCACGACCCTGCCTGTCGAGATGCCCACGGGAACACCCGACCTAGGGCGCGACACGTCCTTACCTGCGGGGGACCGTACCCCGGAAAAAGGCACCACGGTGGTGTCAGCCATCATCACGGACCTGGAAGAACAGGTCAAGCAGCAGCCGATCACCGCCAGCCCGGAACCTGGTCTGGTGGGAACGGCCACTCCGGAAGCGACCGCGACCCGACCAGAGTCCGGATCCGAGGCCCGGACCGTTCAACCCGAGGCCAGCCCGATGCCCAAACTGTTCATGCCCAACACCTTCACTCCGAACGGTGACGGTATCAATGACACGTATAGCGTCGACGGTGAAGGCTACGCGACCATCCTTCTCCGGGTGTACTCGATGAAGAGCAATGCCCTGGTCTTCACAACGAATAGTGCCGAACCTTGGAACGGGGACGGATGCGAGGACGGCATGTACATGGTGGCCGTGGAGGCCCGGACCCCGGATGGACGCACCACGACCGAAGGCAAGGTCGTGTGGCTCAACCGTAACCGCATCAATTGATGCATCCCGGAAATGCCTAATAACCGTATGTTTGACGCCCTTCGGAACGAGAACAGGAGACCGGCCGAACGCCGGTTCCAAGAACATCCTTTGAAGACCATGAGGACCCTTGCAATGGCGGTCATCGCCGCATTTGCCATCCAAACCGCACAGGCCCAGTTCTATACCATCGCTGATGGCTTCGTGGCCGCCTGTTCCGGAACCCTGCTGGACTCCGGGGGCGAAAGTGCCGTTGGGTACGGCAACGATGAGAACTACACCATGTACATCTGCTCGGATGGTTCTGGCGGGCCGGCTGTTTCCCTGGAATGGGTCGCGTTCAACGTGGCTGGTGGTGATCAACTGGAGATCTATGATGGGCTGCTGGATGGGGTGAATCCCGATCCTCCCCTCATAGCGACCTTTACCGGCGAGAACCCTCCCAGCATCGTATCCGCGAGCTTCGCCAACGTTCAGAACACGGTGAACGGAGGGGGCTGCCTCACGCTCGTCTTCACCAGCAACGAGTCCGGCACCGGGAATTTCGGCGCCCTGATCAGCTGTTTCACACCATGCGAGCCACCGATCGCTTCCGCCACCATGGGGATGGACTCGCCAGCGATGGTATGCATGGAGGAGGTGATCACCTTCGATGCCTCCGCCTCCACATCGAGCGCTGGTACGAGCATTGCGGAGTACCGGTGGATCTTCGCCGACGGAACGGAGGAGGTATCAAGCGGGGCCGTGATCACACATGCGTACACCGCCCCGGGTGCGTACACGGTCCGGTTGGTGCTCACGGATAACTCCACAGAGGCCTGTCAGAGCACGAACCCGATCGACCTCCAGGTGCTTGTCGGCACCGCGCCGGACTTCAGTGCGGTGGTGCTTGATACCGTGGAGATCTGCCTGGGTGAATCGGTACCTCTCAGTGGGGAGGGCGTGGAAGCCACCACCTGGTCCGGTGTTCCCGTGGTGGATCTGGGCGGGCCGGTGTACCTGCCTGATGAATTGCTCCAGCCGTTCACATCGGAGGTCACGTTCAATGCCTTCGCTCCGGGCGCCACGTTGGAAAGCGTGGACCAACTGGCATCCATCTGCGTAAGTATGGAGCACTCCTACATGGGTGACCTTGACCTGATCCTGTACTGCCCGAACGGCCAGAGCGTCTTCATGGTGGACTACGCTGGTCCGGGCTCGGGGGGTGGCACGTTCGTTGGCGATGCGCTGGATACGGAAGAAGTGCCACCGGTCGCAGGGACTTGCCTGGACTATTGCTGGACCCTGGATGCACCGAACGGAACGTTCAGTGAATCCGCTGGCACGAACACCCAACCGGCCACGGTGAACCCCGGTGGTGGCAATGTGCTGATCCCGGGCGATTACACCAGTGAGCAACCCTTGGATCAGCTGGTCGGCTGTCCGCTCAACGGCACCTGGACCTTCACTGCGGTGGATCACCTCGGGGCGGACGATGGCTTCATCTGCGCCTGGAGCGTGGCATTCGATCCGAGTCTGTATCCTGATATCGTTGACATCACCCCTGTATTGGGCGTGAATGATCCGGATTCGGCCTATTGGACGGGCAATGGTGTTACGGGCAACCCGCAGCAGCCGCTCCTGGCCACAGCAACTCCCACCCAGGAGGGCACCTTCGATTATGTGTTCACGGTGATCGACAACTTCGGTTGTTCCTGGGATACGAGCATGACCATTGTTGTGAATCCCGGCATCAACGGCCCGATCAACATCACCGGCAACAACACGATCTGCGATGGTTCGATCGCCTACCTGAACGCGCCGGCAGGATTCGGCTCCTACACCTGGAGCAACGGGTCCGTCGGCCAGAACATTACCGGCGGTGAGGGTACGTATACGGTGACGGTGGCGAATGGTGACTGCTCCCTTGAATCGGAACCCTTCACCGTAACCGCTCAACCCAGCCCGCAACCCGTGATCGACGGCCCTGGGTTCAGTTGTGGTGGTGCCCAGGCGGTCCTGAGCACCCTGGAGCCCTATTCGAGCTATACCTGGTCCAACGGAAGTAGCACGCCGACGATCTCGGTGGGTACGGGCACCTATTCGGTGACCGTTACCAATGCCGCTGGTTGTTCGGGTGTATCGCAACAGTTCGTGGTCGTGGTGGGAAGCGATCCGCAGGCCGCCTACAGCACCGACCCGGTATCGCCCCAAGGCATCGGCACCACCGTCGACTTCACGGACCTTTCCCAGGGGAACGGTTCCCCGATCGTAAGCTGGGACTGGAGCCTTGGTCTGGCCGGTGCCACGAGCACGAGCCCAACGCCGAGCATCACGTACGTGGATCCTGGGGAATATCCCGTGACCCTGACCGTGACCACGGCCGATGGTTGCACCAGCACCATTTCCTCCACGTTCGTGATCCTTCCTGAAGCCATCATCATCCCCAACGTGTTCACGCCTAACGGTGACGGCAACAACGAGTACTTCGAGATCGAGAACGGTCAGTTCTACGAGAACACCCTGCAGGTGTTCAACCGCTGGGGTCAGGAGGTTTACGAGGCCAAGAACTACCGCAATGGCTGGCGCGCGAACGACCTTCCGGACGGCACGTATTACTATGTGTTCACCACGATCCGCGACGGCAAGGAGTACACGGGGCATGTGACCATCCTGCGCTGATCACGACCCGACCTTACATGGAAAGGCTTCGCTTGGGCGAAGCCTTTCTACTTTCGCCACCTCGCGTCCCGCTCCTCATGGAACGCGCCACACCGGCCACCGATGAAGGTCATTGAACACCTGCGAAAGGCGAAGAAGCCCTTGCTCTCCTTCGAGATCCTGCCTCCTTTGAAGGGCAAGGACATCAACTCCATCTACGAAGGGATCGACCCCCTGCTCGAGTTCAGACCGAGCTTCATCAACGTGACCTATCACCGGGAGGAGGTCCTCTACAAGGAGCGCGGACAGGGCCTGCTCCAGAAGGTGCGTATCCGCAAGCGCCCTGGGACCGTGGGCATCTGTGCCATGATCAAGGCGAAGTACAACATCGATACGGTACCCCACCTGATCTGCGGCGGCTTCACGAAAGAGGACACGGAGGACGCGCTGATCGAACTGAACTTCCTCGGCATCGACAACGTACTGGCCCTGCGGGGTGACGCGATCAAGAGCGAGCCCGCCTTCATTCCCGAGCGCGACGGCCATGCCCACGCCACGGACCTCATCCGCCAGATCGCCGGGCTGAACAAAGGCAAGTACCTGCATGATGAGGAGCAGGAGGCGGCACCCACCGACCTGTGCATCGGCGCGGCCTGCTACCCGGAGAAGCATGCCGAAGCCCTCAACCTGGCCGTGGATATCGCCTACCTGAAGCAGAAAGTGGATGCGGGGGCGGAATACCTGGTCACGCAGATGTTCTACGACAACGCCAAGTATTTCCGCTTCGTGGAGCTCTGCCGGGCCGAAGGGATCAACGTGCCGATCATCCCCGGGTTGAAGCCCCTGACCACCATGAAGCACATCGCCTTCATCCCAAAGACCTTCTCCATCGACCTCCCACAGCCGCTCGCAGCTGAACTGGTCAAGTGCAGGACCGATGCACAGGTGAAGGAGCTCGGCGTCGAATGGAGCATCGAGCAGGCCAGGGAGCTCATGTCGAAGGAGGTTCCCTGCGTGCATTTCTACACCATGGGCAAGGGCGAGGCCGTCCAGGCGATCTGCGAGAAGATCCGATAGACCGCCCGTACCGGCACTCCGATGGAGTATCTTCATGGAATGCGCCGCTGGCTTCCGTTGATCGTCGCGTGTGCGGCCACCCCGCTGGTTGGCCAATCCTTGCTCGAGAAGGCCGAGCTGCACGGGATCGCGCGGAGTGAATCCATCGGCCACCACGGGATCCCCAAGTCGATCAACGCCGGACCATCGCGTGGTTACGACATGCGCTACCACCGACTGGAACTTGCCGTGGACCCGGCTGTGCGCGTGATCGAAGGCCATGTGACCCATTACTTCCTTGCGCTGGTCGAATTGGACAGCATCGTCCTGGACCTGGCCGATCCGCTGACCGTCTCCGGGGTGGAACAACATGGACAATCCCTCACCTTCGAACACATGGACGATCACCTGATCATCCATCTCCCTGAAGTGATCGCGGAGAATACCCTTGATTCACTCACCGTGCATTACGGTGGCGAACCCGGTACCTCGGGTTTCGGCTCCTTCGTCCAGACCACCCACGGGGGGACTCCGATCATCTGGACCTTGTCCGAACCTTACGGCGCGCTGGACTGGTGGCCTTGCAAACAAGACCTCAACGACAAGGCCGACTCGTTGGACCTGTTGGTGACGGTCCCGGAGGGGCAACGGGTCGCGGGCAATGGAACCCTCGTGGCGGAGACCACCCTGGGTGATGGGACGGTCCGTCACCACTGGCGCCATCGCCATCCGATCAACTATTACCTGATCGCCTTCGCGGCAACGGATTACGCGGCCTTCAACCTGTCCGTTCCCTTGGGGAGCGCCACGGTGGAGATGCTCAACTACGTGTTCCCTGAGAACCTTGCGGATGCGCAGGCGGGCGGTCCTGATGCGATCGCACAGATGCAGTTGTACAGCCAGCTGTTCGGCGAGTATCCCTTTGCGGATGAGAAGTACGGGCATGCACAATTCGGTTGGGGAGGTGGGATGGAGCACCAGACCATGAGCTTCGTCGGTAACTTCAACTACGAGCTGATCGCGCACGAACTGGCACATCAGTGGTTCGGCGACATGGTGACCTGTGCCAGCTGGGAGGACCTCTGGTTGAACGAGGGCTTCGCCACCTACCTCAGCGGCCTGTGCTATGAACACCTGGCGCCACAGTACTGGCTGCCTTTCAGGCGTGCCTGGCGCGATCTCATCATTGCTGAGCCGGATGGCAGCGTGCGGGTCCAGGACACCCTGACGATAGGCCGGCTCTTCAGCAGTCGGTTGACCTACGCGAAGGGCGCCTACCTCGTCCATATGCTGCGCTGGGTATGCGGCGATGAAGCCTTCTTCGATGGGATAAGGAATTACCTCAACGATCCCGCCATCCGCCATTCATCGGCCTACACGGAAGACCTGATCGCACACCTCGAAGGCACCAGTGGTCTGGACCTGACCACTTTCATGGCCAACTGGTACGACGGTGAGGGGTATCCGACCTATGTCCTTGCCTGGGGACTGACCGGGAACAACACGCTCACGGTCCGACTGGAGCAGACCACTTCGCATCCCAGCGTCAGCTTCTACTCGATGCCGGTACCAGTGAGGATCACGAACGGCGAACAGGACACCACGGTGGTGCTGGAGCATGCGTTCAGCGGCCAGGAGTTCACGGTGCATACCTCCTTCGAACCCGACAGCGTCCTGCTCGATCCCGGGCTTTGGATCCTGAGTGGCCAGAACCTGGTGCTCCATGTGCCCGCTGCGGCCTTCACAATGGAACAGCCCGTGCTTTATCCATCGCCGGTCGAAGAGGACCTCACCATCTACTTCGGTACGCGGTATTCCGGCGTGGTGGATTTGGACATCATCGATGTGGCCGGTCGGATCCAGCAACGAGGATCCATCCTCATCAACGACCAACGCATTGCGCTGAGGGTTCCGTCCCTAGCCCGTGGGCACTACGTCGCCCGTATGCGGGTGTCCGAGCGGACGATGAGCATTCCCTTCCAGAAGTGGTGATCAGCGCGCGAGCATGCGCCGGACGTACTTCCCGAGCACGTCGAACTCCACGTTCACCCGATCACCCGCCTTCAACAGGTGGAACGTGGTGTGCTCGAAGGTGTAGGGGATGATCGCCACACTGAATCCCTTGTCGGTCAACGAAGCGATGGTCAGGCTCACGCCGTTCAGACAGACACTGCCCTTCTCCACGAGCAATTCGCGTTCCTCTGGCAGTTCGAAGGTGAAGGTCCACGAACCGTTCAGGTCGTTCACTGCGAGGCAGCGCACCGTCCCATCCACATGGCCCTGCACCATGTGTCCGTCCAACCGGTCCCCGAGCCGGAGACAGCGTTCGAGGTTCACAACGGAACCGTCCCCCCAGCCACCCAGGTTCGTCCGATCGAGCGTTTCCTTCACGGCTGCCACTTCATAGCGGTCTTCGGTGATGGCCACCACCGTGAGGCACACCCCTTCATGAGCGACGCTCTGGTCCACCTTCAACTCGGGCGTCATGGCGGCACGGATGGTGAAGATCCTGTTCGAGCCCTCGTCCCGCACGGCCACCACCTTTCCTAATGCTTCAATGATCCCGGTGAACATCAGTTGACGTTGCCTCGCACACCACTGCCTTGGATGTGCACGTAGCCCTTCAGTTCGACCAGCTCTTCACCAGCGAGGCGGGTGAAGGTGACCAGACAGAGGTAGTAATACACACCATCCGGCAACGGATCGTTCGTGTCCAGGTAGGTCCCCTTCCAGTCGATATCCGGTTCGGTCGTCGAGAAGACCACCTTGCCCCATCGGTTGAACACCTGCAGATCGATGCGCTCCACACCGCGGTAAGGGAAAGGACCAAAAAGGTCGTTCGTCCCATCGTCGTTCGGCGTGAAGATGTTGGGCAGGCTGTACTCGGGACAGTTGTCCCCGCAAACGGCATCCACGAACGCGCTCTCATTCCCCATGGTATCCAAGGCGGTCACCTGGTAACAGCCGGCCACTGAACTGCCGTTCACATGCTCATAGGTGGTGTTCTCCGCACCACTGATCGTGGCGATCAATTGGAAGGCGCCACTGATGCTATCGGTGAAATAGATGCGGTACCCCTCGGTATCATCCGCACAGCTCTCGTTCGGGTTGTTCCAACTCAGCGTGTTGAGCGGTCGCTCGCAATCATTGTCGATCACCACCGCGGGAGCACAGGGCGGCGTCCTGTCCACGGGGGTGCCACAGACCTCCTGACTCCAGTTAAGCAGGGGCGAAACGATGGACGCATCACTATACGCCCCGGTACTGATGACCAGATAGCAGTACTCCTGCCCGTTCACCAGGCCGGTGTCCACGAAGCTGGTCGTCGTACTGGTGCCGACAGCGGTCCAGGTACCACCGATGTCACGGAAAACCTCGAAGGAGCTGTTGGTCCAAGGCACGTTCAAGTTCCACGAGATCGTGAGCTGTTCATCATCGGGTTCGGTACTGATGAAGACCGACGAGGCCGGACTGCTGCTGCCGATCACGTCCGGCACGGCCTGGTCCGCACGACCGATCAGTTCCACACGATATACATTGGCCTGGGTCTCCGTGTCGAGACCGGTCACGGTGAGGTTCGTGTCCGGATGCGCCAGGAATGGGTGCGCCGGACTCGTCCAGATCAGTTCCGAAGCGTTCGTGAGACCCGCACCACGGTACAGGTTGAAGCGGTAGGGGCCGGGACGTGCGACCGTGTCGAGGTCGTAGGCATTGCTCCACGCCA